>Ga0194118_10002157_pt1 | contig 25624 bp, 25 predicted proteins | sample TA2MahsurfametaG_2_FD_148662 | JGI IMG/M metagenome (GOLD analysis project Ga0194118, IMG submission 148662) | Freshwater microbial communities from Lake Tanganyika, Tanzania - TA2015013 Mahale N5 surface | ecosystem: Environmental > Aquatic > Freshwater > Lake | place: Tanzania: Lake...
CGCCGCCGCCGCCGCCGACGGCATCAATCGGATCCCAGTACACGTCTGCCGACGGGTTGATGCGGTTGAAGTTGTACGTGGCGCAGGGCACGATGCGCGAGCTGACCTCGGCGGGGGAGACCAGGATCTGGGCATTCACGAAGCCCTTGCCGATCATGGCGCCCCAGAGGTTGGCATGGTTGTTCTGGCGCTCGTCGCCGCCTGGCCCGACGTTCTGCGAGCCGGGGCCCGTGTGGCGGCCCGGCACGCTGCCGAGGTGGTTGATGTTGCCGGGCAGCGGGTACAGGCCGCCCGCGCTGCTGGCGGCGGTGAGCAGGCCCTGGTGGATCTGCTTGACCTGGGTGCCGTCCTTCACCTGGCGGGCCGTGGCGCGCGCCTTGGCCAGCGCCGGGAGGAGGAGTCCGAGCAGGAGCGCGATGATGGCCATCACGACCAGCAGCTCGACGAGGGTGAAGCCCTTGTGCTTGTTCTTCATGGGTGTGTTCCTTGCCGTTGGTGGTTGCGAAGCCGTCAGTTGGCGTTCTCGAGGCGGTCCCACGACGGCACCGCGATGAACTGCGTCGCGAGGTTGTAGTGGATGCCGAGCATCGTGTCGCCGCCGGACCACGGCTGGAGCGCCGTTCCGTTCAACATCGCGCAGCCCTGGCCGGTGAACTCGGGCGGGGTGGTGCCGCCGCAGGCGAACAGGTTGTCCTTGGCCAGGTTGCCGTTGTTGAAGTTGCCGCACTCGTAGAAGACGCCGTCCGGGCGCATCGTCTCGACGAACTCCATGTGGGTGTCGCCGAAGCAGATGTTGCCCTCCCAGCTCTTCTGCGGTCCGTGCAGCTTCAGCGTCGGGCTGAAGGTGTACTCGTCGCCGGTGTTCACGCCGTTGCGGACGCCGCGGGTCGACATGTGGGGGCGCGCGGAGTCCAGGTTGTTGCGCCAGTGCTGCTGCTTGCGCAGGCCGCACAGGAGCAGGTGTGCGTACGACGTGTGGCACTCGTTGGTGCCGACCGTGCCGTCGATTTGGGCGCGGAAGCCGGCCTGCAGGTTCAGGGCGCCGCCCGAGACCACGTCGCCGTCCCAGTACACGTCCGCCGCCGGGTTGTACGCGGAGTAGTTGTAGTTCTGGTAGAGCCTGACCACCTGGTTGATCTCGGTGGGCCCGTACAGGATGTCGGTGTTGAAGAGCTGCTGGGCCACGCACGCTGAGTACAGGCACTGGGTGCGGTTCTTGGCGAAGTCCTCGTTGCCCTCGCCGGGGACGTTCTGGGCGCCGACCGGTTGGCGGTTGATCAGGCCCGGGGTCGGCAGCTTGCCGCCCTTGGTCTCGTTGGCGCGACCCACCATGGCGGTGTGGATCTGCTTGATCTGGTTGGAGTCCTTCACGGTCTTGGCGGTCTGCTGGGCCTTGGCCAGCGCCGGCAGCAGCAGCCCGACGAGCAGGGCGATGATCGCCACGACTACCAGCAGTTCGACCAGCGTGAATGCGCGCTTTTTCATACTCGGTGTCTCCTCAATCGGAACGAAACTCAAGCACGACGTCTGTGATTTCTCGGCCGCCCGCGCACGCGGGCTCAGGGCCAGCACCCGCCGACGCGGCGGATGCCCTCGTGATGACCCGGGGGTGTCGGCGCGAATGCGCCGATGCCCGCGAGGCATCGTCAGGAGCGAACGATTGGTTGCGTCGTGGAACCGATGGCCGGGCCTCGGAGGCCAGGCGACACTGCACTGCACAAGCCGCATCCGACGGTTGAAGGTCGGGGTGCGGGGCCCTCCGCGCGGCGCAGGCATGGCATCAGTTCAAGGTCCGTGTTCCTGCCATCAGTTGCAGGTCCGGGGAATGCCGCGGTGGTCGGGCGAGCCGTTGCAGGTGGCTCTGACGCGTCGGGATGTCGGGTGCGGCCGGTTCGCCGCTCCCACGGGCAAGATACGCGGTTCTCCGCCCGACGGTTGGCGGAGATGCACGTCGATTCACCAATTTCGGAGGTCGATGCGGCCAATAAGCGCGGCGGCGCTCCGGCTCCCTACGATCCGCGCCATGGACATCCACGCGAAGCTTGCCGATCTCGGCCTGGCCCTTCCTGCCGCTCCCAAGCCCGTTGCTGCCTACGTGCCCGCGGTGCGTTCGGGGAACCTGGTCTACATCTCGGGGCAGCTGCCCATGAAGGACGGCCAGCTCCTGGCGACCGGCCCGGTGCCGTCGAAGTGCAGCCCCGAGGCGGCCAACGCGGCCGCCCGGCAGTGCGTGCTCAACGGGCTGGCGGTGCTCGGCGACCAGGTCGGAGGCGATTTCTCGCGCGTGGTCCGCGTGGTCCGCGTGGGCGCGTTCGTGCAGTCGGACGACGGCTGGACCGAGCAGCCGAAGGTTGCCAACGGCGGCAGCGAGCTCCTGCAGCAGGTGTTCGGCGAGGCGGGGCGGCACGCGCGCGCCGCGGTCGGCACCAACGCGCTGCCCCTCGGTGCGAGCGTGGAGATCGAGCTCCTGGTCGAGGTCCGCTGAGCCCGCCGGGGCTCAGCCCTTGCGCAGCACCAGGAGGAGCGCCATCAACGCGTTCGCGGCGACGCTCAGCCCCAGCACGGCGAGCACCGCAATGCCCACCGGCGTCGCCCACGGGCTCCCGGCGCGCGGCAGCTCCGCCATGGCGACCGGGGCCTCGCCGTCAGCGCCGTCGGTCGCCCCGGGCATCGGCGCATCGAGCTTGGGGCGCGCGTGCACCGGCGCCTCGCGCGCGGCGACGCGGTCGAGGTCCTCGATGAGGTCGGCCGCCGAGTGGTAGCGCTCGCGCGGGTCCTTGGCCATCATCATCTCGATGATCATCGAGAGCCCGTTCGAGAGGTCGGGCACCAGCTGGTCGGGCGGCTTGAGCGGCTGGCGGAGGTGCCGCTGCATCACTTCCTTCGGGGAGTTCCCCTCGAAGGGCACCCGCCCCGTCACCATGTGGTAGAGCGTGGCGCCGAGTCCGTAGATGTCGGAGGCCGGGGTCACCTCGCGGGCGCGGATCTGCTCCGGCGAGATGTAGTAGGGCGTGCCGAAGATCTTGCCCTTCTCCTCGGTGGCCGCATCGGAGTCGTTGCCGGCGCGGGCAAGGCCGAGGTCCGCAAGCTTGACCACGCCGCCCTTCGTGATCATCAGGTTTTTCGGCTTCACGTCGCGGTGGATGAAGCCCTTCTCGTGGGCGTGGCGCAGGGCGCTGGCGGCCTGCCGCGCGATGTGCAGCGCCTCCGTCTCGCCGATGCGCCGCTTCGCCTGGATGCGGTCGAAGACGGTCTCGCCGTCCACGTACTCCATCACGAAGAAGTACTCGCCCGCGGGCGCGCGGCCGACGTCGTACGCGGCCACGATGTTCGGGTCGTTGAGCCGGGCGGCCGACTTGCCTTCCTTGTAGAAGCGGTCGATGTACTGGGCGTCGGTGGCGAACTTCTTCGGGAGCAGCTTGATGGCCACCAGCCGGTCGAGGCTGAGCTGTCGCGCCAGGACCACCGTGCCCATCGCGCCCGCCCCCAGCTTCCGCTCGATGCGGTAGCCCGGGATCATCTCCGCCGAGGACACCTTGGGCGCCGCCATGCTGGAGCCGCTCTTTGCGGACGGGTCGCCGTCGTCGGTCACCCAGCCGCGGAGCATCTCGATCTGCTCGGCCGTCAGCACTCCGCGCGACACGAACACCTCGACGAAGCGCGCCGGGCGCTCCTCCTTGGGGTACTGCTTGATCAGCTCGAACGCCAGCAGCACCTGGTTGCGGCTGGCGAGCCCGCGCTCGACGGCCGCGCGCCCGATCAGCGTCTCCACCGAATGCCTGATGCCCGCGCCGGCCATCGTGGTGCCAAGCGTGGCGCGCTCGTCGTTCCGGATGTCGGTCTTGTTGTCGGGTGGCTGGGACATCGGTTCGGCGGTGGCCCGCAGGGGGCGCAGGGGGACGAACTATACTTGAGCGTCCGCGGCGCTTCCCGCGCCGGTTCCATGGACACGTCCAGCGAACGCATCCCGCACCCAGGCTCCGCCGCGCCCGGAGGCTTCGATGACCATGGGGTGATCCTCGCCAGCGGCTCGCCGCGTCGGGCCGCGATCCTCCGAGCCGCGGGCGTCGAGCCGCAGGTGATCGTGCCCGCGATCGACGATGCCGATGCCCCCGCCGACCGGATGGAGCCCGCGCGCATGGTGATGGCGCTTGCATGGTTCAAGGCGCGGCAGGCCCTGCGCGAGGCCGACCGCCGCCACGGTGCCGGGGGCCCGCGCTGGCTCGTGGCCGCCGACACGATGTGCGTCGATGGCGCGCGCGTGATCGGCAAGCCCGCGGGCGCGGAGGACGCGCGGTCGATGGTGGCGGGGTTCCGGGGGCGCTCGCACCAGGTGGTGACCGGCGTGTGCGTCGTCGACCGCACCAGCGGGACGCGGGTCATCCGCGCCGACTCCGCGGTGGTTTCCCTGGGCCCGCTCGACGACGCCGAGCTCGAGCGGTACGTGCAGGGCGGGGATTGGCACGGGAAGGCCGGTGGGTACAACTATGCCGACCGCGTGGCGGCCGGTTGGCCGCTCGCATGCACGGGCGACCCGGAGACCGTCATGGGACTTCCCTCGAGGATCGTGCTTCCGCTCGTCGGTCGGGATGCCGTGGGTCGGGATGCCGTGGGTCGGGATGCCGTGGGTCGGGATGTCGTCGAGCAGGGACGGTCCGCGTGAGCGACGCGGGCCCCCTGCACCCGCGATGGTCGCCGCTGGCCCACGCCGCGGCGTTCCTCTACGGCCTCGGCGTCCGCGCCAACGGCGCGATGTGGGGGCTGCGGTCGCCGGTGCGGCTCGGTGTGCCGGTCGTGAGCGTGGGCAACGTGTCGGCGGGCGGGACGGGCAAGACGCCGTTCGTGCGATGGACCTGCGGTGCACTGACGCAACTCGGCCGCCATCCTGCCATCGCCATGCGCGGGTACGCGTCGAAGGGCGGGGTCTCGGACGAAGCGGACGAGTACCGCGAGACCATCCCTGGCGTGCCGCTCGCCGTCGGCGCCGACCGCGTGGCGTCGGTGGCCGCGCTGCGGCGCGACCGGACAGACATCGACTGCATCGTGCTCGACGACGGCTTCCAGCACCGGCGCGTGGCGCGCGCGCTCGACATCGTGCTGGTGGACGCCACGCGCCCGGCGATCGACGGCGCGCTGCTTCCCGCGGGATGGCTGCGCGAACCCGCATCGGCGCTGCGCCGCGCCGGGCTGGTCGTGGTGACGCGCGCCGCGCGCGAGGATGCGGCGCTGGCGGCGCGCATCGAGTCGCTGCACGGCGCACCGCCCGCGGCGTGGACGCGGCATGCGTGGACGCGCATCGAGCGCTTCGGTGCAGGCGGCCGCGACATGCCGCTCGAGTCGGTGTCGGGCGCGCGGTTCGTGTGCGCCACCGCGCTCGGCAACCCCGCGCCGTTCGTGGCGGAGGTCGAGGCACGCGGTGGCCGCGTTCGCGCCGACCTCCGCTTCCCCGATCACCACGCATTCACCCGCGCCGACGCGGACCGCATCGCGGGCGAGGCTCGCCGGCACGATGCCGCCGTGCTCTGCACGGGCAAGGACTGGGCCAAGCTCCGGCACGTGGTTCAGGCGCCCGCCGGCGTCGAGTGGCTGGTGGTGCGGGCGGGGATCGAGTTCCTGTCGGGTGAGCCCGCGGTCCGGGAGGCCCTGCGGCGGGCCCTGGCGCCCTGCGGGTTCTCCGGAGAAACGGCCCGGCCACCGGAGGAGGGGACAGCCTGTCAATTGCCGTGGCACAAGCCCTTTGGTGCGGAACACTTGCGCGTTCCTCCTTGACTCGCCCCCGGGTGGTTCTCATACTGCAGCCTCACGGCTGGGCACCTTTCCCCGTGGCCGCCGCTGGCGGGTTCAGGAAGCAGCGAAGACGAGACAGGAGGCACGCGTGTCCACGGTCACCAAGAAGGAACTGGTCGAGCGCCTGGCGGACCAGACGGGGCTCAAGCGGCAGGACGTGCGCCGGGTCGTGCAGGGCTTCCTGGACGAGATCATCAACGAGCTCGGGCGCGGCAACCGCCTGGAGTTCCGTGACTTCGGCGTCTTCGACGTCCGCGAGCGCGCGGAGCGCACCGCCCAGAACCCCAAGACCCTCGAGCGCGTCACGGTGCCTGCCAAGCGCACCGCCCGCTTCCGCGTCGGCCGGCTCATGAAGCAGTGCGTCGACACCGGAAGTGCAGTGCCCGCCCTCAGCGGCGCCGACTCCGACGAGTGACACCCGGCGCGCCCCCCGGGCGCCGCCCCGGCGAAGGAGACCCGATGGACGAGAAGCGTGTGCCCGAAGGCCGCGGCGATGCCGCCCAGGCCGGCGAGCGTTCCTCGCGCCGCCGCGACGCGGTGCGCAGGACGGTGGCCGACCCGGCCGAGGTGGCGCGGCTCTTCTCGGCGCTGCCCCCGGCGGCGCCCGAGGCCGAGATGAGCCTGCTCGGCGCGATGCTCGTCGACCCGAAGGTGATCGCCGACGTGATCGGCATCGTCAGCCAGCCCGATGACTTCGCGAAGGCCGGGCACGGCACGATCTTCCAGCACATGGTGGCGCTCTACGACGCCACCGCCACGCTCGAGATCGTGTCGCTGGTGCAGCGGCTCAAGGACCACGGCGTGCTCGAGGACGTGGGCGGGTCGGCGTACCTCATGGACCTCGCCGAGGGCGTTGCCAGCGCGGCCAACGCGCCGGAGTTCGCGCGGCTCGTCCGCGAGAAGGCCACCCTGCGGGAGCTGATCCGCGCGGCCGGCGAGATCCTCGTCGACGCGCACCAGTCGCGGCAGGACCCGGTGCTCACGCTCGGCGAGGCCGAGGCGCGCATCTTCGCCATCGCGCAGCGCCGCGAGGCGCGAGCGGCATCCACGCTGCGCGAGCTGCTCGACGACACCATCCGCGCGCTCGAGCAGAACGAGGGCAAGCACGTGACGGGCGTGCCGACGGGCTTCGACGAGCTCGACGAGATGCTGAGCGGCCTGCAGCGCGGCGAGATGGTGATCCTGGCCGCGCGCCCCTCGATGGGCAAGACCGCGTTCGCGCTCAACATCACCGAGAACATGGCGGCCGCGTCCAAGGGCGTGGCGTTCTTCAGCCTGGAGATGGGCCGCCAGCAGCTGGTGCAGCGCATCCTGTGCGCGCGCAGCGGCGTGGACGGGCAGAAGCTCCGCAAGAACATGCTGTCGCGCGAGGAATGGAAGCGCATCCTCGCCGTGTGCGGTTCGCTCTCCAACGCGCCGATCTACATCGACGACACGCCCGGCCTGACGCTCCTGCAGATGCGCTCCAAGGCGCGGCGCATGAAGGAGAAGTTCGGGATCGACGCGATCGTGATCGACTACCTGCAGCTCATGAGCTCGGGCACGCGCGTGGAGAGCCGCCAGGTCGAGGTCAGCGAGATCTCCCGCGGCGTGAAGGCCATGGCCCGCGAGCTCGACGTGCCGGTTGTCTGCCTCAGCCAGCTCAACCGCCAGGCCGAGGGCCGCGAGGGCCACCGCCCGCGCATGAGCGACCTCCGCGAGTCGGGCTCCATCGAGCAGGACGCCGACGTGGTGATGATGCTCCACCGCGAGGCCTACTACCACAGGCAGGATCCCAACTGGGAGGAGGCGAACCCCAACCGCGCGAACGTCGCGGAGGTGATCGTCGCCAAGCAGCGCAACGGCCCGACGGGCACGGTGGAGCTGCTCTGGGACAGCCGGTCGACCGCGTTCCGCAACCTCTCCCGCGAGGCCGGGGGCCGCGGCGTGGAGTACGGCGCGCGTGCCGGTGCCGAGGCCGAGGTCGAGTTCGGGGACATCCCCGCGTGACCGATGCAAGCGGAGGGGACGCCGGGCGTTCGGCCCGCGGCATGAATGACGACGGACGGGTGTCCGCCGAGGTCCTCGCACGCGCCGCGCGCGGCGACGAGGTGGCGTGGCGCTCGCTGGTCGAGGCGTACTCGGGGCGCGTGTACGGGCTGCTCCGCTCGCAGGGCGCGGACCCGGAGCTTGCCGAGGAGATCGCGCAGTCGACCTTCTGCACGCTGGCGCAGAAGCTCGGTGACTACGTCGACGCCGGGCGGTTCGAGAGCTGGCTGTTCCGGATCGCCATGAACCGCCTGCGCGACAACGCTCGGCGCCGGCGCAGGCATGCCAAGCCCGCCGGCGAAGGCGAGGTGCTCGAGGCGCTCGCGGGGGCGGCCCCGGACCCGGCCGGGGGCCGCGCCGACGGCGAGGAAATCGCGGCGCTCCGGGCCGCCGTGGCCAAGCTTTCCGAGAGCGACCGCGAGGTCATCGACCTCCGGCACGTGGCGGGGATGAGCTTCAAGCAGATGTCCGACCACCTCGGCGAGCCGCTCGGGACGCTCCTGGCGCGCCACCACCGCGCGCTTGCCAAGCTGAAGGCCATCCTCGAGGCCGGGGTCCGCCCCGACACGGGCGGCGGGAGGGGCGGGTCATGACGCCGGCAGCGGCCAGACTCAGTGCCACGGGGCGTGTCTTGCATGGTTATCCGTCTGGCGACCGCAGCTTCCGCGCAATGCGGGGCCGGGGCCGGGCGTTCGGCAGGAGGTTCAAGCGATGAGCGGCGACGACCACCATCTCCACGGGATGCCCGACGAGGCCGAGCTGCGGAACATCTCCCGCCGCCTCGACTGGTCGGCGGACCTGTTCGGGCACGAGCGCCCCGGTCTCGCGGGCCGCGTGTTCGCCGCGAGCGCACCCATGCTCGCGGCGCCGCAGCCGGTGGGCTTCGTGGGCGGCGTTCGCCGCTGGGGGCTGGCGGCCGCTGCGGCCGTGGCCCTGGTGGCCTCGGTGTCCGTCGTGCTCCTCTCGCGGCCTCCGTCACCGGCCGGCGTGGACCTGCGCGCGGCACGCGCACCGGCCGAGATCGCGCCGATGGGCGGATCGGAGGCGCTGCTCGTGGCGCTCATCGACCGCGAGGCGGCCCTGCGCGCCACCGACGGCGGATCGGGCTTCGATGCCAGCGCCATCGCGCTGACGCGCGGGCGCTCGGTCGACGACGTGACCGTCGAACTCGAGGAACTCCTCGCGGCGGGGGACGGGCGGTGAGCCGCTCCAATCCTCGCGCGCTCTGCGCGGCGCTTGCCGCCGTGGCCGCCTCGATGGCGTTCGCACAGCAGCCCGCCTCCCCACCGGCACCGGCCGCGCCCGGCGCGCCCGTGGCGTCGTCACCCGCCGAACCGCCCGCCGCGGCGCCCGAGCAGGGCCCGCGCCGGGGTGATTCGCCGCGCTGGCGTCCCGACGGTCCGATGTCGCCGGAGATGGTCGAGCGCGTCCTCGCCGTGGCGCGCGACGTGTCCCCGGAGCTGGCAGCGCAGCTCGAGAAGGTCCGCAGCGCTGCACCCGAGGAGATGAGCCAGGCGATGCGCCAGAACGCGCGCCGGCTGGTGGCGCTGGCCATCCTGAAGGACCGCAATCCCGCGCTCTACGCCATCCGCGTGGAGGACGTGCGGCTGCAGCTGGAGCTGCGCAAGCTCGGCGAGGACTTCCGCGCGGCCACGGAGGCGGGCAACGCCGCCAAGGCCGCAGCGCTCGATGCGCAGATCGCCGCGAAGGTGCGCACCCAGGTGGACGTCGACCTGCGCGCGCGCGCGCAGGAGCTGGTGGCGCTCGACGAGCAGGTCAAGTCGATGCGCGACGAGCTGGTCAAGGAGCAGCGCGACACCGATGCGCGGGTCGCGGAGCGGATCGAGGCGGTCCGCAAGGGCCAGCCCATCCAGGAGCGCGGGATGTTCGGCGAAGGCGGTCCCGGTGGCCGGGGGCGTCCGCGCGAGCCGGGCGCCGAGGGCGATCGCCCGCGCGGCCAGCCGGCGGCCAAGCCGCGGGCCGACGCCTGAGCGGGCGCCGCTCCCTGCGGCATCCGTAGACTCCGTGCGTGCGCACATCGCACCATCGATGGACCACGGTCGGCTGGGTGATCCTGGCGGCGGTGGCGTCGCTGTGCGTGCTGTCGGCGCCATGGAGCTTCGGCAGCGTCCGCACGGCGACGGTGAGCGAGCCTCGCTACGCCGCGAGCAACCTGCAGCTGAGCCGGCTTCCGCCCGCGTGGCGTGCGCTCGAGGCGGACGACGCCGCGCGGCTGGAGGCGGCGCGCGCCGCGGGCGACTACGTGCCGGGCCGCATCCTCGGCACCGATGCGCTGGGGCGCGACATGCTCGCGCGCGTGCTCGCGGGGGGCGTGGTCAGCCTGGCCGTCGGGGTGTTCTCCGCGGCCGTGGCGCTCGTCATCGGGACGGCCTGGGGCGCGGTGGCGGGCTTCGCCGGGGGCCGTGTCGACTCGCTGATGATGCGCTCCGTCGACATCCTGTTCAGCCTGCCCTCGATGCTCCTGGTGGTGCTGCTTGCGGTGGCGGTGGACGGATTCCTCGGCCGCTCGGCGGGAACGCTGCCGGGCTCGGCGGTCGCCGCGGTGGAGTTCGTGGTGCTGCTCCTGGCGATCGGCGGCACGGGGTGGCAGACCATGTCGCGCGTGGTCCGCGGGCAGGTGCTGAGCATCCGGGGGCAGGGCTACATGGAGGCCGCGCGCGCGGTGGGCATGTCGCCCGTGCGGCAGTTCCGCGTGCACGTGCTTCCCAACCTCGCGGGCACCGTGGCCGCGTACGCGACGCTCGCGGTGCCGGCGGCCATCCTCAGCGAGAGCTTCCTGAGCTTCCTGGGGATCGGCGTGCGCGAACCGCTCCCGAGCTGGGGAAACCTGGCGAGCAGCGGGCTCCCCGAGGTGAACCTCGTGAACAGCCGGTGGTGGCTGCTGGCCGCGCCGTGCGCGATGATCGCGGTCACGCTGGTGGCGCTCAACTTCGTCGCCGACTCGCTCGTCGCGGGCCTCGACCCCGCGATCGGCCGGTCACGGCGCGCGTGAGTCGATAACGCGCGCGCCGCGCTCGCGCGCGGCCGTGGCGACGTGCGTTGCGCTACGCTTCCGAGCCCGAGGCAACCCATGCAGAATCGATTCGGCCTGAAGGACTTCGTGTTCCTCGTCGTGCTCCTCGCCACGCTCGGCAGCGTGTGGCTTTCCATGGTGCAGAAGACGCGGATGGAGCTGGCGCAGGCGGACGCGCAGTCCAAGCTCGACGCGATCGAGCAGCAGCTGGCGCAGCTCTCGCGGAAGGTCGAGCAGGGCGTGGCGGTGGCGCCGCAGGCGGGCGGCGCGCCCGCGGCAGCCGACGACTCCTGGGCGCGCCCGGGCGTCACGGTCGAGCGCTGGCCGGTGCCCTCGATGGTGAGCGACCCGACCAAGGTCCCGGGGTTCAGGGAGGGCGGCATCTTCACCGAGCTCTTCGACTCGCAGTCGCAGAAGTTCACGCCCTACATCGCTGGTGACGTGCTCTACACCTTCGTGCTCGCGCGCGTCTCTGAGAGCCTGGGCACCTTCAATCCCACGACCCTTCGGCTGGAGGGATCGCTCGCCGACGCCTGGCAGGTCGACCCCGCCGGCCTGTGGATCCGGGCGCACATCCACCCGCGCGCCTGCTTCAGCGACGGGAAGCCCGTCACCGCCGAGGACGTGCGCTGGACCTACCGCGACTTCATCGCCAACCCGCTCATCGAGGCCGAGCGCTCGCGAAGCATCCTCGACAACCTCAAGGACGTGAAGGTGATCGACGATCGCACCGTCGAGTTCGTCTTCGGCGAGCCGCTCTACTCCAACCTGAACACAGCGTTCCTGAACCCGATCCTGCCGAAGCACTACTACTCTCGCTTCGAGCCCTCGCAGCTGAACCAGTCGACCGGCCTGCTGATGGGGAGCGGCCAGTACCGCATGGCGCGCCTGCCGTCGGGCCCCGACGACCTGGACAGCCAGTGGACCACCGGCCAAGACATCGAGCTCGAGCGGAACGAGCAGTACTGGGGCGAGAAGCCGCCGATCGATCGGCTGCGGTACCGCGTGGTCAAGGACGAGATGGCGCGGCTGGTGGCCTACCGCAACGGCGAGGGCTCGATGATGACGCCGTCGGCGCCGCAGTTCAACCGCGTGGCCCGCGAGGACCCCGACTTCGGCAACACGACCCACATGCTGCGCTGGACGAACATGCGCGGCCTCAACTCGTTCATCGCGTGGCAGTGCGGCCCGCGCAACGGAAAGCTCACGCCGTTCCACGACAAGCGCGTCCGGCGCGCGATGACGCACCTTCTCGACCGGGAGCGAATGATCCGCGACATCTGGGACGGCATCGGCGTCGTGTCGAAGGGCCCGCTCAACCCCGAGAGCCCGGCGAGCGACCCGGCCGTGAAGCCGCTGCCGTTCGACCCGGCCAAGGGCATGGCGCTCCTGAAGGAGGCCGGCTGGGAGGACCGCAACGGCGACGGCGTGCTGGAGGACGCCAACGGCGACCGGTTCGAGTTCGAATACACGTACGCCACCGGCGGCGAGATCTCCGAGCGCATCGCGCGATTCGTGAAGGACAGCTACAACAAGGCCGGCATCGCGGTGAACACCCGGCCCCTCGACTGGAGCCGGTACCAGGAGATCCTGAAGCTGCGCGACTTCGACGCCATCACGCTCGGTTGGGGCTCGAGCGCGCCCGAGAGCGACCCGCGCCAGATCTGGCACTCCGAGAGCATCAAGGAGGGCGGCGACAACTTCGTCCAGTGGCGGAACGCCGAGTGCGACGCGCTCATCGAGAAGGGCCGCCGCACCATGGACACGCCCGCCCGCATGACGGTGTGGCGCCAGTTCGAGGCCGTCGTCGCGGAGGACCAGCCGTACACGTTCGTCCGCGTCGCCCCGTGGCTGCGCTTCGTGAAGCGCGAGTTCGGCAACGTGCACACCTACCGCTCCGGCCTCCAGCCGGAGGAGTTCTGCCTCGTCGCCCAGCCCGCGTCGGGCAACTGACCGAAGCGTCCCTCGGCGCCGATGATCTCCTACCTCCTCCGAAGACTCGCCTTCATGGTCCCGACGGTGCTCGGGATCACGCTGATGGTCTTCATGCTGCTGGCGCTCGCGCCCGGCGGCATCGGGGCGGGGCTTGCGGGGTCCGCCGGCCAGCTGAGCGACACCAGCAAGGTGGCGCAGATGCAGGCCTACTTCGAGGACCGGTATGGGCTGAACGACCCGGTCATCGTGCAGTATGCGCGCTGGCTCGGACGCATCTCGCCCGTCAAGTTCGGCGAGCGCGACCTGCGCACCCCGTCGGGCGAGCGCGTGGCTCCGCCGCGCGCGATCGACGATCCGCCGCTGGCCGAGGCATTCCCCGCGCCGACGGCCGAGGTCGCCGCCGCGCCGTACGCACCGCCCGCGGGCGAGCAGCTGGTGCCCGAGTTCAAGAAGCTGCAGCGCGAGGCCGAGGGCGCGCGCCGCGACTACATCGGCAGCGTGCGGCAGTTCCGCGACGCCCTGGCCGAGTGGGCGAAGCAGCAGGGCCCGTCGATGGCCGGGCGGCTCGACTCGAAGGGCTCGGCGCGCACGGAGGACTTCCGGGGCGTCGAGTTCCCGCCGGACTCGCCCGGGTACGCGAAGCTCGCCGCCGCGGCGGCGGCCATGCGCGCAAAGTGGTTCCGCGCATCCGCTGCACGCGAGCGCGCCCTCGCCGCGTTCCGCGCCGGCCCGTACCCGAAGAGCGGCATCCCGCTGCTCCCCGGCCTCGTCAGCCTCGACACGCCCGACCTCGGCGTCGCCTTCAGCAAGAACCGGCCCGTGGCGGACCTGATCGCCGCGGCGCTGCCGGTCACGCTCCTCATCAACCTGATCGCGTTCCCCATCTCGTACCTGGTCGCGGTGCCGACGGGCATCCTCGCCAGCGTCCGCCGCGGCGGCTGGCTCGACGTTGGGTCGGGGTTCCTGTTCCTCGGGCTCTACTCGGTGCCCACGGTGCTGGCCGGGGTGTTCGCGATCGGCTTCCTGGCCAACCGCCAGTACCTCGGCTGGTTCCCGGTGAGCGGGCTCCACGACAGCGCGGCGGCGTCGATGACCTTCCTCCCGCACACCGACGCCGCGGGGCTCTGGCACCGCGGCTACCTGCTCGACACGGCCTGGCACGTGGCGCTGCCGGTGCTCTGCCTGGTGTACGCGTCGTTCGCGGTGCTCAGCAAGCAGACGCGCGCGTCGATGCTCGACAACTTCAGCGCCGACTACGTGCGCACCGCCAAGGCCAAGGGCGTGCCGCGAAAGGACGTGGTGATGCGCCACGTCTTCCGCAACAGCCTGCTGCCGCTCATCACGATGTTCGTGGGGGTCTTCCCGGCGATGCTCGCCGGCAGCGTGGTCATCGAGCGCATCTTCACGGTGCCGGGCATGGGAAGCCTCATCCTCGAGGCGATCGACCTGCGCGACCGCGAGATCATCCTGGCCAACACCTTCATGGTGGCGTGCGTCAACCTGCTGGCGCTGCTCCTCGCCGACATCCTCTACGCCGCGGCCGACCCGCGAGTGAGCTTCAACCGTGCCTGACGCACCCATCGGCCATGCCCCGCAGGCGATCTCCGGCGTCGACGCGATGCGCGGCGTGGGCGCCGTGCAGGCCAAGGGCTTCTGGGAGGACGCGTGGGCCCGCGTGCTGGCGCGCCCGGGCGCGGTGTTCGGGCTCTCGTGGATCGCCGTGATCGCGTTCTTCGCGGTGTTCGCGCCGCTCATCGCCAACGCGCACCCGGTGACGCTGGTGACCGACCGCGGCCGGGAGTGGCCGCTGCTCGAGCACCTGGCCCCCGCGGACTGGCTGCTCCTTGCGGGCGCGGTCCTCGGCACTCCGTGGGTCTTCCTCGGTCCGCGTCGGCTGAAGCGGTCGCAGCGCCTGGGCGTGCTCGTGGCGTGCGGGCTGCAGGCCGCGGCCACGGTGGTGCTGTCGGCGGCGGTGGTGGCCTGGGCCGACGATGCCGACCGGGCGGCGTGGGTGAAGGACTCGATCCGCGCCCCGTGGGGCATCCCGTCGGCGGTGGCCGCCGTGGCGCTCGTCTTCGCCGCGGTGGCGGCGTGGGTGCCCTCGGTCGAGTGCCGGCGCGTGCGTCTCGGCGCCGCGGGGCTGACCGCGGCGCTCGCGTTCCTGGCATGCTCGTTCGCGGGCCGCACCGCGCTGGTGAACTTCGAGCGGTACCTGGAGGACGAGCGCTCGGGCGCCATCCGCGAGGTGGTGTGGGCACCGGTGCCCTGGTCGCCGCAGTACACGCGCAGCGACATGGTGGCGCAGGCGCCGGGCACGCGGGTCGCGGACGTGCCGTCGCTCTCGGCCTACGCGGACACCGCCTTCGGCGCGCGCCGGCTGCTCCTGGGCTCGGATGCGCTCGGGGGCGACGTGCTGTCGCAGATGCTGTGGGCGTGCCGGCTCTCGATCTCGATCGGCATCGTGTCCACGGGCATCTCGGTGGCCATCGGCATCACCATGGGCGCGCTGATGGGCTACTTCGGCGGGAAGGTCGACCTGTTCCTGTTCCGGATCGTCGAGATCTTCATGGCGGTGCCCGTGCTGTTCCTGCTGATCGTGGCCGCGGGCGTGCTGCCGCGCAACACCTACGTGATGATGGCCATCATCGGCTGCTTCAGCTGGACCGGCGCGGCGCGGTTCACGCGGGCCGAGTTCCTCAAGCTGCGCGGGCAGGACTTCGTGCAGGCGGCGCGCGCCAACGGGCTGCCGGTGTCGAAGATCCTCTTCCGGCACATGCTCCCCAACGGCATCACGCCGGTGCTGGTGGACGCGAGCTTCGCCGTGGCCGCGGCCATCACCGTGGAGGCCACGCTCAGCTACCTCGGCCTCGGGCCCGACGGCCAGGCGAGCTGGGGCAAGCTGCTCTCGAGCGCCACCGCGGCCACGGGCACGTTCGTGTGGTGGCTCGCGGTGTTCCCGGGCGCGGCGATCTTCCTCAGCGTGCTCAGCTACAACCTCCTCGGCGAGGCCATGCGCGACGCCATCGACCCCAAGCTCCGGAAGGCGGCCCACTGATGACCCAGCGACAGCCCGGCGCGACGCTCGCCGAACCAGGCACCGACCGGCTCTCGAGGCCCGTCCTCGAGGTGACCGACCTCGCGGTGAGCTTCGACAATTCCGCGGGCGGGCCGCGCGTGCAGGCGGTGAACGGCGCCAGCATGGCGCTCTACCCGCAGCAGACGCTCGCGGTGGTGGGCGAGTCGGGGTGCGGCAAGAGCGTGACGGCGATGAGCACCATGCAGCTCATCGCGCGCCCGCCGGGCCGCTTCGACCGCGGCAGCATCCTGTTCGAGGGCCGCGACATCTGCACGCTCGAGGAGCGCGACATGCTCTCCATCCGCGGCGGCAAGATCGCGATGATCTTCCAGGAGCCGATGACGAGCCTGAACCCCGTCTACACGATCGGCGACCAGCTGCTCGAGGCGATCCTGCTGCACCAGCGGGTGGGGCCGGAGGAGGCGCGCGGCATCGCGGTGCAGGCGATGCGCGACGTGGGCATCAGGAAGCCCGAGGAGCGGCTCGGCATGTACCCGCACCAGTTCTCCGGCGGCATGCGCCAGCGCGTGATGATCGCGATGGCGCTCGCGTGCCGGCCGAAGGTGCTGCTTGCCGACGAGCCGACCACCGCGCTCGACGTCACCATCCAGGCGCAGATCCTCGAGCTGCTGCGCGAGCTGCAGCGCGACCGCGACATGGGCATCATGCTCATCACGCACAACCTGGGCGTGGTGGCCGAGAACGCCGACGTGGTGTGCGTGATGTACGCGGGCCGCGTGGTGGAGGTGGCGAACGTCTTCGAGCTGTTCGACGAGCCGCTGCACCCGTACACGCGCGGGCTGTTCCGCTCCATCCCGATGCTCCGCGAGGCGAAGCACCGCCTGGTGACCATCCGCGACGTGACCGACGAACCCGCGGAGTTCCGGCGCCTCCCGGGGGCGGTGCCGTGGTGGCCGGACATGCCGCAGGGCGCGCGCCCCGCGCTCGCCGCGGGCCGCGACGAGCACGTGCTCGTCGAGGTTCGCCCGGACCGCTGGGTCGCCTGCTGGCGCACGCCCGAGCTCGAGGCGCGCCCGCACCGGCGCCCGAACCTCGCGTTCCGCCGCGGCGATCGGTAGATTGGTCCCGTTCCTCCCGGACCATTTTCGAAGGTGGTCCGGGAGGAACGGGACCAATCTCATGCCGCTCATCGAACCCGGCCGCAAGGCACCCGCGTTCTCCGCGCCCGACCAGTCGGGCACCGTGCACTCCCTGAAGTCGCTGAAGGGAAGCGCGTTCGTGCTCTACTTCTATCCCAAGGACGACACGCCGGGCTGCACGGTGGAGGCATGCGCGTTCCGCGACGGCTGGGCCCGCTTCCGCAAGGCGGGCGTGACGGTGCTGGGCGTGAGCCCGGACGGCGCGGAGAGCCACGCGCGGTTCGCGCGCAAGTTCCGGCTGCCGTTCCCGCTGCTTGCCGACGAGCCGGGGGCCGGCAAGGCGCCGCGCCTCTGCGCCGCGTTCGGCACGTGGCAGGAGAAGTCGATGTACGGGAAGAAGTACATGGGCGTTGCCCGCACCACGTACGTGATCGGCCCGGACGGGAAGGTCGCCGCGCGCTTCGACAAGGTGAAGCCGGACGGGCACGCCGACGAGGTGCTCGCCGCCGTTGCCGCGCTACCCTCCGCGGCATGCACGCGCACGACGTCGAGCTCCGCTTCCGCCGCCTCCGCCCCGGCGCGCAGGTCCCCGCGTACCAGACCAGCCACGCGGCGGGCCTCGACCTCCACGCGTGCCTCGAAGCGCCGCTGACGCTCGCGCCCGGCGACATCGCGATGGTGCCGTGCGGGTTCGCCATGGCCATCCCGCACGGATACGAGGGCTCGGTGCGCCCGCGCAGCGGCCTGGCCACCAGGCACGGCATCTCCATGCCGAACGCGCCGGGCACGGTCGACAGCGACTACCGCGGCGAGATGATGGTCCCCCTGATCAACCTCGGTCGCGCGGCGTTCACCGTGGAGCACGGCATGCGGATCGCGCAGATGGTGATCGCGCCGGTGGCGCGCGCCACGGTGCGCGAGGTGGACGAGCTCGACGGCACCGCGCGCGGGACGGGCGGCTTCGGGAGCACCGGCACAGGCGCGCGGGGCTGAGGGCAGGCGCGCGGGGCTGAGGGCAGGCGCGCGGGGCTGAGGGCAGGCGCGCGGGGCTGAGGGCAGGCGCGCGGGGCTGAGGGCAGGCGCGCGGAGCTGAGGGCAGGTGCGCGGGGCTGAGGGCAGGTGCGCGGGGCTGAGGGCAGGTGCGCCGCGCGACCGCGGGCGTCCACGCGCGCCGCTCGCGGCGGCGGGATTCTGCGGGGCTGCCGTATCATTATCGCGATGAGCACCGCCACCGCCACGGAAGTGAACGTCCCGCTGCTTGACCTGAAGGCCCAGTACGCGACCATCCGCAGGGAGGTCGAGCCCGTGGTGCTCGAGGTGTGCGAGAGCCAGTACTTCATCGGCGGTCCCAAGATCGACCAGCTGGAGAAGGAGGTGGCCGCCTACTGCCATGCCAAGCACGCGATCGGCTGCGCCAACGGCTCGGACGCCATCCTGCTTGCGCTGCAGGCGCTCGACATCGGCCCGGGCGACGAGGTGATCATCCCCACGTTCACGTTCTTCGCCACCGCCGGCAGCGTGCACCGCCTCGGCGCGCGCCCGGTGTTCGTGGACATCGACCCCGTCACCTACAACATCTGCCCGAACTCGATCGAGCAGGCCTTCGGCTGCTGCAAGCGCGTCAAGAGCCTGATGCCCGTGCACCTCTTCGGCCAGGCCGCCGACCTCGATGCCGTCATGGCCATCGCCAAGGCACGCGGGCTCTCCGTGGTGGAGGACTGCGCGCAGGCGATCGGCACCGAGGACGCGCACGGCCGCCGGGTGGGCAGCGTCGGCGACATCGGCACCTACAGCTTCTTCCCCTCCAAGAACCTCGGCGGCTTCGGCGACGGCGGCATCATGGCCACCAACTCCGACGCGCTGTCGGCGCGCATGAAGCGCCTGCGCAACCACGGGATGGAGCCGAAGTACTACCACCACGAGATCGGCATGAACTCGCGCCTCGATGCGCTGCAGGCCGCCGTGCTCAGCATCAAGCTTCGCCACCTCGACGCGTGGAGCGCCGCGCGCCAGCGCAACGCGGCGTGGTACGGCGAGTTCTTCCGCGCGGCCGGCGCCGCCGACAGCTCCGTGCCCGTCGACCAGGGCGGGCTGCCGCTGCGCTTCCCGAAGGCCCCCGCGAAGGGCCGGCACATCTACAACCAGTACGTGGTGCGCGTGCCCGCGTCCATGCGCGACCGCGTCCGCGACGAGCTGGCCCGGCGCAGGATCGGCACCGAGATCTACTACCCGCTGTGCCTGCACATGCAGGAGTGCTTCAAGTCGCTCGGCTACACGCCGGGCGTCTTCCTGGATGCCGAGAGCGCGGCGCAGGAGGTGATCGCGCTGCCGATCTACGGCGAGCTGACCGATGCCCAGCGCGCATGGGTTGCCGAGAGCGTCGTCGACATCCTGAAGGGCTGAGCCCGCCGGGGCCCGGGCCGTCCTACTCGCCGATGTCCTCGGCCCAGAGGTCGGGCTTCTCGCGCTGCAGGCGCTCCATCAGCGCGATGCAGCGGGTGTCGTCGACCACGGTGAGGTCGATCCCGTTGGCGCGCATCCAGCCCTCCGCGCCCATGTAGGTGCGGTGCTCGCCGATGACGACGCGCGGCACCTTGAAGAGGATGGCAGTGCCCGAGCACATGGGGCAGGGGCTCAGCGTGCTGACCAGGGCCAGCGAGCGCCAGTCGCGGCGGCGGCCGGCGTTTCGGACGCAGCTGACCTCGGCGTGCGCGGTCGGGTCGCCGTTCTGCACGCGCATGTTGTGGCCCGCGGCCACCACCTTGCCGTTCGCATCGAGCAGCGAGCTGCCGATCGGGATGCCGCCCTCGCGCCAGCTCTTCTCGGCCTGCTCGATCGCGGCATCGAGGCCCCGGCGGATGAACTCGGGGTTCAGGGGCTGCATGGTCAGGCTTCCTCCCCCTCGCCATGGAACGCGTCCTGGAACGCGTCGCTCTCCTGGTCCACCTTGGCGGCAAGCTCGCGCTCCTCGTCGGTGAGCTTGCGCTCCTCGCCGCGCATCTCCTTCATGCGCACCCACTCCTCCATGGTGAGGAGCACCTCGCGCGGGCTTGCGCCTCGGGTGGGGCCGACGATGCCTGCCTCGGCCATCAGGTCCACGAGGCGGCTGGCGCGGCCGTAGCCGATGGACATCTTGCGCTGCAGGAGGCTGACGCTGCCGCGGTTGGAGTCGATGATGATCTCGACCGCGCGGTCGAAGAGCGGGTCCGAGGCCGCCGCGGCCAGGCCGCCGCCCTCCTGCTCGCCCTCGGCCTCGCAGCTGCCGCCGGGGCCCCTGATGGCGACGAGGGTGCGCTCGAAGTTCTGCGGCGCGACCGTGGCGAGGTGGCCCGTCACCGCCTCGATCTCGCGGTTGTCGACCATGGTTCCCTGCGCGCGCACGGGCTCGTTCCTGCCGTTCTCGAGTACCAGCATGTCGCCCTTGCCGAGGAGCAGCTCGCCGCCCTTCTGCTCGAGCACGATGCGGCTGTCCATCACGCTCGCGACGCGGAAGGTGATGCGGCAGGGCATGTTGCTCTTGATCAGGCCCGTCACGACGTTCGCCTGCGGGCGCTGCGTCGCCAGCACGAGGTGCATCCCGACGGCGCGCGCCTTCTGCGCGATGCGCACGATCGACTGCTCCACCTCGCGGTGCTGCATCATGAGGTCCGCGAGCTCGTCGATCACGAACACCTTGTAGGACAGCTTCTTCGGGATGCGCGCCCACTCCGCGTCGCTCTGGGGCCTCACGCGCGCGCGGATCTCGTCCTCGCCGAGCTGGTTGTACTGGGAGATGTCCTTGACGCGCGCGGACTTCAGCAGCTCGTACCGCTCCTCCATGTGCCGGACGGCCCACTCGAGGATGCCGGCCGCCTTCGCCATGTCGGTGACCACGTCCACCATCAGGTGCGGGATCCCGCTGAACGGCGCCATTTCGACCATCTTCGGGTCCACCAGGCACAGCTGCAGCTCGTCCGGGCGCTTGGTGTAGAGCCAGCTCATGATGATGGTGTTCATGCAGATGCTCTTGCCGCTGCCCGTGGTTCCGGCGATGAGCATGTGCGGCTGCTTGGCCAGGTCGAGCACCAGCGGGTTGCCGGAGTTGTTCTTCCCGAGGAACATCGGGAGCGCCATGCCCTCCGCCGCGGGGCCGCTCATGAGCTCCTTCAGGCGGACCTGTTCGCGCTCGCGGTTCGGGACCTCGATGCCCACCGCGCCGCTCTCCACGATGTTGTTGATGATGCGGATGTTCGGCGCCTTCAGCTTGCGCGCGAGGTCGTCGGCGACGGGCTGCAGCCGCGCGGCCCGCGTGCCCTCGGCGAGCATCACGTGGTAGCGGGTGACGACCGGCCCGCTCTCGATGTCGATCACCTCGCCCTCGATGTCGTACTCGCGCAGGGCCGCCGTCAGCCGTGCGGCCTGGTCGCGGACGAACGACTCGCGCTCGTCCGATGCGCCCGAGACCGGCTCCGAGAGCATCTCGAGGCCGGGGAACCGGTAGCCCGTGTAGTCCACCGTGCGAGGGATGTCCTCGTCGCGGAGGGCCGTCTTCTTCGCGGCACCCGCCATCCGCACCGGCAGCTTGGAGATCCGCGCGTGCAGCTCCGCGTTGGAGAGCGCCGCGCGCGCCGGCTGGACGTCGGAATCCCGCTCGGAATCCTCGTCATCCTCGGCCTCGGCCTCGGGCTCCTCGTCCTCGTCTTCCTCCGAGTCGTCGTCCGCGTCCTCGGCATCCGCCGCGTCCTCGACCTCCCCGTCTTCATCCTCCTCGGCCGCATCCACCACGGTCACGTTGTCCGCGCCGTCCTCGTCCTCCTCGTCCACCGCCGTCACGCGCGAGCCTCGCGCGCGGCGCAGGGCAGGGGAGGCGTTGGCGCCGACGCCCGCGAGCGCGACCGCGGTCGAGCTGCGGCGCTTGCCGGTGAGCGTCGCGAAGAAGCCCGCCCAGTCGTACTTCCACACGGGCTCGAGGAACCCGAGGCCCTGCAGCACCGCGCCGGGGATGCGGAACACCACCTCGTCGGCGGCGACGATCGCGCCCACCACGGCGGCGCACAGCAGGATGAGGCTGGTGGCGAAACCGCTGAAGCGCGCGGCGAGCTCCGCCGCGGCCCACTGCGGGATCAGGCCCGCCTCGACGCCCGCCACCGGCCCGAGGCGCGGGAACCACAGCGCGTGGATCGCGCCGACCGCAAGCACCAGGATGCCGGCGCCGATCGCACGCAGCCACAGGTGCTGCGGGCGGAAGCCGAACGGCATGGCCGCGAGCGCCGCGGCGCCGAGGAGCACCGCGAGCCACGTGCCGAAGCCGAAGATCGCGTAGGTCCAGTACGCGAGCGCCGCGCCTGCGTTGCCGAGCAGGTTGGCCGCGGGCTCGTTGTGCACCGCGACGGCCTTCGACGGCCAGTCGGCGTGGTGGAACGATCCGAGCGCCAGCAGGAGCGCGAGCGTGCCGACCGACGCCGCCACCCAGGCCGCCTTGGCGCGGACGCCGGGGGCGTTCCAGAAGTGCGGGGCGGTCGAACAGGAGGTCTTCTTCGAACGGGCCATAGTGGGCTTTCATCGGCATTTGCCGCCCGTTCGGCCCGATCTTTGCGGACCCTCCGGGCCGCGGATACCATCCTTCCGCGATGCACTTTCGGCTGATCGACACCGTCCTTGAGCAGGGCCCCGACCGGGTCCGGGCCATCAAGCAGGTGACGCTCGCGGAGGAGTACCTCCAGGACCACTTCCCGACCTTCCACGTGCTGCCAGGCGTGTTCATGCTGGAGGCCCTGGTGCAGGCCGCCCGGACCCTGACCGATGCCCGGGGGCAGCCCCGGATGGTGCTCGGGGGGGTGAAGGCCATGCGCTACGGGTCGTTCGTGCGCCCCGGCGAGGCCCTGGAGGTCGATGTGCAGTTCGAGAAGTCGCTCCCCGACGGGAGCGTGCAGTTCAAGGGCGCCGGCACGGTCCGGCGCCAGGGGGGCGGCGAGCCCGAGACGGCTGTTTCCGGACGCTTTACACTCCGCCCCTTGCGGATCCCCCCGCAGACCCCCGCCAAGGGGTGACCCATCCAGACGGAGACCCGATGGCCATTTCCCGCTCCGAGATCGAAGAGAAGGTGACTGATGTCCTCGAGAACGCCCTTGGGGCGGACCGTGACGACGTCGTCGCCACTGCCACGCTGACCGAGGACCTCGGCGCCGAGAGCATCGACTTCCTCGACATCCAGTTCCAGCTCGAGAAGAAGTTCTCCACCCCGGAGAAGCCCTTCAAGATCGAGCAGGGCGAGCTGTTCCCCGAGAACATGATGTCGAACCCCGACTACGTGAAGGACGGCAAGTTCACCGATGCCGGCTTCGCCGTGCTCAAGGAGAAGATGCCGCACGTCGACCTGTCGAGCTTCGGCGGCGACCGGAACGTCCGTGGCCTCGCCAAGCTGTTCACGGTGAAGAGCCTCTGCGACTTCATCGAGATCAAGCTGAAGAAGTGACCCGATGCGCTGGATGTGGATCGACACGATCGTGGCGTACGAGCCGGATCGCCGGCTGGTGGCCATCAAGAACGTGTCGCTCGCCGAGGAGCACCTGCACGAGCATTTCGCGGCCGACGGCGCGCTCCCCGCGCAGCCGGTGATGCCCGCGTGCCTGATGGTGGAGGGGATGGCGCAGACGGCCGGCATCCTGGCCGGCAGCCTGCGGCGCTTCCGCGAGAAGGTCGTCCTCGCCAAGATCCAGAAGGCCGAGATCACGCAGGACGTGGTGCCCGGCCAGTGCATCCGCTACGACGCGCGCATCGAGCGCATCGACCCGATGGGCGCCGGCACCGCCGGCACCATCGAGCGCCTGGACCACCGCACGGGGCAGTGGGAGCGGATCGGCGAGACCGAGATCATGTTCAGCCACGTGGACCAGAACTTGAGCGGCCTGGCCTTCCCGGAGCACAACTTCGTGTTCAGCGACAGCTTCCGGAACGTGCTGCGGGCCAGCGGGCTCGGGCACCTGATGGACTGAGCCGGTCACGGCCCGTTCGCGCCCGGCCCACGGCGCCATCGCCATGCAACGCCGAGCGCGAGCGCCGCCAGCACGGCGAGGATCGGGATGCCGATGCCGCGCGGTCGCGTGGCGCCGCCCTCCGCCGCAGGGGTCGGATCCGCCGGCGCGGCGGCCCGGGCCGTGGTCGGAGGGGCTGCATCGCCCCGCGCCGGTGCGTCGGCGGGCGCAGGTTCGCGTCCGTCGTCCGGCTGGTCGTGCGCGCCTCGTTCCGCCGGCTCCGCCGCCTTCTCCTCGGGGATCCGCACCGGCGGCTGGTCGACGAGCAGGTCGGACAGGTTCGCCTCGGTCTCGGCGAGCATCGACGCGACGACGCCGTCGACGCCCTGCGCCCGCAGCCTGTCGATCGCGACCTGCGCCCCTGCCGCGTCACCGTCCGCGACGCAGCGTTTGGCCAGCTGCAGGAGCGAGAGCTGCCAGTTGGACATGCGGCCGAAATCGGTCGGGTGCACCCGCTCCTCGGACGCGATCGAGAGCTCGAGCAGGCGGCGCTGCAGCCAGCCGGAGCCGTCGCCGTCCGCCGATATTGCGCGTGCAGCGGCGGCGCGCAGTTCGTTGAGCATGGCGTTGTTCTGCGCCGGGCCTGCGGTGGCCGCGGCGAGCGTCGCGATGTCGAGGATCGTCGCGGCGTCGCCGCCGAGGCTCGCCGCGCGGATCGCGCCGGCCATCGCGCCGACCCCCACGTCACTGCCGGGGTCGATGGAGCCCAGTGCGAGCGCGGCCTTTGCGAGGGACAGCGGGTCGAACGGCACCAGCGCCTCGGGCGGTTCGGTCCCCCATGCATGGAGGCTGCCGACCAGTGCCGCCAGCCGTTCGGCCGCGGACTGGGGATCCATCCGGCCGCCGGCGAGCGCCTCGTTCCACTCGGCGATCGCGGCGTCCGCATCCTCGCGCGTGCCGACGGTGCCTTCGCGCAGACCCCTGATTGCCGCGTCGATGGCCAGCGTGCCGCTCGCCTCCCTGAACTGCGACACGAGTGGGCCCGCCGGGTCATCCGGGCCGCCGGGGGCGTGGTTGCCCCCGGCGGCCTCGAAGAACCGGACGGCGTCCGCCGCGTCGCGCGGGGAGCCGGCCTCCAGCGCCGCGAACCCCAGCTTCGCGGCGGCGTGGACCGACGCACCACCCGATGCGGACCATGCCGCCCGGTAGGCGGTGATCGCATCGAACGGCTCGCCGTCGGACATGTAGAGGTCGCCCAAGCGCTCAAGCCCCCTTGCCGGCAGGGTGCGCGGGTCCGCGGCGATGAACCGATCGATCCACCCACCTCGGGCGACCGGATCGAGCATCCCGTCCGGCCGTGAAGCAATCCATCGGTCGAAGTCGCCGAGCACGTCCGTCGCCGCGGCGACGGAGCAGGACAGCACGATTGCGATGAGCATCGGTGGACTCCTTGCGGCGTGCCGCGTCAGTTCGATGAGGGGAGGAGGGAGTTCTCGAGGTTGACGCCGCTGTCGCCGCCCGTGGTGTCGATGGTCGTGGAGCAGCCCGTCCCGACAACGCGGACGCAGCCGCAGGCGAACCAGTTGCAGGACAAGTTCTCGCAGTCAGGGCATTGGGCCGCCGCCTGGAAGGAGATCGCCGTGGCCGCCACCCCGGCGGCAATCAGGGACTTCGACATTTCGAGCCTGGCTCCTTTGCGCCGGCTGAGTGC
>Ga0194118_10002174_pt1 | contig 25445 bp, 22 predicted proteins | sample TA2MahsurfametaG_2_FD_148662 | JGI IMG/M metagenome (GOLD analysis project Ga0194118, IMG submission 148662) | Freshwater microbial communities from Lake Tanganyika, Tanzania - TA2015013 Mahale N5 surface | ecosystem: Environmental > Aquatic > Freshwater > Lake | place: Tanzania: Lake...
AGCCTCTGCAACGGCACAAGAGGCCGATCCGCACCCTTGGGTTAAACCGACGCCGCGTTCCCACGTTTTGACGAAAAAGGTGTCGCCCAACCAGTCAGTGCGGGTTTTTTCTGAAAAATCGGCAGGCGTACTGTCCAGTTTTGGCCAAACAAAGGACACATTAACCCCATCGGGAAAGTCGATGTTGCTGGCCAACCAGGATTCGGACAAACCTTCTGGTACAGGACCCAATACAACAGCATGGGGGTTGCCAATAAAGGCGGGAATACCCACCACAGCGCGCTGCAGGGATGGTATCCAAAACCGCGTTTCGGGTAAAGAAGAGCTCTGGGTGCTTGATGAATCCATCCCGATTGTGACAGCCCCCTGGGCAATGGCGATGGTGTGGTCGGGCATTTTCCATCCTTGAACAGGCCCCACTGGGCCATGCACGGTGACCACCTGTCCAACGGGCGTATTGAAATAAGCCACCACACAGCGCATGCCGTTACCGCAGGCCAGTGCCAACGATCCATCGCGATTCCATATGGTGGTTTGCAGGATCGATTGGTCGTTTTCTGTGCCGTATTGACAAACCATGACTTGGTCTGCACCAATGCCCGTTTGAACGTCGCTTATGGCTCTAATGCTTTTATACGACCAAGACATTTTTTCATGAGGGGGGATGACTAAAATCGTGTTACGCAATGCGTGCATTTTAATGACACGGATAGAATCTGGCATAATATGATAGAGGTGTGCTTTTCATCACTATACCACATTTTGATCATGAATTTCACGAATATCGCGCTTGAATACACCTGTTTTTAAAAGAAAGCAGTTTTGTTATTGAAACAGCCAGCTATGACTCGGATCGTCATTCTATCCCACGATCTTTTGTGGGGAAAGGGCACAAGAACATAGGTTGCACGGGGATGAACGCCGTGGCCTGTAATTCTGAATCGCGTAGGGGTGAGTGCATGGTGGCGTTGACCAGACAACGGGTTGTGCCATGATTGGGTTGCCGTGAACATTGGACTTTAACGCCTTTTTTGATGTATTCTGGATACATAATGTGTACCCGTGGGTATTGTCATTTTTGTCTTTTTTCCTGTTTTTAATGGCTGCGCGGTGCCCATTAGGGCCCCCCAGGAATGCCCCATGATCTTATTGGGTGATGAGGTTGAACTCTGTTGGCCGAGGCATTTATGAGTCTATTTTCCTGGGTGCATCAAGAACGGTATCAAAAATTGTTTGCCTGCTTGCCAGATCCATCAGGCATGCGTTTTGTGGGAGGCGTGGTGCGTAATACGTTGCTGGGCATTGATTGGGATGATGTGGATTTCGCCACCATTTATCGACCCGAAGAGATTGTCTTTTTTTTCCAATCCCATGGGTACAAAGTCATTCCCACTGGCATTGATCACGGTACAGTCACGCTGTTGTGCGACGGTCAAAGTTATGAAATCACGACATTGCGTCGAGATGTTGAAACCGACGGTCGCCATGCCGTTGTGGCGTATACATCAAGGTGGGAAGACGATGCCCAGCGCAGAGATTTCACCATGAATGCTTTGTACGTGGATCATCATGGACATCTGTATGATGATGTGGGTGGACAACGCGACATTAACAATCGGGTGATTCGATTTATTGGGGATCCGAAACAGCGCGTGGCCGAAGATTATTTGCGCATTGTACGGTTTTTTAGGTTTTGGGCTCTGTATGGTTATCATCCTGACGAGGACAGTTTGGCCCAATGTGTGGCCTTGAAACACAATCTAAGCCTATTATCCAGCGAGCGTATCACCAAGGAAATGATTAAAATGTTGGGTGCTAACAATCCCTGGCTCGCCGTGAGCTGTTTGTATGACTATGGTTTTGATGCCTTGTTGTGGGGGCATGCTGGTCAGAAACCCCATATTTCTGTTTTGCAGACGACAGAAAATCTGTGGGGTCCAGCACCACTGTGGGTACGTTTTGCCTTTTTAACAGGGACGATGCCAAGGCGTTTGACCTTGTCGAACGAGCAGAAAAACCATCTGAATATGCTGTGGAATCCTCTGTTTTGTCATCAAGAAACCGTGGGGTCATCCCAAAGTCGTCATGAGCTCTGGTTGGCAGCGTTAAACAGCGTGTACCAGTATGGTGTCCATGGCACCAAAGAGCGCTTATGGATGACCGCATTGATGTACGTTGGTGTGCTGCAGAATAGGGCAGAGCCCGCAAAGGATCTGACCACGGGGCTTTGTGTTTGTAAAGCCATCATGAATGCATTGGATGGCACAGATTTTCCAGAGTTTTCTTTGTCAGGACGGGACGTGATGGCCTTTGGAATGTCTGGCCCAGACATTGGGCGGGTGTTGAGTCAAACCAAGGCGTGGTGGATCCGTTGTGAAATGCGCCCCAGCCATGAAGAGTGCTTGAATTACGGCAAGATGTTGGTGGATGCGTCCGTCAGCACAGGGGCAGGGCCCGTTCAGGCCGGATGAGTAGGCTGGGTCACGCTATTAGAAAAAACAGATAAAATAGTATTTGTTTTTTGGTGTTCAGGGGGGGTGCGGATGTATAGAATTGAGTGTGAATGTTGGGCCCGTTTTACCATCAATCATGAACAGATCTAATAGCCGTTTCAGTACTGTGGATAAAACCCGCGCATTGTTTTATTTTTTACATAAAAGTCTTGAAAAATAGGGGTTTTTTTGGGTTTTACGCCTGTGGATAAGTATGTGGATAAAATGCACTTTTTCCCTTGACTTTGCTGTGCAGTCCATGATATTTTTTAATTGTATTTTGATGATTAAGTTTTTTCTGTTGGTCTCTTGCACAGTGACATCAGGCGTGGCCCAAAAATGTTTATTGAGAGCCCGTTTAGATTCACAAGAGGTCGTCGGTCGTTTGTGTGGTTTTGGTTTGTTTGCTCTTTTTTATAATCGTTAAATAAATCAATCATGATAGGATTGGGGGTGAAATAGGTAATGAATACGCGATTAAAACACGCGTATCGTGTTTTGATTGTGAATTTGTGTATTGGGCATGCCATTATTTTGGGTGCATTAATGCAGTAATACACAGGTACAGTATTATTTAGAGCAGTCTCCGCGGTCTGAAAAGTTTGGTCATAAAGTCTGAAATACAGCAGGAAACTTTTTGAATCTGTGGGAGAGGAAGCAATGACTGCGCATTGGCCAGTACTGTGTCAAGAAATCGTACAATTATTTTCAAATCAAACGGGACCGTTGCATTTTGTCGATGCTACCTTTGGCAGGGGTGGGCATACCCAAGCTCTGTTGCAAGGCATTGATGGCGCACGGGTCACGGCCATTGATCGAGACCCTGACGCCATTGCCTATGGTCACCATTTGGTTTCGATTTATGGGGATCGCTTGCGCATGGTTCAGTCACGTTTTTCTGATGTGCAAGAGGTCTTCAAAGAAGAGCGCGTGGCGGGCGTATTGTTTGATTTTGGGGTGTCATCCCCCCAATTGGATACACCAGAACGTGGATTTTCATTTATGCATGATGGTCCGCTGGATATGCGTATGGAAAAAGCTGGGGAATCTGCGGCGGATTTAGTCAATAATTTGCCAGAACATGCGTTGGCGGACTTGATTTTTAAGTATGGCGAAGAGCGTGCCAGTCGTCGCATTGCCAAAGCCATCGTTCAATTTAGGTCCAAGACTCCGTTTGAAACCACAGAACAATTAAGCACTGTGGTACAAAGCGTTTTACCACGCAGAGGAAAACAGCATCCAGCAACCAAAACCTTCCAAGCCCTGCGCATTGCCGTCAATCAAGAAATCGATGAAATAGAGATGGTTTTACCTAGAGTATTGCCTCTGTTACAGCCAGGTGGGTGCATGATTGTTATGTCGTTTCATTCTTTGGAAGACCGTATTGTGAAAAACTTTTTCAAAACATCGGATGCTTTTTCTGAAAAAACAAAAAAACCCATCCGGGCGCAACGTGCAGAGGTGTGTGCCAATCCCCGATCTCGATCGGCCTGTTTACGATACGGAGTGCGCGCATCATGAGAGTGATTCTGTTTTTTACCATTTTAATGACCATCATGACGGCGGCTTTTTTGTTTCGCGTCAAGCACGAAGTCATTGGTATAGAGCGTCGTGTATCCCAGTTAACCAGCAATATTGGCTCTGTACAAAGAGAGATTAACACGTTGCGTAATGAGTTAGCCCATTTGATTCAACCGGCGCGCATGATGGCCGTGGCAGGAGAAAGCACGCCCATGTCCACTTTGAAAAGGAGTCAATTGGTGTCATCTCAACAACCAAGCCAAACATGATGCACTCAGGACTGAGGCCGCAACAAGAGCAGGGTGATGCTCCTCATCATACTGATTTTGAACATGATTTTGGGGGGTTGCCGAAATCACGCGTGCTGATTGTGGGGGCATTTTTTTTCTTTTTATTGTTTTTGATTATGGTTCGGCTGTGCATCGTGTGTTTAACCCCCATGAGCCCCATAGATCCAGGCGTAAAACGCATCGTTCGTGGCGCATTGGTGGACCGTAATGGGTACTTTTTGGCCAGCAGTTTAGATACATTTTCCATCTACGCCCATCCCAACAAGGTTGTAGACAAAGAAGAAGTCATTTCCGCATTGATGGATATTTTTCCCAGCATTGATAGGGCGCGTTTGAGGCGTGACATGTATTCTAAAAAATCGTTTATATGGATTGCCAGACATGTGGCGCCCCATAAAAAGATGGCGGTCAAGGCTTTGGGTATTGACGGGTTGGATGTGCTGAGTGATTCCAAGCGCATTTACCCCATGGATCGCATTTTTTGCCATGTATTAGGGACAACAGATCTGGATCAACAGGGTTTGTCGGGTCTGGAAAAGAGTTTAAACCAGCGCTTGATGCAATCGAATGAACCTGTGCGAACATCCTTTGATTTACGGGTGCAAAATATTTTGTATGATGCGTTGTCCTATCAAATTGCAGAGCACAGCGCCGTTGGTGGCAATGGCATTATTGTGGACTTGCGAACGGGAGAAATATTGGCCATGGTGTCGTTACCTGATTTTTCCCCTTCCCAGCCTATTTGCCCCACAGATCCAGGTTATTTCAATCGCAACATGACGGGCGTATATGAATTTGGATCCATTATGAAGATTGCGAATACGGCTGTGCTGTTGGAAACTAAAAAGGGCACGTTACGATCGGTATTTGATGCGTCTAGGCCCCTTCGTATTGGTCGCCATCCTGTCAAAGATTTTCGTGGACAAAATCGGCCATTGAACGTTGAAGAAGCCTTTGTGTATTCATCCAACATTGCGTACGCGAAAATGGCGCTGACCGTTGGTGGACCAGCTCAAAAACAGTTTCTTGAAAAAATGGGATTTTCTCGTCGCATAAAAACAGAATTGGGGCTGTGTGCTCGTCCCCTGTTTCCAAAGGGCAATTGGCCGATGATCACAGTCGTAACGGCTGGATACGGGTATGGATTTGCCGTTACACCTTTGCATGTGGCGGCCAGTTTGATTCCTCTGGCCACGGGTATTTTAAAACCGGTTACCTTTTTGGCATCTCCAAAATCCCCAGGTGTGCGTCTGTTAAAACCGTCTACGGTCAAAGATATTTTATATTTAATGGGACAAGCGGTGGCCAATGGTCAAGCTAAAAAAGCGGCCGCCATCAATTGTGTGGTGGGGGCAAAAACAGGAACGGCCAATGTGCGCGTGAGGGGTCGATATGTGGAAAAGCAAAACCTGACCTCTGCAGTGGCTGTTTTTCCTCTGGATTGCCCTCGGTATGGTATTGTCGTGTCTATTGATCGAGCCAAAGCAAGCGCAAAAACCCATAACTATGCCACAGCTGGGTGGATGGCGGCACCTGTCATTTCTCGATTGGTGCAGGAATTGGCACCATTGTTGGGTGTAATGACTCCAGAAACCCAGGAAAACCAAGGTTGTCTTAAAAAAGCAAACAGGTGATCGCTTGTTTTCAAAAGAATCTATTTTCAAAAGAATATTTGTTTAGTCATCTTTCATAGCTGTCATCGTACAATCGGAAAAATAATTGAATAGAGAACATACAGTGAATCAATTTTTTAGGGTCAGTGTTACACTGATGGCCATGATGTCATTTCTGGTATCAGAGATCAGCGGAAGGATGGGGGTCAAAAGCCCCATAACGTTAGTATCCCCCCCAGCTGCAAAAAGTATGGCAAGTGAGAATACAGGGGGGAGGGTGGCCTTAAAAGGAGCCGTTGCAGTTAAAGCTTTCAAAGGAAACAACAATAATGATGATCTGATGGCACAGGCAGCGGCAGCCCAAGCACAAGCACAAGCGGCATTCCCAGCACAACAAGTCGCAGCCCCAGCGCAACAAGTCGCAGCTCCTCAGGCGGTCGCACAAACAGCCGCTCCAATAGCGCCATTGCCTCTTAGCAAAATGGAAAAAATTATAAAGCATGTGACGTCGCGGGCTTACCCCTATCGGTGTTCTGTTTTTGCAGGCGATTACTGTCGTCGGCTATGTGCTCGGATTTGTGCTCCCCCACTGTAAGCACACGATGGGTCAATCCAACAACGCCTTGTCATCGTCCGAGAAATCAGTCATAATAAGATTGGGTTGTGCGCCTTTAGCTCAGCTGGATAGAGCATCGGCCTTCTAAGCCGGTTGTCGCAGGTTCGAATCCTGCAAGGCGTGCCAAAACCAGGTGTTATTTTGTGTATTCACCATGTTCATCGATGATGGTGTAAAAGAACCCTCCGGGGTAAAAAAATCTAGGCTTTCCCTCTTTACAAACCATTTCCCAGGTGATGGAATACACAAAAGACCTTTGCGATGTCTGATTCACAGGCACAGGGTTACAGGGGAGAATGCAGTCGTGGAAATGCACACAGTATCAGCACAAGGTTTGTCTTTTATAGGGTTATTTCTTCAGGCTGATTGGATTGTTAAAACGGTGATTTTGGTTTTGTTTCTGGCATCCGTCATGTCTTGGGGCATTATTTTATCCAAATGGAATATGTTGCGCCAGTACAACAGAGAAGCCGATGAAACCAACAACACCTTTTCAGATGCCAGTATGGATAAACTCGATGGCCGGTTTAACCATGGGGGATCCACCCAACATATGGTCAATATCGCAGCCCAAGAATGGCGCCAGATGAAGCGTTTTTCAGGTCTGGATCAGCGGCAACTGGGTTTGCAACGGTTGGAGCAATTGCTGGCTATGCATATGGACCAAGAGCGCGAACGCATGAGCACCCAGATGAGTGTATTGGCGTCTATTGGGTCTATGGCAGCGTTTGTAGGTTTGTTTGGAACGGTTTGGGGGATTATGAACAGTTTTCAGGCCATTGCCAGCAGCAAGAACACATCTTTGGCGGTGGTGGCCCCTGGTATTGCCGAGGCATTATTTGCCACAGCCATTGGGTTGCTGGTGGCCATCCCGGCTTCTGTGGGGTACAGTAAATTAACCAGTTCGATCAACAGTTACGCCATGAGAATGGAAATTTTTTCCCAAGAACTCTTGGCCTGGTGCATGAGGTTATAATTGATGAAACGTCGTCGCTCTTCTCGTCAACAACCAGCCTTGCGTCATGAAATTAATGTGACGCCTTTTGTGGATGTGATGTTGGTTTTATTGATTATTTTTATGGTTTCTGCCCCCATGATGCAGGTCAGTGTGCCTGTTCATTTGCCCCAGGGCGGATCAGGAACCAGTACAGAGGTGGATGACCCCATTGTTGTGAGCATTGACGAGCATGAAAAATTGTTTTTAAAGGATACAGCCATCGAGCAACCTCAATTGCTGACCTATTTGGCATCGTTACCCAGTGCATCGGCATCCAAGATTTTTTTGCGCGGGTCCCGGACGATTCCTTATAATGCGGTCATCAAAGTCATGAATGTATTAAAAGCAGCGGGCTTTTCTCAAATTCATTTGGTGGTGGAAAACGCAATAGAAGGTAGCACAAAGTGAGAATAGGAGCATTTTTAATCTCTTTGCTCTTGCATGCTGGGTTCACTGCCATGGTTTTTTTACAAAACACCTTGTTTCCGCCCAAACCACTGCCTGTTTTATCAGAAATCAGTGAGTGTTCTATTCCCTTAGAGGTAACGGCCGTCAGTGAGATTTCTTGCGCACCCATTTCTCGACCAAAATCAGAGGTTTCAGAACCTGAGAAAGAGGTTGTCCAAAATGAGGTTGTTCAACGTGTGTTGCCCGAACCTGTATCTGTTCCTAAGCCAGAACCCGACACGCCTAAGCCAAAACCCAAAACCGAGATTATTCCAGAACCAGAACCTGCGCCTGAACCTGTATCTATTCCAGAGCTCGAACCAGTCATCGGGTCTATTCCCAAAAAAGAGCCTAAAAAAGCGGTTGTACCGCCCAAGAAAAAAAACAATTCCAAGAAAAAAGATCAGAAAAAATCAAAATCAAATCCAAAAAAGGACACACCCAAAGATGTGGATCCAGTAGCCGAATTGTTAAAAAAGCACAGGGAATCTGTAAAAAAAAAACCAAAAATCTCTGACTCGATCAACGTTAATCGGGACAAGGATTTAGTGCGTGGGGCAAGCGCAGAGACCCCCATTACGGATCCTGATTCCGATTCGGAATACGGTGCACCGGCCATTGGGGCTCAAATGAGCATGAGTGAAATGGATCGCATTCAGCGATTATTTGAAGATGCTTGGACTATTCCGTTGCGTGCAAGCGAAGGTGGAAAATTAATCATTCAAGTCCACATCACTATGAATCGCGATGGTACCGTCAATCGTGCAAAGATTCTTCATGACTCTAGCAGCAGAGATCACCCGGTTTATCCCATTGGTTGTGACAGCGTATTGCGTGCCGTTAATCAATTTCGTACCGAATCGTTGCCGCTGCGCAAAGAAACGTATGCCCAATGGAGAGACATTGTAATTACCTTTTCCCCAAAATAAAGGCTCTGGGGTGGTGGGCAGATTCATTCCATAGGTGCCAACATCAAACAATACGATACAATGGGCAGAGTCCAGTATAGTTGTCCCGCACCACCAGATGAGAAGACTGAAACCAACGAGAGACCCCGCACCACAGCATGCCCCACAGGAATATAGGAAGCCTTAACGGTACCGCATGGTACAACCTGATCGAGAAAACAGCGGTTCTGGAGTATCAAAATCATGGCATCGAGTCCATGAATGATCCTTCACAGGGGGGGGGTTGTGCGGCGTATGATGTAACGATGCGCCATTCAAGGTATCATCCAAAGCATCCAAAATTTTTTGTTCTTGCTGCAGCACACGACATTCATCCCAAAGCAATTGCTCATGGGTGGGTTCTGGGGTTGTTTTGGAATGGTTGCATCGTTTAATCCAGTGCCTTCTGCATTTTTCCCAATCTTTTTGCCAACGCTGAATCATGATTCGGGCACGATTAATCATAAAATGTCGGGCATTTTTTAAAATGAGCGTCACGCTGGAATCGTTTTCAGATACGGGATAATGCATTTATGAGTCATTTTTTGCGCTTTAACTTATTACAACCATAGCGCGCACAGGTTAACTAAAAGTTAAAAACAGGCGACATTGTTCAATATTTTAATTTTATTTAAAATAACTTTTTATAAAACTTTGAAAATGGTGAATCGTTTTTGATGAAAAAAGAGGTCTAATTTTTGGGCTTTTTTAAAGCTTGTACCGGTATGGTTTCAGAAAAGGTATGCGTTATGGATCTGAAAATGAATACATGCAAAATGATGGTGGGGTGCGCACTGTTTGTGGGAATCATGGCTGTTGTGGGGGCTGGCAATAACAATGGCTGTGAAACGAGTTGTCGACAAAATGCTGTAAATATGGCGCAAAATTATGGGGATTTTTTATCTGCCGCTGCAAAGTGCAAGGGGCCATCCAATAATGCCAGCTTTAATCCCCATGATCAATCGTCTCCATCAGCAGATTATGGCAACACCAGTGCGTTCAGCAGCCGTTGATCAGGTTCCTTTGGATTAATCGCTCTGTTAGGCCAGAGGCTTACTGAGCGGCTGTCCTGCTGATCCACTCTGCCTGTTCATGATTGGCCTTCCACCGTTGTTTTAACCGGCTGCCAGTATATCCGATTTCTTGTACCCAAATAATGCCAAGAGCGGCGCAATGGTATGGGGATTCCGGGTCAAGAGACGCTGAGCATCATCCATGGTGGATAGGGCCAGGGGGTCTTCTTTTTGGGAAAAACGCATGACACCATGGCCACTTTGTTCGGTCCCCAAAAGGGTGCCGCTGCCTCTCCACAGCCAATCTTGTTCGGCAATTTTAAATCCATCTTGGCATGTGCGCATGAATTGTAATCGTTGTCGAGCCGTTTGATTGAATGATCCAGAGTATAGGAAAAAGCAATGCCCAGGGGTGGAGTCCCTGCCCACACGACCGCGCAATTGGTGCAATTGGGATAGACCAAAACGCGTGCTTTCTTCGATGATCATGGTGGATGCTTGGGATACATGAACGCCAACCTCGATCACTGTTGTGGTGACCAGAATGGGATGTGTTCCCGAAGAAAATGCGCTGATGGCGTCTTGTTTTTCCTGTGCGTTCAATCGGCCGTGTAAAATGCCCACCTGACCAGGGAAAACCTTTTGCCAATAGGTATAGCGATGCTGCACGCCCAAAACCTCATCGTCGATTGAGGGACAGACCCAGTACACACATTCTTTTCGATCCAGACATTTTTGAATCCAGGGGCGTAAATCGGCTATTTTTTCCGCAGAAATCACATAGCTGGTTAACGGTATAGCACTGGGACGTTTTTCCAGCACACTGACATCCATATCGGCGCAAATCAGCCGTTGAAAGGTACGTGGAATGGGGGTTGCACTGAGAAAAAGTACGTGGGGATTATGGCCTTTTTGAGAAAGGCTTAGGCGTTGTTGCACCCCAAAACGTTGTTGCTCGTCAATGACTACTAATCCTAAATTGTTGAACTGAACAGAATCGTATAACAATGCATGGGTACCTAAAATAATGGGGGCATCAGACCTGCCAATGCGAATGCCTTTTCCCAAAATTAATTGTACGGGAATATGGTTTAACCAGCGTTGTAATGATGCAAAATGTTGTCGAATCAGAGTCTCTGTCGGTGCCATCAAGCACGCTTGTTTGCCTGATGCGGCCACCTGGATCATGGCCAAAAAAGCCACCAACGTTTTTCCACTGCCTACATCACCATTTAACAGGCGCATCATGGGTTTTTCGTTGCACAGTTCTTGACCAATGGTTGCCCACGCCACCTGTTGGGTTGGGGTTAAATCATGACCAAATGCCCGTAAAAAACCATCTTGAATCGTGGTGTTTTGGGGGATACACAGGGGCGCCGGTCCCTGAAAACGTTCTGCATGATGCCACTGTGTACTGGCCACATGCTTTGCAATCCATTCGGCTGTGGCTAATGTTCTGCGCCATGGGGCATGATCTTGGGTCATAGGGGTATCGCTGGGAAAATGCGCATTCAAAAAACAGGTATACCACGGCAAGGCCTGCGCCTGTGAGGTGTTGTGTTGGGTCTCCTGTGAGGTGTTGTGTTGAGAGGTTTCCCCTTGTGAGGTGTTATGTTCGGGGATTGGGGACCAGGATTGATCCGGCCAATGGTCCAAGATATGATGAATCCATTTGGAAAAACGCGCACTTTTGATGCCTTTTGGCAATGCATATTCTGACACAATCATGGTCTGTTTATCCCATTCTGGCCAAGGATCTGAACGATCTGGATGTACAATTTGATGCCCCCCATTAGCAGAATAGGTGGCGTTGCCCTTGATCCACATGCGAGACCTGGGGGCCCAAAATGGTTTCGGACTTTGAAAAAAGATCAACGACACGGCCGTTCCATTCGCCATGGTGCAGGGAATAACCCAAGGGTTGCGTCCGACTTTAATCCCCAGTGTTAATTCGATGTACACAGGCCCATGGGACAAGGCATTTTTTTGATAAAACGTATACTGTTTGGGTAAACAGGACAACAGATCAAAAAATGTGGATATTCCAACATCACTGAGACGGCGTCCCAACAGGGGGCCAACGCCGGGAATCCATTGGACTTTGGTCTGTAAAAATGTCCAAACGGTACCGGTCATTGGGGGTTTACATGTGTTTTAGGATATCCGTACATACTTTTTTTCCATCCCCAAAAACCATAAAGGTATTGGGTTGGTAAAACAAAGGATTATCTAATCCCGCATATCCCGCAGCCATAGATCGTTTAATAAACAGAACGGTTTTGACTTTTTCCAAATGAAAAATGGGCATGCCATAAATAGAACTGGTGGCATCTTTGGCCAAAGTATTCACAATATCGTTGGCGCCAATGATTAATACTACGTCACTTTGGGCCAACTCCATGTTGCTTTCATCCAATTCCAGCATGGATTCATAGGGCACTTTGGCCTCGGCCAATAGTACATTCATGTGCCCAGGCATTCGGCCTGCTACGGGGTGGATGGCGTAATGAACGGTGATGCCATTTTCAGACATTTTTTCATTCAATTCCTGTAAAACATGTTGGGCATGCGCCGCCGCCATACCGTATCCAGGGATAATAACGACCCGAGAAGCCGAAGAAAGCACAAAAGCGGCATCCTCTGGTGATAAAGTTTGGACACTCCCCTCATGGGCTGGAGAGGTTGGGCCATCAGAAGAAGATGGGGTGGGAAAAATCACATCCATTAGGGATCGATTCATGCCCTTGCACATCATCCAACTGAGCACTGCTCCAGAAAACCCCACAATGCTGCCCACCACAATAAACAAAGGGTGTTGCAAGGAAAAACCAATGCCCAACGTGGCCCAACCAGAGCACGCATTTAACAAGGAAATCACCACGGGCATGTCCGCCCCACCAATGGGCAAAACCACCACAATGCCCCATAATCCACTGACCAACAACAGGGCAAACATGGACCACATATTGGGCCAAATCATCATCAGTATGCTGATTGATAAGGATAATGCTGTGGTAAGCAATAAGCCGTGACGAGGAATGAATGACGAAAAATCTTGTTTTAACCAACCATGTAATTTCGCCCCAGCAATCAGAGATCCCGTTAACGTTATGGCAGCCATAACCCCACCGATGGCCAGCTCTGCTCTGGTTTGCATGGGGATAGTGGTGCTAAACAGTCCGTGTAATGCCACCAAAACCACACCAAGCAGTGCCGTGGCCATCCCAACCAATGCATGAAAAAAGGCCATCAATTGGGGTAAATGAATCATGGACACGCTGCGGGTAATGCCCCAACCCAGACCACTGCCCAGCAGAATGGCCAGTACCCACTCCCATTGGGCGCTCATCAGTGTCCCCATAATGCTGCACGCGGCACAGGAAAAGCTGAGAATGCAGTAAAAAATCGTTTTTTGTGATTCTTTTAAAGACACCAAGCTGGCAAAAGCCATGATGCAAAAGGCCATGGATAATCCTATGCTGACCACTCGTGTGACATCGGGCCATACCAAGTGCAGTCCTGCAAGGATCGCGCACAAGCCCACTGTTAGGCCGGTTCTAGACCCTAAAACCATGGCAAGAACTGCGGGGACATGGGGATGTTTCATCATCACAGGGGGGCTCCTATGGTTATGGGATTATAGGTTTTTGCATCCTGAACGGCATCATGCTCGGCCAAAATTTGGTCCACCAATTGTGCCACCGTTGGGATAAACCCACCAGAATAAAAAGGATCTTGGGCAAAACGATAGGCGTTGTGACCCGCAAACAATAAATTATGATCAATCGAAGAACCATGGGAAACGGCCTGCAGGGTCTTTTGAATACAAAAAGAACGGGGGTCAGGTTTTTGTCCTGTACTGCCATGGGATTGGCTCCAGTTGCTGAACGCGCAGGCGCTGAGACATCCCATACAATCGATTTGATCTTGACGAATTTGATTGGCTTGATCCAGTGTCACAAAAATCAAGGTGTTCGAGGGCGTTTTCATGCCATAATCAAAGCCCTTGTTCATCCAATTTTGGGCCTTTTCAAAATCGTCGGCACGCACATAAACGCTGCGTCCCCGTTCACCAAATGGCAATAAAATGCACGAATCGGCTGAACTGTTTTCGGTATAGGGAATTTGTCGATCAGAACGTTCTTGTAAATTTTCCAAAAAAACATTTTTGATGGCAGAGGAATAAAATCCTGTCGGACTGAATCGATTCAAAAATACGTCGCCTTTTTGTAACGTTAATAATTTGGCCTTCCATGCGTTGGAAATGGGGCTCTCTTGGGTCAACAAGGGGCGTGTTCCAAATTGAAATGCAATGGGACCCAATTCCTCGTTATCAACCCAGTGGGACCAATCCTTTAACGACCACACCCCACCGGCCATAATGATGGGCGTACGGTACAGGCCAAATTCGCGCATGGTTTCACGTAAAGCCAACACCCGAGGATAGGGATCTTGGGGAACCAAAGGATCTTCTGCATTGCTGAGGCCATTATGCCCGCCTGCGCGCCAAGGGTCTTCGTACACCACACCAGACAACCATTGAGCACTGTTTTTATATGATCGCTTCCATAGGGCGCTGAATGCTCTGGCGGACGACACAATGGGCACATAAAACACTTTGAAATGTTCAGCAATGTGGGCCAATCGATAGGGCATACCTGCCCCACAGGTGATGCCGTGAATCAGGGGGTGGACCTCTTTTAAAATGCCTTCCAGTATGGTTTCAACGGCCCCCATTTCCCACAACACGTTGATGTGTATGCGTCCTTTGCCACCAGAAAGATCGTGGGCAATTTTGGCCTGCGCAATCCCCCCCGCAATGGCATGGTTTATGAGCTCTTGATGGCGCTTGGTCCTTGTGCGTTCAGCATATAATATGGGTACCACATTGCCGTTTTCATCGGTATAATCGGCATTCACACCTGAAAAAGTGCCGACCCCTCCAGTAGCCGCCCAAGAACCCGCGGTTAATCCATTGGAAATAGAAATGCCTTTTCCACCTTCGATCAATGGGAGAACGTCTTGGCCAGATATAAAAAGAGGGGTCAAGGATGCCATGTGTAATATTTGTCAAAGATCTCTTGCATTCTAAAGGAACAGAGTGATAAAAAGCAATGCAATGGATAAAAAATCCTATATTCCAAGCATCACAACGGGGTGTTTCAATGAAAAAACGGCCGAAGAGGATTGCATTGGTCTATTTTTTTCGTCTATGCTTAACATGAATGGGTGACTAAAATCAACGGTGTGCAGGCTCATCGTGATTTGTAATGTTGATCACATCATCCAGCACCATTTTGTCGGAGGAATGACCTGTGCATACTAAAAAAATTGTCATTTTTCGAGCCAGCTCTCGTCAAGAAAAACGGGTTCCGATGACACCCGCTGTGGCGAAAAAACTGATGGATTTGGGGTGGACTGTTGCCTTGCAATCTGGTGCGGGGGCCGATAGCGGATTTTTGGATGCCGATTATGTTGGCGTTCAGATCGATGATGATGAACGTGTCGTGGCTGATGGGGCGTCGTGTGCGATATGTTTTGGTCCTTTAACCCCGCAACAATACTCTTTTTTACCAAAAACCTGCGCGGTGATTGGTCTGTTGGGTTCTGATCGTGCCCCTGATTATGTCCACTCTCTTCCGGCCTATAGTTTAGAACGCTTGCCCAGGACGTCTGGGGCCCAAGTGATGGATGTGTTAACGTCCCAGAGCAGTTTATACGGGTATTGGGCTGTGTTGGATGGTGCACGACGTTTGCCGCGCGTCATGCCCATGATGATGACGCCATCAGGGCGATTAAATCCGTCCCATGTTCTGGTTTTGGGTGCTGGTGTGGCGGGTTTGCAGGCCATTGCCACAGCTCAACGTTTGGGTGCGGTGGTTTCTGCCTTTGATGTGCGCCAATCGGCCAAAGGTGCAGTGGAAAGTTTGGGGGCAAAATTTTATCACGTTTCAGAGGAAACCTTGCGGGATAAAAGAATGAACAACTGTGATGAATCAGCAGGGCAAGATCAAGGAGGGTATGGCCAAAAAGTGGGGACGGATACATTGTTGGCTCAACAAGCTCTGATTGGGGGATTATTATCGAAAACCCATTTGGTCATCGCCACAGCCATGGTTCCTGGTCAAGAACCACCCGTTTTAATCACCCATTCTATGGTGCAGAGCATGCCCCCTGGGTCCGTGATTATGGATTTGGCAACCGATCGATTTGGTGCGCCTGTGGGCAGTTCAGGCAATTGCTCCATCAGCCGTCGTGGCGAAGAAATCCAGTTGTATGGTGTCACTATTGTGGGAACGTCCTATGGCATAAGCCATATGACCATTGATGCCAGCACCATGTATGCCAATAATCTGCTCGCCTTTATTCAATATGCGTGGGATGATGACATTGGTGGTATCAATAATAATTTGGATTGGGTCAAGCCATTGAGATTATCGTGTGCCTGACCCAGAGTTTGATCTAGGGTTTGATCAATAGTCGTACCCTAATCAGAGCAAAACACTTTTGCCTAATCAAGATGAATATGTCCCGTCCTTCCACGTTCCGCTGCCACCAAAGCCGGGCATGGTGGTATCTTCGCCGCCAGAGACTCCACAGCTGCTGCCACCAGCAGAAATTTGGGTTGCAAAAGCCAACATCAATATCATTGGTATAAGTTTCATTGCTTTATTCCTTTTTTATTTTTTTATTCATTTTTATGATAGATTATTTGTATTAAAAAATCTTTAATTGTTTTTTATGCCCAGTTTTATTGATTTGGACTGGGGGGGTGCCATTCTTTTTGCTGCTGTGGTGGAAACGGTGTTCGGCTTAGTAGTGGCGGGGGAAGAGGTCGCCAGATTGGTGCCCACAGGGATTCCTTTTACTGTCCCTTTGGTGTTTTTGGTTGCTGTGACTGTTGTTGGCTTGGCTGTTGTTGGCTTGGCTGTTTTTACTGCTGTTTGTTTTAACATACCCAAAGGTGGTGTGCCACGACGCACCATCATGGCCGTGGTGGCATACATCATGGGCTCTGGCGTGGCAGTTACCAGATTGTTCTCTGGTGCGGGATCGATTTTGGTGGCATACATCATGGGCTCTGGCGTGGCAGTTACCAGATTGTTCTCTGGTGCGGGATCGATTTTGATCACCTGCTCTGTTGATTGGGCTGTAAGGGTAAAAGAGGGGTCTGTGGCGATGGTGGCACCCGAATCCATGGATTGGCATTGTGTGGCCAGAATGAAATAAAAAACACAGATATAATGAAATGGTTGTCGCACTTTAATTAAAATTTTGATTTGTTGTGAAAATATTGTAATCTGCTTTTCTGTAATTTTACGTTAAATTGCCGTTGTGATTGGGCGATTCTTCTTGATTTTGATTCATGGTGTGATAGAATGATCAGAATAGATCAAAAATATACAGTTTCTGCATGGCACAATTGACTGTTTTACAAGAACCCGATCCCCGATTACGTCTACCCACAGTGGATGTGGAACAATTCGATCAAGACATCGCGGAGCATTTGGAAAATATGCTGGAAACCATGTATGCCCATGATGGTGTGGGTTTGGCGGCACCTCAGGTTAATTTGCGGCAACGCTTGGTGGTGATGGATGTGGGCGATGGTCCTATCAAGTTGGTTAATCCCACCATCACAGAGCAATCAGAGGACCGTTCGGTGACCAAAGAAGGCTGCCTGTCTGTGCCGGAATATCAGGCCCGTGTACGGCGATGTTCGGACGTCAGGGTGCGCTATTATGACGAAACGGGGGCAAATCATGAGCGCACCTTTTCTGGATTGGCAGCCACGTGCATTCAGCATGAAATCGATCATTTGCATGGCATTTTATTCATTGATCACTTGTCGTCTTTTGAACGCAGTTTGGTCCGAAAAAAGTTAAAAAAAGTGGCAAAAAGTGGGTAATCGCGCCACCACGAATCGCGTGGTATTTATGGGCTCTTGTCCTTTTGCACTAACTATTGTACAGGCACTGACAGAACATTTTTCTGTTGTTGGCGTATTCACAGCCCCACCAAAGCCAAAAGGTCGAGGTCACGCCATTCATCAAACCTGTGTCCACGATTATGCCGATTCTTTGGGTATTCCTGTATTCACCCCCAGCACATTTCGTCATGACGATGCGGTGAATGATTTAAAAGCTCTGAATCCGGATGTGGTTGTGGTGGCATCGTATGGCTTGCTGTTGCCCCAACGGGTTCTAGATATCCCTGTTTGGGGTTGTGTTAATGTGCATCCGTCGCTGTTGCCCCGTTGGCGGGGTGCTTCGCCGTTGGTTCAACCGTTGCTGGCTGGTGATGATGAAACGGGGGTAGCCATTATGGTGATGGATGCTGGAATGGATACGGGGCCTGTGTTGCGACAAACACGTGTACCTATACCGCCACGCACGACCATTGCCACATTAACCCAGATTTTGGCCCAGCAGGGAGCAAACCTGTTATGCCATGTTTTGCCCAATTATTTGTCTGGTTGTTTAAAACCTGTGCCTCAATCCTTAGAAGGTGTGACTTATGCCCCCAAAATCACGAAAGACATGGGGCATTTGGATTGGTCCGACTCGGCCTGGATGTTGTTGCGCAAAATAGACGCATTCCAACCGTGGCCAGGAACGTGGGGAATGATTGGTGGGCAAAAAATTAGCATTATCCAGGCCGATGCTTCCATCATGAATGAGGGTGAATCTCTAAGAGAAGACCAAGTCCAGAATGACGGGGGTCAATTGGGTCTGGCTTCAGGGGGGGATGCATCGCCAACCATTGTGCCGTGGGGAAAATCGTGGGCCATTGTGTGTGGACAGCACAGCGTTTTGATCCCCAAACAGGTTCGATCAAGTAACGGAAAAACTATGGATGCAGAGGCCTTTTTGCGTGGTCATCGGAATGATCTGTTTCCGTAATCGGTGTTGGGTAACAGGTCTGTGTTTGTGAAACAGCCAGCCCCAAAGATGGGGGATCATTGGCGATTTTTTGGTGCAATGGAGGGGGGGGTCTTTTGGTGCACGTCAAAATAAGGCTTCCTCTCGTTATGGGCGTATTGCTGCATCAGCTATGGGATTGTCCAGATTCATGTGCCTTGTGGTTGATCATTTTTTTTCTATGGCATTGATAACGTTTTTCAATAAGTTGAAGAAAATTTTATTGTATCCATTGTGATTTTGTTGCATAACCATTCTACATATCAACAAAAATTTTAATCAATTTTTGGAAGTTTTGGTGCCCCTTCCTTTCTTTTTGATCGCTCAAAGATTGTGATTTGGCAAAACGTGCTAAGGAGGGGTGCTTGTTCAAATGTTCTTTTGTTACGTTTAATGGAAGGCGGTCTAAATCTACTTTTTTCAAGAAGGAAAAGGTTGGCTAAGAGTTTTTATTTTGTTTGTGTTGCTATTTATTCTAACATTTTTTATTCTGCATCAGATTCGCCTTTAAATCGTTTATGGTATTCGGCATAATATTTTCTTTCTGCTGTTGATCTTCACTGCTCTATTTGAAAATCAGCAAGTTCGGTATTCGTATCAGAGTTCGTTGTTTCATCAGGGGTATCCAGATGCGGAAACATTTTGTTTAAAATTAGTCTAACTGTTTTTTCTTCAAATGCATGGAATTCTGATCTAAATTTGGCAAACTTATTTATAACTTCGGTTGATGATTGCATGTCTTTGATCGGATCGTTAAATTCTGTATTTTGATCACCGGAATCTGTTAATTTGTTGAAAGGGTTTTTTTAATGGCGTTTACATCTGTAATAAAATCTGTATATCATTTTTTACATTGAGTACTGTTTTTTGATTCGTTTTATTTTCCAGTGTTGTAAAAAATTTCGAGTAATTGATCAAAGTCTGGAAAATGCTTAAAGTATTCTTTTCCGGCACTTGTGATGTCTTGTACTTTTTAAAAAAACATTGATGGCGTCGGATTTCCAAATTGTGTTAAGGTTTTCGTCCCATGAATCTGGGTTACAGGCTGTATAAGCCTGTAACGATTGTTTAATAGCGGATTGAGAATCTTACGTAGACGTTGTTGATTTTGTAGGATCAATATCGTTAAAAATTTTCTCAATATTTTTTAAGATTGTTGATCAAAAAACATCTTTTTTCCAAAGGACTTCACCAGGATTCTTATCATCTGAGCATGGTGTATATCCTTCCAGAAGATTGGTCGTCTTTTCCTTTCATTCCTTTATCTTATTTAAAATGACGAATTTGGTGTCTTGAGTAACTTTTTTCAAAGCATCTGCAGACATCACAGCGCTCGGGGCGATGAGTCCAACCAATAGCAACTATGCTAATTGCGGTGATTGCACTATTTTGTAGGTAAAAATTTCGCCTTAAACTGCTGACGGATTATGGAAAAGTATGTCAATTGTTTTGATAAAAAAACATGAATAGCCCTTGTTGAATTCATCGGATCAATGCTGCTCACATGATCCATAAGATGGGCAACATTTGCATTCTTTTGGTGCTTATGAAATACTGAAATAAAATGTCGCATATCGGAATAATATTATGACACAATGGCAAAATACAGAGCAACAAGGTCATGCGGTGACGCACAATATTGGATTGATGCATCATGCCATGATGGATCAAGAGATGGCGAATTTTATTAATGCGGAAAACAAGCGACAACAGGATCATATTGAGCTTATTGCCTCTGAAAACTTTGTATCACGGGATATTTTGATGGCCGTTGGCAGCATCTTAACCAATAAATATGCAGAGGGCTATCCGGGAAAACGATATTACGGTGGGTGTGAATATGTGGATCAGGTAGAACAACTGGCCATAGAGCGCGCAAAGTCCTTGTTTGGGTGTGGGTTTGCCAACATACAACCTCATTCCGGGTCCCAGGCCAATCAGGCGGTGTTTTTGGCTTTGTTAAATCCAGGCGACACCATCTTGGGCATGAGCATGGATGCGGGGGGGCATTTAACCCACGGGGCCAAGGTCAGTTTAACAGGAAAATGGTTTAACATTGTTTCCTATGGCGTGCATCCTGTCAGCCACCGTCTTGATATGGATCAGGTGCGTGATTTGGCGAAAAAGCATCGACCAAAATTGATCATTGTGGGGGCGTCATCGTACCCACGTGTTCTGAATTTTAAAGAATTTCGTGAGATTGCGGACGAGGTGGGTGCCTTTCTATTGGCTGATGTGGCCCATATTTCAGGACTGATTGTAACGGGCCATCATCCCCACCCTTTTCCCCATGCCCATGTGGTCACCAGCACAACGCATAAAACATTACGCGGCCCCAGAGGCGGCATTGTATTAACCAATGAAGAGGGGTTGGCCAAAAAAATTGATGGAGCGGTGTTTCCGGGTCTGCAAGGGGGGCCATTGATGCACGTGATTGCGGCCAAAGGCATTTGCTTTAAAGAGGCTAGCACCCCAGAATTTTCCCACTATATTCGTTCCGTTTGTGACAATTCCGCTGCTCTGGGACGGGCGTTGACCCAGCGTGGGTACCATTTGGTGTCGGGTGGAACGGACAATCACTTGCTGGTTGTGGATTTTTCAGGATCAGCGTTATCGGGGCAGGCGGCACAACAGGCCCTGGAAGCTGTACGTATTACGGCCAACAAAAATGGGGTTCCCAACGATCAGCGCTCTTATGTGCAAACGTCTGGTTTGCGTTTGGGAACAGCGGCTGTGACCACGCGGGGGTTTATGGCTGCTGATATGGACATCATTGCCCAGTGCATCCATCAGCGGTTAAACGACTTGGGCGGTCCGGTGGATGCTGTGATAAAACAAGTCCAAGCATTGTGTCGAACATATCCTTTGCAGTGATCAGACGGTGGTTGGCAGGTGTTACGTTTTTCTGTGCGCCGTCTTGATTACGTGTGTTTCATTTTTTTGGCCATCCCCCAGCTCTTTCTGACGGTGTCGAATCACATGGTCTGTGGTCACGCATTGTAAGCGATGGATTTTGAACGATTAGTTTTGATCGATCCAAGGTTTTTTAAAGTTGTCAGATCTTCATTGTTTTTTAGGACTTTGGTTGCAGAATGGTTAAGATCAGTGAAAAAACAGTGGTATAGCAGAGTCTGGCAGAGCCCCTATTAAGCAGTGTTCAGGGGGGGTTGTTTTTACGGGAACAGAACCGATTGTGGTGCACAAATACAACAGTCTGCTGGATTTTAACAAAATTATTCAGGCCCGGTTGTTCCCTTATACCAGATGCGATACTTTTTGAGAGTCAATCACTATAGAAAAGATTAGATATGAAAAAAGTATTTTTATTAGCACTGGCCTTGTGCAGTACAGTGGTGCAAACAAACGCAACCGATATGGGTGCGAACTGCTCACAGCAGGGGTTCCAAGTAGGAATTGGTCTCGGTTATGGCCTGACAACACCAACCAACACCACATATGATTTCGTGGGCCCTGAAGACACAACACCTGGTAAAATACAGGCCAATTTACAAGATATCGTGGATCCAGAGAACTTCAGCGTGAATGAACCACCTTTCAATCCATATGACATCGCCGGATTAGGATTGGATTATTCAAATGTTTCTACTTGGTCGTCCCAGTCCGCTCTTTTGGGCAGTTTTAACATTGGTTACAAAACATTCTTTGATTGCAACAAGTACTCTGTCACCGGAACCGCCTTCATTATGTTCAATGGCGCATCCATGACATCTAACTTGATGGCAGAATCCACCAACTTCCAAGTAAATGTTGACCAGAAAGGGGAAGAAGAAGAGGGTTACCAAACAAATTTGAATGGTTCAATTGGATCCGGCCTGACTTATGCTGGTAAGCTGAAATTGACTAGCGGTCCGGTCTTTGGGTTTAACGTCTTATTGGCCAAGGAATTCAGTTGGGGTAATGCTGGCTTGCTATTGGGTATGAAGTTTAACTCTTATAGATTGTCATATCTGCAGACCAACGCTGATATCATTTCCGATGATGGCGTAGTCACACTACCTGGATATATTGACATAACGGGTACGAACAATGATAATACCAGTGTGAATATTCAAAATTATCTGTATCGTAAATCAAAAACAAGGACCGCCACAGGCTTTACATTTGGTTTTGCTACAAACTATTACATCTCTGACAATCTGTCTGCTGGATTAACGGTGTTCTATGATATGTATACACCAATATCATTTAATCTCCAGAATATTGAGATTTGCCCTTATGTACCGGAAGGGGGGGAGCAAGTTAAAGACAGCGGTAAAATTAAGTTCCAGAATAACACCATCGGTGTGATGATGAACTTGACATACTCTTTTGGTGCAAACTAATCCAAAATCGGTATGCAAAACAAGGGAAAGAAACCATTGTGGGTCATGAACTGATCCACTAATTCGGATTTTTCCCTGATTCAAAAGCCTCTTTCCCAGACCTTCTGGGATTGGGGCTTTTTTGATTGTGCTGGGAAAGATCTGTGAAATCTGCAGCGTTTTGGCTGCATTCTGTGGGGGGTCATCGGCTGTATTCAAGAGTTGTCTATTTTGCTCTACGGATTCTTCTCCTATAAAACAATACCTCTTTGCACATACTCCACACCCCTATGGGGCATCAGCCAGTTACCACTGTTCTGGCCCCGATTCCGTTCAGTTGCCCGTTTTCCCGTTGACAAGATCTGTGTTTAATATCATAATTTTTTAACCATTGTAATATTTGATTTTCGGTGCGTGTTAGACCAAAAAAAATATTGTTTTTTGTCATTAAAACCTGGTTATAAAAACAGGGTTGTAGCGTTTTTTCGCAAGATTTGGAGCAATGAATCAGGACTTGGTCTGATAGAAATGGCCATCGTTTTGATTGTCATTGGCGTGTTTCTAACAGGTGTGGTGTCAAAAGGACGCAAAATCATTTCAGATGCCAAGTTGATCACCACGGTGGGCGAAATTTCTCAGTATGCCAGAGCATTGTCTGATTTTATGAAGAACAAGGGGTTGTCTTCTGCGGAACTGGTGCAGAAGAGTGCGTGGGCAGCCATATTGGGTAAAGAAAAAGGGGCAAGCCATAACGAATCTGATCATCAAACCCAAGAAGAACATTCGCCAGCCCTTAGTAATGGCGGGTATTTATTTATCCAGGACAATGACGGTTTGAGCTTCCTGTTTTTGGGTAAAAAAGGAAAAAAAGCCTTTATGACGTACCATGAGGCCAGCTTTTTAAAAGAGCGATTGGGGGATGGTGTGGAAATTGTCACCACGGAAGGCAAGAGCATCGATGCAGCATCAGATCAGGGGACTGGGATGTTTTGTTTGAAAATTCCTTTGGATTAGGGCTTGTTCTTGACGCCTCTTCTGTATGTTGATGCATGGGTTTTCCCCGCTGTATATGGATGTATCATCTGGATGAATCTTGTATTCTGTGCTTGGCATCCACAGGTTTTTTCTGTCCCATTATATGAAAATAATAAAGACTTTTGAATCAGTTGTCCCAATAAACCATATGACATACCCCAATCTATACGGCCCCACAACGCCCCCCAGTGCTCCAGAGTTTTGTTTGTATCAAGATCGAGTCAATAAGTTTTTTGGGGGTGCTGGCGGCAATTGGGCCAAGAGTTGAGTATGGTTTCGTCTTGCGGTGGTTAAGATGGCGTCCTTGATATAAAATGCCAAATTTTTACGGTTCTCTTGGTCTTTCCATTGCCCAGAAACACGGATTTGATGGTGGACGGTTACGGTAATGGATTTAACCCAATCGTCATTTTGGATGACTTTACAGCAGACCTGAAATCGTTCGCCAGCTTTTTTCGGCAAGGTGAACCATGGCGTTGCAATGGTGCCGGCCATAAAATCCACACGTTCAAAGGAAAAGCCCTGTAAGACCTGCAGGGATGCTTTCCAGATGGCTTTGTAAACACTGCCCACAGGGGCTTCTGTTTGACCGGCCGACACCAAAGCCACATCGCCAAATAATTTACCCACTGTATTAAATTTGTGGTCCCATCGGGTGCTGCCAATTCTGGGGCTTATGGTGCTCTTTTTTAATCCATCCGGTTTCTTTAATCCTTGGCATCCCGCGATTGTGATTAATAAAAAACCCAAAAAAACGGGGTATAACATGAACAAGCGTTTTTGTTTTTTTCATAATACTATGATTGTGGTACAACAGCCAAGCCACAAATCCTGTCCCATATCCCTTGGTTCAAAATCGTGGTATTTTTAAAGGATTGTTTTTTTAGTTAAAAAAATGTTTAAAAACCATTTTCAACTGTGTTGCTCAATCATGATTTTTTCAATATTGCTGAAGTCTGGTCCTTTGCACAGTAAGTCGTTCTCAGATGCACATGGCAAACCGTTTTTAGATGCACAATACAATTCCACAGAACGTTACGACCTTATCATCATTCCATTTAAAGATTTGGAAACCCACGCACCTGCAGGGCAGCAACCTGGCACGACAAAAGGCATCATTTTGCATGCACCAACAGAGTCATCCGTATTTACAACTCTTTCAGTTTTGCAAAATCGTTCTGTGGGGTGCCATTATATCGTGCCACAACACACCCTGCATCAATTGCAAGAA
>Ga0194118_10002176_pt1 | contig 25438 bp, 27 predicted proteins | sample TA2MahsurfametaG_2_FD_148662 | JGI IMG/M metagenome (GOLD analysis project Ga0194118, IMG submission 148662) | Freshwater microbial communities from Lake Tanganyika, Tanzania - TA2015013 Mahale N5 surface | ecosystem: Environmental > Aquatic > Freshwater > Lake | place: Tanzania: Lake...
AGCGACTTGGGGCTCGGAGCCGGAGGCGAAGACCAGTTCCACCGTCACTCAGGCTTCAGCCCCGCCCACCCCCGCATCCCACGGAAATGACCGAAGGACCCGGGAAAGGATCGAATGTCGGCGAATCCCTTATTGTTGAAGCCCATGCCGGCGATGCGGAGCTTGGCGCCGGGTTGAATTGGGCGCGGCGGGCGAACCTTCGGCGCGTCGGCGATCGTGACGCCGGCGCAACCGGCGAGGCCGAGCATGGCCGCGGCCGAGGCGGTGAGTTGGAGGAATTCGCGGCGAGAAACGGGGGAACGAGGCTTCATGGCAGTAATGAGAGAGGTGGCTTCAGGACTTGGTGCGCAGGGCCGCACCGAGGTGTTTTTGCAGCAGGCGCTTGGTGGCGAGCGCCCCGTCGCGTTCGCCGAGTGCGGGGCCGGGGGTGCGATTGGGCGGCGGGGTGCGGGGTGAGCCACCCGGGCCTTCGTATTCGACTTCGATCCATCCCCGGTAGCCGGAGTCGGCGACCAGCCGCAGCATCCGGGCATAGTCAGTGTAGCACTCTTCGCCGTTGGCATCGAAATCATGCGCTTTGGCGCAGACACACTTGGCGTAGGGCAGCATCGCCGCGACCCCCGCGTAACGATCATGAAACTCGCCGCGCGCGCGGTCTTTTTGGAAGTTGCCGAAGTCAGGCAAGGTGCCGCAGCGGGGGTTGCCGACCTGCTTGACGATCGAGGCGATCCAGGCGCCGTCGCAATAGGTCCCCTGGCCGTGGTTCTCGATCATCACGTCCAAGTTCAGCGGCCCGCTCAACGCGAGCAGTCGGGACATGCCATCGGCGACCAAGCGCGCTTGTTCGTCGGCCGGGAGTTTGAGGTCACTGCGGGCGTTCACCCGGATTCCGCTGCAACCGAGGGTGGCGGCGGCCTCCAGCCACGGACGAAACTTCTCGGCGGACTGGCGGCGCCCGGCCTCGGTCGGTGCTCCGAGCGGGTCGTAGAGATCGACCAAGATGAGCACATTTTTCACGCCGGCGTCGGCTGCACGGCGATTCAACTCGGCAAGGGTGCCCGGGGTTTTGTGGCCATCGCCGAGCAGAATACCGCTGTAGTCCACGCCCTCGAAGCCGAGTTCACCCGACAGGGAGGGAAACTCGAGGGTGTCGCGCTTGGTGAAGCCCGGCTCGCCGCGGAAGGCGCGGTGAAAGGTCCACTGGCCCATGGTGAGCCGGTAGCGCGGGGTGTCGCCGGCCGCGCGGGCGAGCCGGAGGGAAAGGGCACCGGCGGCAAGCGTCGCCGCGGCCGTGGAGTGGAGGAATTGGCGGCGGTTCATCGGAAAGGATTGCTTCGGCCCGGAGGTTTCAGGCGCGGGCCATTTCGGGCACTTCCATGAAGGCGTAACAGATCATGTGGAGGATGTGCATCTGCACGTCTTCCACGCGGCCGTAATGCGTGTCTTCGATGACGATCGTCTGGCGCGCGATTTCCGCGAGGCGCCCGCGCTTCGCGCAGACGATGGCGGCGGTTTCAAGGCCGTGATCGTTGGCCCACTCGAACGCTTTGACGAGGTTGGGCGAGTTGCCACTCACGCTGGCGGCCAGCAGCACGTCGCCGCTGCGCGCATAGTTCTGGAGCTGGCGGACGAAGGCGTCGTCGTAGCTGTAGTCGTTGCCGAGGGCCGTGAGCCAGGCGACGTTGTCGGTGAGCGAGAGCACGCGAAAGCGTTGCGGCAACTTGTCCGACGCGCCTTTGCCAAGATCGGTCGCGAAGTGCGAGGCGTTGGCCGCGCTGCCGCCGTTGCCGATGGCGAAGATCTGGGCGTCGCGCAGCCACGCCGCGCGGACCGTGTCCGTCAGGCGGCCGACGTCTTCGAGCGAGACGGAATCGAGCGCCTTATGTTGAGCGGCGATGTAGGATTGGAGCCAGGTTCGCATGGGGAGTTGAGGGTTGGGCTCGTGGACCGAGAGGAGTCGCTGCGCCGCGTAAGCCAGTGCGCCGGCCGGAACGGCATCCTCGCGCAGGGCGGCGAGTGCCACCCGCGGCCCGGGCTGGAAGGCGTCCATCACGAAGTGGCGCAGGTGCCGCGCGACGAGGGCGCGAAACGGTTCGCCCAGGAGCGACACACCTCCGCCGAGCACGATTACTTCGGGGTGAAACAGATGCGTGGCGTGGGACAGGGCGAGGGCGAGTTTCTGGGCTGCTTCGTCGAGAATGCGCGCGGCGAGGGCATCGCCCGCCGCCAGCGCCGGGCCGAGATGCCGCGCCTCGTGGCCGGGAGCGGCGGCGACCCGTTGGGCGAGATTGCCCTGCGGTTCGGCGGCGACGGCTTCGCGCACGCGCCGGTCGAGGCTCCAGCCGGAACAGCAGTCTTCCGGTGTCTGGCCTGCGGCGTCCAGCCACAGGTGCCCAATCTCTGCTTCACCAGGGGTGAAGCCGTGGAAGACGCGCCCGTCGCACACCAACCCACCGCCCACGCCGCTGCCGACGGTGACATAGAATACCGGATTGCAGCCTCGACCCGCGCCGAGCAGCGCCTCGCCGAGCGCGGCGACGTTGGCGTCATTCTCCACGAACACCGGCAACTTCGTCCGCTCCGCCAGCCAGTCCCCGAGGGAGAAGCCCTGCCAGCCCGCGACATGATACGACTTAACGATGCGACCCGTGCGCCAGTTGACCGGACCACCGTAGCCGACACCGATGGCGCGAGGGTGGTGCTTGGCGATGAGTGCCGGCAGTGCCGCGGACACTTCCGCGCGAATTCCCTCGGCCCCGGCGGCCGCAATCACGGTGCACCGATGTCGATCCACGATCCGTCCGCCCGCGGTTCCAGCCACGACCTGTAGCTTCGTCCCGCCAATCTCGATGGCGAGGAAGCAGTCGTATTTGGCAGGGTGGGGCGGCGCCAGCTTCACCGCTTGATAATATCAGGCAGGGGCGCAGCGTCCTACGACAAGTCCTATGCGAAAAACGACGGCAATACATCCCAGACTCCAGCGCCCCCTGCGCTCCCGAAGCGAAATCCGGCGCTTGAAGGAAGAGCGACGAAATTGGGTTGGCACGCTCGGCGCCGTAGCACCGTTTCAGCCGCTGTTTGATCTCCTGCCTAACGTCTGCTTTTTTGCCAAGGATCGCCGGGGGCGCACGATGTTCGCCAGCCGCGGAATCCTCGAGCGTTACCAGATGCGCCATGAGGCGGAAATGCTCGGGTTGACCGACTACGATATCAATCCCCGCCATATGGCGGATCACTATGTGCGGGACGACCGCCGGTTGCTCAGCGGCCGGGCGAGAATCATCGAACGTCTTGAGCTCTGGTTCGATCCGCAGGGGCTGCCCGACTGGTTCGTCGTGACCAAGCTTCCGCTGACCGATGCGCGCGGACGCCGGGTCGGAATCATGGGTTTACTGCGCCGAGCCGAAGACCATGAAAAGCGCCTGCCCCTGTTTCAGACGGTGTCGCGGGCCGTTGATCTGATGCGGCGTGATTTCGCCCGGCCGCTGGTGATCGCCAGCGTCGCGGAGGCGTGTGGCGAATCACTCCGCCAACTCCAGAGGCGCTTTCATTCCGCGTTCAGCACCTCCCCGCAGGAATTTCTCATCAAGACGCGGGTGGTTGCTGCCGCCTCAATGTTGGAGGAGACGGCCCTGAGCGCCGCGGAGATCGCCCAGCGTTGCGGCTTTGTGGATGCAAGCAGTTTCGCGGCGCAGTTCAAAAAAAGGACCGGCATGACGCCGCGCGCCTACCGCACCAGCCACGCCCGACCGCCGAAGTGAGGGCTGATCGCGGCCGGCCGTCGCATTCTACCATCGTGGTCGGGGCTCGGAGTTTCGTGCCAGCTTGGACTTTCGGGGTGAATCCGGCAGGGCCGATGTATCCGCCCTGGCCGAGGCGGTAGTCGGGCTGCATGGAGCGTTCCGGAGCCCCAAACTGCGCGAAATCCTACATTTTCCCGTTTCGAAGGGCCCAAAGGGTAACTTTGCCTTCGGAAATTGGTAAGGTTGGCGGGGTGAACCCCGAGTATGTCTTCGCAAATTGACGAGGAGGAGGGAGCTACGCAGGTGCGCCCTAGGAGTTGGTGGGAGTGCAGCTTTTGGTATCGGAGTTAACCTGCATCACATTCGGCTGTGAGTAAGTGAATAACTTCCCGTGGGTTCAGGTGGGAAAGGCTTGACCGCGGTGGGAGAAAGTGGGTTGAAATGGGTCAGTTTGGGGCACCCGCCCTCGTTTTTAATCCTCTTTCTCTCCCGTGGCGCTTGCGGACAACACCTTCTACACTGGGCTCTTCCGGCATTCCTTGGACGACAAGGGCCGGTTGACGCTGCCATCCGCGTGGCGCCACGCACACGCCGCGGAGGACCGGTTCCTCGCCACGCCCCATCCGGACGGCTACATTGCCGTGCTGCCGCCGCGCGAGGTCGAGGTGCTGCATGCCAAAATCTCTGGCATGAAGATGAGCGACGCGAAGGCGCAGGCGTTCGCCGCGCGGTTCTTCTCCCAGACGCAGGACTTCTCCTTCGACAAGGCCGGTCGCATTGGGCTCTCCGCCGAACTGATCCGGCACGCCGGCATCGAGCGCGAGGCGGTGCTCGTGGGGACGCTGACCAAGTTCAACATCTACAACCCGGCGCGCTGGCAGCAGGAGGAGGCGCGTTCCGCGGGCGAGCACTTCGGCGACCTGATGCGCCAGATGGACATCTGAGATGCGACGCCCGCTTCCAGCCCGTCCCGCCACCTCCCCCCGGACCCCGGTACCCGCGGGGCCGGCGCGCCCGCGCCGGCGCGCAATCCTGCGGCTGCGGATGCTGGGGCGGCTGGCACCGGCGGGGAGAGGAGGCTGTGATGCCCCCCGCGGCCGTTGAACCCGCGCCCGCGGTGACTACCCCCGGACACCAACCCGTCCTGCTGCGCGAGGTGCTAGCGCTGTTCGCGCCGCGCCCCGGGGACCGCTTCCTCGACTGCACCTTCGGTGGCGGTGGCCACACCCGCGCCTTGCTGGCCGCGGCGCCTGGGGTCCACGTCGTGGCGCTGGACCGCGACCCCGCCGCCCGGGAACGCGCCGAGCCCCTGCTCCGCGACTTCCCGGGCGCCCTCGAGCTGTTCGACCTGGACTTCGGCCGGCTGCGTGAACTCGCGCCCTCTGGCTTTCAGGGCATCCTTTTTGACCTCGGCGTCTCGTCGTTCCAGCTCGATGACGCCGCGCGCGGCTTCTCCTACCGGCAGGACGCCCCGGCCGATATGCGGATGGATCCGCGTGCTGGCGTCCCGGCCAGCCTCTGGCTGGAAACCGCCACCGAGGAGATGCTAGGGCGGGCGATCCGCGACCTCGGCGAAGAGCCGCAGTGGCGACGCGTTGTGCGTGCGTTGCGCGCCGCGCGGGGTTCCGGAGCGCTGGCCCGCACGGGCTCCCTGGCCGAGCTCATCGCGGATGCCATCCCGGCCCCGTTGCGGCACGCGTCGCGTATCCATCCAGCCACCCGCTCTTTTCAGGGCATCCGGATGGCAGTCAACGACGAGACGGGCGCCCTCGAGCGCGCGCTGCCCGAGGCCTTCGCCCGCCTCGCGCCCCGCGGCGTGCTAGCGGTCATTAGTTTCCATTCCCTCGAGGACCGCCCAGTAAAGCAGTTCTGCCGCCGGATGTGCGGGCAGCCCGAGAGCGCAGATGACGCCACGCCGCAGGACTTACGCACGATTCGGGCCGAGCCGCTGACGCGCCGGCCGTTCACGCCGGCGGACGATGAAATCGCCGCCAACCCGCGCAGCCGTTCCGCGAAGCTCCGCGCCGTTCGCCACCTCTGATTTTTACGCCGTGAGAAAGGACACCTCTGCCTTCGTCAACCAGCTGCTGGTCTGGCTGCTCGTCACCATCTGCCTCGGCGGCTCCGCCGGGCTGGTCACCGTTTGGATGCGACACCAGATCTCCGCCACCGCCAAGGCCAACCGCGACCTCGCCGCGCAGCTCGCGCGCTATGACCGGTTGTTCGGCGAGGCGCGCACCCAGGTCGAGACGGAGCAAGCCTCGGACAAGCTGCGGCACCTCAACACCACACTGGGCCTCGGGCTCGTGCCGATGAACCAGATCCCGGTCGTGCACGTGACGGATAACGTGGTCGAGCGCCTCGCGCGCCGCGCCAATGCGGGGGTGCTGGCCGACGGGCCTGCGCCGGTGGCCGGCTTGCGCGTCACCCTCCCGGGGCTCTGAGGATGTCCAAGGGCTTCGCCTCCAGTGCTCGGATGGCGTTTCTCGGGGGTCTGCTGCTGCTGTGCTACGCCGCCCTGGGCGCGCGGCTGGTCTGGCTGCACGTCGTAGACCGCGAGGCCCTGCTCAAGCCGCTCGCCAAGGTCCGGCCGATGCTGATTCCGGAGGCGGCTCGCCGCGGGGACATCCTCGACGCCCGCGGTGCCCGCCTCGCGACCAGTCGGTCCGAGATCCTGCTCGGAGTGGACCCGCATTCGTTGCTGCCGCGCGATGAGCGTAAATGGGTCGAGCTGGCGGCGCTGATCGAATTGCCGGAGGCCGAGCTGCGCGATCGCTTCCAGCCGCGTTTCCGCCGCGCCGGGGCCCGCGGAGAAGAGGGTGATGACGCCGGGGAGGCCCCGGTCCCGTTCGCCGTGCCCGCTGCCCGCGGCGGCGAGGACGAGCAGTGGCCTATCACATGGGTAAAGCTCCGGGAGGATGTCTCCGAGTCCGTCTACGAGCGGGTCCGTCGGCTCGACATCCGGGGCGTCTACGGCATCCGGCACTACCGGCGGGTATATCCGAGCAACGAGCTGGCGGCGCACGTAATCGGCTACGTTAACCGGGAGCACCAGGCGGCGGCCGGAATCGAAGCCTACGCAGACTTCTACTTGCGCGGCCAGCAGGGCTGGCGGGTGGGGGAGCGCGACGGGCGCAACCGGGAACTCCCCCAGTTTGCCTCCCGCGAGGTGCCGCGCCGCGACGGCTACAGCGTCGTGCTGTCCATCGATTCCACGGTGCAGGACATCGTCGAACAGGAGCTGGTGCAGCTCGCGGCCCGCTTCGAGCCGCGCAAGGCCTCGATCGTGGTCAGCGACCTCGATGGGTTCGTGCTGGCGCTCGCGAACTACCCCTCCTTCAACCTCAATGAATTCAACCGGGTGCCGAAGGCGGAGGAGGCGCGGATGAAGAACGCGGCCGTCGCGGACATCTATGACCCGGGCTCGGTCTTCAAAATCGTGCCGGCGGCGGGAGCCCTTGAGGAGCGGCTGGTGACCCCGCAGACCGTCCTCGACTGCACGGTCAGCCGGCTGGCGCACCGGGGCCGGATGCTCTCGCTGCCGGCCGAGGACCACAAGATGGGCAACCTCAGGATCGGGGAAATCCTGAGCCACTCAAGCAACCGCGGGGCGGCGCAACTGGGAATGATGCTCGGCGAGGAGCGCCTCGAGCGCTACGCCCGCGCCTTCGGCTTTGGTGCCAAACTCGGCTTCCCGGTCGGTGGCGAAGTCGCGGGCATCCTGCACCCGCACCAGCGCTGGTACCCGATCGACATCACCCGCATCCCTATGGGGCATTCGGTCTCCTCCACGGTGCTGCAGATGCACCAGGCTATGGCCGTAATCGCCGCCGGCGGCGTCCTGCTGCGGCCGCAAGTGATCCGCGAGATTCGCGATGCCGCGAACGAGACGGTCTACCGCTATGGCCGCACGGAGATCGGGCGGGCGGTCTCGCCGCGCACCGCCGCGCAGATCGCCGCGATGTTGGTCGGCGTCACGCGCAAGGGGGGCACGGCGCTCGAGGCCTCGATCGAAGGATTCGACGTGGCGGGCAAGACCGGAACCTCCCAGAAATTTGTGGACGGCCAGTGGTCGAAGAAGCACCACATCGCGTCGTTCTCCGGTTTCTTCCCCGCGGCCCAGCCGAAGGTGGTGATAACCGTGATCGTGGACGATGCCGACCACAAGGCGCCGGGCGGAGTGGCCTACGGCCGCACCGTCGCCGCACCCTCATTCAAGCGTATCGGCGAGCGCCTGATTCCGATTCTTGACATCCGTGCAGGGGCCGCGGCCGTCCCGGCGTTGCTGGTGGCCCGGCAAGGGGGGGGGGCGCGATGAGCGGGCTCCTGCTTTCGCCCCCGTGCGGACTCGCTCGCCGGTTGCCGCCGCCCGCCACCCGCGCCGTGGCCCGGCGCGCGCGTCTTGGCGACCTCCTCACCCCCGAGCAGTGCGTCGCGGCGGTCGGACCGTTGGACCGCCCCATCGCGGGCCTGGCTGCGGACGCTCGGCAGGTGGTTGCGGGCAGCGTCTACTTTGATGTGGCGCCCGCCGGGGATTTGCGGTCCGGCCTGGACGAGGCCGTGTCCCGCGGGGCTATCGCGATCGTTGGCCCCGGCCGGCCCCGCGTCGCTCTCGGCCGCGGCCTGACCGTCATCCAGGTGCCTGATCCTCTCCGGGCCCTTGCGGGTGTCGCCCGCCGTTTCTTCCGGCATCCGGACGCTGCCCTGCAACTCCACGCGGTGGGGGGCGATCACGGCAAATCCACCACCGCCCACCTCCTGCGCGGCCTGCTCGGTGCACCGACCGAACTCGGCTTGCTCAGCTCCATCCACCACGACCTCGGGTCGCGCATTTTGCCTGCCACCATTCCCGGCCCGCTCGAGTTTTACGGATTGTTGGCCCAGATGCGCGATGCCGCCTGCACTGGCGCGGTGATCGAGCTCCCGCTCTTCACCGCGGAGGCTGGCTGGATGTCGGACGTCGGGTGGGCTTCGCGGCTTGAATTGCAGGCGGCGGCGGAGAGCGGGGCGTCGAATTCGGCGCCATCCCGAATCCTCCGGGTCCGTTGGGCGAGCGGAGATTTCTTGGCTCCGGTCCCGGATGATCTGCGCGCCGTGGGCGCCCAACTTGAGCTGGCGATCCGGGCGGCGCTGGAGCGGGGCGTGTTACCGGCCACGATCACTGCGCGCCTCGGTCAGGTGGCGCCCGTTCCCGGCCGGGGCGAACTGGTCGCGGGGCCCGGCGGTTTCGACATCTGGGTCGACGCGGCGGATCGGCCGGAACGGTTGGCGTATTTCCTCCGCGTGGTGCGCAGGCTCACGCCCGGCCGTGTGGCGGTGGTGATGGGTTGCCCCGGCGAATGCGACCCGGCGCCCCGCCCACTCCTGACCCGGGCCGGGGAGCAGGGAGCGGAACTGGTGGTGCTCACGGCCGCCGATTCCCGGGGCGAACCACTGGAGGCGATCCTGCGCGATATGTTACAAGGAGCTGCGTCCCCTGGAGCCATCCGCTGCGTGTCGGACCGCCGGGCCGCCGTGGCCGCGGCGTTGGCTTGGGCCCGCCCGGGTGACGCGGTGGTGATCGCAGGTCGCGGGGCGGAGGCTTTCCAGCGGATCGAGCGGGTCGCGGTGCCGTGTGACGATCGCCAGCTGGTGCGTGACTGGGTGCGGGGGAGGTCCGGGCGATGAGCGGCGGCTTCAAACCTTCAGACTTGGCCGCGTGGACCGGCGGGCAGTGGACCCGGTCGCCCGCAGGGTCACTGCGGGGATTTCACTTTGATTCCCGGCGCCTCGGGCCGGGCAGCGTCTTTGTGGCCTTGGCGGGCGCGCAGCGGGACGGGCACGACTTCCTCCCGGCGGCGGCCGCGGCGGGAGCGGCGGCGGCCCTGGTTTCCCGGCCGCGTCCCGAGGCTGGCCTCGCGCAGCTCGTGGTGGGGGATCCCCTGCGGGCCTGGCAGGTGATCGCGCGGGAGCACCGGCGGAGGTTTGCCGGCACCGTCGTGGGAATTTCCGGGAGCGCGGGCAAGACCTCCACCAAGGATCTGCTCGCGCTCCTCCTCGGTGCCGCGGCGCGCGGCGTCGCCGCCACCGAGGGTAATTTCAACAATGAGCTCGGCGTGCCCCTCACGCTCACCCGACTCGACCCGGCCCGCCACCTCGTGGCCGTGATCGAGGCAGGGATCAGCCTGCCGGGGGAGATGGACCGGCTCGCCGCGATGATCGAGCCGGACGTCGCCATTATCACATTGGTCGGGCCGGCTCACCTGCAGGAGCTCGGTGGTCTTGAGGGGGTGGCCCGGGAGAAATCGCGCCTTCCCGCCGCGATGCGGCCCGGAGGACTGATGGTTTTCCCGGAGGAAGTCTCGACTTGGCCCGCGTTCGCCGCACTGCCGGGTCGCCGGCTCGTGGTTGCCGCTGGTGGGGAGCCGGGACCAGAGCGGGTTGTCTGCAAGATTGGCTCCGGCCCCACGGGCACGCGGCTGCGACTGGCGGGGGGTGGCTCGCCCGTGGCTGAGTTTTGCTGCCGGGCGGTCACTCCGGGGCTCGCCAGCAACGCGGCCCTCGCGCTCACCGTCGCCCGTCAACTCGGGGTTTCCGAAGCGGACCTGGCTGCCCGGCTCGCAGCTTGGCTCCCGGCCAGCCTTCGGGCGGAGGTCCGCGAGATCGGCGGTCGCTTCGTCTACCTTGATTGTTACAACGCGAACCCGGCCTCGATGGCAGATGCGTTGGCCGGTTTCATGGCCCAAGCACCGGTGGCGCAGCCGCGGCTGTACCTGCTCGGCTGTATGGAGGAACTGGGCGTCGAGGCCCGCCGCCATCATCGCGAGCTGGGCGCGCGGCTGGCCCCGCTCCTGCGGCCGGGCGACCGGGTGCGCATGCTCGGCACCGAAGCCGCGGCGGTGATCGAGGGCTTGGGCGCCGCGGGGGCACCGCCGAGAAGCGGCGCCGTGCTGGATTGCCTTGCCGCCGCGACGGCAGAATTCGCCGCGTGGCCGGGGGCCGTGCTGCTGAAGGGCAGCCGCCGCTACGCCCTTGAGAGCGTGCTGCCAGAGGGGGAGAGGAGCGTCCATGCTTAGCTATTTAGCCCAGTACGAGGACTACTTCGGGCCGCTGCGCCTGTTCGGCTCGATCACCGTCCGCGCGATGCTCGCGGCGACCACCGCGTTGGTGCTCGGATTCCTTCTTGGACCGCGGCTGATCCGCTTGTTCCGGTCGTGGAAGTTTGGGCAGGGTTACATCGACGATCGCACCGGCGCCCTCGGTGCCACCTACTTCGACAAGAAGCACACCCCCGCGATGGGCGGTCTGATCATCTGCCTTCCTGTCCTCATCAGCGGGCTGCTCTGGGCTGCGCCCAACATCTGGGTGCTCGTGAGCCTGATGCTCTACACGGCGCTTACCATCCCGGGTTTCCGGGATGACCTTCTCAAAGTCCGGCGGCGCAGCCGCGACGGCATCGCCGGCTGGGAGAAGATCGCCTGGCAGAGCGGGGCGACGCTGCTGGCGCTGGGCCTGCTGCTCTGGCACCCGCTGAGCGCTGGGAAGATCCGCGAATTCTGGGTGCCGTTCGTCAAACACGCCGTAACCCCCTCGATGCCCTGGTGGATGCTGCTCCTCCTGCTTTATTTGTGGGTGGTGGGTTTTAGCAATGCGATCAACCTCACCGACGGCCTCGACGGCCTGGCGACTGGCTGCACGATCACGGTGGCCCTCGTGTTCGCGGTGATGGCCTACCTGGCCGACCACGTCTTCCTCTCAGAATACCTGCTCATCAGCCACGTGCCCGGTGCGGGTGAGCTCACGGTCATCTGCGGCGCCCTCATCGGCGGCTGCATGGCTTTCCTCTGGTTCAATTCACACCCGGCTGAGGTTTTTATGGGCGACACCGGTTCGCTCGCGCTCGGCGGCCTGCTCGGGATCATGGCCTTCATGATCCATCAGCCCGTGACGCTCGTCATCGCGGGGGGAGTCTTTGTGGCGGAGGCGCTCTCGGTGATCCTCCAAGTGGGGTGGTTTAAGGCCACCCGCTGGCGCTACGGCGAGGGCCGGCGCTTTTTCCTGATGGCCCCGATCCACCACCATTTCCAGAAGCGCGGCTGGCCCGAGACCAAGGTCGTGCTCCGCTTCTGGATTCTCTCGCTAGGCTGCGCTCTTGCCAGTCTCGCCACCCTCAAACTCCGCTGAAAAAAACCAATGCCCCCGCCCCCAACCCCGCTCCCGCTCCCCGCTCCCCTCGCGCCCCGGCCTTTCCCCCTGCGGGGGCGGCCGCGCCTGAGGGTCCCGCTTGCCCTCGCGCTGCGTTCTCCTCACCTCGGGCGGTTCTTTGCCGCTCCTTCCTGCCCTGCTGCCGGCAACTCCGCTCCCTATGAAACTGCTCCGAATCTTCGGCCTCGTCGCGGGCGTCCATGCCCTTGCCCTTCTCGTCATTCTCGCCAATCCCGGCTGTAGCACAGCCGTGAAGGCGCCGCCTGTCCCGAGCGACACGGTGTTGCGTTCCGCGGACGCGCCCTTGTCGCCTGCGCCTGCGCCGGCCCCCGCCGCTGGCACCGAAGGTTACGTTTCACCGCCGGAGTCCGTGCGTCCGGTCAGCTCGCCGGTCACGCCTCCGCCCGCCGGCGCGATGAGCGCGGCGGCCCCGGCCCCCGACGACGTCTCCCCGGCCACGGTCCGGTTCGTGCCGACGCGCCCGGGCACGCCGGTTGCCGGCGCTCTGGCGGCCGAGAAGGCCGCCGAGGTCACGCCCGCCTCCACCTACGTGGTGCGCCCGGGAGACAGCCTCTGGACGATCGCCCGGCGGCATAAGCTGACGGTTGCCGACCTCACCGCCGCCAACGGGCTCGCGGCCAACGCCGCGCTACAGCCGGGCCGCAAGCTGGTCATCCCCTCCAAGTCTGCGCCGGTCGCCGCGGGCGCCCCCTCCACGGGTGGTGTCGCGGCTCCGAAGGCCGCCGAGCCCGCGCCGGCTCCCAAGGTCGCCGCGGATGGCGTCCGCCACGTCGTCCAGAGCGGCGAGACCCTGGGCGTGATCGCCCGCAACTACGGCGTACGCTCGGCCGACATCGCGGTCGCCAACCGCATCACGGATCCCGCCCGGATCCGGGCGGGATCTGAGCTGATCATCCCTGGCTGGCAGGCCGTCAACGGTCAGGTGACCAAGTCCCCCGCGGCCGCTGCGGCTGTTCCTGCACCGTCGCCGCCGCCGGCCCTGCCGGTCCTCACGACCGAGCCCGCGCCGTCGCCGGCCGTGCCCGTGATCCGCATCGATGACGGTCCGGTCAGCCCGGCCCCGAAGCCCTGAGTCCTCCGGCGTGGTCGCATCCGCTCAGACCAACGTCTCCCGCCGCGCGCGCGCGGCGTCGCTGGTCAACCCGGCGAACATTATGCTGCTCTGCGCCTTGGCGCTAGTCGCGCTCGGGCTCACGATCCTGTTCAGCGCGAGCGCGGGCTTCAAGAAGGGACCTTACTTCTACCTGAACAAGCAGCTTATCGGCCTGCTCGCCGCCGCCGTTCTCTGCCTTGTCGCCAGCCGGCTAAACCTCGACTACCTCCGCCGATATGCTTGGTGGATCGGAGGCGCCTGTGTCGTCCTGCTCGCGCTGGTGCTAGTTGTCGGCATCAGCGTCAATGGCAGCCGGCGCTGGCTGGGCTACGGTTCCTTCCGCTTCCAAGTGTCGGAATTCGCCAAGCTCGGTCTTGTCTTCTGCCTCGCGCACTACCTTGCCCTCAACCAGACGCGCATTGCCGAGTTCAAGCGAGGCTTTCTCTATCCCGGGGGAATCATCGGCACCTTTGCGCTGCTCACCTTGCTGGAACCAGACTTCGGGGTCTCCGCGCTAATGGTCGCCGTCGGGATGGTCCTGATGTTCCTCGCTGGCGCGCGCTGGCGGTACATCGTCCCCGCCTTAGCGGGGGTTACGACGGTCTTTACGATCGCCGTGATCCAGAATCCGAACCGGCTGCGCCGGATGACGGAGTTCCTAAGCGATGAGAAATCCTATCAGCTGCGCCAGGGCCTAGCTGCGTTCGCCGCCGGCGGGGTCGAGGGCGCCGGGCTGGGCCAGGGGCGCCAGCAACTCAGCTACCTGCCGGAGGCCCACACCGATTACATCTTTTCTGTCGTGGGCGAGGAACTGGGGCTCTTCTTCACCCTCGCCGTGGTGCTGTGCTTCACGATCATTTTGGTTGCGGGGCTTTTTCACCTGCGGCGCGCGCCAAGCCTATTTCACTTCCTCCTCGTCCTCGGCAGCCTCCTGCTGATCTGCGTCCAGGCGATCATCAATGTGGGCGTCGTGACGGGCGTCCTGCCGACGAAGGGGATGTCGCTGCCTTTCATGAGCGCTGGGCTCTCGAACCTGCTGCTGATGGGGCTGTTGCTGGGCATCATCCTCAACAGCCAGCGACGGTGGGGCCGCGCCGGCCTGCCGGCCGGTGCGAGCGCGATACGGGAGGTCCGCGCGTGAGCCGGTTCCTGATCGCGGCCGGCGGCACCGGCGGGCACCTCGCTCCGGGCATCGCCCTCGCTGACGCCCTCCGGGAACGCGGGCACGACTGCCTCATCCTCATCAGCCGCAAGCAGGTGGACGCCCGCCTCGTGGCCTGCTACCCCGCAATCCGGTTCGCAGCGATGCCCGGCGCCGGCCTCGGGGCCAGTCCGGTCGCGTTCGCTCGCTTCGTGGGCTCCCAAGTGCGGGCGCTGGCCTTCTGCCGCGGCATCTTCCGGCGGGAATCTCCGGACGCGGTCGTCGGCTTCGGCGGCTTCACTAGCGCGCCGGCCCTATTCGTTGCTCGGTTTAAGGGCGTCCCCGGTGCCCTGCACGAGTCCAACCGAGTCCCCGGGCGTGCCGTGCGCCTGCTCGGCCGCTTGGCCCGTCGGGTTTACCTTCCGCCCGGCGTTGACGTGCCCGCGCTGGATCCGACCGTAGTCCGCGCCGCCGCGATGCCCGTGCGCCGGGAAATCCAGCGCCTCCCCCGTCCCGCGGCCCGGGCCCACTGGGGCTTCGATGACGCCCGGCCGCTGCTCGTCGTGCTGGGTGGGAGCCAAGGGGCCTCCGCCCTGAACGCGTGGGCCTCCGGGCAGCGCGCCGCCCTCGCCGCGGCGGGAGTCCAACTGGCGGTCGTCACTGGCCCCGGGAAGGCGGTCGGCGGCGACTCCCTGCCGTCAGGGGACCCCAAGGCCGTTTTCCTGCCGTTCTGCGACCAGATGGCCGCGCTCCTCTCGGCGGCGGACCTCGTGGTTTCCCGCGCCGGCGCGGGCACCCTCGCGGAATTGGTCCGTTGCCAAACCCCTGCGCTCCTCGTGCCTTTTCCGCAGGCGGCCGATAACCACCAGACGGCCAACGCCGAGCACTTCGCCCGCCTCGGTGGCGGCGAGGTGGTCCCGCAGACTGGTCTTGGTGCGCTCCTCCCTCGGGTGCTGCAATTGCTCGCCGCCCCCGCCACCCTCGCTGAATACGCCCTGCGGCTCGCCGCCGCGGACTCCGCCCTCCGCTGGGAGAAGATCATTCCCGATCTCGAGGAGCTCGCTGCTCCGTCGCCCGTCGCCGCCGCCTGATGTCCGCCGCCCCTGAAGCCACCCCCGCCCGCGATTGGGACGCCCTCGCCGCCGCCATGGCCTCCGCGGTGGGCGTCGCGTCCCGCCTCCGGCGCGAGGAGCCCCTCGGGCCCCGCACCACGCTCCGGGTCGGGGGCGCGGCCCGTATCTTCCTGGAACCCGCTGGCCCTGCCGCGCTGGCCGCCGCCCTCCGCTTCGTCCGCATCGCCGGTGTGCCGTTTTTCCCCTTGGGCCGTGGTTCGAACCTGCTTGTGCCCGACGAGGGCGTCGACGGCGTCGTGATCGCGCTGGAGGGTCCGGCTTGGTCCGCCTTCAACCCGGTTGGGGACGGCTCTGTCTGGACCGGCGCCGGCCTGCGGCTGAAGCAGTTGTGCGGCCTCGCGACCAAGGCTGGGCTGTCGGGCTTCGAGTTCCTTGAGGGTATCCCTGGCACCGTCGGCGGCGCGCTCCGGATGAACGCGGGCGCGATGGGCGGCTGGATGTTTGACCGCGTCGAGGAAGTGGAGCTGATGTCGCCCGAAGGCCACATCGCCCGTCTGCCGCGTGCGGCCTTTCACGCCGACTACCGGCATTGCCGGGAATTGCGGGAAGCAATCGCCCTTGGCGCCCGCCTGCGCTCCGGAGCCTCGGCGACCGCGCTTGCGGAGGACATCGCCCGCCAGATCGACGTCTACCGTCGCAAGCGTCAGGAATCCCAGCCCCGCGAGGCCAGCGCGGGCTGCGTGTTCAAAAATCCTCCGGGCGACTCCGCGGGGCGCCTGATCGACCAGTGCGGCCTGAAGGGACTCCGCGAGGGCGCCGCCGAGGTCTCACCGATCCATGCCAATTTCATCGTGAACCACGGTGGCGCCTCCGCCGCCGACGTGCTGGCCCTCGTCCGGCGGGTGCGCGCTGCGGTGCGTGTGCAAAAGGGTTTTGAACTGCAGCCCGAGGTGCTGCTTTTCGGTCGGCGGTGGGAGGAGTACCTGTGAGCGCCCCGATCATCACCGTTCTGGCCGGCGGCATTTCCACCGAACGCGAGGTTTCGCTCGGTTCCGGCCGCGCCAGCGCCCTCGCGCTCGCGCGCGCCTTGCCCACGCGGCTTCTCGAGGTCACCACCGCCGCCCTGCCCTCGGGCCTCGATCCAGCCCGCGATGTGGTCTTCTCGACGCTCCACGGCACGTTCGGCGAGGACGGCGGGATGCAGCAGCTGCTTGACGCGGCGGGGATCGAGTATGCCGGCTGCGACGCGGTCTCCAGCGCGCTCACGATGGACAAGTCCGCCACCAAGGCCCGCGCCGCGGCGGCTGGAGTTCGGGTGGCGGAGGGCATGCCCTTTGCGTCGACCGCGCGTCCCTCAGCCACCGAGCTGGTCGCGCGCCTCGGTCCGCGTGTGGTGCTCAAGCCCAACGCCGAGGGCAGCAGCGTCGGCCTCAGCCTGCCCGAGGGCCCGGACGCGATTGCCGCGGCGCTGGCGGGCATCACCGCGGGGGACTGGCTGGCGGAACGGCGCCTTTCCGGGCGGGAACTTTCCATCGGCGTTCTCGCGGGCCGCGCGCTCGGCGTGGTCGAGATCCGGCCCCGTTCGGGGGTCTACGATTTCACCAGCAAGTACACGCGCGGGATGACCGAGTACTTCGCTCCCGCGCCCCTCACGGCCGAGGAGACCGCCGCGGCCCAGCGCGCCGCCGAGACCGCCTTCGCCGCCTGCGGCTGCCGCGATTACGCCCGCGTGGATTTTATCCTAGAGCCCGGCGGCCCCTGCCTGCTTGAGATCAACTCTCTGCCCGGGATGAATGAGACGAGCCTCCTGCCGATGAGCGCCCGCTGCGCCGGCCTCGACTTCAGCGCACTCGTCCGGGCTCTGGTCGCCCCCGCCTTGCGGCGACTTGCGGCCCGACGGGGCGCCGGCTGAAGATGGCGCGCGTGCTCCCAGTTCCCGGTGGCATTCGTAGCTGGCGGGACATCCCCCAGCCGGTGAGCCTGCGCGTGATGTCGCGGGGCGGCCGTTGGCGCCGGCTCGCGCAGACCCTGCGCGTCCTGCTGCTGGCCGGGGCCGTGGCCGGCCTCGGCGGTCTCGGCTGGTTCACCGCCGGCGCCCTCAGCCGCGATCCAGACCGGGTGCCCGATGTGGCCCGGTCCGTCCCGCTCCGCCGCCTTGAGCTCGCGACCACCGCCGGCGGGGTGCTCGACCTCGAATGGCTGCGCCGCACCCTCGCGCTGCCGCCCACGACCGCCCTGTTGGAATTGGACCTCGATGCCCTCCGCGGCCGCCTGCTCGCGGATCCCCAGGTCGTCTCCGCCATGCTTACCCGCCAGTTTCCCGACGTCCTCGCCGTCCGTCTCGCGGAACGCACTCCCGTGGCGCGGATACGCTTCGAGCGCAACGGCAAGGCCCGCGACCTGCTCGTCGCTTCCGATGGAGTCGTGTTCCCCGGGGTGAACCAGGACCCGGCCGCGCTCGCAGTGCTACCCTGGCTGTCCGGATTCGCGCTCCATCCGGCTGGGGACGCCTTCCGCCCGATCCCGGGTATGCCGGCCGTCGCTCAACTGCTGGCCGACGCCCAGTACGCGGCGATGCCTCTGTACCGGACCTGGACCTCCCTCTCCCTCGCGCGGCTCGCCTCCGACCGGGAAATTGAGGTCCAGACTCGGGACGGCACGACGGTGGTTTTCAGCGCCGCCCGCGACTTCTTTGTGCAGCTGGCGACGCTCGACTACCTCGCCACCCGCGTACGCCGCGAACCGGGTTCGCGCGCGCGCATCGACTTGACGCTCGGGCGCAACGTGCCGGTGATGGTTACGTCGTCGGGGCAGGCCGCAGCCCCTTCGCGCGCTGACTCACGCGCGCCCGGTCGCTTCTCCCTCGATTCCTTCCCTCAGCGCTGAACCTCCCTTGAGCTCACGCCCCTATCACATCGGTGCCGTCGAGATCGGCACCTCCAAGGTCACTGTCGTCATCGGCGAGTACTCTGGCAAAGAACTGGCCATCATCAGCCGCGCCGAGGTTCCCGCCCGCGGGATGATCAAGGGCGCCGTGGTCGACTACCGCGCGGCCAGCGACTGTACGCACGCCGCCCTCGAGCAGGCGGAGCGTGATGCCGGCGAGCGCATCAGCGGCGTCTTCCTCGCCCAGAGCGGGGGCCACCTCGAGGGCTTCTACAACGAGGCGGCCGTGAACGTGAAGGCGTCCGACAACCTCGTTGAGGTTGGAGATGTCGCCACGGTCTGCGAACTCGCCAAGGCCAAGCAGCTGCCCCTCGGCCGCTCCGTCGTCCACCACATCCGCCGCCCCTTCCGCGTCGACGGCCGCCTCGTCCCCGGCAGCCCCCTCGACCTTGTGGGCCATCGCCTGGAGGTCGGATACTGGACCGTCCACGGCCAGGAGCAGCGGCTCGCCGATCTGATTCACGTGATCCAGGGCTTCAACCTGAAGGTGGAGGAGCTGGTCCTCTCAAGCCTCGCCTCTGGCCATATGGTCACGTCGCCCGAGGAGCGCCAGCACGGGATCCTTGTGATCGACCTCGGCGCAGGCACCACCGATTTCGCCCTCTACCGCGATGGTTCGCCCCACACTACCGGGGTGGTGGCCGTGGGCGGCGAGCACGTCACGAACGACCTCGCCGTCGCCCTCCGCCTCACCGCGCCGCAGGCCGAGAAGCTCAAGCTCCGCCACGGCCGGGCCGAGGTCCAGGCCCGCGACCGCGCGGCCAAGGTCTGGCTCGACGGCAACTTCGCCATCGGGGACCGCCAGTTCCTCCAGTTCGCCATCGAGCAGGTCACCGCCGCCCGCACCGAGGAGATCCTCCAGGTCGTGCGGAAACGCCTCGGCTCGGCCTTCTCTCCGGAGACCTGCGCCGCCGGCGTCGTGCTGACCGGGGGCGCCGCGAACCTCCCCGGGCTCGCCGCCGCCGCCAGCCGGGTCTTCGGCGTCCCCGCCCACCTCGGAGAGGCCCCCGGCTGGATCAGCCCGAACCTCCGCGCCCCTGGCTACCACACCGCCCTCGGGCTGCTTTACTACGGCATCATCCACCACGCCGAGCGCCGGGCTCCCGCCCGCGCCCGGACCAGCCTCTTCGCAGGAGTGCGCCGCCTCTTCGCCGACTGATCCGCGCGCCCATGAATCTGAACGAACTTCCCCTCGAGCAGCCCCTGCTCTCGGACCGTGGCATCGCCATTAAGCTGGTCGGGGTCGGCGGCGCCGGCGCCAATGCCGTCGACCGTCTCAAGATGGAGAACCTCGAGCGCCTGCGCCTCGCGGTGCTCAACACCGATCACCAGGCCCTCGCCAGTTCCCCGGTTCAGGAAAAGGTTCTCCTCGGGATGACCGTTACCCGCGGCCTCGGTGCCGGCGGCGACCCGGAACGCGGTCGCGAGGCCGCGGAATCCGACCGAGAGAAAATCGCCGCCGTGGTCAAAGACTGCGACTTGGTGTTCCTTGTGACCGGCATGGGCGGGGGCACTGGAAGCGGCGCCTCCCCCATCGTTGCTGAAATCGCCGCCGAGACCGGCGCCCTCGTGATCGCCTTCGTCACGCTCCCTTTCAGCTTCGAGGGCGGCCGCCGCCTCAAGCAGGCCGAGGATGGGCTGCGCGCCCTCCGCGCCTCCTGCGACGCGGTGATCCCCCTGCCCAACGATGTCCTGCTCCAGGCCGCCGGGGAGAACGAGACGGTGCTCGACGCCTTTGCCCGCGCCGACGACTGGATCGCCCGCGGGGTTCGCTCGCTCTGGGCGATGCTGTTCCGTACCGGCCTCATCAACCTCGACTTTGCCACCCTCCGGCAGGCCTTCCAGCAGCGCGGGGGCAAGACACTCTTCGGGCTGGGGGAGGGGGTCGGCGAGAACGCCGTCGCCGACGCCCTCGCCAGCTTCCGGCAGTGCCCGCTCCTCCACACCCCGGACTTCTCCCGCCGCGCCGACCGACTCCTCGTGAACATCGTCGGCGGCCCCGACCTCACGCTGCCCCGCGTCAACGAGGTGATGACCGCGATCACGGACCAATTCGGCCGCGATTCCCACGTGATTATGGGCGCGGTGATCGACGAGAACCTCGCCGGCCGGGTGGAACTCTGCGTGGTGGGCACTAGCGACCTCGGCGGCCGCAACGTCACCGCCCGTCGCCCTGCCGCGCCCGCCCGCTCCAAGGTCGCCGCGGCCCCGGCCCACGGACCCGCGTTCGCCCCCGCCGCGACCGCGCTGGCCGGCCCGGCTCCCACCTCCGGAGCTCCCGTGGCCCAGGAGGAGTTCGGCTTCGGCGAGATCGAGACCCGCGGGCAGTTCGAGCGGACGGAGCGCAACCTCTTCGACGGCCAGGACCTCGACGTGCCCACCTACCTCCGGCGCGGGATTAAGGTCAGCCTCTGAGCCTGGCGCCGCGCCAAGATTCCCGGCAACCCGCTGCGCCGCGCGGCGTCTGGCCTCTCCGCGCTTGCCACCCCCGGCCCCCCGCCAATTCCCTCCGTCCGAGAATGAATCTGCCCAATCTCCTGACGCTCTCGCGCATCCCGCTGATGTTCGCGGTCGTCGGGCTGATGTACGCCCGCTTCCCCTGGTCCGCCACGATCGCGTTCTGGCTGTTCATCGTCGCTGCCCTCACCGACTGGCTCGACGGCAAGATCGCCCGCGCCCGCGGCATCGTCTCGGCCTTTGGTCGGTTTATGGACAGCGTGATCGACAAGGTGCTCGTCATCGGGGTGATGATCGCGCTGGTGAACGGGGACTACTTCGCGGGCTACAACCCCGCGGCGATGCTCCTGCTGCTCTGCATCCTGTGCCGCGAGTTCGCGGTCTCCGGCCTACGGATGGTCGCCGCCACCAAGGGTCAAGTCGTCGAGGCGGACACCGGCGGCAAGGTGAAAACTTTCGTGCAACTTAACGCCATCGGCTGGCTGATGGGCGCCCGGATGCTCTCGCAAGACTTCGGGGAGGTCTACGGCGGGCAGGATCGCTACTGGCTCACGGGGGTCTGGCTGCTGGGGATCATCCTGTTCATCCTCTCGGCGGTCCTGACCGTGACTTCGGGAATCACCTACTTCCGCCGCCACGGCCACGTGCTGGCGGACTGACCCGCGATGGCGGCGAAATCCTTTCGCTGGCTCCGCTTCCTGCCGGACGTTCTGGTGCTCGGTTCCGCCACCCTCGGTCCGCTCGGCCGGCGCCTGCCCGCGGCCGGGACTTGGGGCTCGCTCGCTGGCCTCCTCGCCTATGCGGTGTTTTTCCGCGGCGCCGGCGCCGGCGCCCTGCTGGCCGGCACTGCCTTGGCCGCCGTGGTGGCTGCCCTGCTCTGCGGTGAGGCTGAAGCCAGACTGGGACGTTCGGACCCCGGCTGCGTGGTGCTGGACGAGGTGATCGCGTTGCCCCTCTGCTTTCTCGGCTGGAGCGAGTTGGTTGCAACGCACCCCGCGTGGCAGGTGCTGCTGGCCGGCTTCGCGCTGTTTCGTTTCTACGATGTCCTGAAGCCGCTGGGCCTCCGTCGACTCGAGGACCTGCCGGGAGGGTGGGGGGTGGTGGCCGACGACCTCGGCGCTGCCCTCGCGACCGCCGTCACCCTGCACGTGGCGAACTGGGCTTGGCTCGCCCTCCGGTAGGCGTGCCCCTTCAGGTCCGCCCGCCTAATCCAAGGGCTCCAGATGCTCCACCGGCACGATCACGAGCACGCCCTGCTGCAACACATCCACCGCCACGATGATGCCCCGCGGCGCGTCCGGATTCTCCACGATCCCGGTCAGGCCGTACAAGGGCCCCGCCTTGATCCGTGCCCGTCGCCCCTTGCGCAGCAGCGGCCGGACGCTCAGGTCCAAACCCGCGGCGAGCAATTTGCGCACCTCCTCCATTTGCCTCAGGAAGCACTCCTGCTCCGGCACCGTGATCGCCCGCGCTAGCAGCTCCTGCTGGAAAATCCGCTGCTTTAGCTCCGTCGGCACCGCCGCAAAAACGTACCCGGTGAACAGGGGCTTGGTGAAGGTCCGCGTCCGCGTCCCGTACCGTCGCGCGCTGCTCACCAGCGGCAGGTAGTGTTCGAACCCCTCCGCGCGCATGAGCGCGGCGAACTTCTTCTCGCACCGGGGGCGGGTGTGGCACACCAGCCAGGGAGCCGACCCGCTCATCCGCGCTGCAGCAGGAAACGCACAGCGGCGTGGTAGCCCTCGAGGCTCAGGCCCGTGATCACGCCCAGGCAAAGCGGTGCAGTCAGCGACCGGTGCCGGAACTCCTCGCGTTGGTACAGGTTCGAGAGGTGCACCTCCACCGCCGGCAGCTTCGCCCCCGCGAGGGCGTCCCGCAGCGCCACGCTGGTATGGGTCAATGCCCCGCCGTTGAGCACCAGGCCATCTACCTTCGCGTCCGCCCACGCCGCGATCCGCTCGATCAGGGCGCCCTCGTGGTTTGACTGGAAGAACTCCAGCCGCACCCGCGCCTCAAACTCCGCCCGCAGGGCCCGCTCGAGGTCGCCCAAGGTCGCGCGGCCGTAGATCTCCGGCTCCCGCTTGCCAAGCCGGTCGAGGTTGGGGCCGTTAAGGATGGCGAACGTCTTCATCCGGGCAGCAGAAGGGAGGACGGGGGCGGGGAAAAGTCCCAAATCTACTATAGGGGGTTGTCCGTGGCGATGAACTCCCACGGCAAGCGGAAGCGCCGCGCCAATTCCGCTGCCAGCGCGCGCACGCCGTGCACCTCCGTCGCATAGTGGCCGCAGCAGTAAAGGTTGAACCCCTCCTCCTGCGCCCGGCTGAACCACTCCTCGCGCAACTCGCCCGTCACGAGGGTGTCCGCCCCCGCCCCCCGCAGCTCGGGCACGGCGCTGTTGCCGGAACCGCTGCAGAAGGCCACCGCCCCGACGCGCGCCGGGCCGTACTCGATCGCCACCACCCGGGGGTACGCCGCCTCGAGGCGCCGGCGCAGCTCGGCCCGCTCCAGCCGCGCGCTCGCCACGCACCCGATCGCCTCGCCGTCCCGCACCAGAAAGGGCCGCTTGGGCCGCAGGCCGACCTGCCGCGCCAGCAGGGCGTTGTTGCCCAGCCGCGGGTGCGCGTCCAACGGCAGATGGCTGGAGTAGAGAGCGCAGCCCCCCTCGACCAGCGCCGCGACCCGCTCAAAGGCCGCGCCGGTCAGCGGCCGCGCCGGATCCCAGAACAGCCCGTGGTGCACGATCAGGAAGTCCACGCCCGTCGCCACCGCCTGCCGGAATGGCTCGCGCCCCGCGTCCACCGCCGCGCCGATTCGGGTGACGCGGCCGCGGTTCGCGACCTGGAGGCCGTTCCACGCCCCGGGGGCGTCGCTGAAGGCGCTCCGGCGCGTCCGCCGGTCGCAGAAGGCCACGAGTTCCTCGAGTTTCGCCATGAGGGGAGGGTGGGGGGGCGCCGCCCCACCGGTCAACCCCGCGCGCGGCGCCCCGCCACCGCGGGATTGCCCCCCGGGCCCGCCCCCCCCCAGGTGCCGCTTTCCCGCGATGCCCCCCGACTCCTCCCCCGCGACACCCGCCCCGGTCGACTTGATCGCCGAAGCCGCCGCGCGCTTCGCGCATCGGCCGAGCTGGGACGAGTACTTCATGGCCACGGCCGTGCTGATCGCGTCCCGCTCCAATTGCGAGCGGCTCCACGTGGGCTGCGTGATCGTCACCGGCGGCGAGCACCGGCACCGACTCGTCGCGGCCGGCTACAATGGATTCCTCCCCGGCACGCCCCACGTCTCTCGCCTGCGCGATGGCCACGAGCAGGCTACGGTCCACGCTGAGCAGAACGCGGTCGCCGACGCCGCCCGCCGCGGCAGCTCGGTGGTCGGCTGCGTGGCCTACGTCACTCACTACCCCTGCCTCAACTGCGCCAAGATTCTCGTTTCCGCCGGGATCACCGAGATCAAGTATCGGCAGGATTACCAGAACGACCCGATCGTCGCCCCCCTCCTCGCGGAGGCCGGGGTCCGCATCCTGCGCCTCTGAGCACGATGGCCGGCCGCCGCCAGACCACCCCCACCTCTTTCGCTGGCTCCCTCCTGCTAGCTCACCCGCGCCTGCGCGACGACCAGTTCCGTCGCACGGTTGTGCTGATGTCGTTCCACGGCGCCGAGGGCGCGCGCGGACTCATCCTCAACCGCCCGGTCGGCCGCCGCCTCGGCGAACTCAAGGGCGAGTTCGCGCTTGGGCCCCTCGCATCCGTGCCGCTCTACACTGGCGGCCCCGTCGAGCCCGGGCAGCTCCTCCTCGCGGGCTGGCAGGTCGCGTCCGGTGGCGTCCGCCTCCACTTCGGTCTTGAGCTGGACCGCGCGGCCCAGCTGGTCGGTGAGGAGGACGCCCACGTCCGCGGCTTCCTCGGCTACTCCGGCTGGTCCGGCGGCCAACTGGAGGGGGAACTTCGCGCCCAGTCCTGGGTGGTCGCCCTCCTCGCCGAGGACCTCCTTGCGCTGCCCCACGACGCCTCGCTTTGGCGCACACTCCTCGGCCGCGAGGGGGATGAATGGCGCCTGCTCGCCGGTGAGCCCGAGGACCCGGAAAGCAACTGACGGCGGCCAACTATTCCGTTGACACTCCCCCCGGCCGCGGGGTGTCCTCTCCCCTTATGAAAGTCGTTTCCTCCATCAAGTCTGCCAAGAAGCGTCACCCCGCTTGTCAAGTGGTGCGTCGCCGGGGTAAAATCTACGTGATCAACAAGGTCGAGCCCCGCTACAAGGCGCGCCAAGGCTAACCCTCCAGCCCCTTTTCTGCGATGAAAGCCGAAGGCCATCCCACCCTCAACCACGTCTGCTTCCTAGATATCGGCACCGGCCGCCGATTCCTCACCCGCTCCACGATGAAGTCAGCCCGCAAGGAGCAGATCGACGGCGAGGAGTACTTCATCGTCGCGCGCGACGTCACCAGTGACTCCCATCCCGCCTACACCGGCGAGAAGCGTCTGGTCGACACCGCCGGACGCGTCGAGAAGTTTACCACGAAGTTCAAGCGCGGCGCCGGGAAAAAGTAAGCCCCGGTCCTAGCCCTGGTTTCCCTCCCGCCCGGCGATACCCTCGCCGGGCTCTTGCTGCATGCGCCTCCATTCCTTCCAAGGCCTCGTCCCTGATCGTGCCCTCGCCCCCGAGGTCGCCTGTGTGCCCTACGACGTGGTCAACACCGCCGAGGCCACCGCCCTCGCCGCCGGCCGGCCCCACAGCCTCCTCCATGTCGACCGCGCCGAGATCGGCCTCCCCCCGGAGACCGACC
>Ga0194118_10002179_pt1 | contig 25423 bp, 20 predicted proteins | sample TA2MahsurfametaG_2_FD_148662 | JGI IMG/M metagenome (GOLD analysis project Ga0194118, IMG submission 148662) | Freshwater microbial communities from Lake Tanganyika, Tanzania - TA2015013 Mahale N5 surface | ecosystem: Environmental > Aquatic > Freshwater > Lake | place: Tanzania: Lake...
AACCAGATTGCGCGGTGAGGAGGATTTGCGGCTGCCGGTCAGCTGCAGGGGAATGGTGACTCCGGCGGGACTGCGCAAGGACACGCTCAGGTCGGCTCGGCGGGCATGGTTGATGGCCAGATCGATCGTCATGGTGTTCACGTGCCCCACCATGCCGCTGACGGTGAACTTGCGGACAATCGTGGCGGGCGTGGGAGCGGCATCGGTAATTACGGCGGGAACTCCAGCGACGGCAAACGTCCCGCTGAGTTGCCCGGGGAGGGCTCCCACCGTCCCCAAAGCGGAGCTGATCCGACTCCAAGCGTTTCGACCAATGGCGTAGACCCCAGCAAAACTGTAGCCTTCATCAGCAAGCTCCGCCCCGCTTATGAGTACACCCGCCACCGCCCAGTCCCCATCCTTATCACCCCAAACGGGACCACCGCTGTTTCCGGGACCTGTTTCCACCCCGTCCAAGCCAAGGTAATCGGGCAGTTTGACCACCTCGGGCACAAACTTTCCCGAAAAAGGACCGGTCTCATGCATTCGGTATTCATCCGGGTCACCATCATCATAACGGCCTGACGGATAACCCGTGATGAATTTCGGGGTAGCACGGCTCTGCAAATAAGAACCGCCTTTTTCGATCCAGTCAGCGTATTCGCCTCCGGCGGTGTTGGCGGTGCTGTAGTTCACGACAAAATCCACGTTGAAGCTTTTTGGGTCAGAACTACCCCAGCGGGATTTCCGGACATTCGTGCCGTAAGTGGCAAAATCGTATTGCCCATCCATCAGCAGACCTCCCCCGGGGGGAAATCCGACGTCATTCCATTTCCAGTGCCACCGGATTTCACTTAGCCATTCGTAGTTAAGATCGTCGTAATTCACATGGGCGCACCCGAGGACCAGCTGGGGATGTACGGCCACGGAGCCCGAACCAGAGCCAAGATCAGATTCCACTATGCCAGTGTATTTGTACGGGGCATTGTTTTGATTAGGAACCGGCACGGGCGAGGGGGAAAAATCATCCGCCCAAACCATGCCCGTAAAGAGGAACGCCACCCCCGCCGCAAATTTTGTTCGCAAGTAGCCCATGAATAAACTTAACGCGTTTTTTTATAATTTCCAACTTTATATCTTGTTGCCGGACATTATTTTATGCGATTTAATTCCAAGAGTCTGGCTTGAATTTGGGCAATTTCATCCCGGAGGCCGGGATACCTTCCCTCCGCCACGGCCCGCCGAAAAAATTCCGCCGCCGCCTGATTGGATATGCGGATTTCTTCGGGAGTCTGCAGGTCGGGAAAACCAGAAAGGCCTGGCGACACGCTGAATTTACGGTACGGAAAAGCCTTGGCGAAGGCCGTGGCTTCCCGACTTCCAGGATCCAAAGAAAGCAGATATCGGTTGAGGATTTCTGCCTGACTTGAATCGGCAAGATTCACGCGGGCGAACAAACTGGCACGAATCCCGGGACCCCGCCCTTGGCTTAACCAAGCCGAATTTTGAAGGAGAGTGCTTAACGTTTCTACTGGATGATTTCGGGTTGAGCGCTCCAGGGCCAGCTGCGCCGACTCGGCTTTTCCCTCCGAGACAGCCGGATTCCCAAGCCATTCCGTGGCCGCCCCGACAAAAACCGGCAGCGCCCCGGGAAGGCGGCCGGCAAAATCCAAGCTCTCCATCCAGGCGGTGTCCGGACGAACGGACCAATCGGGCTTCTGCAACAAACCCAGCCAGGCTTGGGTCAGCTCCGGCGTCGGCTTCTCCGCTCCCCCCTGATTCCAAAGGATCCGGAGGGACACCGCATACTCCACCGTGGAGTTTTTGGCCGGGATCACCTCGGCCCGCGCATACCGGGCCGCGTCTTCCGGATCCACCTTGCCCAGCAGATCCAGTAAAAAGGCCCGCAGGCTGGGCCACTCCTCCAGCCCACCCTCCCCGATCACAAAATCCAATCCGGTGGGCAGATCCTGGCCCGAGCGTAGATAGGCAAGCAGGGTGGCGCTGGCCTTGTCCGGATCCGCCGTCAGGAATTTCGCGGTGAAGTCCCCCAAAAATCTGAGAAGGGGCTCCCGATTCGGTCTGGCAGCGAGGAATTTTTCCAGTTTTTCGAGCTCGGCCTTCAGGGCAGGATCTGGCGGATGAATAGAAGCCTCCTCCTCTTTCGCCGACGAATCCGGCTCCGTTTTCTCCGGGATCGATCCCCCATCTTCCCCGGAAACCGGTTTGGAGGACTCGGGTCGGGATCTGGCCAGTTTTTGGATCTTTTCTGGGCTGGAAAGACTGAGCAAGACCCCAACCCACACCGCTACCAGCAAGACCCCACCCCAAAGCCAACCGTGCTTACTCACTCCATTAAGTCTTCCGCGATTGGGGTCTGAAACAAGCTAGGCCCAAAGAAACTTCTTCTGCGGTTCATTCAAAGCATTATTTTTAACGACTCGGCCCATTAGTGTGCCCCGAATGTGACATTTTTCTTGCCAGCTCACGAACTCTTTTCAGGGAGTTTTTTTCGGCAATCCGTTTCAATGCTTCCCTCCCCACCTCGCTCCGCGTGGCTTGCAGGGCCAGTAAGGCCTCACGCCTCTCCCCCGGATCCCGATCTGTCATCGCGACCTGCTCAAGGTGGGTCACCGCCTCCACCAAAAAGGGATCGGTGGCAGAGGAGTTCCGCCCATAGACCCGCGCCCACGCTTTCAACGCCCGCAACTTTACCTCGGCATCGGTTTCCCGTCGGTAATCCGCCAAAATCTCACTCCGCTGGCCGTCCTGTTGGTTTCCCCAAGCCTCATAGGCCAAAGCGCGCATTCCCGGATCCGTTTCCCTTGTTAGGGCCCTCCTGATGTTTTTGGATGCGGCGGTTTCATTCCGCCAGGCCAGCCCCTGGTAGGCCCCCGCCCTGATTTCTTCCTGCCCCTCCCCCAAGGCTTGCATCAGAAACTCCGCCGGGGCCGTATCCCGCATGCCCAGCATCGCCAAGGCGTTCTGCTTTTCCTCCGCCGTGATTTTGGGATTTCGGAGATGTCCGGAGAAGAAAACCTGGGTCTGTTCCCAGGGGCGTCCCGCCAAGCCGTCCACCAGATGCTCCCGCAATACCGGATCCCGCGCTTGTCCGAGCAGTCCTTGCAGCTTCCCCGTCACCGCCGGATTTTTCATCTGACCCAGCACCAGCGCCGCCTCCGTGCTCTCCTCAATCGCCACCCCGTCCTTCGCATACCCGACCAGCAGGTTCTCTGCCTCCGCCGTTTCCGTACGTCCCAACCCCCGCAGGGCCGCCCGGCGAATCTCCTGATCCGGATCGTTCAGCGCCGCCCGCAAAAGAGGCAAGGCCTCCTGACCACGGAAACCGAATGCTTCCAGCAACTCCAGATATCTTCCCTTTTCCGCGGCGGTGCGATAGCGCCGAGCCGCACCCACTTCCTCGGCCGAGGGCGGCGGTGCCGTTTGGGCGACCAGATCGGGCAGACCGGTCAGACTGGGCCGCCCCGAAACCGCTTCATCCTCCCCCTGGGGAAAAGGGCGATCGGCAGAACGGTCGTAAGGTGACGAAGCTCGATCCGCCGCGGGTTCCCGCGGACGGGAGATCAACCAGAGAACCGCCCCCAAGGCAACGGCTGCTACCAAAAGAAAATAAAAAGGATTCCGAAAAAATCCGCGCCGGCTCAAAACTTCCGGCTCTGGCCGTAGGCGGTCACCGAGCTTCGGCCGGACACCGTGGCATCGTTGGCCTGCAGGTAAGTCAGGTTCACCTTGATACGGGAGGTGGATCGGCTGTTACCCGTGGCGGCCACAGCCACGGTTCCATTTTTTACGCTCCCGGAGACTTTTTGCGGGATCAGGTCGTAGGCTTCCCCGTCGTCGTCCAAAACCGACAGCTCCCCAGTTCCGGTGAGTTTGCCTTTTCCGTCCACCGTTGCGTCGACGCTGGCCGTCCAGTCCCCGGCGCTGTCCCACTGTCCGTCACTGTCCTCATCAGGAAGATCAAAGGCAAAGTAGGTGCGCGGCAAGGACAAGGGAATAGTGCGGCCAAAAATCTTCGCCGAGCCCTTTACACTGACATAACCGGCCATTTGTACGGCAGCCACGTTTACATCCATGTTGCTCAGCGTGTAGGTCAAAGCCAGGCGGTCCAGGTCGTAACCTGCGATCGTGCCACTGCCGGTGATGCTCATCTTCCCGTTGACCCTCAGGACGCTGCCGGCCAATTTGACATTCAGGGCGGTGTTCAGCGAGCCGTCCCAATCGATGGAAACGGAGTTGATGGTTCCATTGGCCCGAAAGTCACCTCCCCCGCTGAGCGCGCCCGTGCTTGGGTTCATGGAGACCGCCCAATTATCCAGGGCCAAGGTGAGGCCATCCTTTGAGTAGGTTTGGCTGAAATTACCCTCAATCACGTAAATCGGCGCGTTGTCTGGTCCCTCAAATTCCAAGGATTCCGTGGTCTGCGCTGGAAGCGACGCCCCTGCCAAAAGCAGCAGGGAAAGACATGTCCTGTACATAGATTTATGCTGGGCCCAATCCGTCGCCCGTCAAATCCCTAATCCCACGGATTCGCCGGCTGGGCCATTCCCGGGGTCCCAGGTTTCTGAACAGCTGGAGAGGTTTTTTTAATTCCCCGCAAAGCCCGTTCCGCCGCCGCTTTCACCTTGGTGTCCTCCGCCTGTTCCGCGATGCGTTGCAAAGCCGCTTGGGCTTCCGGGGACTGGCGCCGGAGGGCCAGCGCCGATACCGCCTGCAACCCCTCGGTGTTGCTTCCTTCAATCGCCAACCGGGCCAGTTCCGGCGCCCACACCCGGCCAAACTCCAGCGCCGCAGCGTCTGCGGCCCCCCTTCCATCCAGGCTCCGGGCCACCGCCTTGGCCGCCACGATGCGCGTGAGGGGCTCGGTTTCCGCCAGCGCGATCCGGTTCATCGCCCAAGGATCCCCGCTGGGTTGCATGCCCAAGGATTCCAGCAAGGCGAGCCGGGCCTGCGGATCCTCTTCCGTGCGCAGGGATTGAAGAAGCCGGGGCCCGGGATTTCCCCCGGAAAGAACTCCGAGACCCAAATAGGCGCCGCGGCGCACCTCCGGGTCGATGCTTTCAAGGTAGGGAAGGAAAAAGTCCTCCCGCACGGAATCAAACTGCCCGAGGGCTTGCAGGGCCTCCCTTTTGCGGTCCGGGTCGGTGGCCGGATCCCCCAACATCTGCCGGAAAAAACCTTGGGTCTGCGCGATCGGCCTATCCGCCAATCCAAGGATCAGGCATTGGACCAACTCCGGTTGTTCGGCCCGAGGATAGGCTTGGAGCAGGATGGCCGTCGCGTTGGGCGCACGGCTGCCGCCCAGGGCCAGGGCCACTTCCGTGCTCTCCTCGATGGCCAGGCCAGGCCGCCCCATCCACTCGCCCAGGAACTGCGCATCTTCCGCCCGGCCGGTGGCGGCCAAACCCCGCACCGCCGCCCGCCGCATCCCCTGCTCCTCATCGCCCAAATAGCCACGCAGAAAACCACTCGCCTCCGGGCGGCCGGAGGCACCAATGGATTCCAGCAGCGTCTCCCGCACGCTGACGGGAAGCATCGCAGTCAGGGCAGCACGCCAGCTGGTCGGATCCCCTTTTTCCCCCAACTGACGGGCCAGTTGGAGCCGGGCTTTTTGCGAAAGCGACGGATCCGCCAGCCGGGCAGGATCCAGAGGGGAAAACGGAACCTCACCCGGTTGCCCGGACTCGGAGGATGTCGGAGGAGTTAGGGCCGACCCGGAAATGCTGGGCCGTGGAAAAGTGGTTGGCTTGGGGGAGGATTCCCGAAACGAGAAATTCCACAACCCCAGCCCACCCGCCAGGAGGCCTAAGGCGATGGCGATCGCCCAAAGACGAACACGACGGGAGGGGAGTCCCGACAAGACGATTACGGGAACTGCAGTCGGTAACCGAGAACTTGCAAAGAGGACTTGGGACGGGACACAAGTTCCCCTTCTCCATCCAAATTCAACGTGGCGGAGACTCCCCGCACACTGGTGCTGACTAGGGTGACCGTGCTGATGCCCGAGCGAGCGTTCCGCTGCCCCCGGGTAACGTTGAAAGCAACATCGTCATAGTTGCCGAAAGTGCCGGTGGCTGATCCTGTGATCTTTCCCTTGGGTGATGTTGCCAGACTCAGGGCAAGGCTGGGATTCACAATCTCGCCGGAGAAGGGGGAGGGGCCGAGGTTCTCCTGCGTATAACGGGCCACCACGGTGCGCTTGATTTGGGGATAATCGGTACCTTGCCCACGGATGGTCAATGATCCCGGCGCAATGACTCCGGAAATCTCCTCCGTATCCAGGTTGATGATCATATTTCGGATGGTGTAGGCACCGGTGACACCGGTCACATCGACGCCATACTCCTCTCCAGCTACGATCGCAGTTCCGGAGCCGGTGACGCCGGCCAAAGTCGCCTTGGCCCCGGCCAGGGAGACAGTCCGCCCACGCAAGGCAAGCGTGGCAGAAAAATTGATGTTTCCTTCAATGGAATCGACCGTGATCGAGCCGTTATCAAAAACGTCCGTGGCTGAAACCGTTCCCGCACCTGTGAGTCGGTTCGAGGTCAGACCTTGCGTGAACTCAAAGGAGACCGAGGTTGAACTAATGGTATCCTCGAAAGTTGCCCCGTTAAATGCCGGGATATCGACAGAAGAGAGGTCCAGGGTGAAGTCTCCATTCAACTGCGCGAAGGAGGAACCTACCAAACCAAGGAAGCCAGCGATGCAGCCAACAAATTTTGTTTGATTGATCATTGTATCATTAAAGCCGAATTGAGTGTTTTGTCAAATTGTCCAATTTTTATAATTAGCCCAAAGGGGATATATAGCGTTGCTCCTGAAATCATCAGTCCCAATCCACCCCCGGAACCGCCTGGCTGGGTTTTCGGTCCGTCTTTCAAACGATCAGGCATGCTCAAAACGCCGGCATTTTCGAGAACTGGCCTAAATCCCATCGGTAACCTGAGCCGACGCCAAAATAAGTACTACATGATTATGCCGACCAACCAACCCGGCATCGATTCCATCCGGATGATATCAGGGATCGGTGAGGTAGCCCGGTTCATCCTTGGCGACGCTGGGTCGGCGGTTGGTTTTCGTCCAAACCGTTTTGTCAAAAACCGGAAGTTTGCCGATCCGCTTGCAAGGAATGTCGGCCAATGCCGTGTTGCCATACAAAAAACCCGAGGTGGGAGCTGCGTAGGTGACGCGCTCAGTGGTAAGTTTGGTGCCCCGGAAAATCAAACGCCCTGCATAGCTCTCCAAACCGAAGTAGTCGTTGAATTCCCGCGCGGAAAAGCTTCCCGATCCACCACGCAAACGATAGGTAAAACTTTTATTCGCCTCGCCGTGACCGGTGTACTCTCCCTTGCGCCGTCCCTCGAACCCCCAACGATCATTCCGAAAAACGATGCCGAAATGGGTGTTGTCCCAAAACCAGATTTCCAAGGGAAGATTGAAACGCGCTCCCATCAGGGCGGGAAAGTTCTCGTTCCCGTTTGGTTTGAGCGAAACCGCGTTGACCGAACTGATCCACTGCGTCCCCTCCCAAATGGTGTCGGCTAGCTGGGCCCGGGCTGGGGGGCCGAAAAAGACAGCCAACAGCAATGCCAGCGCCCAAGTGCGCAGGCTCACTTGGCGTAGTACCAAGTACGAAACCCGGGCTCCGCGTCCTTTTCCACGCTGGGCTTGCGGATGGTTTTGCTGAAATTCCCCGCGCGCAGGGTCAGGCGGCCGCTGATTCGGTAGCTGTTCGGTCCAAAAGGGTTAGGGGTCAGCGACAGGACCAGATTTTGCGGAACCAGCGTGTTGGGGTTGCTGAGCCGGAAATTTCCGCGGATGCTGAGAACCGCGCCGGCGGCATGAGTTTGGTTGGGGTAATGGTAAAGGGTGCTTTGGGAAAAGCTGCCGGATTTTTTCGAAGCGTTGTAGATATAGTTGTCGGTCGTGGTTTCGTAGCCGTTGGAGTTGTTGCTAATTGGGGATAGGCTTCCTCCTCCCACATACTTGGCCCCCTGCTTGTAAATGTACTCGGGGGGGTCAATCGGGTTTCCATCCAAATCCACATCGCTCATATAGGCAAACTCCTCTGGATTAAGACCCCATTTGTCCCTCCGAAACACCACCCCGCAGTTGGAGTTGTTCCAGAACCACATTTCCACCGGAAGGGTTACCGAGGCGTTGGCCACGTTGGGTCCCGGCTGCGCCACCCCTCCTTGCACTTTGCTCAGACCGAACCCGCTGATGGTGACCATCCCCTCCCAAATGGTGTCGGCGAGTTGCTGGGCCCTGACCGGCGCGCCGAGGGAAAAGAGGGTGACGCCCAAGGCAAGCCTCACCGAAAAGGTTTTCACAATCGATATACTTGGCCTAATCCTTAAAAAAGCAACTTTGGAAAAATTTTCATGAAAAAACATGCTTGGACGGCGATTCTTTACACCTCCGCGGGCTTGCTTTTGGGTATGTTGATTCACGCTTGGTTTTATCGCTCAGATCCAAAAGTTAGCCCAAAAGAGCCAAGCTCTGTTTCGTTGGAAAATAAACAGTCTGCCGCCGATCCCCAAGATTCAGCCCCGCAAAACATGGATCTTTCTTCCTCCAAACAGCTGGTGGAGGCGATTTTCCCGGGCGCCCGCGTTGGGGGCGGAGAGAAAAACACGCCGCTCGACCCCTTCGCCCAGCAAGTTCGCGGCATCCTCCGCAACCCCGTCTCCAGCTACCAGAAAGTGGCCACCCTGATGAACCTGGCCAAAACCCTGCCGCCGGATCAACGCCGCCTCGCTTATGCCGGTGCCGCCTTCGCTTGCGAGGCCCGGGAATTTCAGCAACTGATGCTCCCGCTAGTCTGGGATCCCACCACGCCGGCCGATCAAGCCCAAGTTTTGGCGGGAGGCGTGGTCGGTCTGCCCGATCCCGTGCGCTTGCCCATCTGCCTGACTTTTTTGAAACATCCCGACGAATCGATCCGGATGACCGGTCAAGCCGTTCTGGCCGCCTATTTCCCTGAGGCTGACGAGGTCGCCTATCCCGCCGCCGTGCAGGCCTATCTGGCCAACCCTCAGAATTAGTTGATTGGGTCCAGTCGGAAGTCCAATCGCAAGAAGCTTTTTTTGACGGCCGTCACTTTATTTCAAAGACCACCGGAAGGATGATCGTTCCATGGAGATTTGAAATGACGACCTCGGCTGAGTGCCTTGAGATCGATGACAAGGGCGTTCCATAGATCAGTCCGGTGTTTGGATCCAGACTTAACCCTGCCGGAAGATTTGAGGATGAATACGACAAACCCTCCAGGGGCGTGACCACGAACCGCGAAAAATACGGCACTAGGCCGACAAGGTTGGTCGGGGCCTCGGATTGCCCCATCAAGCGCAGAATCACGCTGTTACTGCCGGCGGAGTTGGTCCAGGTCGCCAAAGAGTTGGTCTGCAATTCCGTCCAGACCGAGTTGGTGTCCGTCGCATCGGTCCGGGAAACCGCCGCCAAGTTTGTGGGTTGATAGAGCAGGGAGAGCACGCCCTGACCCCCGACTGCGGCCACCCCCACGGCTCCATTGGTCGTCCCATCCACCACCGCCTCGGCCACCACCGCCCCCGCCGGAACATTGGTGTTACCCTCCAGATAGGTGGATACAAAATCCCTTTCCCCGGACAAATCCGAGGAATCCTTGAGCGCCAACAACATCAGGGCCAGCGACTCGTCTCCGCTCAGAACCCCGGACAGATGGTTGGTGGCGAAACCGGCGTCCACGGAGACCTGCCAAGCGGTGTCCAGAGGCAGGGGCCGGTTCCACTCCAGCGAGGCAAACGCGGCGTTGCTGCTCGACCAGACATAACGAAGGGTTGCCGTTCCCTGGGTCAGGTTCGCCCCGAAGCTCCTTGCATTCCCCCAGTCAGAACTCAGCCGGGGAGGAAAATCACTGGCCCCCGCCCAAGGTTGCCCGGCCGAACGGGCGCTGATCTGGTAACGAAAATGCTCGTTCCGCGAAAGCGCGGCCGTCCCCGTGAAGGCCAACTTCCGGGAGCCCACCAGTTCCGGCCGCCCGATACGGATCGGAAGAAGAATACGGTTGGTCTCGATTGCGGTCCGCGATCGACTGACAACTTCTACTTCAAAAAGACCGGCTTGCTCCGGAATACCGCTGATCAACCCGGTGCGCGGATGGATTCTCAGCCCGGCCGGCAGGCCTGCGGCCGAAACCATGGCACCCGGCAGGAATCGGGCGGTATAAATCAAGGGCGCCCCCGCCGTCCACTCCCCTGCTCCCGGTGGAGAGACCGTCAGATTCAGAAAGTTAGTCGAGGCCCCGGCGGCATGGGCGGCCACCAGCCTAACCCGATAGGAGCCGGACAAAGGCAGATCCAGTGGGCTGCCCCTTCCAGGCTGGATCCAGCCGCTGGCCGGATCCAGCCGCAAGCCCCGGGGAAGGTCGGTGGCAGAGTATCGGACCGGATACCCGGGATAACTGTCGTTCGTTGCCGTGATCCGGAAAGCAAAAGGGGAGATACCTTGTGTCCAGGCCAGCGTGTCGGCGGAGGTGATTTCAGGAGCTGGCGGGACCACGTCGAGGGAGAGGGTTTGGAAACTTTCTCCCGCATCATTGCTTGCCCCGACCACCACGCGATACGTCCCCAGGTTGGCCGGGTCGTCAACCGGCACCCCTTGGATTTCTTGCGGCCCGTAGGAAAGACCTTGGGGAAGCCGGGAAAGAGTCGTCCCCAAAATCGGCGAAACCACTCCTCCCTCCGCGGTCAGCTCATAGGTAAAGGGTTCGCCAAGGGTTGCCCGGGCTTTTTTGGCCGAAGCGAGACGGGGGGCACCGCCCAGAGGGCTGGCATCGGCCACATCAGGAATTCCGTCTCCGTCCCCGTCCCCATCAAAGGCGAATTGCACCCGGCACGCGATGCCGTCGATCGTGGCGCTACCCAGATAAACTCCCGGCCGGCCCGGCACTGGCTCCAGGCGGGGCAATAAAAAAGAGGCCGGATCCCCGGTCTGATTGGTCACCACGGTTCCCGAGCCTCCACCGCCATTGTCGCTGGTTTGGCTTAGGCCGATTTTCTTTCCGAAATGCAACTGCCCGCGGGGAAAGGCGTAGGCTGTTTCACTTTGCCCGGACCACTCCTGTTTGCCGCGTTCGCCCGATTCCAGGGCCAAAGATAAATTCACTGCGCCGCTACGCGGAAAAAAGGCGGCCAGGCCGGAGCCGGTCAAACGGCCCCGGTTTCTGCCCTCGGCCCAAAGCAGGATGGTGGCCTGTCCGGCCGGACCAAAATCAACCCTCTCGGGCACGTAACTGGGGCTGGGCCGGGGAATCCCCAACCGGCCGTCGTTCAACCCCCAGGCCCACAGGCTTCCGTCTTCCTGCAGGGCCAGACTGTGCTCCTTTCCGGCAAATACGCCAGCCCACCGGTTTCCTGCTCCGATTTGGTGTGGTTGGTTGGTTCCCACCAGCGTGCCGTTGCCCAGCTGCGCGTTGCCGTTATCTCCCCAGGCCCAAAGGGTGCCGTCCTGGCGCACCCCGAGACTATGACGGTCGCCCGCCGCGATGCTTTTCCAAAGCTGGCGGCCCAATCGTCTCGGCTTGAACATGGAGGCCTGGTCCTCAACGACCTCCACGTTTGCCTCCACCCGAGGAGGCACAAACGCGATGTTGGTAAAAAGGTTGGTGACCGCTCGACGAATGCTTCCGTTGGTGTTGGTCCCGCCGGCCGGACGATTGACTTCTCCCAAGCCCAGCTGGCCCTGCTCGTTGGCGCCCATGGACCAAAGGGTGCCGTTGCTCCCCAACACAAGGGAGTGACTCCCACCGGCGGAAAACTCCCGGACGCCCCAACCTTTGGAAAAAATCGGGCGCGGGGTATGCACGTTGGAGGCCAGCAGGATGGTGGTGGTCCGGGTGCGGCCGGTAAAAACGGCGGGGCCGATAGTATTGGTGTTCGTGCTACCGGAAGAAAAGTTGTTGGTCACCCGGACAAGGTTGGTGGTGAGACCCAACTCACCATTCGTATTTGCTCCCCAACCCCAAAGGCTGCCGTCCCGGCGGGACGCCAGGATGTGACTCCCCCCCGCTTCCACCCCTGACCAGTTGGTTGCCGTTCCAATTCTCAGCGGCAGATCCTTGGGGATCCTGGTTCCGTCCCCCAGTTGACCATTGGTGTTGGCTCCCCAAGTCCACAGGGTTCCATCAGCGCGAACGGCGGCGGCAAATCCCTCCGGCTGCAAATTGCCGCTGGCGGCGTTGCCTTCTTTGGAGGTTCCGCTGTTTCCGGAAACCGCTAGCCAGGGCCCATCCCGCTCGATCCAGCCTGGCTCGTAACGCTCCGGATCCCACCAGGCGCGGGCCTGGTCCAGGTCGGGCGGAATGACCACCGGGTTGGTCCGATCATCTCCCGGATAATCTCCAAAGGCGTCTCCCCAGATCCTCAATCCGCCAGCGGGATCCAGGGCCACAATTTTTCGCCGATAGGCAGTCAACCCGTTTGTCCAGGCGCTGTTCGTCCAGCTGCTGTCTGTCCGGTTAGTGGGACTGATTTCGGTGGGCACGTAAAAAACGGCCGGGTTGGTCAGATCCGTAAAGCCCCAGGCAAAAAGCGCACCCCCACCATCCACCCCCAGCGAATAGTCGGAACCGGCCACCGCGTTCCTCCAGGTCCGCCCCGCGCCAATGCGATGTGGCACTCTCTGGTGCGGGCTGAAATAGCCCGTCGCCCCCCAGGCCCAAACCGATCCGTCGGCTTTCATGGCGATTGAGTGCACCGGCCCAGCGGAGATGTCGATCCAGTCACTCTCAACACCAATCTGGATTGGAACGGCCCGGTCTACCTTGGTGTCGTCCCCCAACTGGCCAGACCCATTTGCTCCCCAAGCCCAAAGCGTTCCATCGGTCTTCACGGCTAGCATGTGGGAAGCGGATCCGGCCAACACCGACCAGTCGCTTTCCGCACCCACCTGGGTGAACTCCTCCGTGACCGAATCAAACTCCCAAAGGGTGAAATCCTGCTTCAAGGCATACGGCTTTGGCCCGAAAACGACCTGGCGCCAATCGTCGTCCGTGCCAATGCGCACCGGATGAAAGTTGGTGCGGGTGGAAAGGGTCGTGCCCCAAGCCCACAGCTCGCCGTTCCCGCGGATCCCGGCCCCGCCGCTGCCAGACGTCCGGGAGAAAATGTTAGTGATAACTGTTTCCGTCACTTCTCCTTGGGCGTTGGTGATGGTCACGGAATTGATGTTGGTGAGGGAAAGGGCGGTGCCGAAAGAAGCCTGGACGCGCCGCCAATCCCCCAGCGTCCCAACCCGCACAGGTAAATATTGTTTCACGTCACGACCGCGACCAATCCCAAGGCTTCCAGAGTTTGCGGGATTGTGGCCCCAGGCCCACAGGGTGCCGTCGGTGCGGATGGCGAAGACCTTGTCTTGGCACGCGGAGAGGGTCAGCCACCGGTTTGTGCCGGTAATCGGCACGGGCAGGGTGCTGGCTTGCCCGGTGCCATCGCCCAGTTGGCCAAGGCTGTTGGGTCCCCATCCCCAAAGCGAACCGTCATTCCGAATGCCAAAAGTCACTGCGGCGGAAGGAGCCATGGAGATCAGCCACTGCCAATTGGTGTCACTGCTCAGCCGGTAAGTCTGAAATCGGTTGGTGCGGTAGGCTTGGTCCGCCGTGTCCAAGCCTCCCAAGACCGCGGAATTTCCTGAGCCCCATCCCCAGATTCCGCCACCATCCCTGATGACAAGGCTCTGTCCGGCGGGCGCCGCGACCAGCCGGGAGCCGGCGGGCGCAAACTCCTGCGCCCAAGCCCCCGACCAGAAAGCCATGAGGCAAAGACAATGGGACAGGAAAAATGTGTGGGAGCTTTTTCTGGGACAACCCATCTTGCTATAGCTTAATCCTTAATGCTCTGTTTTCCACCGATTTCTAATGTTTTAGTTTTCGGTGGCTAAGGCTTGAGGGAAAAGGGGTTGGGTTGACTGAGATATGCCATGTCTGTGGACTTGCCGGTTCACCATAAACCAACCCCCTTGGAGGTTCGACCGAACGCTGGATGGCGTTTATAAAAAAAAGGTGAAGGCGCGATCTTTAGGTTCGGGTTCAATCCGATTTTTTCTTCTTTTGAGATTGTAAGTCTGATTTATGGAAATCTCCATTATCACGCCGGTGTTCAACTCCATCCGGTGGATCGATCTTTGCGTGCGCTCGGTGCGCCACGCTCTGCAGGGACGGGACTATGAGCACATCGTGTGCGACGGGGGCAGCACGGATGGAACCTTGGAATACCTGCGGCAACAACCGGACATCCGGCTGATCCCCGGCCCCGACCGGGGTATGTACGATGCGCTGAACAAAGGCATGGCTGCCGCACGCGGCCGGAGTTTTTTCTGACTGGGGAAGCGTCGAACCTTCTTTTACCTTGGATGAATGCCCGCTCGTCTGGCCCGCCTGACCGGGAACCCTGTTTTCGGAGCACTGGTTTGCTCATCGTGGGCCGCATGGATCTGTTACCTCAGCGGACTGCGCGGCTTTTTTGCCATGGACCAGTCAATTGTCTTTGACGGCGCTTGGCGGATTGATCAGGGCCAGGTTCCCTACCGGGATTTTCTGATCCCGTTCGGCCCCATGTCCATGTGGCTCCAGGCGGCCGCTTTTGCCTTGGGGGGAGTCTGTTACCAGGTCTACGTCCTGACTGCGGCCGCGATGAATGCCCTGGGGGCCCTCTTCGCCTTCGCCACCCTGCGGATCCTCGCGCCGGAAAAACCCGGGATCGCCTGGGCGGCCGGACTGATCACCGGGTCCTGGCTCTACGCCCCCATGGGGACCACGTATCTGGAGCAGACCGCCTTCTTCTGGATCTGGATCGTCATCTTCTGCGTGGTGAGGGGGTTGTTCGCTCCGCCGGCCGGGCCTAGGTCGTTCTGGATGGCGGGGGCCGGGTTGGCCCTGGCCGCCGCCGTGCTTTCCAAAACCAACGCAGGAGGCTTGGCGGTTCCGATCGCTTTTTTGATGGTTTTGCTGGTTCCGACCGGCCCGGCCAGGCGGCCGTGGACGGATGCCGCCGCCCTTGCGTTTGGGTTGGTCGCCGGTGCCGCGGTCTTTTCCTTTTGGCTTTGGACCAAATCCGATCCCGGCGTTTTTTGGCAAATCGTGGGCGGCGCCGGTGGAGAGGAAGGGCGCAAACGTCTTCTGCAAGACAAACCCCTGATGACCGTCTTTGGCTCCCTGCTCACCGGTAAGGGCAACGATCTCATCCGCCTTTTGCTTGTCGGTTCCTACTTGTTCATGGGTGTCGCCCTGGCTTTTGCTCTCGGTCCGGCCCGCCGGGCGGGTCGGGCGGCCGGCCGATTGCCATCCTACGCCTGGCTGGGCCTGCTTTGGGTCGGGTACCAGCAGGCCTTCGGGGTCACCTCCAACAACAACGGGATCAATGAGCAGCCTTTCCTCTCCTTGATCCTGGTCTCTGTCTTTTTGGCGGCGGGAGAGCTTCATCAGCTCTCGCGGAAACTGGGTGCCAGGGAGGTCCGCGCCTTTTGGTGGAAAAGCGGGAGTTTTCTTTTGCTGGCGGGCGGTTTGGTCACCGCCTTGCTTGCCTCCCGGGGAATCCACGGCCTGGGCAACTACAACTTTGTCCTGGGAGCGATTCTGGCCCTGTCCCTGCTCAGTTTGGTTCTGGCCCCCGACCGGCCGGGCTTTCCTCCCATGCGGGCAGGGGCGTGGATCGGGGCGGCGGTCGGCGCCGTGGTTTTTGCGATCGGGGCTTGGGGTTCCTACTTCCGGCAGGCCCAGGATTTTTTCAACTTCGGCACGCGTTACGTCCGGGGGGAGGGGATTCCCGGCCTGCGGGGATTGGCCTGGGCCAACGGCGTCAACCGGGATGCGCTCCCGATGCATCCATCCTGGGAGCAGATGGTGGAACTCTACCAGCTTCTCCGACAGTCCCCGGGACGATTTCACCTGCTGGGCCACTACACTATTTTTTATGCCCTCACCGGTCGGCCGAATATCGGCCCGGTCTCCTACTTTTACCGGGGCCTGACGTTTCCCTCCACCTACGATCCGGAGTACGACCGGAATTTCACCGCCCGCATCGACCATCCCGATGTGGCCTATTTCATTTTGGAGGATCCGGCCGACCACAACGGCTTGCTGGCCGATCTCCATCAGGTGCGTGCCGTTTTGGATAAAAAATACCGATTCGTCAAAACCATCGGGATCTTTCAGGTCTATCGGAGGTTGGAAGGCGAGGCCGGGTTTCGGGCGGAGCTTTCCCGGTAGAAAAGCTAGCGGCGGTCACGGGACCATCCTCGCCAAGTTTGTCCATCCCCTTCATAATTCCGTTATGAACCCGGGCGGTTGGCTGCGGCGCTGGATCCTTGGAGCGTCCTCCCAACCTTTTCGTTACCCGTCCAAAAAAATTCCCCTGCCCCAGGTGACCCTGCTCCTCTACAACCCGGAGAAAGATCCAAATCTGTCGGCCCGGGTCATCAACCATGTCTGCTCCGGGATCGAGTTTGGGGCCGTAGTTCACCTTGCCGGCACCAAGCCCTCCCTATCCCATCCCGGGGAATGGCGGCCGGTTCCCCCCGCCGACGTTTCCCAGGGGCAGAGATTCCAGGCGTTGGAGCTAAACAAATATTTCTCCACTCCCTTTATGCTGCACATCGAGACGGACGGTTTTCCGGTGAACTTTCACCTCTGGGATCCGGCCTTTCTCAACTACGACTTCATTGGCGCTCCCTGGCAAAAGCGCGGCCTGGAAACCGGCGTCAATCGTGTGGGCAACGGAGGTTGCAGCCTGCAGTCCAAAAAATTCCGCAATTTTGTCGATGCCCATGCCCATCGGTACCGGGAAGGCACCTTGTCCGACGTTTTTTTCTGCCAGGAACTTTTTCCTTGGGCCCAGGAGGCCGGAATCCGTTACGCCCCACTCGAGCTGGCGCTGCGATTTTCCCTGGAAAACCGGGTCGGGGAATTCCCCCGCTGGAAGCCTTCCCAAAGTTTCGCCTTCCACGGGCGTTTCCCGTATTTCCGCGGCTACCTCTCCCCCTTCGGCATTCCCGCGGACAAATAACCGGGCCGCGGGGGTCAGGTCCCGCCCGGGAGGGCCGGACGGTAGAGTCGTACCGGCTGCATTTTTCTCTGCTCCGGTTCCCAGGGCCAAAGGAAGACGGAGTCCGGCGCCAGCCGGACCGGCAGGGGCACCCCGGTGTCCCAGGGCCAAACCAGCTCCAGGGCTTCGGATGTTTTGTTTTTTTCCCGGAACACCACCCAACATTTTCGCAAAATTTCCGGGGGGATGTTTTCCAGGTTTTTGCGGACGCCCTCATAGCTTTCGGGGAAGCGGTAACTCTGATACCAGCAGACCCCGGGCGAGACTCCCCCCAGGAAATAGACCAACCCCGGCAGATCCGTCAGGCCCAGGATCGGTTCACCGGGTCGGTATCCGTTCCTTTCCATGACCCGGCTGATCTCCTTCAGGCCGTTCACCGCCGCGGGATAGTGGCGGAATTTTCCCTGTTCCGGGCCGGTCTCGATCCAAGGGACTTCCACCCAAGCAGATCCCAGCCGATGGACATTCAGGGTGCTGGTGGCCACGCGGGCCGCGTGGGTTACCCCGATGGTTAAGATCGCCGCCGCCACGCACCAAGAGGGCAATCCTCCCTGTTGGGCCCGGCCGAGGATCAACCATGCGGCCGCCACCGGAAAAATCAGTCCGTACCCCTGGTAGTCCACCATCGAGGTCGCCGTCCCCACTCCGTTGAGCCAGGGCAGGGCCAGCAGCAGGAGCACCGCCCGGGCGTAGGTTCCTTGGGCCTCTCCCCGAAAATCGGCGAGTTTCGGGCGGGCCATGAAGAGAACCCCAAGCAACCAGACCGCCGTCACCATCACGCCCTTGGCGAAATATTCCCCTCCTCCGATGAAATGTCCCCGGAGACCCACCAAGGGCAGGCCGAACAGGAAAGTTAGTCCGGCGACCTGGAGCGGTTCCGGTTTTTTCCGCTGGCGGCTGAAATACAGGGCGGCCCAGACCGCCCCATACAACGCCGCCACAAAGGGAGAGGCCCGGAGCAGGGTCCAGCAGAATTTGAGCAGGTCGACCGGCAGCCGGCTCCACGCCCGGTCGTGCGAATGGATCGAGATCTGGATCCATCCCGCTTTCCATGCCGCCGCGAGCCCTTCCGGGGTCGCATACAGGACTAGTCCCACCCCAAACAACGTGATCCAGAAGATCAAACCGGCCACCGTCCGCGACTGGTCCTCCCAGCTCCGGTTTTTCCACAGCACCAAAACCCCCAGGACCAACAGGTATCCGGGCAGGACGGTCCATTTGCCTAGGCCAACGGTGAAAAGACCGAAGGCGCAAAGCCCCTCGGCCAGCCAGGGAAAACCTGAGGTTCGCCGGGTCTCCATGGCAAACCAGCCCGCGGCAAAGAACATGGCTCCCACCAAAACCACCCAGTCGTAGTTGGGCGTTCTCATGCCGACCACATACCGGGAAAAAGCCATGATCAGAAAACTGGCGCAGATGGCCGCACCCCAGAACGGGCGGGGGCGCTCCCCGCCGAGGCGAAGAAAGAGTCGCCGAAAAAAGGCGAAGAAAACCATGACGGTCAGGGCGAGGGCGGCAAATCCGGCCAAACGGAAACCAAACAGGTGCTCCTGCCCGATCCGCCAGAGGGGATGAAGGAAGTATCCGAAATAAATCCCGTAACCTGGCGACGCCCACGGGTTGGCGGAGGCCAACACGTGGGAGGCCTCGTCCAGACCCTGCACCAGACGGATGCTGGAAGCGGCCAGGATGGAAACGGCCGCGCCGAACGCCACCCACAGGACGCCCCCTAGCCAGAGCTGGGGGCGCTCCACCCACCAGGGTCCCGAATCCCGGCTCATCCCAAGGAGTCCTGCGGGTGCCGGACTGACCGGCCGCGGTGGGAAAAAATCCCTGCGTGCGGCCGCTTCATCCGGCGTCCTCCAGGAATCGCTTTTGAAAAAGGGCCATCACGGCATGGGGATCGGCATGCGGTTCATATCCTGTGCCCCACACCGGACCGGGTCGAAAATTTTTTAGGATGCGCCGCAGGGAATCCTGGTCCGTGTAGACCAGGCCCCGTTCGCCAAGCAGGTCCAGATGGGCCCGTTCCCGCGATCCGCCGAAGGTGATCACCGGCTTTCCCAGCACGGCGAATTCCCCGACCGCCAGCCCGTAGGTCTCACCGTGCCAGCGTGCATGGAGCATGGCGTCACAGGTCGCCAGAAACCTGGCCTTCTCCGCGGCCGCGGTGGTGGCGGGCAGGTAGTGCACGTTGTTCCGCCGACTGGCTCCGGGAACAGGTTGCGTGTTGAGAAAAACAAAATGATCCTCTGGAAATTTCCGGGCGTGCTCCGCCACCACCCGGTGGACAAAGGGAATGTTGAAGGTGTCCCAACCCCCGTGGCGGCCAAACACCCGTGCGGCCTTCGGGATGCCCAGGGCGGATCGCCAGCTTTCTCCGGACTCGTAACGGCGGACGGGAAACGGCACGTGGCGGTCGGAGCGACTCGTCATAACCCGGGCGAGCCAGGGGGAAATGTAAAGGAACCGCTCGCCGAAGAACCCGCCGTGCGGGAAGACCGCATGCACACCGGCCGGACAGGCCAACCGGGGCAAGGTGTGGTATTCTCCGGGGGAGATCTCGTAAAAAAAATCCGGCTTCTGGTCCCGGGCCGCGCGCTCCAGTTCCTCGGGAGTCTCGTAGAAGACCACCGGCAGACCCTGGGTGAGGTCCGGCAGCTCCCGTGCATACGGCTGGGCCCGGCTGCGCCGCACCAGCAACGTGCTCTCATTTCCTAGAAGGTCCCGGTTCATCACCGCGTAATCGACCATCGCAGCAAAGGTTCCCCGGATCGACACGTTGGGGTTGTGAAAAGCCACCCTCATGCGCGGAGAAAATATTCCCGGTTTTCATACACCCAGGCCAGCCGGTAGCCGGCCTGGCGCGCCCGAAGCCACCAGACCGGACGACCGGAAGGATTCCCGATCACCACCCAAGCCGGGCGGATCAGCTTTTCGCGGATGGCTTGCCAGACCCGGGCGCTTTGCCGCGGGCAGGCGGAGGAAACCAGCCAAGGTTCGGCCGGCAAATCCGCCTTTCGCCAATTGAACAGCCGTCCCGCCTCCACCCGGGCGGCCGGACGCTGCCGTTTGGCCTCGCGCCGGGGAATCTCGCGGTGCTCCCAAAGAAAACAGCGGACGCCTTCGCTCTCCAGCCAAACCCCGGGGGAACCGACCAAGCCGTCGCCGGCGGCCAGCTCCACCAGGACCGGCCCTGCGGGTCCCCGCCCTTGCTGCCGCCAAAAAGCCATCCAGCCCTCAGCCGTGTGCGCGCTTTCCTCCGCTCCTGCCCTTCGCGCAAAGCCTTGTCTTCTTCTCCCGTGTGCCGATCGGGAAATGCCGCAGGAGCGCCGGTAAAGCCATCCGCGGCATCTCCAGAGCAGGCGGTAAAATCCTGGGGCTTGAAAAAAAGGTCTCATCGCTTTTCCCTTCCGGCGGGCTACATAGTTCCACAGATGCGGCTCTTTTCGAAAGCTTTTCCCCGCGCCTACGAATGGCTTCGCAACATGGGGGGGCGGCGGCCGTTTCCTTTCCCTCTTTCTTTCCTCCCAGGAAACCTGCTTTTCATCCACATCCCAAAAAATGCCGGTACCTCCATCTCGGAGGCATTGTACGGCGGGGACGTCGGCCACCATCCGGTCGGCTGGTACCGCGATAGGTTTCCCCATTCCATGCGGAACGTCACCACCTTCGCCGTGGTGCGGAATCCCGTCACCCGGTTTTGTTCCGCCTTTTATTTTTTAAAGAAGGGGGGCATGAACCGGGAAGACGCCCGTTTTGCCCGGGAAAAGCTCGCCTCTTTTCCGGATCCACTTTCCCTGGCTGAGGCCTGTCTCCGGCCTGGTTTTTGGCGGGAGCTGCAGGCCGGCCACCATCATTTCAAGACCCAATCTTTCTATGTGGATTGGCAGGGACGCCGGGCGGTGGACTTTCTTTTCCGTTTTGAAGATCTGCCGCAGTGCCTTGAAACCCTGCCCGGATCCTCCGGCTGGTTACACCGCCTGGCCCACCGGAATGCCACGCCCCGCCGGGTGCGGACGCCAGAGTCCCCCCGGCTGGTCGAACACCTTAAGAAAATCTGCCCAGAGGATTTCCGGCTTTGGCAAGCCCTGGGAGCCGCGGGCTAGGCCCGGCCTGGAGGTACTACCGAAAATCCCCGGCGCAAAGGGGGCGGCCCGCTGCGGGAACCGTCCTCGTGGACCCGGTCCCTTCTAACCAACCGCCACTTGGTGAGTTTCCAAAACCATCTCCGCCTGGCCACCGGCATCTCCACCCGTTCGATTTCCCGCACCAGGAATTCGAGAAGCTTCTCGTGGGAGTAAATCTCCGGCACCCGGTTGCCCAAAAACGGGGGCTCGGCCAGCATCCGGGCGTATTCCGCGGGGGTGTTTTCCAGATGGAGGATAAAATCACAGCACTCCTCGAAATCCCGGAATTTCCGTACGTTGATAAAGGCCTTGGGGTTGAACCACTGGAGCGTGTGCTCGTCTCCCCAGTAGATCGGCACCGTGTGGGCTTCGAAGGCGTCCGTGAATTTCTCCGTGGTCCATCCCGGCGTCAGCCGGTTTTCGAAGGCGATGTGGAAACGGCATCGCCGCAGCACCTGCCGCTTGGCCTCCCCCGCCACCCCGGGAATTTCAAAGCCCGTGTTGTTCTGGGCCCGGCCGAAGGCGTCCACCTTCTTCCGCCGGTTCAGGAGATGGAAAAACCAAGTGCGGGCCGCCACGGTCCGGTCCGCGTACTTGTGCAGGAAGGAGCAGAATTCCCGCGGTTCCCGCAGGACTTTTTCCGGATCGAGACCCGGGGGTCGGACCAGATCCTCCCCACGCCGGAAGGAGGCGAAAAAGGGGAAATAGTAGGCGCGGGGGTGGTCGCAAAACGCCGAAGTCACCGCCGCATCACAGTTTTTCCAGTCGGGCAAATACCGTTCCTGGGTGAAAAAAATCTTTTTGCAGGAGTAAAGACGGTTGCGGTCTCCGTAATGGTTGAAAATCAGCACCTCGGGATCGTCCACGAGGCGGATGTCGTAATGCCGGGCCAGAAGATTGTGAAGGAAGTTGTTGTTTTTCACGCCCCGGCCCAGCGCGTCGGCGAAATCGAGAAGCAGAACCGGACGATCGGGGGCGGAGGATGCGCTCATTAATCCGTAAGTGCCCCACCCTAATTATTCACCGTGCACAACATCTTTTGATTTTCCTGTCCTCACATCCCCTTTTCCAGCCAAATCAATCACCAACGCCCCCCGGATCATAGCTCCTGAACTCTGCCTTCGCCCCAGCGCTTCTTTCAGCAAATAGGAAGTGGAAGATCGGAGGTGGGGATTTTACTGCAGCTTTTGGCCAATAGTCTCTCTTGAATATTAACTTAGACTAACAGGCCCGCCCCTCCCTGCAGAAAACCCTCACATTCCCTAGCCGGAATTTCTAGGGGCAGCTTGGTCATTCTCGCATAGTCAGTCAGGTTAAGGGTGACAATGCTCTGAGCCCCGTGGACTTTCGCGGTCCGGGTATGGATAAAATAATGAAAGCTGTTTTCTCTCATTTTCGGCAAGCCGGGAGACTGATCGGTGGCCCCCGGCAGCTGATTCCCCAACAGATCTACAAATACCAGCCGTGCACAAAGCTGGTGGATTTGACGCGCTGCATCCCTCGTGGAAAAGTTTCTCTGGATCATTCGGCCTTGGAACGTCCGGTAGACCAACCCCCTGCCGGTCTGGATGGCCACCCATTCGCCACCGTGTTGGGTCGGCTCATGCCTCCGATGGGAGCCCAATTTTCTTGCCATGCCCGCAGCAGAACTGCGGTATCCCAATACCTCACGGGACCATTTCTTCAGAAAGATCGAGGCGACATTTCTCCAAGCCGGCCAAAATGGCGACATCTGTCAGCTCTCCAGATGCCCGGGCTTCGTGGGCTGAAACAGTCTCTGCTGTCAGATAGGGAATAATTCTGGCTACGGGCCGTCCAAAATCAGTCGAAACTACCTGCTCAGCTCCGTGGATGACAGACCTGACAATTCGACTTGTTTCCTGCTGTAATTTTGGCAAGGATATCGCGGTATGTGTAAAGGGTGTCTGGTGTGTAGTTTGTCAAGGAGACGGTTCAACTGACCGGCCTATTCCGCTCCCGCCGACCCATCATTTTCGAAACTTGCCTTTCTTCATCTTCGTCCAAATCTTAGTCTTCTTCGATGCGCCTTCCTCGGCTCAATCACCTGACCGGATTCCGATGGTGGCGCCATATGAAACCGCGGGATGATTCACCGGAAATAATGGTCAGGCAAAATGCCGAAATTTCCAGACGTCTTCTTTCCCCGACTCCCTGCGCCATCGGCAAGATCGGCACCACGGAGCTGCTCGGCCTAGAGTATTTTCACCGCTGGATCCGGCCGCCTTGGCCGGCCACCGCAAGCTGGCGCCGACCTGCGCGCCGCCTCTACGACTGCTCAGGCGTTTTCCCAGTGCGAAAGGATGTTTTTTATCGCTGGGCGGAGGAGTATCGCAAAAGCCTGGCTGCCCTAGACGTTGTGGCCCAATGGCAACCGGGAAACACCTTTGAAGGAATACTGGAATCTAAAATCATACAAAGCTTCTGCCCAAACGCCTTTCGGGCAGGCACTTCCTTACTCCGCATTCTAACCCCCAAAGCACCATGGCTGGATCAACTCGCAGGAATGAAGTGGCTTATAGTTCACCCTTTCGAAAAAACAATCCGCTCCCAGTTGCCCCAGCTTTGCAAACAAGGCGTCTTTTCTGAAAGCGTAAAGAAGGATTTGGAAAATCGATCATATGATGCCCGCATCATCCCCTGTCCTCAATTTGCCTATATGGTCCCTCCAGTTCATCGAGATTGGTTTCAGACCCTTGATGAAATTAAATTAGCAATGGCGAAGTTAGATTTCGATATCCTCCTTGTTGGAGCTGGCGCTTGGTCACTCCCGCTGGCAGCTCATGCAAAGTCCCTTGGCCGTAAGGCTATCCATCTCGGTGGGGCGTTGCAGCTCCTTTTTGGCATCAAAGGAGGTCGTTTCGACACGCAGGGTGTTTATAACGAGAATTGGATACGACCGCTTCCCGAGGAAATTCCAACTCATTTTTTTAAAATGGAAAACGGCGCCTACTGGTAAACCAAAGAGCTTGGGAATCATGAGTCGCCTTCCCAAATCAAGGAGCACCAACCGGCGGAACATTTTTCCGCCCATCCTGACCGTGAATCCTTCGGCAGTTTTGCCTTTTGAATCGTTATCAGGAGCTTTATTGGTCTATATCTTTCCATCCGTAGGATGAAGCAAGATGCCTAATTTTCGAATTGCAATATTGAATTGTGGCTGGAGTCAATTTCCTAATATGATCACCTGGCGAAACCTGCCGCTTGTGATTTTTCTGATCCTCGCTGCAGGTCGTAAAGTCAGCCTCGGAGAAAAGTGCTTGGCCAAGGTTGGCTAAACTCAAGAATTTAGCAACGCGTACAGAGGAGGCCTCCGGCTGAGTAACGATTTTTTCGTATGGCTCGTGAAGAACATTCGGGCGGCCCAAAAAGGCTTGATAATCTTCATACTTTTTAACGATACGATCTAAAAATTCTGATTTGCACACAAAATGATCGATGCTGGTATTTTGCAATAAAAGTCGCTGTTCCGCGATTTCAGAAGTAACAACTTCATGGCTGTATTTGAGCGAAAAGTACATTGAGGTCATGATATCCCTCGGATCTCTTGTCACCAGCAGCACCAGGGTTTGCTCAATCCAATTTGGATTTACAGGCGACCGGATGGCTTTATGGAAAACACCGCGCCTGGAAAAGATATAACGGGCGATAGTTTCGTTTTTTAGCGGGTCTGAAAAAGGTCGTGATTTTTGAAGATTATAATGAGCAAAATCAGCAATTTCATATTTTTGTCTTTTTAAAATCTGCGCCAGCCGTTCAGATAAGAAAGTTGATCCTGCTTTGTGCAGAGTAAAGAGAGCGATGCTTCGGCATGCATTTCTTTCATGATAACAACCCGCAACAAGCTTTTCTTCTATTGGGGCTTTAAGTTTTTTAAGCCAAGCAATCATTTTGCTAGATTAAATCCTTCCTGAAAGGAGGCTTCTTGTCTAGTAGTATTCGATAGCGTATTAGATTCGTAGGCCTTTTTGCTTAGGACATTCAAATACATTTTAAAGACTCGACCCAGATTATGGATGCTTCATCCCTTTGCCAAAACCATCCAAGCCCAGCTGCCGCACCTGGCCGGTTTGGGCGTCTATCCGAAAGGCTCCGGGCCCGAGCTTGCCAGCCGGGTCAAGGATACCCTCACCTTGGCCTGCCCGCAGTTTTCCTACATGGTTCCGCCGAGGCACCCCGACTGGTGCGCCGCCC
>Ga0194118_10002182_pt1 | contig 25387 bp, 22 predicted proteins | sample TA2MahsurfametaG_2_FD_148662 | JGI IMG/M metagenome (GOLD analysis project Ga0194118, IMG submission 148662) | Freshwater microbial communities from Lake Tanganyika, Tanzania - TA2015013 Mahale N5 surface | ecosystem: Environmental > Aquatic > Freshwater > Lake | place: Tanzania: Lake...
TCTTTGAAGCCTGCGGCTTTAAGATCAAAGAGCCCCCCGAAACCACCGATTTCGGCATCCGCACCAGGACGACGGGTTGCGCGGACATGCGGTTTAATGTCCTCGACCATGGCATTGCCAGCATCGATATCGACACCGGATTGGGCGTAAGTCAGGCCGTTTGAGGAAGAATTTGCCATAAAGTGCAGCTTTCCTTGGTGGCTCGCAGTCGGGTTACGCCGGTCGAGAGAGGCTTGCAAGCCGGATGCGCGATTACCACATCGCATTTACATCGAAATCCGTGCATAGGTGAGAGAATGTTGCCCAATCTGATCTCGATCCTGCGCCTTTTTCTTGTCCCGCTCATCGTTGCCCTCATTCTCGATGGTGACTGGGATCTTGCGCTTTACGGCTTTCTCCTTGCCGGGATCTCGGATGCCGTTGATGGGCTGATCGCCCGCCATTTCGATATGCGGACGGAATTGGGCGCATATCTTGATCCCTTGGCCGATAAAGCGCTTCTCGTGTCGATTTTCGTGACTTTGGCGCTTGTCGGGCAAATACCCGGTTGGTTGACCATTATGGTTGTAACCCGCGACGTGATGATTGTTGGCGGGATCATTCTGGCCTGGCTTTTGGGATCACCCATGACGATGAAGCCCGTGTTCCTCTCGAAGGTGAATACGGTTGGTCAAATTGCTTTTGGCGGCATGGTTCTTTCCGTCAAAGCCTTTGATTTGTTCCCCTCAGGCCTTGTGCAATACGGGGGCTATTTGGTTGCGGGTCTAACGGCCGCCTCCATGCTCGTTTATGTCATCCAATGGCTTAATCACGTCGCGGATGCATCTCGATGAATGGAAAACCCCGCCAGATCCCGCTCGACCTACCGGTCGCAGAGCGGTTGGAGGCTGAGGATTTTCTCGTAAGTCCCAGCAATGAGATGGCGTTCAATCGGATTGAGGCTTGGCCGCAATGGCCTGATCCCGTCCTGGTTTTGATTGGTCCTGAAGCGAGCGGCAAATCTCATCTCGCAGCGATCTGGGCTGAGCGTGCGCGGGCATGGACGATCAATGCGGCAGACATCACGATGGATCGCGTTTCGCATCTTGTCTCAAATGGCGCGTTGGTCATTGAGGACGCGGATCGCGGTGTTGATGAGCACGCTTTGTTTCATCTCTTGAACGCTTCGCGGGAAAAGCGCGGTTTTATTCTGATCACTGCACGGAAGGCACCCGATTTATGGGGATTGCAAACGCCTGATCTTCTTTCCCGTTTAAGGCTCGCGCCATCGGTTGCGATTGATCAGCCGGATGAAGCTCTTTTGCAGGCGTTGCTTGTTAAGTTTTTCGTTGATCGGCAATTGGAGGTTGATACGGCTTTGATTGCTACACTTATGAACCGGATTGATCGCTCCATTGCCTCGGCGCGTCGCGCGGTTGAGCGGCTTGATCAAGAGGCTTTGGCGCAGGGGCGGCGGGTCAATCGCGGTTTGGCGCTTGATCTTTTCCGAGCGCCTGAGTCCGATCCTTCCGACAAAACCCCGTCCTGAAACGTCCGCATTAACCCTGCAGACAAGCATAGCTTGCCCTCGCGCATCGCTTTCGTGTCAAATGACCGTCATAATTCAGTGAAAAGACTATGTCTTTACCGGTAAAAGACGAGGGTGACAGGTTATGCCTCATACAAAGAAGGCAAGTTCCGTTTTGGCACGAGCGCGGGCAACAGGGCCGCGCACGCCCGCGGCGCTTGCCAAATCGCCCCGTCGTTTTATCAATCGCGAATTGTCATGGTTGCAATTTAATCGGCGCGTTCTTGAAGAATCTTTCAATCTTGGTCATCCGCTTCTCGAACAGCTTCGCTTTCTCTCGATTTCAGCAACCAATCTCGATGAATTTTTTATGGTGCGTGTTGCGGGGCTTCGTGGCCAAGTGACATCCGATGTCGCTGAAATGTCCGAAGATGGCATGAGTCCGCTCGAACAATTGGCGCGCATTGGTGAAGAGGTAATTGAGCTCAGTGCTGATCAACAAGCGCGGTGGCGCGAGTTACGCGTTAAACTCAATGAAGCAGGAGTATCACTTGTTGAGGGTGATGCCCTCAGTGACTCCGAGCGTAAGTGGTTAGATGATTTCTTTGTTGAACAGATCTTTCCCGTTCTGACACCATTAGCCGTTGATCCCGCGCATCCATTCCCTTTCATTCCCAATCTCGGGTTCTCGCTTGCCTTAACACTTGCGCGCGCGAGTGATGACCGTGTGCTCAATGCGTTGATCCGTATCCCGAGCAAGATTGATCGTTTCATCCGCTTGCCTATAACGGAGACAAGCGAAGAAGAGGGCCCTAAGCCGCCCCGTTTTATTTCGCTCGAAAATACGATTGGTCTTTTCATTAACCGGTTATTTCCAGGTTACATCGTCAAAGGTCTTGGCGCGTTCCGCGTGATCCGTGACAGCGATATCGAAATCGAAGAAGAAGCCGAAGATCTTGTGCGTCTTTTTGAAACCGCGCTAAAACAACGTCGCCGCGGTTCAGTGATCCGGCTTGAAGTCGATGCAGGTATGCCACCGGAAATTCGTCAATTCGTTGTTGAGGAATTTCAAGTGGCACCCGATGCCGTTTTTGAAATCGACGGCATGCTTGCTCTCAATGATCTTTCGCAACTTGTTGGCGTTGATCGTCCGGATTTAAAATTTAATGCCTATAATCCGCGCTTTCCTGAGCGTATCCGTGATCATGGCGGCGACTGTTTTGCCGCGATCCGCGAGAAGGATTTGATCGTTCATCATCCTTACGAGAGTTTCGATGTTGTTGTGAATTTCTTGCAACAGGCGGCGCGTGACCCGAATGTTGTCGCGATCAAACAGACGCTTTATCGAACTTCTAATGATAGCCCAATTGTGAAGGCGTTGGCTGAGGCGGCGGAAGCCGGAAAATCCGTAACCGCTCTTGTTGAGTTGAAAGCGCGCTTCGACGAGGAAGCCAATATCAGATGGGCACGCGATCTTGAACGTGCAGGCGTTCAGGTTGTCTTTGGCTTTATTGAATTGAAGACTCACGCGAAATTGTCGATGGTTATTCGCCGTGAAGCGGGGCAATTAGTGACATATTGTCATCTCGGTACGGGCAATTATCATCCGATTACCGCGAAAGTATACACGGATCTTTCTTTCTTTACCGCTGATCCGGCGATTGCACGCGATGTCGCGCGGATTTTTAATTTCATTACAGGTTATGCCGAGCCCACGCATTTGGAACGTTTCTCAGCTTCGCCTTTTTCACTCAAGAAAACACTTTTAGAAAACATCGCTAAAGAAATCGAATTTGCCAAAGCGGGAAAGCCCGCAGCCATTTGGTGCAAATGTAATTCTTTGGTTGATCCTCAAATCATTGACGCACTTTATGAAGGAAGCCAAGCAGGTGTTGAAATCGATCTTGTCGTGCGCGGTATTTGTTGCTTGCGTCCGGGGATCCCAGGGTTTTCAGACAAGATCCGCGTAAAATCGATTGTGGGTCGATTTTTGGAACATACGCGTATTTACGCATTTGGGAATGGACATGGCCTTCCGCACAGCAAGGCTAAAGTTTATATTTCGTCAGCCGATTTGATGCAACGTAATCTTGAACGCCGTGTTGAGGTTTTGATTCCCATATTGAACCCAACCGTCCATGAGCAAGTTCTTAATCAGATCATGGTTATGAATTTAAATGACAATGAACAAAGCTGGCGGATCAATGCGGATGGCACCTCGACCCGTATTGAGAAAGCACCCACCGACACGCCCTCAAATGCCCATCAATATTTTATGACTAATCCGAGCCTCTCGGGCCGCGGTAAAGCTGTGAAAAAGTCCGAAAACAAAAATCGGGCTGGTAGTTTCACAAAAGAAAATCCGGCTGAGGCGTGAAATCTTTTCGGAACTGCGTATGATCCGGCGCGAATCAAAGCGGATGGGACTTATGCCGAAAACTGCACAAGGCCGATTGAAAATTGTAAAATCCTTGGCCATCATCGATATCGGATCAAATTCCGTTCGTCTCGTCGCCTATGAAGGTTTAACGCGGTCGCCGACGCCGATCTTTAACGAGAAAGCGCTTTGCGGGCTCGGGCGCGGCGTTATGGCGACAGGCCTTCTCGCAGAAGACGCAATGGATAAGGCCTATGAGGCTTTACGCCGTTACCGCGTTCTTTGCGATATTATGAAAATCACTGATGTGCAGGTGATTGCGACGGCAGCGGCGCGCGACGCCGAAAATGGCACGGAGTTTCTCAAACAATGTTCGCGCATCATGCGTGTTAAAGCGCAACTCTTGACCGGAAAGCGCGAAGCGAAATTATCGGCTTTGGGTGTCGCTTATGGCATCCATAAAGCTGATGGATTGGTTGCTGATTTGGGCGGTGGCTCGCTCGAATTGATTTCCGTGAAGGGGTCAACTCTTGGCAAAGGTGTAACGCTGCCAATTGGCGTGATTTCTTTGCAAGATCTCTCAGAAGGCAATCTCAAGAAAGCGCAAAAGATCATTCGTGATCAATTGGACGATCTTCCGCAGCTTAAATCGGCGCGTGAAAAATCGATTTATGTGATCGGCGGCACATGGCGTGCGCTCGCAAAGCTTCACATGAAACAGCGTGGTTATCCGCTCCAAGTGATGCATAATTATGTGATCCCCGTTCGTGATGCGAAGGATTTTACCGCTCTCGTTGAACGCGTTTCGACCGATACGATAGATTCAATTGAAGCGGTCTCGGCGGCGCGGCGACCCTTGATTGCCCATGGCGCATTGGTTCTCGAAGAATTAATCAAGAAATGCGCGCCGGTAAATATTGTTGTTTCAGCGCTTGGCGTGCGTGAAGGTTTGATTTTCGAGCGATTATCAAAGAAACAATTAAAAGAAGATCCGCTCATTCACGCCGCGCATGATCTCAATATTTTGCGTTCGCGTTCACCGCAACATTGCGAAGAAATCATCGACTGGACCGATCGATTTATGAAATCGACGCAATTCGAGGAAACGCCTGACGAGAAAAGGTTAAGGCATGCCGCATGTCTTCTCGCCGATATAGGGTGGCGGGCCCATCCTGATTATCGCGGCGAGCAATCCATGAACATCATTGCGAATGCGAGCTTTATCGGCGTTGATCATCCAGGCCGTGTTTATCTCGCGCTTGCGGTCGCCTATCGGCATATGGGCTTGGGGGATGATCAAATCAGCCCGCGTCTTCGTGAATTGGCAACAAGCCGCATGTTGGACCGCGCGCGTATTTTGGGCGGTGCGTTGCGTGTCGCTTATCTTATCACTGCGGCGATGCCAGGCGTGCTCGAATATGCGCCGCTTTACTGCACGAAAGAAGCGCTCACACTTGAAATTCCAGCTGAACTTGCACCTCTCGCCGGCGAGCGCGTGTTCAATCGTCTGAAAGCTTTAGCGCGCATTATAGGTCGCACACCTGAGATGCTGTTGGTGGAGTAGGGTGTAGGGTGTTAGTCGTAGGTTTACCGTAGTTGCGAGCGCGAGCGAAGCAATCCAGCTGATGGCTGGCATTAAGGCGCAGTGTTTCCATTGCGCCTTTTCCTATGACTCCAACTGGATTGCTTCTCGTTCGCTCGCAATAACGGGCTGAGTTTTATACGCTCGCTACAACGGGTCTTATTACCGCGCAAATGAAACGACCTTGCCTTTGTCGACTGCAAGGCCGAGGCGGCCATGTTTTAAATCAATGGCTTGCTGGCCAAAAATCTCAAAACGCCAGCCTTTGAGAGCGGGAACATCGGCCTGATCATCAGCCGCAATCGTTTCAAGATCATCAACTGTGGCGATGAGTTTTGCTGCCACGCCTTCTTTGTCGCAAGTCATTCGCAAAAGCACTTTGAGCAATTCGACAGCGGCGGGATTATAGGCTTTGCGTTCCACTCGTTCGATTGTGGGAAGTGAAGAAGGATCGCGCGCTAGACCTTTTTCAATGAGAGAGAGGATTTCAGTACCGGTTCGTGAGCGTTCAAAACCATTCGGTATCGATCGCAATTTTCCAAGCGCTTCAACAGAACGTGGTGCTGAAGTCGTAATATCAATGATGGCATCATCCTTTAAAACGCGCGAGCGCGGCACGTTGCGGGTGCGTGCTTCTTGTTCGCGCCATGCGGCGATCTCCATCAGGATACCGAGATCACGCGGTTTACGAATACGACCGCTTAAGCGACGCCAGGAATCTTCCGGCCTCAGATCATAAGTTTCAGGCGATGTGAGTATGCGCATCTCGTCGACAAGCCACGGCTCACGTCCCGAAGCGCTGAGCTTTTCAAGAAGCGCACGATAGATCACGCGCAGATGGGTAACGTCCGCGCGGGCGTAATTCAGCTGCGCGTCGGAGAGGGGGCGTTGCGACCAATCCGTGTTACGCGATGACTTGTCGATTTTGGCTTTCGCAAGATCATGGGCGAGCTGTTCATAGCCGACACTATCGCCATAGCCGGCGACCATGGCGGCCACTTGTGTGTCGAAATAGGGTTTCGGGATACAACGATCGAAAATCCAGAGAATTTCAATGTCTTGGCGGCCGGAATGAAACACTTTGACGACGCTCTCCTTGCGCATGAGCGCAAAGAAAGAGGTCAAATCAATATCGGGCGCCAAGGGGTCGATCAGGACATCCTCGGCGTTGCTCGCCAATTGGATGAGGCATAATTTCGGGAAAAAGGTGGTCTCCCGCATGAATTCCGTGTCGATTGTCACAAAATCATGAGTGCCAAGTCTTTGGCAGGCCGCTTCAAGCGCCGCGGTCGTGGTGATTAAGGGCATGGGGAGATGAACAAAATTTACGAATCATGGGCCAAGATGAGAGCTCGTTATACCACGAGTCTCGGCAAAATGCCTGCCAGAGCCGCTTTCTCTTGACAAGGGCAGGCGGCGCATGTGTTTTCCGGGTCAAATTTTCCGCGCCGCCGGACAAAAAGAGGGTTTCATGCATCGCTATCGTTCGCACACGTGTGGCGCGCTCGGGGAGAGCGAAGTCGGCCAGGAGGTTCGTCTTTCTGGCTGGTGCCATCGCATCCGCGACCATGGTGGCTTGCTCTTCATTGATTTGCGTGACCATTATGGTCTCACCCAATGCGTGATCGATCCGGATTCAAAAGCCTTTAAATTGGCCGAAACGCTTCGTTCCGAATGGGTCGTGCGGATGGATGGCAAAGCGCGTTTGCGTCCCGCAGGCACGGAAAACCGCGATCTGCCGACAGGCCTCATCGAAGTTTATGTGACAGACGTCGAAGTGTTGGGCCCTGCGAAGGAATTGCCGCTGCAAGTCTTCGGCGATCAACCGTTCCCGGAAGAAACGCGCCTCACATACCGTTTCCTTGATTTACGTCGCGAGACTTTACACAACAACATCATGACGCGCGTTAAAGTGATCGATGCGATGCGCCAGAAGATGAAGGCGCAGGGCTTCAATGAATTCGCAACGCCAATTTTGACGGCGTCGTCACCTGAAGGTGCGCGCGATTTCCTTGTGCCGTCGCGCATTCATCCCGGCAAATTCTACGCACTGCCGCAAGCGCCGCAGCAATATAAGCAGCTGTTGATGATGGCGGGCTTTGACCGCTATTTCCAGATCGCGCCATGTTTCCGCGATGAAGATCCGCGCGCCGATCGTTTGCCGGGCGAATTCTATCAGCTCGATTTGGAAATGAGCTTTGTCGAGCAGGAAGATATTTTTGCAGCTGTCGAGCCTGGCATCGGCGGCATCTTCCGCGAATTCGGCAATGGCAAACATGTGACACCGTCGCCATGGCCGCGCATTCCTTATGCGACATCAATGGCGAAATATGGCTCCGACAAGCCGGATCTGCGCATCATAAATCCGCACACGAAAGCGCCGCTCGAAATGGCCGATGTGTCGGAGCGTTTCCGCGGCTCGAATTTCAAAGTCTTCGCGCGTATTCTTGAAGATGCGAAAAACCAAGTCTGGGCAATCCCCGCGCCGAATGGCGGGCAGCGCACATTCTGCGACCGCATGAATTCATGGGCGCAGGGCGAAGGTCAGCCAGGCTTGGGCTACATGTTCTGGCGTGAAGGTGAAGAGGGTGCGGCAGGTCCGATTGCCAACAATATCGGTCCCGAGCGTGCAGAAGCGATCCGCGCGCAGCTTGGTTTGAAGGCTGGTGACGCATGTTTCTTTGCAGCCGGTGATCCCGACAAATTCGTAAAGTTCGCTGGTGCTGCACGCATCAAGGTCGGGCAGGATCTGAACCTCATCGACGAGAACCGTTACGAGCTCGCATGGATCGTCGACTTCCCGATGTTTGAATATAATGAAGAAGACAAGAAGGTCGATTTCTCGCACAATCCTTTCTCCATGCCGCAAGGCGGAATGGATGCGTTGACGACAATGGATCCGCTGACGATCAAAGCTTTCCAATATGACATCGCATGTAACGGCTTCGAAATTGCCTCTGGCGGCATTCGCAATCACAACCCTGATGCGATGGTGAAGGCATTCGAGATTGCAGGCTACGGCGAAGAGACTGTGATCGAGAAATTCGGCGGCATGTATCGCGCGTTCCAATATGGCTCACCGCCGCATGGTGGCATGGCTGCCGGTGTGGATCGTATCGTGATGTTGCTCGTCGGCGCGCAGAATTTGCGTGAAGTTGCGCTCTTCCCGATGAACCAGCAGGCGCTCGATTTGTTGATGGGTGCACCGGCAGAAGCAACGCCGAAGCAATTGCGTGAGCTTTCGCTGCGTGTGAACGCACCGGAGAAATAAGAGCGTAATTTTAAGAATACGGAGTGCAGATCATGGCGTCATCATCAAATGCTTCAGACGATCTGCGCGCCGGTTCTATGGTCTATCACCGCCTGCCAAAGCCGGGAAAGCTTGAAATTCAGGCGACGAAGCCGCTCGGCAATCAGCGCGATTTGGCGCTCGCTTATTCGCTAGGCGTTGCCGCACCTTATGAAGCGATCGTGGAAAATCTGGATCTCGCAGCAGAACTCACCTCACGGCAAAATCTTGTTGCCGTGATTTCAAACGGCACGGCTGTGTTGGGTATTGGTAATATAGGCCTGCTTGCGTCTAAACTTTTGATGGAAGGCAAAGCGGTTCTTTTTAAAAAATTCGCCGGTATCGACGTATTCGATATTGAAGTCGCCGAGAATGATCCGAAAAGATTTGTCGATGTTGTTGCGGCTCTTGAACCGACATTTGGCGGAATAAACCTCGAAGACATCAAAGCGCCTGAGTGTTTCGAAATTGAGAAACATCTTCGCGAGAAGATGGCAAATACCGGTTTTCCACGATGATCAACATGGCACCGCGATTATTGTAAGAGCTACTGTATTAAACGCGGTTGATCTTTCAAACAAGCGTTTGTCCGACATCAAGATAGTCGCATCTGGTGCGGGCGCCGCTGCGCTTGCATGTCTTAATCTTCTTGTTTCACGTGGAGCAAAGCGCGAAAATATTTGGGTTACGGATCTCGAAGGCGTTGTCTATGAGGGTCGTGAGAAACTCATGGATCCGTGGAAATCTGTCTTCGCGCAAAAAACAGATAAGCGTGTTTTAAATGATGTGATTGACGGCGCCGATGTTTTCTTAGGCTTATCTGCAGGCGGTGTCTTGATGCCTGATATGGTCAAACGCATGGCGGAACGTCCGTTGATTTTAGCGCTTGCCAACCCTAATTCGGAAATTATGCCGGAAGATGCACGCGCCGTTTGCTCCGATGCCATGATGTGTACAGACCGTTCCGATTATCCAAACCAAGTCAATAATGTTCCCTGCTTTCCTTATATCTTCCGTGGCGCGCTTGATGTTGGCGCGACAACGATCAATGAGGAAATGAAGCTCGCGGCCGTTGCGGCCATTGCACGTATCGCGCGTGAAGCGCTGTCGTAAGTGGCTGCGCGTGCTTATGGTAGTTATGTAAAAACTTTTGGTGCTGAGTCTCTTATTCCATCACCTTTTGATCCTTGATTGATTTTACGCATCGCGCCTGCTGTCGCGAAAGCGGCGATTGCTTCCGGTGTCGCACGCCGCCCGATTACCGATTTTAAAGCTTACGAAGAAAAGCTCTCGGGCTTTGTGTTCCGCTCAGGCTTTATCATGAGGCCGATATTCGAACAGGCAAAAGCGACACCCAAACGCGTGATCTATGCAGATGGTGAAGATGAGCGCGTGTTGCGAGCCGCGCAAATTGCCGAAGAAGGAGGCTTTGCGGTTCCGATATTGATCGGCCGTTCTTCAGTTATTGAAACGCGGTGTCAGCGTTATGGGTTGTCGATCCGCCCAGGTCGTGATGTCGAAGTGATCAATCCCGAAGATGATCCGCGTTATCGTGATTATGTAGCTACTTTGATTGAGCGTGTGGGTCGTAAGGGTGTCGCACCTGACGCAGCGCGTACTTTGGTGCGTACAAATTCCACGGTCATTGCGGCAATCGCTGTAATGCGCGGTGATGCGGACGCGATGATTGCCGGTCTTGAAGGGCGCTTTCATTCAAAGCTACGGAATATACGTGATATCATCGGGTTGCGTGAAGGCGTCCGTGATCTCTCCGCAAAGACCTTGATGATTACATCAAAAGGTAATTTCTTTTTGGCCGATACGCATGTAGCGCAGGAGCCCAGCGCTAAAGATATTGCCGATATCGCCATTCTCTCCGCACATCATGTGTCACGCTTTGGAATCACGCCCAAGATTGCTCTCGTTTCGCATTCCGATTTTGGTGACTCGGATACAAAATCCGCTCAAAAAATGCGGATAGCGTTTGATTATATTCTCAAGATTGATCCTGAACTCGTAGTTGATGGCGAAATGTAAGCCGATACGGCTCTTGTTCAAACGCTACGTTCAAAGCGGTTGCCCGACAGCCATATTGCAGGTGATGCAAATGTTTTGATCATGCCCAATCTTTATGCCGCGAATACCGCTTATCAACTGATCAAGGTTCTCGCAGACGCTCTGCCAGTGGGGCCCATTTTGATTGGCACAGCCAAGCCTGCTCATATTCTCACAACTTTGGTTACAACACGAGGGGTTGTGAATATGACGGCGCTCGCTGTTGTTTAGGCGCAAGCAGTAGATACGCCGCAATTAAAACTGTTGTGATCTTAGTTTTGCGAGATCATCAGATCAAAGGCCTCGAGCACTTGCGCTGGACTCTCTGCCGTTGCCCCTTCCGCTAGTGCTACTCCGTCTGGATTTTTTGCCTTTGCGGCAATGGAAAGCCTAGTTGGCTTATCAATAAATTTCGCCAGCGATTTCGTCAGCGCCTTGGCGTTCGGTGACATACCAAGATAAATCTGCAAGCTCGCGGAGGCTGCGGCGGCATAGTTTTTTCGGACGTCTTGCGGTGATCTTTTTGTTTTGATCGCATCTTTATCGATGAGGCGATCAGCAAGCCCACGATTTTCAATCGTGACCGATAGATCTTTTATGCGTGCGCCAGCAAAAGCGATCAAAGCGGCTGTGGGATTGCGCATCAAGAGATCAACCGGAACATTGATCAGATTGGCGGTTGCACCAACCGTGCCCATATTCTCACCTGTGAGCAGCGTTTCCGTTTTGAACATCTTCGCCTTTTCATCAATGGCCAAGCGTAGCGTGCCCGAAAGACTGACATCGCGATAGCCGAGCGCAATGAGACTATCGATCATCGGCTCATTGCTGTCTGATGAGATTGGGCCAAAAAGACCGTCAAATGTGAGTTCCATAGATTTTGGGACGCCGCCATTCGGGTTTTCAACCGCTAGCTCCATGGATCTCAAACCCGCATGAACGGGCGGAACGTCGGTTGTATCAATGGTTACGTCACGAATTTTGAATTTTCCTATTACAGGAATGAAGGCAATGGGATCGGCATCTGCAAAATTCGCGTTCGGTTTCGAGGCCAAATTTTTAACACTGTCATAGACCGGCAAAAACGAGAATCCTGACTGTTCTAGGCTGCCGAGCCGAACACGGCTACCTGTGAATGCGCCTTCAAAACCATCCATACGAATATGTTGAGGCTTTCCGTTTGCCTCGCCTTCATAAATCGCATGATTGATTTTCGAATAATCGCCGCTTTTTTTATCTTCAATCCGAATTTGCGAAGCATCCATTGTGCCGATGGAAAACCCGTTGAATAGATCAACCATATCGAGTGCCATGGCGTTCATATCTGCGTCGGTCATTTGAGGTTGCGCTTGACGGCGCAAAACTCGCTCTGCGATGCCAGACAGTCCGAGTTCGGATGTCTTGATACGGAAGTCACGCAGGCTCGCGCGCTCAACGGTGATCATAGGCCCAGTCGGCGACGAAACCGCAATCATGTTCAAGATCGCTTCACCATAAGCCTTTCGATATTCGTTTTTATTTCCTGCTTTGGTGGCTCCGCCGGCAATGAAGAGGCCGAGATCTATTTCGCTTGCTGTGATGGCGCCGATGGTGCCCGCTTGGGCATCATTGCCGTCGCCAGATCCAAAAGTTCCAGCATCGACTTTCAAAGAGGCCGCAATACCAGATTTGATACTCGTCAAAGTCACATTGCTCAGAATGGAAGCAGAAATTTGCCCATTGATAATTTGTTCTTGCCGCAACGATTTTACAAATATGCGATCGGCGTCAAATTTTGTCAGCGCATCAGCTTGCGCGGCGGGTGCTGTATCCGAAAATATGGTTCTCAATGTATCAGCAGTGAGCGAGGAGTTTTCTATTTCAACTCCATCAGCTTTCAGAACGGTAACGCCTGCTTTTAATTCAAGCCGTTCGAAACTGAGCTTTTCTCCAGCGAGTGAAAGTTTTGGAAATAATGCAAAAAGTATGAATAAAATTACGATCAGATGAAACGAACCTTGTTTCTGATGATATCTAATTTCATTTTCATTTGAACCATAAAAACGCGTCACTATAAACCTCATGCTGCAGGACGGAAATGTTGCATGATGGCCGTGATGTCATTCATCGAGGGGAGACCGGCTTCATTCCCTAATTTTTGGATCTTGTGTGTCGACGCAGCCCGCGCGAATTCAAAATGCGATTCCCACGGCAAGGCGGGACGCGCAAGATAGGAATACATATAGGCACCATGGAACACGTCGCCCGCGCCATTTGTGTCGATGATCACCTCGGAAGGGACCTTTAGTGGGTGTTGAGTCCGGATTGTTCCACTCTCATCATACCAGAGCATGCCGCGCTCACCGCGTGTTACGCCGCCGATCTTAATCCCCTTCGATTTCAATAAATCGAGGAGACTCTTGTCATCGAGATTGAGTTGCTCGGCAAGGCGTTCACCACACACAGCAACATCGACAAAATTCAAAAGCTCATGCGTATTCGAACGCAAGCCACCCCCATCAAGTGAAACAAGCACACCTTTTTCGCGGCATAATTTAGCGTAATGAAGTGCGGCATCGCTTTGATGCCCATCAAGATGAAGTGCGCGAATGCCATCAAGGCGCAGGGTCGGAAAAGGGTGGAGATAATAATCATCACGGCAACGAATGATCGCGCGTTTGCCATTGTTGGGGATAACGAATGAGAGCGAACTTTCTTTAACCTTTCGGCCGTGCACCGGAATTTGATATTTTGCCGCCATGTCCAAAAACATGCGGCCAAGCCAGTCATCGGCGAGCGACGTCAATAGATCCGGCACAATACCGAGCTTGGCACAGCAAAAAGCGGCCGTAACGGCATTCCCGCCGAAAGAGACTGCATAATCATTGGCCACCGTTTTATCGTCGCCCGTTGGGATGTGATCCGTCAGGAAGGTCACATCAATATAGGTCTGGCCAATAAACAGGGCTTCCATAGTCAGCTTATCCTTCGTCAATTCGGTCTTTCCTATCGAGTGACCGAAAATCAAGAAACCGACAAGGAAAAATTGAGTTTGGAGCCGATTTTATCCGAAAACAATGACTAATTTTCAGCCAATCGAGAAACTTGTCCCGCACCCGCAGGAGGCGGTGGCATTCGGGTTTTCGACGCGGAAACTCTGGCCCATGAGGTCATCGACAAAATCGAGGATTGAGCCCTCGAGGAAGGGCAAAGAGGTCGGATCAATTAGAACCACCGCGCCATCGCGCTCAATGTGGATGTCATCTTCGGCGCTCTCAGTCTCAACGGCAAAGCCATATTGGAAGCCAGAGCAGCCCCCGCCGCTCACGCTCAGCCGCAATTTTGCATTTGCTGCCTCAGACGCCAAAATCGCATTTATACGTTTGGCGGCCCGTTCGGTGACGGAAAAGTTCTGATTTGGGCTTGCATCCATAGCCAAGGGCCTGTTTTTGATCCAAAGACTCTTTGAGCCCCTAAAATAGGGGCTCGGCGGCTTTGTTTCAACCGGAGGATGAACGGTGGAAGGACGGTTTGATCGCTGGCGTGCGGCTTATGCGACCGATCCCGCCCGCTCGCGTGGCCGGCTTTTTGCCGAAGCGCCATCCCCGACTCGAAGCGAATTTCAACGCGACCGTGACCGGATCATCCATTCGACGGCTTTTCGTCGCCTCAAACATAAGACTCAAGTTTTCGTGTTCCATGAGGGGGATCATTTCAGAACAAGGCTCACCCATACGATTGAGGTCGCGCAAATCGCACGCTCAATTTCGCGGGCGCTTGGACTTGACGAAGACTTGGCTGAGGCTTTGGCGTTATCGCACGATCTTGGACATCCGCCGTTCGGACATACGGGTGAAGATGTACTCGCTCATTGTTTACGTGATGACCGCGGCTTTGATCACAATGCGCAGGCATTGAAAGTGGTAACCTCGCTTGAGCGTCGTTATCCTGATTTCGATGGATTGAATCTCTCATGGGAAACACTTGAAGGTCTCGTTAAGCATAATGGTCCTTTGACGTACGCTTCGGGTCACGTGCTTGCCCATTTTAGATCAAAGAGCGTCCCACAAGATATAATAGATTTTGAGAAACTGTTTCCCTTAGCGATCTCTGATCATGCCGGGCTTGAAGCGCAAGTGGCCGCTCTTTCAGATGATATTGCTTACAACACCCATGATATTGATGATGGATTGCGGGCAGGACTTTTTGGCATAGATGAGCTGCGCGAAGTTGCCTTTATTAATATAATTCTTGATGAGATTGACCAGCGTTGGCCAAAGCTTGAGACAACCAGGCGGATTCACGAATTGGTTCGTCGAGTGATCACGCGCTTTGTTGAGGGTGTTATAAGGGCGAGCCAAGACATATTGAAACCATATAAATCCGCCTCAGTTGAGGATATCCGCAAAGCGGGACTGACGCTCATTCGTTTTCCGGAGGAATTGAGTGAAGCGGATCGGGCGATCAAAAAATTTCTTTTTGCGCGGATGTATCGTAGCCCATCGGTGATGAGGATCCGAAATGATGCTGAACAAGTTATTCGTGATCTTTTTGACGCCTATATTGCCGACATCTCGCATTTGCCAGAAGAATGGCAGCAGGGACTTGATGAGAATAATCGTCTTCAAATGCGGCGACGGATTGCTGATTACATCGCCGGAATGACCGATCGCTTTGCGCTTGATGAACATCGGCGCCTGTTTGACGCAACCCCGGAATTGCGATAGCGCCCGATGCCATTCGCTTGAAACCCATATTAGAGCGCGTTCTCCCATGAATCTTTTCGAACTCTTTCAAAACCGCATCGCCGCCTGTGTGTCCGATCTTGGTCAATCGGTTGATTTACCGAAAGGCGTCGATACAGGGCGGATCACGGTCGAACCGCCACGAGATCCTTCGCATGGTGATCTTGCGACCAATGCGGCGATGGTCCTTGCCAAAGACGCCTCGATGCCGCCGCGCGTTTTTGCGGAAAAGCTTGTTCCGCGTCTTCAAGCCCTTGAGGGAGTTTCGTCCGTTGAAATCGCAGGGCCGGGGTTCATCAATCTCCGCTTGGATTCATCATTGTTTCATGGCGTATTGAGATCCATTCTAACTGACCGCGAAGCCTACGGCCGCAGCACCAAAGGTAAACGCAAAAAGGTAAATGTTGAATTCGTATCTGCCAATCCGACGGGTCCCATGCATGTTGGCCATGGTCGAGGCGCCGTCTTTGGCGATGCTTTGGCGAGCTTGCTCGATTTTGCAGGCTATGATGTCACTCGTGAATATTACATCAATGATGCGGGCGCGCAGGTCGATATTCTCGCACGCTCTGCGTTTCTTCGGTATCGCGAAGCATTAGGCGAAAACATCGGCGCGATTCCCGAGGGCCTTTATCCGGGGGATTATCTTGTGCCCGTGGGTGAAGCACTTTCGAAACAATATGGATCTTCACTCCTAAAACAATCGGAAAAGGAATGGCTTCCGATTGTGCGCCAAGCGGCAATCGATGCGATGATGGATCGTATCCGTGAAGATCTTGCCGCGCTCGCGATCAATCATGATGTCTTTTTCTCGGAGCGTTCATTATCTGAGGGCGGAAACCGTGACGAGATTGCTGCCCTGATTGATGAATTGAAATCGCGCGATCTTGTTTTTCAAGGTCGATTACCGCCGCCAAAAGGCGCGCCGGTAGAGGATTGGGAAGATCGTGAACAAACTTTGTTTTGTGCCACACAATATGGCGATGATGTTGATCGTCCGCTTTTAAAATCGGATGGCACCTACACTTATTTTGCAGCGGATATTGCTTATCATCGCTCGAAATATCTGCGTGGCTTTAAGACTATGATTGATGTGTGGGGCGCGGATCATGGCGGTTACATCAAACGTATGACCGCAGCGGTCAAAGCGGCGACCGATGGTCTTGGTGATCTTGACGTCAAGATCTGTCAGCTTGTTCGACTTCTGCGTAATGGCGAGCAAGTGCGTATGAGCAAACGCTCCGGCGATTTCATTACATTACGCGAAGTTGTTGATGAAGTCGGTCGTGATGCGGTGCGCTTCATGATACTTTATCGCAAAAATGATGCGACTTTGGATTTTGATCTCGGCAAAGTTATTGAACAATCGAAGGATAATCCGGTCTTTTATGTTCAATATGCTCATGCACGTTGTGCGTCGGTCGCGCGCCAGGCACAAACGTCAATCAATCCGGGCTCTGATGAGTTTAAGCACGCGGATCTTAAGCGTTTAACTGATGAATCGGAGAGGGGCGTCATGCATCGTCTTGCTCAGTATCCGCGTCTTATTGAAAGTGCAGCCTTAGCGCATGAACCGCACCGAATCGCTTTCTATCTTCACGAGGTTGCGAGTGATTTTCACGCGCTTTGGAATCGCGGCAAGGATCATCCGGACTTACGTTTTGTCATTGAGAATGATAGAGATTTATCGATCGCGCGACTCGCTCTGGTCGATTCGGTTCGAATTGTTCTCGCGTCTGGCCTTTCGGTCTTAGGGGTTTCGGCTCCAGACGAAATGCGGTGAGTCGGTTCGGGCAGGGTATCCGCCGATCAGTGCGCGTATAGCCGGAACATTACTCATGACGGATGACGGGCGCGGACAAAGTTCCGTGAACCTCGAGGAGCTTGAGCGTCAGTTGCGGGAGGCATCTCGCAGCCGTATCCGCGCGGCCGCCTCTGATCCGTCTTTACGGGGCACTGAAGCTGAGAATGCCTCAATACCTGATTTGGCGGCGCTCACGCGCCAATTTGGTGCGCGTCCGGCGAATCCGCCACAAAGCGCGCCACAACAGACAATTAATGGTGCGTGGATTCTCCCGGTAGCAAGTGTTCCCGCCAAGCCGCGTTATGAAACGCCGTTGGTGACTGAGACCTCATGGGATAGGCTTCAAAGCCAAAATCCCTCATTCGAAGGCGGGGAAGGTGATGGGCCGCCGATTTACGGGTCGGAGCCAGCGTCATCTTCTAAGGGATCTTCGCAAGCTCCGCCCTTTGATGTGCGTCCGTCGTCATTCTCGTCCGCGCCACCCGCTCAAGACGTGCCTCCTGGTGGATTTACCGGCCTCGTAGGCGAATTGCCGCGCGGCTTTGGTCCTCCGGTTACGGATCGATTTCCGGCTGTTGAGAAAGAAAGACGTCGATCTTGGTCGGGTCTTCGCGCGATTGTTATGATTGTATTCGTCGCGATTGGTGTGTTGGCGGTCGATCTTTTTCAATCTGGCCGTTATTCAGTGACCTTGGGTCCACAGCCAGATCAAAAACAAGTACCCGTCATCAAGCCTGATCCGACGCCTGTAAAGATTGCGCCAGACAATAAGACCGCGGAGGCCTCACCTGCAGGTACGGAACTTTTCACAAAAGACACGCCCGAAAATTCGGCGACCGTGAAAAACCGGTCAACGGCTGAAGTACCTGTCGATGTGAATGCGATTGTTAAAGACGCTCCGGCGACGAAATCGATTGTTCCGTCGATGGTCGATCCCAAGGCCGTGAAAACGGTCACGGTTAGACCGGATGGTACCATTTTAGGCGATCCGCAGATTACGCCCGCTAAACCGAGTGCTGATACAGCTCCTCAAGTGGCGCAACCGCCGAAAAACGTCGCGCCTGTTGCCCCCGCACCGGCGTTTCCAATAACTGAACCCGCTGTCGTTGCAGCGAATACGCCACCTCCAGTTCAACCTGTTAAACCGACAAAGCCTAAATTGCCGCCGCTCATTGGTGAACCGGCCGCTGTTCCGCTTCCCGCGGCACGGCCGAATGATTTGGATCTTGTTGCGGAAGCGCCCGCAACAGCTGATCCGCTCGCGGATCTTGTGAAATCAGCAACGGATAGCCCCCCCGCTGCGGAGCCGTTTGAAGACGCTGCGCCGGCGACTGTGACCGGGGAATATTCAGTTCAGTTTGGAGCGCCTGCGGTTGAAGCGGATGCGAATGGTCTTGCGAAGCGGGTGAAGGCCGAATTCGCTGAACAAATCGACGGTCGGGATGTTCTTGTCATCAAAGCAGAAAGCAATGGCAAAACCGTTTATCGTGTGCGCGCGGTAGGCTATACGCGCGACGAAGCGAATGCGACTTGCAGCGGCGTGACTTCGGCTGGCGGCAAATGTTTTATCGCTCGTAATTAGAATTTTGTGATGGCTCATTCTTTTCTTAGCTGCCGTGCCTTTGTGTCTGGTTGTTCGGGGCACCGCTTGACTTCCGATGAACGAGATTTTTTCAAATCTACATCGCCTTGGGGACTCATTCTTTTTAAGAGAAATGTTCTAGAACCATCTCAAATTAAGAAGTTAATTTCAGAATTCAGAGAGGTAGTCGGTCGTTCTGATGCACCCGTTTTGATTGATCAGGAAGGTGGGCGGGTCCAGAGGCTCGGGCCACCACATTGGCGACGCTATCCAGCGGCACAACGTTATCTTGAGGTGGCGCGCGGTGACCTTTCAAAGGCAGAAGAACTCACGCGTCTCGGCGCTCGTCTGATAGCCCATGATCTTCATGAATTGGGGTTCACGATCGATTGTGCTCCCGCACTCGATCTCGGGTTTGAGGGGCGAACAGATGCCATCGGCGATCGCACATTCGCCAGAGATCCTCGTGACGTCATCCGTCTTGGGCGCGCCTTTGCGGAAGGGCTTTCGGCGGGAGGTATTCTCCCCGCAATCAAACATATGCCCGGGCACGGACGGGCAGTTGTAGATAGTCACAAGCTATTACCCAAAGTCGAAGTACCAATTCCTGAGCTTATTGAGAGCGATTTCCTACCTTTTCGCGCGCTTTCCGATCTGCCGATCGGTTTGACAACCCATATTCTTTTTCCGCATGTGGATCCAATAGCTCCTGCGACTTTATCGGAGAAAGTCGTCCAAGACGTCATTCGCGGGTTGATTGGTTTTGATGGGCTTCTCCTGTCTGATGATATCTCGATGGAAGCGCTTCACGGCGATTTCAGATCCCGCGCGGCGGCCTTTTTTTCGGCCGGTGGCGATATTGCGCTTCATTGCAATGGCGATCTTGCGGAAGCTGAAGGGGTGGCGGCGGCAAGTCCTCTCGTAAAAGACAAGACGCTTGAACGGGTGGAAAGAGCATTTTCGTGGCTGAAACCCGCTCCGAAACCGTTCGATCCTGTGGATGCAGCCGCGAAACTCAATGCTGCGCTTGCTCTTGCCTGAAAACGGGACCAGAGTCCGTCGCGAATTTGATCTTGCGAGCGCTGTAGATTATGTCCGAGTCCGAGTTTTTCGGCAGTTCAGATTTTGAGGAAGATCGGGCAACAACCGATCCGGTCCTCTTGATCGATACAGAGGGGTTTTCAGGCCCGCTTGATCTGTTGCTTGAATTGGCACGGCGGCAAAAGGTCGATTTGAGCAAGATTTCGATCTTGAAACTAGTCGAGCAATATCTTGCCTTTATTGAGCGCGCCCGCACTTTGCGTCTCGAATTGGCGGCCGACTATCTCGTGATGGCTGCCTGGCTCGCTTATTTGAAGTCGCGGCTTTTGGTGCCAGCGCCGGAGTCGAGTGCCGAGCCTGATGCCGCCGATCTCGCTGCCGCGCTTGCCAACAAGCTCAAGCGCCTTGAGGCGTTTCGCGGGTTAGCCCGGATGCTTCAAGACCGGCCGCAACTTGATCGCGATATGTTCGGTCGCGGCCAGCCAGAACCGGTCGCGATGCGCAAGATCCCGATCTTCGACGCGTCGATTCATGATCTCTTAAATTCTTATGCACAGCAAAGGCAAACCCGGGTTCTTTCGAAGATTTCGCTTCAAAAACGGGTTGTTTGGTCCTTTGATGAGGCCCGTGCTGCCCTTGAGCGGCTAGTCGGCGTCTCAAAAGAGTGGGCAGTGCTCGATGATTACCTGATTGCCTTTATTACTGAACCTGAGCAAAGACGAACCGTGAGGGCGACGGCTTTGTCGGCTTCACTCGAACTTGTGAAGGAGGGACGGGCCGAATTGCGTCAGGATGCCGCTTTCGCCCCAGTCTATCTCAGAGCTCGATTTAATGCAGAACCGGTAAGACAGACCTGAAATTGATGATATGATGACTGAAATGGCCTCCTCCTCGCTACCAAACGAAGATACTGAATTCGAAGACGGCGTTGCGACACGCGATGCTGTTTTTTTCCGCGATAAGCGCATCGTGGAAGCGCTTTTGTTCGCTTCTGAGCGCCCTTTGGCTGTGGAAGATTTCAGGTTTCACCTCGGTAAGAAGGCGCAAATTGATGCTATCCTCGCCCAGCTCGCTGCTGATTTTGCTCCGCGTGGCGTCAATCTTAAAAATGTTGCCGGCAAATGGGCTCTGCGGACAGCGGAAGATCTCGGCTATCTCCTCATTCGGGAGAAGCACGAGCCGCGCAAGCTGTCGCGGGCGGCGATGGAGACCTTGGCGATTGTCGCCTATCACCAGCCTGTGACGCGCGCTGAGATCGAAGATATTCGTGGCGTGGCGACGAGCAAAGGCACATTGGATGTGCTGCTCGAGACCGGTTGGGTGCGCTTGCGCGGCCGCCGCAAAGCTCCGGGTCGTCCGGTCACCTATGGCACGACAGAAGCCTTCCTTGTTCAATTTGGCCTTCAAGCCATCACTGAATTGCCTGGTTTGGCCGAATTGAAGGGTGCTGGCTTCTTTGACGGCCGGTTGCCAGCTAATTTCAACGTTCCTGAACCCTCTGACAGCTCCGAATTGCAGGCGGACGAAGATCCGCTTGAGGAAGATCTGTTCGTCGCGATTTCAGAGGAGCGCCTTGGCGCCGAAGAAGAGCGGCTTGAAGCTGAAGCGGGCGAGTAAACGCTCGCTTCCGCTTTAGAGCTTAATGGCGGGCAAAGGCCCGAAAAATGGCTTTTGCTTACAGGTAGTTCTTGTTTTTATGGGCTGAGCACCCTAATTTCACCCTACACAAGGGAACCGCTCCGGCCGGGACCCGTTCTGGTGAGGAGGCTTTAATGGGAAGCGTAAGCATTTGGCATTGGATCGTGGTTGGCGTCATTGTGATGCTTCTCTTCGGTCGCGGAAAAGTGTCAGAACTGATGGGCGACGTCGCCAAGGGCATCAAATCCTTCAAAAAGGGTATGGCGGAAGAAGATGTCACCACCGCATCCGCTCAGCCAACCGATACGTCAAAGCCGGTTGCTGATCAGCGGCAGGCCGCTCCAGCACAAGCTCCGAGCGAACACAAAGCGGGTTGATCGCGCTCTGTCAGGCTGAGGGTTTGTTGACCTTCCGCTGACATCTAAATGGACAGAGAAAGACTATGTTTGATTTTGGATCCGGCGAACTCATGGTGATCGGAGTGGTCGCCTTGGTGGCGATTGGTCCCAAGGAGTTGCCGGGTCTGTTGCGCACGGTTGGTCAGGCGGTCAGCCGTCTCCGTCGCATGGCGGGTGATTTCCAAAATCAATTTAACGAGGCGATGCGTGAAGCCGATATGGCGGACGCGCAGAAAATGATTTCCGATATCAAGTCTGATTTTTCAATGACGATGACCGGAAGCGGGTCAATGTCGCCGCCGATCGTGACCAATACGTCTTCTGAACAGACCGAAACAGCGACGGATGAGGGCGGCACTTATACTGAAAAAGCTATTGCACTTGAAACGGTTGCTGATCCTGAACCCGGGACGGGATTATCCTCTTCGGAAACAGCGAGTGAAACGCAAGCTGACGAAGCAACTCAAGACGCGGCGGCGCCTAAATCTCAAACAGGCGCAGCATGACCGCGGAAGATATTGACGCTTCGAAAGCGTCACTGATTGAACATTTCGTTGAATTGCGGTCGCGATTGATCAAATCGCTTCTTGCCTTTCTGATCATGTTCTTTGCGTGCTTTTTCTTCGCTAAGCACATTTATAATGTGCTCGTATTTCCTTATGTACTCGCAGCAGGAGGAGACGCCTCGCAGGTGAAACTCATCTACACCGCACCGCTTGAATATCTTTTCACGCAAATCAAGATCGCGATTTTTGGCGCATCGTTTTTTTCATTCCCGATCGTGGCGACGCAGATTTATAAATTCGTTGCCCCCGGTCTTTACAAGAACGAGCGCGATGCATTCTTGCCCTATCTGATTGCTACGCCCGTTTTATTTCTCATGGGCGCTGCCGTTGTGTTCTTCATCGCGATGCCAATTGTTATGACTTATTCGATTGGCCAGCAGCAAATTGGATTACCGGGTGAGGCTTCAATCGAATTGCTGCCGAAGGTAAGTGAATATCTCTCACTCATAATGACTTTGATTTTTGCGTTCGGCATTACGTTTCAATTGCCAGTTATTCTTACTTTGCTCGCCCGGGCAGGCGTCATCGATTCAACTTTTTTGAAAGAAAAACGTCGATACGCAATTGTAATGGTGTTCGTGATTGCGGCAGTTTTGACACCTCCCGATGTGATTTCTCAAATGGCGCTAGCGCTCCCAACATTGGCGCTTTATGAATTATCCATTTTGTCGGTTATGTGGGTTGAAAAGCAGCGGGTGAAAGCGGATGCCGTCCGCGCTTCAGAAAAATAAGATTTCTATTTCGTCCTAAGATGGGGTCGATCACTTTATGTACGATATTCGTTTTATTAGGGAACAGGCCGAACGCTTTGACCGAGGCTTGATCAATCGTGGTGCCGCGCCCTTGTCGGCGCGTCTTATCGCCCTTGATGATGAGCGCCGTGCGGCGATTACGGCATCGCAAACGGCGCAAGAAAAGCGCAACGCGCTTTCAAAGGAAATTGGTCAAGCCATTGCGGCGAAAGACCAAGCGCGGGCCGATGCTTTGAAAGCCGAAGTGGCGCAATTGAAGGACAGTCTTGTGGCCCTTGAAGCGCGCGAGAAGGCGCTTGTTCAAGAACTTGATCGAGAATTATCTGTGATCCCCAACACACCTCTTGATGAAGTGCCTGTAGGCAAAGAAGAACATGACAATGTCGAGGTTCGTAAATTTGGCACACCTCGAACTGAAGCGATGATGAGCTTTACACCGAAGCAGCATTTTGAAATTGGCGAAGCGCTGGGCCTTATGGATTTTGAAACTGCTGCAAAATTATCGGGCGCACGCTTTGTCGTAAATAAAGGTCAACTCGCGCGCCTTGAAAGAGCGCTTGGGCAATTCATGCTCGATCTGCATACGAGCGAGAGTGGATATACGGAAGTTAATCCACCTTTGCTTGTCAAAGATCATACGATGTTTGGCACGGCGCAACTTCCGAAATTTGCCGATGACCAGTTTCGTGTGGCGCCGGATTATTGGTTGATTCCTACGTCTGAAGTTCCGCTCACGAATCTTGTACGTGAGAGCATTGTTGATGAGTCATCGCTGCCGATGCGTTTGACCGCGTTGACACCGTGTTTCCGCGCGGAGGCGGGCGCTGCAGGGCGTGATACGCGTGGCATGATCCGCCAACACCAATTCACAAAAGTTGAATTGGTTTCAATCACAACGCCTGAAGCATCACTTTCTGAACATGAGCGCATGACGGCGTCAGCGGAGAAGGTCTTACAAAAACTCGGGCTTGCTTATCGTGTAATCACTTTGTGCACAGGCGACATGGGTTTTGCTTCGCAGAAGACCTATGACATTGAAGTCTGGCTTCCGGGTCAAAATGCTTATCGTGAGATTTCGAGTTGTTCGGTTTGCGGTGACTTCCAAGCCCGTCGGATGAATGCGCGTGTGAAATCACCCGATGGCAAAGGCAATCGCTTTGTTCATACGTTGAATGGTTCGGGCATTGCTGTTGGACGTGCCTTGGTTGCGGTCCTTGAAACCTATCAGAATGAAGATGGTTCTGTAACAGTTCCAGAAGCCTTGCTGCCTTATATGGGTGGCTTAAATACAATTTCGAAAGCGGCGTGATATGCGTATTCTTGTTACAAATGATGATGGAATTCACGCGCCGGGTTTAGAGATATGTGAAACGATTGCGCGCAGTTTATCTGATGATGTGTGGGTGATTGCGCCTGAGACCGATCAATCGGGGGTCGCGCATTCCTTATCTCTCAATGATCCACTGCGCTTACGGCAATCGGGAAAACAAAAATTTGCCGTGAGTGGCACGCCTACAGATTGTGTCATTATGGGTTTGCGTCATGTCTTGGTTCGCAAACCAGATTTGATTTTGTCGGGCGTCAATCGCGGGCAGAATGTTGCTGAAGATGTTACGTATTCGGGTACCGTTGCCGGCGCGATTGAAGGCACAATCTTGGGCGTTCCGTCGATTGCCTTGTCGCAGTGCTATGGCTTTGAAACACGTGCGCAACCGCTTTGGGAATGCGCACAGACCCATGCTCCGAATTTGATAAAGAAAATTTTGGCAGAGGGCATTCCCAAAAATGTGCTCGTCAATATCAATTTTCCGGATTGCAAGGCGAGTGATGTGAAAGGAACGTCGGTCGCTGTGCAGGGTCAGCGACAACAGGAATTATTGCGCATCGATGAACGGCTCGATGGGCGCGGTAATCCCTATTATTGGATCGCTTTTGGTCGCGGAAAATCTGAACCGGGACACGGCACAGATCTTGAAGCGATTGCGGCGAAGCGTATTTCTGTGACGCCTTTGCGTCTGGATCTCACCGATGAACCCACGCTCACACGCTATGCGAGTTTGTTTTAAGCTTGG
>Ga0194118_10002186_pt1 | contig 25354 bp, 24 predicted proteins | sample TA2MahsurfametaG_2_FD_148662 | JGI IMG/M metagenome (GOLD analysis project Ga0194118, IMG submission 148662) | Freshwater microbial communities from Lake Tanganyika, Tanzania - TA2015013 Mahale N5 surface | ecosystem: Environmental > Aquatic > Freshwater > Lake | place: Tanzania: Lake...
AGTCAAATCATACAAATCATTGCCATTGAGTACAATCTTGCATCTGTAGACATCGTGGTCGCTAGCAGTTTCAAAATCGAACTGTACACCATCTTCAAGCTCAATGATGTTTTGGAGTCCGATCATGAAATCGACGGCATCTTTCCCACCAAGCTGTTCAAAGATGATACTTGGGATGGTATTGCTACAAGCTGCTTTTTGGGTTTTGGTTTTTTTGCGGATCATTTGTTGTCTGTTCCTTGAGAGTTGTTTTTGTTTTCAGTTTTGGGTGGATGTTTTGGATCAATAGATACCAAAACTGTGTCGGATATCTGCCTCAATGTTTTGGACGATTTTTTCAAGTGATGACATATGCTCGGTTGTGCTACTGACGATGTATCCTGTGGGATCGCAGAACTTGAAATCTACCTTGATTTCATCATCGATCACATCGAGAATATCGATCACATAGAAAGGTTGCTGTTGCTCTGTGTGGCTTGCAGAGATATGCACACGATGATCTTGTGTATGATCGATCTGTGCATCAAAAAACTTGCTTTGATATGTTGCAAGTTGCTTGGCGATTTGACTAGCTGTCATGGTAGTAAATCCTATTTTGATTTTTGATGGTTGTTGTTGTTGTTCTAGTGTGGCAGTAGAGATTTTCCACCCAGATGAGTGGCATCTTTTCAAGAATTCTATTCTACTTGTTTCTATTTGGTCGTAGCTGTGTAGCCCAATCACATAGACGACATGCAAAAAGACTGAGTGGCAGACCAAGTCTATGTTCTATGGATCCTCTCACAAGTCCAGTCACAGCGTCAATGTGAGTGGATTGCCCACGCATGGACACTTTTTCCACTTTTTCTAGAGCTTTTGTCAGAACTTGAGTGAGAAATTCTTCTATATTGGAATTTTCATCAATGTTCCATGTTGCTATCCTTCCCCCCCCAGAGTTGGACAAGTACACAGTTCCGATTGATCGGCTGTCTGCGGGGTAGTGAATGGTGAAAAAAAGCCGATCCCTACCTACAACCAATTGGATACTATTGACTCTCTGACCATTGCTCTGGCTGATACGCAGTGACAATTCTTTGTCGTTGAATTTTGGCAATATTTCTTGAGCTCGGACTACTTCGGATGTGAAGACCATGCCAAATTTGAGACAAAGCTCGAAAATTTTTGGGGATGTTTCCGAAAGACCACAACGATCCAATCTTTCTGCGAGTTTTTGAGCAGCTTTTGCGATCTTCTTGTCCACTTGTGTGGTTTGGTTTTGTTGACTATCTTGAGTCATTTTTTCCTCTTTGACGATTGTTGTTTCTGTGTTGCCGGCTTGGGCGATTTGAATTTGACTAGCAGTCATGGTAAATCCTATTTTGATGGTTGTTGTTTTAATGTGTGATACGGTTTTTCTGGTTGAGTTGAGTGTGAATACTAGTACCTATTCAAAGAGATCACTTTTTGATTTCTATGGATGTGTTTGCAAATGGCATCTTCTCAAAATACCCTTGCAGGATTTCATACCCAATGAACACATTTGGTAGAATTTCGATCTCTATTCTTCCTTGATCTGCACGATCTGCATGATCTTGTAGATCACCTATGGAAACACCAAGTGTTTCAAGTTTTTGCAAGAAAACATCAGCACCCAATAGAGCTTGTGAATACTTGGATACGGTTTCTTCAAATGCAAGAAAGGTGTCAGGATATTTCTTGCTATGTAGATCACGCAAAAGCTGAGTACTGAATACCGTTTGGTCTTTGGTTGTTTTCCACTCTTCCACATCATCCTCGTACAAGCCACCATAGTATGCAATGATGTATGTTTCGTACCATTCATCATCTAGAAGCTCTGTGCATCTAGCGAATAGGAAGCACAAGTCTACTTCGCTGTCGTCATACCAACTGGAGAACAAGCCCAATGTGCCATTGGTTTCCATGCGATCAAAAATGCTTTGATAGGTTTTCAAGCATTCTTCGTTGAACTGATCTATTGTCATTTCTGTACTGCCTGCACCGATGCTTGCAACGATGCTTGGACTAGTAGCAGCTACTGCAGTTGCGAGAAAATTCTCGATTTGTTTTTGGGTGGCTGTTGCCATTTGATTTCCCTTTGGTTTTTGGTTGTTGTTTTTTTTTTCGATCAAAGTATGTCATACGATGATCTTTTAGCTAGATGCTGCAGTGTAACTGAATTACTAGCTTGGTGTGTGCCTACTAACATCCAATGAGTCGGATGTAGCAACAATGCTGTGGCTATGCACTAGCCTTGGCAAGCAACACACATACGAGACACTGGCAGAGAGTCGAACATCTGGAGAAACACATCGGATGCAGGTAGGCTACTTTCATCAGTAGCACTTGCTTCAAATGTGAGATCGATGTTGACACCAATGCGGTCTACCATAGCTACCACCGATGTGCAATCCAACACAACACCACTACCAACGAAGCTAGAAAGCTCCCTCGTGGTTTGTGCTACTGCCCAAATCTGGGCAAACTGCAACGCTGTGCCATTGCAAGCACGAATGCTTGCCAATAGCTTTGCACCATCTCTGGATGGGGCATCGAAATCAATGCCCACTGTCCAAGTGCGAGTGATTTTGTTTTCCATATCAACTCCTATTGTGGTTTGTGAAATGTTGTTGAAACCTAGCATATTGCTAGATGTGGATAAGTAGCAAAAGTAAATTGTTGCTACTAAGAAATTGTGAAACACCAATGCAGTCTATTCGAGCGAAAACCTTGTATATGATCTAAGAGTCTCATTTTTTTTGATCGTATCAGAGCAGCTGTCAGCCACAGATGGTAGCTGATTTGGGTAGGCTAGAAAGCGTTTCTAGTGAGAGAAAGGTAGGTTTTAGGAAACCTAGTGAAGACTGGGGTAGTCTAATCTCTGTACGATCATTTACTAACTTGTCAAAGAGCGATATCTAGTTGTTGCTGATATCACGAGTGCGAGTCTATCCGACACAGCACACCACATCAAGTTTGCTTGCACCGATCCGAGCAATCTTTGGTTTGCTAGACCATCAACTGCTCTTTTCAGCACTCGCTTGCTTGTTGTGTACACTATAACCAAGCTTGTCAAAATTTCTTGCAAAAAAGTTTTTATTTTTTTTGTTTTTTTTCAACTGCTTAGTTTTTGTCAAAGATGCTGAGTTTTCCAAACTCTCCCAAGTGCCTTCGCCTTCGCTAGGCTAACTTACTCAATCGTTCTACATCGATCTTTCGTTCTTGGTATCCTATATAACAATGACAATCAAATTTTATTTAAAAAAAATGAAACTTTTTTTAAATTTTTTTTCACACTGTATAACAAATCATGTAAAGTATTTTCTGTAATCTCGGAAAAACCATATGTTTTTAGGTTTTTTATTTTTTTGTGATTGTGTATTTTTTTTATTTTCAGTGTGAAATTTTTTTTATTGAGTCTAGAAACCTTGTTTTTTTTGCATCAATAAAAGAAAAAAATTTAAAAATCTGCACAAGCTTGCACTAGCTAGGCACTCATGTATAGATAAAAATTTCATGCACAAGCTTGCACTGGCTAGGCACTCATATATAGATAAAAATTTCATGCACTAGGTCTGCACTGGCTAGGCACTCATATATAGATAAAAATTTCATGCACTAGGTCTGCACTAGCTTGCACTATCTAGGCACCAGGTCTGCACTAGCTAGGCACTTATATAGATGAAAGTTTTTATGCACCAGGTTTGTGCCAGATAAACATAGCCGATTGGCACATATCCCACAAAAAATGGCAAATAAGGACAGATAGATAAAAATTTATATAGAGCCGATTGGCACAGCTGCTACAAATGACATAGATGCTACAAATGACATAGATGCTACAAATGGCAAAGGTGCTACAAATGACATAGATGCTACAAATGACATAGATGCTACAAATGGCACAGATGGGTAAAAATTTATATAGCCGATTGGCACATATCCCATCATATGCTCGCAAACAAAATTTAAAAACACAAGCTGCGATTTTATCCTACTTTTATCAAAAACAATACGATCCTATGGGAGATTGAGAGCTGAGAGATCGCAGACAGGATTTTTTTTAGAACCAATTTTTGCCAAAACTTAGTTCTACTCATGCCATAAAAAAACCAATTTTTGCCAAAATTAAGTTTTACCAAAACCTAGTTCTAGGCAAAATGGACAGTAGAACCAACTTTTGCCAAAGTTTAGTTCTATTTGTAAGCTATATGTTTATAAAGCGAGCCTATGTAGTGTGAAAAAAATATAGTCAAGCTGAAATTCAATTCGTGTTTTTATGACATTGGGTAAAATAAAAATAGTCAAGCTGAAAATAAAATCAGCTTTAGTGTATCAAAATCCCTGCAATTGCAATTAAGGTCAGTGCGATAATACCCTTTACATTCATTCCGAAATAAATGCAGTTTAGGGAAAGATCAACAAGTACTGCGATCAAACCCCAATAAGCACCTGCTCGCCAAACATCTGTCTTTTCAATCATCACCCACCAAGCACAAATCGTGAGATAGTCTGTGAGTAGTGAAGCAGTCAGCCACCATTGGAATGGTGACCAATCTAAACCAAAAAGAATTTTTGAATTCCCCTTAAACCAAAAAATAGTATGGGCAATCACAATACTAAGAACCGCTTTCCACATAGTTATCTTTCTATTACTTTAAAATTTTTTGAATGTTTTAAGATTGTGAGTTTGTGATGTCAGCAGCGGTTTTGGGTGCATTTTCTACAATTGCTCTAGTCATCACATCTTTGAGATCTGGGTTTTCTTCATAGAATTTTTGTAGACCTCTAAATAAAGCAATTGAAACACTATGATTCAAATACATGATCATTTTACATTCATTGCATTGAACAAGATATGTTCCTTTTTGGGTAAGCTGTAGCTTTGCACCTGTGTGCTGGCAAATTGGACAAATACATTCAAATCTACGGTTAACAGGTGTTTCAATTTTTGGAACGGGAAACCCATCTGTTCCAATTGTGATTGGAATGATAACTTTGACATCTTCTTTTTTAGGCTTGGTGGTCACAGTTTTCTTAGTCATAAGTACCTCTTTCAAAAAAAATTTTACATAGCTAAAAGTTAATGTATTATATTATAGACCCTAGCTCAATCATATATACTCGTATTTTTAACTTGACACAATATCATTTTGCATTACTTTTAAAAAAAATTTTTTTTTCAGAAAGAGGTTAAACTTGTCTAGCTTTTCAAAAAAAGTTTTACACAAACTCGCAGACGAACTTGATGAATATCTTGATGAAGATTCTCAAGAAGACCCCAATGACTCTAACTACAATGAGTACGAGGAAGATTCTTTTGAAGATCAAGATGATTACCAAGAGCAACCACAAAACCTTAAAACAGATTCTCGGAAAGCCAATGAGCCTAGAGATTCAAGAGCTTTGAGAGATCAAAGGGATCTAGAAGAAAGACCCCAAGAGCTGCAAAGACCTGAACGACCGAGATCTAGAGATTTTGAAGCACCACCCCAAAGAGCAGTGCAACAAACACTCAATCGTGGAGTCCAAGCACCTACAAGAAAGGAAAGTCCAAGAAATTCAGAAAATGAAAATGGGCAGAATGGTAATTTGCAAAACTTTTTAGATGATACATCGCCAGAGGAATCTGTGGATGAAGATACATCTTTTTTGGATGCTGAAGACTCTGACAATATGTTGGACTTTGACACAAGCTCAAAAGTACCTGATCCTCCAAACAAAAACCCATCTCCTGATCCTAATCAGTTTTTTGGGTCTTTTGATTTTGGTAGGGATACTGAAGAAAATTCTAGATCGGGACTTTCCACAAAAACTAGAGTTGGAAATCAAGGGTTACCAAAGCCCCCTGCTGAGCCTAAGCCTAAAAAAGATTCGGATTTGAGTGATGATGAAGAAACTGAAACCTTGTACCAATGGTGTGAGCAATTTAGCTATCAACCAGGTGTGGAATATGTTCGGTTGAAAAGATTACATCCCAAGATTTGGGAAGGTATCCCATTATCTGGTTGGATTGAAGACATATATGAACCCATAGATGAGCAAGATTTGATGGCTCGTTGGGGTGGTGGTACATATGTGCTCGAAAGTATCCAACTAGATAAACTCGGTAGACCTAGAGCTGCAAAAAAGAAAATTGTCACAATTAGTGGCTTGCCTACACATTTTGTAGATGATCAAGGTAAACCCTACCGACTGCCAAATAGCAGAACTCAAAACCAACAAAATTCAAATACGCATTCTTGGAGAGAAGATATGATTTTAGGTGCAAGAAATCGAGGGATTGGAAAATTCAATGGTGGTGGGAGGGATTACCAAGATACTCCACCATCCTATGGATATCAAGATGAATATTCTAAACCCACAGGCAACACTCAAAACCCACAACCACAACCACAACCACAAGCACCAGTCGCATCAGCTGCAGAATTGTTTAGAATGACTCAAGCACAAGTAGACTCCAAAAAAGAAGATCACAAGGCTTTAGAAATTCTTAGGTCTGCCCAAAACGATGTTCAAGTTCAAATGTCTGAGGTATCAAGACAACAACAAGAAATCTACAAGGAAATGCTGAGAAGACAATCCGAAGAAATTGAACGGATGAGAAGAGAGCAAGATGGAATTCTTGAAAAGGCTCAAAGTCCACTTAAGGATGCCCTAAGTGTTGTTTCCAATCGTGCAGATAATGAGGTTTCTGTGTTAAAGCAACAAATCCAAAAGCTAGAACTTGAAGCCAGAGATCGTCTTGGTGCTTTTAAGGATGAGCAAACTAGATTGTTCCAAAGTCATCAAAAAGAAAAAGATGATTTGAGAGTAATTTACATTAAGCAGATCGAAGACTTAAGAGTAGAAAATAATCGTTTGTTCCAAAATTTCCAAAAAGAAAAAGACGATTTGAAAAATATCAGCTTGACACAAATCGAAACACTTCGCCAAGAATATCGTCAAAGAGAAAGTGATATTAGAGTTCAATCTCAAAGCACATCAAGTGAAAACCTACAAGCACTAAAAATGCAAATGGACAATTTGAGAGATTCCCACCAAGCTCAAGTTACCAATATTCAAAAAGAAAGCCAAGCTACAATCAACCAATTGTATCAAGAGATTTCTAAGCTGAGAGAAGATGCAAGAGAACGAGAATCTAAAGCGAGAGATGAAGCCTTTAAGCGAGAGTCTGATCTCAAGATTTCACATGTCAAGGAAATCAGCGATGTGAAAAACGAATCCTCTGAAAGACTCAACAGTCTTCGAATTGATCATGAGAAAAAAGAAAAAGAAATCAAATCTACTTATGAATTACGAGAAAAAGATTTGAAAGAAAGATTGGAAGAAAAGGAAAAAACTTTAAGAGAATCCTTAGAGAGCAAATATCAAATCACAATTGACACACTCAAGGAAAGATTAGAAGCTCTTAAATCCACATCTGAAGACAAGATTAGGGAATATATCCAAAATACGGATAAAAGAGAATCCCAAATGCAAAAGCTAATGGAAGCTAATTACAAGTCTCAAATTTCCAACATAGATGCTGATAGGGAAAGACTAAAATTAGATCTTGAGTCCTTACGACGAGAATTAGAGATTTACAAGCGAGAAAAGAAAGAGCTTACAGATCCAATTACAAAACTCAAAGAAATCAAGAATTTCAAATCTACTTTACAAGAATATGGTTTTGTTACTGAAGAAGATAGCAGTAGCAAAGATGCACTCACTGCTTTAGCTTTGACCAAGCGTAAGCATGATGATGATGACGATGATGATGACGATGATGACGATAGAAAGAAAAAGAAAGAAGAACCCAAAGGTATTCTTGGACAAATCGCACACTATGGTCCTGCAATCGCTACAAATATTTTAGGTCCAGTACTCCAGAGAGTAGATTCTGCTACTAAGGTTGCAAATGATGCCCTTGAAACACAAAAGCAAGAGTTGTCAAACCAAGCTAAGCTATTAGAATTACAGTCCCAAGAGATGGAACAAAATCGCTTAAAGCTACAACAAGAAAGCAATGTTTTACGAGCAAGACAAACACAACTCGTCCAACAGCAAGTTCAAGCTCAAAACCAAGTACAAAATTTCAACCAAGCACAAATGAGAGCAGCTGCAGTTGAAAGACAAAAAAGGGTTTTACAAGATCGTAGAATGATGCGAGAGCAACAAATGGTTCAACCACAAGTTCAAGCACAAGCTCAAAATTTCTCTAACCGAACAAATGCAGTTCTTGGTCGATCACAACCCATTCAGCCACAAAACATCCCACCGCAACCGATCCGACAAACAATGGTTCAACCACAAGGTAGGGTTTTAGGTCAAGCACCAAGAAACCCAAGCAGTTTACCAAAGCCAATTAGTCCAAGTATTGTGGAAGATATTGCAGACCCATCAATTCCAAGAGGATATTCTCCTTTAGATGAAGAAATGCTCCAAGCTGCAAGTGATTTAGTGGAAGAACCACAAGCACTACCGATTCCAAACATTAGACCTAGATTGGGTCAAAGACAGAATCGAACATCAATGGCTCAAGATCGTTTAAAAAACTTGAATTTTAGTAGTAAACAAACTACAGAAAATTTGAATAAAAACTTGACTATTGAAACCGAGTTCCTTATAAATGATGAAATTCAAGCAAATGAATATTCAACCACAATTTCCCAAGAAAGCGAGTCCAATATGGGTGTTTCTGAAGGATATGTTAAGCTCGCAGAATTTTTAAACGAGCAAATGAGAGATGATGTTAGTGCTGAAGATGCTGCTAACAAATTGAAAACTGGTGTGATGTTAGGTCTAGTACCAAAGGATGTTTTCAACGAAGCAATCCAAAATAGCTTTGAAGACTTATATTCCAATGTAAAATTAGCAGCCGAACAAAAGAATTTCGCAAAGCTGACAACACCCAAAGGCGAAAGCTACTGTCAAAAGCTTTACAACAGACTTAAAGCATAGGTAAAACCAATGAAAAAACCTACACCCCCATCAAGTCCTAGCAGTGTGTTCCCCGAACCACAAGGTATGCAACCAAATGTACCACAACAGAGATCTCGTTTGGACAATATGCAACCGATTGAACCCCCATCAAATCTCGAATATCTACTCGATGAAGATCAAAATCAAATCTATATTGATGAATATGTGATTGATCGTAGAGATTCTGGTGTTGGTACAACTGTAGAAATTGATGAATCCCTTATTCTTTGTAAGCGTTGTGTGAATTTTTGGAGTTTACAAACCTTAGCACCTGTTAAGAATGTAAAACCCGATGGCTCTCACTATACCAAAAAAGAAGAATATTGTATTTTTGCAGACAAACTCTTTGCCCTTTCAGATCGTGGTGCAGTATTGAGCTGTACTCGTTTTACAGAAAAGAAATAGGTTTAAAAATGGAAAACCAATTAAAGACCCCATTACATGGACTTGTTGAACAAGTTACATTCCTACAAACCAATGTAGCCAAATTGCTCAAGCAGAATGGTACTAATGCAGTAGTTGCAGATTACATTGTGCCAATCCTTTCAGCACTTGCTAATGGTTTAGATCAAAGCTTGGTAGGTTTGAGCAGTGTTGCACAAACATCCCAAACTGCACTTGTAACTGCCGAAAAGACTCTTGCTGGCGAGGTGCTTTCAAGTGTTTCAGAAATCTCTAATGATTTGAGCTTAGCTTTTGCTGATTTGGTAGAACAAATGAGTGAAAAGCTATCAGATGCAGACAAAGAAAAGCTTCGTGATATTCAAGAATTGCTCATTGAACTCCAAGAAACTGTAGAACCTTGGAATGGTGATGATGAAGATGATGAAGATGATGAAGATGACGAAGATGATGAAGATGGCGAAGATGATGAAGACGAAGATGCCGAAGATGCCGAAGATGGCGAAATCGTAGAAGACACCGAAACATCCAAGTCTTAAATCTCTAAAATTTGAGCAACAAGCATCTCTATACTTGATTTGTGATTTTAAATTTGATAGAAACGATCCTACTGTTTATTAACTGAAAGAAAGTAGGATTTAAAATGCCGATTTACCAATATAAATGTAAAAAATGTGAGCATACAATTACAGTACGAGCAAAAATGTCGGATTGTAAGCCTTTGTTTTGTCAAAAATGTGGTGCTGAGAATACCTTAGAAAAGCAAATTGTTCATACTGGCTTTCAGCTAGATGGTGGGGGTTGGTATGCTCAAGGCTATATGGGTGGTGGCTCAAAGAAATCTTCATCGGAAAGCTAATTTAAGACACACACTACAAATCCAAAGCACATGAAAACTTTTTAGTATAGGAAACAAAAAACATGGACTGGCTTGCATCCTACCTATTGCCGATGGAATATCTCATTTTTTTCTTACTATCGGCAGTATGGTTGAACACTTATTATATGTCATTTTTTAAAAAGATGGTGGATATCAAAAAACCAAAGCCGAGAGATGAAAACTCTATGGAAAAGGATGAAATCCTACAATTTTTTGAAATTATTTTTTCGACTCTAACGATTCTAGGTCTAGCTCAAGTAATATCATCTTACTATGAGCAGTACCCAAACCTACTAACTGTCTACACGATTTTCTGTGTAACTTTTTTACTTGGCATTGATTTCACATCCACCGAATCGGATGATGAGAAGAAAGATGAGAACCTTTGATGTATAAGCATTTACTCAGCTTTGATTGTGGTTTATCCTATGTAGGTGCAGCAAGATTTGATTATGAACAGAAAAAAATGGTTGAGTGTTATTATATCGATACACCCATTGATTCTAGAGATGATGCCGAACAAACTGCAGATCTTGTCAAAAAAATATTCTTGACTTTTGAGCCTTTTTTGGAAAATACTTTAGTTGTTGTAGAATACCCTGAGCAGTATTCACATACACCTGCACCAAGATCATCTGTACAAGGATTAGCTTGTACTGGGGGTGGCATCGTTTCCATACTGAAAAGAGATTCCAATCGAGTGGAATTTGTTTTGCCAAAGGTGTGGAAAGGACAAGTGCCAAAGGACATTATGCTGAATAGAATTGTTTCTCGCCTAGACAGTCTAGAACAAGACATTCTAGAGAAAAAGAATTATATCAAAAGTAAAAAGCACAATGTGATTGATGCGATTGGTGTGGGCTTATACAAATTATCTAGAATTTAAAGCTTGAACAAGGATAAAACCTATGAATGATTTTATAAATGGGATTTTTAGAATTTGGGAGAAATTACCAGATCAAAGTAAGGATGCATTTACTAAGCAGCTAGGCTTTAGAGAAAAGTCTGCCTTACATGTAGGGTCACAATTGTTGAAATATTATGTAGATTTGACAAATCAAGCATCCAATCAAAATCCAAACCAACAAGGTCAAGCACACCAATCTAGATCCCGTAGACCGATTAAACAATATCAAGAAGAAGAATTTTATGAGTATGAATATGATGAGAATACTGGTAGTTATGTAGAAAAGGAAGTGTATCGCACCAAAAAAACATCTAGCGAAGATGATGACGATGTGATTGATGCAGAATGGTCTGAAAAACCATCAGTGACACACCCTATCGTAAAAGCACAAAAGCCGAAAAGTACAAGAAAAAGAAAAAAATAAATACATCTAATGCATAAAATGTTTGTGTTGCGATCTACATTTTTTAAAATAAGAAAAACCTTATTTTGAAAGGCAAGAGGTCATACAATTATGCTAGTATCCGTTTTTGATTGGAAAACATTAAACTATGATTACTATGAAATTCCTGGTGATACAGATCATGGTGGTTGGTTTGAATTACAAGGCTTAGGGATTGGTGGAAAAGGCTCAGCAGATGGGGTAGGGATTGACATAGAAGATGCTCTACCTAGCCTACCTTTGAATGCTCAATATGTGAGCTCAGGTAGAAATGCTAAGGGTCGTATTTTCGTCCAAAGAGATCAAGCAGATCGTGGCAAATCTAGCTTATCGGGTCGTATACCCAGTGCTAGACTTAGAAATCTGCAAACAATCCCCGAAAAGGATCGTGTCAAATTCCACCAAGATCGAAATCGCCATCTATTGGATTATACTGGTCCACATTTCATCACATCAGGTCTTTCAGGTGTAGATTTCAATCAGTCAAGCATTGCTCTTGGTGATTCTCAAAATGCTACTAATACACCGAGTACTAAAAAAGATGCGAAAGCTCAGCCACAAATGCCAACAGAAATCCCACTTGCAATGTTCCTTGTACCTACAATTGCAGGGATTGGGGCAGGGTATTTTGCGGCAGCTAAAACCGAAAGTGTAAGTATTGCAACTGCAACTTTACTTGGGATTGTAGGTGGTTTAACTGCAGGCATTGCCTTTGGTAGGGAATATGAAGGCTACAAGCAAGCAACCTTAAGAAAATGAAACTAAAACAAAAAAAAATGGAGAAAAGTATTATGAGAAAAAACTATTTTTCTGAAGAACAACAAAAAACGATGAAAAAACTTTACAAATCGGACGAAAAAAGAGAGAATCCCAAGTCATTGCAAGGGATGATGATGGGCTTTCAAGGTAGGAGCTTAGTTTCCGAAACTGAACGATCTATTGAAAGTCTTTTTCCTAAACCCAGTCTTGCAACACCCGTAGGTATCGCAAAAAAAGTTTATTACGACTCAGATAAAAGAGACCCTGCATCTCCCTATGGGGATGGCAAGCAAGGTGTCATGAAAAGATTCGTACATGACCATGACAAAAGCGATGTGATGCTCTATGAATTAAACCACAATGGCAACACACGAGATGCTTTACCTAAAAAAACAGTTGATAGCTATGTCAAAAAAAATGATATCTATCAATTACCTAACACTTGGACTGAAACTTGTGCTTGGATCGGAAAACTTGTCTGTGTGGAATATGACTGCAATAAAGGTTATATGACAGAAACCTTTGATAATTTCGACTTATTTGTTTGGGATGACATGAAAACACTTATGGCAGTTCCACCAATGGGTAGAATCCATCAAGTTCTTATTTGGCGAGGTCCAGATATGAAAGTGAATTGGAGAGGTATCATTCACTAAGACACTCAAATTTTTAAAAGACTTTTTAGATTTCAATATTTTTAAAAAATGAAAGTGAAAAACCAATATGCAAGAAATTAGAAAAATTCTAGCAAGCAATGACCAAAATCCCGTTTCCTCAATCGATACTGGTTTACACCCACATACAAGTGGCTCTGCAAAAGATGACAAACCAAAGGTTGTAGTTCAAACAAATTTGACACCCGTGAGATGTGGCTCTTGCAATGCCTTACTTGCAAAAGGTACGATGGGTAGCTTGATTGCGATTGTTTGTGGGAGATGCAAAACCTACAATTTGATCGAAATCCAAAGGACTTTGACTGATGCACCAAAAAAGCTATAAAACTTTTTTATATTTTTTGTGAAAAAAAGTTTGACACATAATTGAAAAAATATTTTACTTAAGACAACTATGGGCTAGACCTATTTTATAAAATATTGAGGGACACATAAGATCCCCTAAGATAAATGCAAATCAAACATTTTAGGAGAGGTCTATGGAAATTCGTGAAAACCCTGGTGTAACACAGTTAGCTATTGCCCGCCCTAATCCATTTGATCCAAGAAAACATAAAACCAAAAATCTCAATCGTCAAAACATTAAGGAGAATCCAAGTATGTTAATCGGTTCAAGAAATGATGAAATGCAATCTTCGTCATGGAGTGGGTCGGGACATCGTGGCTTTAGTGAATCTTCTGAAGATTTAGCACGCAGAGAGAATATCCGTAGAGCATTATCACAATTGGACGACTCATCAATGGATGATTCCAGAGAAAATCCAAAAGTGAGAAGAAGGGGTGCAAGTAAAACTCGTGCCTTTAGTGCTGGAGGTTCTCGTGGTCGTAAAGCTCTTTCAACAGTGTCCGAAGCCGGTGTACTTGATACCAACGATATCAAGAAAGTTGCAGAACAAGTTCGAAAACTTCGCAAGGAGTATGTTGTTTCTCAAAGTCCATCTGTGAAGAAGCGTCTAGATCGTGCAGTTGCCAAACTTGAGCAATTATCAGAGTATGTCAACAAAGATCTTCGTAAGCTAGAAGAAGCCGCAACCCTTCTCGCTGCAAATCCCGCAAAAAAAGGTGGAAAAATGAGAAAAACAACTCGTAAAACCGCATCCACTCGCAAGCCAGCTGCTAAAAAAAGAGCATCTGTGAGTGCATTCAAAGGCTTGCTTTCAGAGCTCAAGGCTAAGAAAAGCACAAAGAGAAAAACCTCTAAAGCTAGAAAGAATCCTTTAGATTCTGCATTAGGTTTAGGTTTTGATCAAGAAAGTGAAATTTTCGAAAATCCAAAGAGAAAATCCCGCAAGACCTCTGCAAAGAAATCTACTGCTCGTAAGTCTACTGCTCGTAAGTCTACTGCTCGTAAGTCTACTGCTCGTAAGTCTACTGCTCGCAAAAATCCTCTTGGTGTAACTAGAGCGATTGAATCTTCTACATTAGGAATGACTGTTTCTAACCCAAAGAAGAAATCAAGAAAGACCACAGTAAAGAAATCTACAGCTCGTAAGTCAACACTTGCTCGTCGTAAGAGTTCTGCTCGTAAGAATGCAGCTCCTTTAGATGGCTTAATGGGTTTAATGAATCCAAAGAGAAAGTCAAGAAAGACCACAGCAAAGAAATCTACAGCTCGTAAGTCAACACTTGCTCGTCGTAAGAGTTCTGCTCGTAAGAATGCAGCTCCTTTAGATGGCTTAATGGGTTTAATGAATCCAAAGAGAAAGTCAAGAAAGACCACAGCAAAGAAATCTACAGCTCGTAAGTCAACAGCTCGTAAGTCAACAGCTCGTAAGTCATCACTCTCTCGTCGTAAGTCAACAAGTGCTGTAAAGGTAACAAAAAGAACAACTCGTGCTCGTTTGAATCCTTTATCAAGATCAGTAAGTGAAGCTTTAAGACATTTTGGACATGATTTCTTGACCATCCATCGTGCTGGCAAGAACACCAAGCTCAAAGCAAACAAGAGTTCAGCCGAATACAAGTCAGCAAAGTCAAAGGGCTTAAGTGGTCGTTTTGCTGCTCTCAAGGGTAAGAAAAATACTCCTTATTCCTTGAATATTCGCTCAGTTCATGCTATCTCTCAAGGTACTCCATCAGTAGCAGAAATCCAAAAGGCATTGAATGCTTGGGCAGGTGCTTTTGATGGTGGTCATCTCAAGTCAGCTAAGGCTAACCCAAAAAAGAGAAGATCATCTGCAGCTGCTCTCAAGCGTCGCAAGGCAACAGTTAAGAGCTTAAAGACTACTGCAAAGAAGAGAAAATCATCTCTTAAGAGAAGAAAGTCTACAGCTCGCAAGAATCCTCTTGGTTTAACTAGATCAAGCGAGATCATTACAAATCCAAAGAGAAAATCAGCTGCTAAGATTGTTGCTCACAAGAAGAGAAGAAAAGCATCAGTAAAGTCTGCTGCTCGTAAGAATGCTGCTCGTAAGACAACAAAGAGAAGATCATCAGCAAAGGTAAGCTCTCGCAAGGTACATTCAAAGAAGAGATCAAGTGCAAGAGTAACAGCTCGCAGAAGATCAGTAGCTAAGAAACACCATAGAAAGTCAAGCAAAAAAGGCTTCAGACCAATGGGTATGGCTCTCATGCATCGTCATAACCCAGCTGGTGTGAATTTCATTGGTAACTATACTAGACAAAACCCAGAGGGTGAAGTTGGTATGGGTACAAAGCTTGGCTATGGTGCTCTCGGCTTTACCACATCTTGGATTGCAGGTAATGCAATTGCTGGTATCGTTGATAACTTAGCATTCAAGGCTGAAGATTTCCAATCATCAGGTAAGATTGCTACTGATGTTGCAACACATGCAGCTCTCGGTATCGGTTCTTACTTACTCTACCAAAACTCATCAAAGAATGAAGAAATGAATTCATTGTTTGTGGGTGTTGCATCAGGTTTGATCGGTTCTGCTATTGCTAGAAATGTTTCTGGTATCAGTAGCTTTATCGGTAAGATTCCTGGTATCGGTGCTGCTATGAGATTCATCGGTGGTGACAATTCTTATGTTGCCAAAGAAGAAAGCAAATCTCTAAGTGGTTTTGGCAGATTCCTTAGCGAAAATCCTTTAGAAACCATGAGTGGTTATATTGGGTCTGATGCTTTGGATGGCTATGATTTTGAAACATCAAGCTACATGGTAGATCGCTATGCAGGCATGGGTAAATATGTACCTATGGATGTTGATTCAAAAACAGATGTTGAGTTCGTAGACGACTATGGCTTAGGCGACACCTTTGAAGATGCAAATCTATACAATTCAGGCTATGATTCTGAAGACTATGATTTTGACGAAGGTGGCTTAGGCAAATATGTTCGAGATGCAGGTAATCCTGAAGATAGAACATCAACCGATGCAACTCGTATCGCACAAGCTCAAGTTTCTTTAACAAACAATCAAATTTTAACAGAAGGTCTAGGTAGTACTATGAGACATCATCATCGTAATCCAATGGGTGCTATTCTCGTTGGTGGTCAAGGTGCAGAAGAACTCGTTCAACAAACTGCTGTATCAGGTTTTCATGGTGTAAATCCAATGCTCGGTGCTTATGGTGTAAATCCAATGCTCGGTGCTTATGGTGTAAATCCAATGCTCGGTGCTTATGGCAATGCCGCACCAGTTCAAGCTGCTGAAATCATGTCAAATCAAGCTGCAGCTTCAATCGCTCCTACCCGTACAACTGCTACTGGTGTAGATATCAAATCTTTAGTTTCCGAACTCAAAGATATTGACTCTCTCGACAATGAAGAACTTCGTCAAGAAGGTATTCCTGATGTTGCTAGCTTAGATGTTGCTGTTGTTCGTGCAACACCATTCTTTGCTCGTCAAATCGCTGAATCAAATCTTGGCTATATGCTCGCTCCATCCAGTGTTGTTAAGGGTACTTACTTAGTAGGTCTCTATGTTGGTCCAGAATCTCTCTTAGCAAACACCGGTATGGGTGCTAGAGATGTAAGTGTACCAATGGGTGTTCGTAATGCAAGACCTGCAGGTATCTTTACATCTACCGTATTTTCTTCTATCATCCCATCAGCTGATGGAGGTCCTATTTGGAGTGGTGGTGAATTCGGAGATATGTAATCTCTAGAACAATTTCACCCCTTCGTCAGAAACCTTATAGGAGAAAAAAAATATGGCTAGATTAAAACATTCAACGAGAAAAGCGAAATCAGTAGCTACTCTTGATGCCGAAAGAAAAATTGCAAGCTCTAAAAGAACTCTGCAAGATGTTCAACGCATCATCGACCAAGCGAAGAGAGATGAACGCTCAAGACGTGGGGGTGAACTTGTTGGTAAGATTCCCTCCATGTTTTTGAATGTTCCTACTTCCGTCATCGGTGGAGCAGAACAGTATTTCCAAGAAATTCTTGCATCCGTACCAAAAGCTTTCAACTATCTTTTTGGTAGAAACAAGGGTGCTAGACAAATCCAGATCGAAATGTTCCGAGCCTTTGAAAGAAATCGTGACATTGAAACACAAGACCAAATTGATTACATTACTTTAGCATCCTCTGTAGGTGTTTTAGTAGCATATCACTTGAGTCAAGCAGTTTCTGGTCTTTCTTCTGCTGATGTTCTGTTAGCAGTCAAGGAAGCAATTGCTGATTACCAAGCTGAGTTTTGTTCAGCAAATGGCACAATCAAAAGTGCTTTAGACAAGGTAATCAACTACAATAGAACTCCAGCAGGTGGATCAGCTCCAGTCAAAATTTCTGTTGCTACAGGCATTAGTAGACTTGATGGTTTGATTTATCCTTTAAATCCTGGATTCATCTCTGCTCGTGACAAGATGCAAGCTAAGAATTTGGTAAGTGCAACTGCTAAAACTGATTTCTTGCTCAAGACAGAAACCTTGAATGCTTATCGTCGTTATGCAATCAAGCATTTACCAGGTGATAGTGTAGCACTCCCATCACAAATTGTAGGCAACAAGACAACTCTCGTGAATTGGTTCAAGAATTCTCCTCAATATTCACTTGAAGATACTTTCAAGTATTATAAGGAAGCTTTCAATGCCCAATCAGGTAGCAGAAGTGCTCATCGTCAACAAGCAATCAAGGAAGGCATTCGTGTCCTCAAAAAATCCTTTGACAAATTTGTCGAAGCTTTGAGAGATTCCTTGTATGGTAGTGATTCTGTTTCTGAAGCAATCGAACTCAAGACCAATTTCTTTGATGTTGTTACCGAGAGTGCAGTAGCTGATGATTTCGTAATTGCTAACTTGTTGCTCCAACAAGCTAAGTCTGCGTCCCCACTAGGTCCCGCAGGTACAATCGATCTTGCGGCTATGGGTTACAACACTCTTAGCAACTTAGATCTCATCGACCTTTTAGCTGAAACCAATGCATCTAATGTATCTGCTGCAGATCGTGATGTTTGGGATGCATTCAAAAAGATTGAAGATCTAACTAATGATCTCAATACTGAAGTGCTTTCAACCAGCGAAAAAGATCGTCTTGAAACTGCTCTTGCCGATGCTCGTGCGGAAATTGCTGCAAGTCCTTTAGACAATGTGACCACAGAATTCAAGAAATCTGCAAATGATGCTCTTGACGATCTGTTAAGTAACATTGTCAATACCTTTAACACAGGTTTTGCAACTGAATTATCTTCTGGTGGTCAGCTCAATGATCAACCTAAAGTAGGGAAATTAATTGCTGATTCCTTGAATGAGGTTTTTGCTCCTTACTTAAAGACTGGTAGAGCTTTTACTGCTCAAACTACAGCAACAAATTTCACTAGGCTTGGACAAGGTTCAGTGCAATTCTCTGATGCATCAATTCTTAGCTTAGCTGAAGATGATTCTTTAGATTTCTTCAATGAAGCTACAGATGAATTTGCAAGCAGAGATGCTGAATTGAATGTTGAAGAACTTAGAGCAGAAATGATCAAAGCAAAATTAGGATCTCTCTTTAGTGAAATTGAGAATTACATTGTTGATTCAGCAATTGAAGCACAAGTAATTTTTGATGCATTCCATTTCGAAATGGAAAGAGATCCAGATGTTGCGATTTTCAACAATCCAGCTCTTAGTATGGGTATGCAAGCAGGTCTTGGTGTTGGTGCTCTCGTGGGTACTCATGCTGTAACTGCTTTGGCTCAAAGACTTGCTAACTCCGAGGGTAAAATCTCTGGTGGTGCATTCTATGCAGCTGAATCAATTCCTGCCTTGCTCGCAATTGGTGCTGGTGCTTATCATTGGCATCAAAATCGTCAAGACATTGCAATCCCTGTAATTGGTGGTGCGATTGGTAGTATTCTTCTTAGAGTACTTACTCGCAAGTTCAACTCAAGTGCTTTAAGATACATTGGTGCAGGTCCTGCCGCTATTATTGGCGATAAGACCTTTGGCTATGATTCTTGGAGTGAAGTGTCCAAAGGCGAACCTAAAGCTTTAAGTGGCTTTGGCGATTACCTTGATACTGGTTTGATCCATCAAACAGACTCAGCATTTAGTGGCTACATTGGCGATGATGGTCTTAGTGGCTACATTGGCGATGATGGTCTTAGTGGCTACATTGGCGATGATGGTCTTAGTGGAATTACCTTTAGTGGTGATGACAGCTTGATTGGTACTGTAAATGTGGGTTCAATCCCAACACAGAATTGGTCTATGCAAGGACTTGATCGTGGGGATGATCTCCATGGTTTAGGTCGTTATGTAGACACACCAATCCATGACCCTTTCTATACCTACACACCTCCAACACAAACATCATTTGAACAAGCAAGTGCTGGTATGCGTGTGCCACAAATGTATGCAGCTCCTGCTGGCTATGATGCAGGTCTTGCAGGGTATGTAGAATCCCCCATTCATGACCCATTTTTTACTTACAATGCACCCACAGAAGTATCATTTGATCAAGCAAGTAGAATGATGCAACAAGGTGGTGGTCCAAATGCAGCATATGCAGGTTATGCAGGTTATGATGAAGATGTTGCTGATATCTTGGCTGATGCTCAACCTTTGACATCACAAGAAATCATGCAAGAAGGTCTACATGGTTATGTAACCGATATGATTCTCAAGGTTTCTCCAGCATCAGCATCTAAGCTCCAAAATGCAAGTGCTGGTAATGTAGTTGGTCAATCTAGAACTACTCCAGGTGCTTTACTTATGCGTATTGCAGCTGGTGGTGAAGAAGGACCAATTAGACCTGAGTACAATCCAAGTTTGCCATCTGGTATCTTTAGACCACAACAAATCGAACCTGCTCATGACGAAGAAATCGTGACATCAGGTTTGTTTAGTCGTGGTGCCTTTGCAAGTAGATTACCATCTTCTGAAGAAGGCTATGATTACTAAAAAGTGGTCAAAACAAAGTGAAAAAACTTTTTTGTAAAAAAATAAAAAAAAATGCAAAAAAAGTTTGACTCATTTTAAAAAAGTCTTACATTTTAAAACAAAAGATCAAAAGTCTTTATAAACAAAAAACTTTCATGGTAGCGTGTCGTTACCAAGGAGATTAAAAATGGCCAAAGTTCTCGGTCTTAGACAACAGCGTGTTCAATTCTTCTATGACACAGACTTCAAGTGTCATGGTGTTACTGCTCAAAGCTCTCCTGACTTTGCAAAACCCGAAAAGATCCTTTTCGCTACTGCAACTGGTCAAGGTGACCTTTCTCGTACCAACATCGTCACTCCAGGGCAACTTAGCTCAGATCAAACCTTTTTGACCTTTGCTGTTCGTCATGAAATGAATTTCTATTCTGTCAATGCAGAATCTACTCAAATTGTTGATGTTGCAACTGGTCTTGTTAGCACTCAAGAATTAGCAGTATGGGTACTCGCAAACTCAGCTTTCCAATACAAAGTATCTGAAAAGGTTGAATTTGAAGGTCCTCTCAGCATGACACCTGCTGGTGGTGGTTCTTGGGGTTTAGCTGATACAGGTATTCTCTCAGCTGCAACCTTTGGTGGCACCATCTCTAGAAGTCCATTGATCACCAATGGTGAACCTTCTGCTCCCTCAATCTATGTATTGCCTTTACCAATCGCTGTAACCAAGCGTCAAGCAATCCAAATGATCGAAAAGAAGGCTACTTTCAACAACATCAATATCATCGGCTCTATCAACAATTTCCGTGGTGGTAAGATGTTGCGTGCTTATATTGATGGCTACAATACTCGTGATGTTCTCTAAGAGTCAAAAACTCAAAGCTACAAAGCAGTATTGCAAGACTCTGTAAAAAGAGTCTACAAATCTTGGCAACTCACAATTGCTAAAGTCTTAAACAAAAAAACTTTCATGGTAGCGTGTCGTTACCAAGGAGATTAAAAATGGCCAAAGTTCTCGGTCTTAGACAACAACGTGTTCAATTCTTCTATGACACAGATTTCAAAACCCAAGGTGTTACTGTAGCATCTTCTCCTGATTTTGCAAAGCCAGAAAAGATTCTTTTCGCTACTGTATCAGGTCAAGGCGATCTTTCTCGTACAAATCTCGTAACTCCTGGTCAACTCAGCTCAGATCAAACCTTTTTGACCTTTGCTGTTCGTCACGAACTCAATTTCTTTGCTGCTAGTGGTTCTGCTACCAACTCTGGTTCTGTATATCTTCGCAATGTACAAGAACTCTCAGTATGGGTACTTGCAAATTCAGCTTTCCAATACAAGGTATCTGAAAAGGTTGAATTCGAAGGTCCTCTCAGCATGACTCCTGCTGGTGGTGGTTCTTATGGTTTCATCCAAGACAGTGTTTCTCCTTTAATCCTTAATGGTGAACCTGCTGCTCCATCAATCTATGTATTGCCTTTACCAATCGCTGTAACCAAGCGTCAAGCAATCCAAATGATTGAAAAGAAAGCTACCTTTAACTCAGGTGGTGCTACTGGCTTTGCAACCGACATCAATATCGTAAATGACATCAACAACTTCACTGGTGGTAAGATGTTGCGTGCTTATATTGATGGCTACAATACTCGTGATGTTCTCTAAGATTTACGAAACTCAAAAGGTTTCAAGAATTTAGTGATTGTGGAAAGCAATTTCCTACATCACAAGTGTGAGCTTGAAAAAGTGGTACATTCCTAAAAATAGCAATGTCTATGTGCTACACAAGGCAAGTGCAAATTTTGAAAGGCAACTGTAAAAGGTTGCCTTTTTTTATTTTTGCTTTCGTCTTCTGTGAGTTCAAACAAAAGCTTTGATATTTACATTCCTAAAATATTTTCAAAAAATGAGAAAAAATGTTTCCATAGTTTTTTTGAAAACCTTAGAATGTAAACAAAACAGAAACCCCAAACAAAAAGAAAGAGAAAAAAAATGGCAAAAGTTCTTGGCATTAGACAACAAAGAGTTCAATTTTTTTATGACACAGATTTTAAAACAGAAGGATTAACCATTGTGGGTAATCCAAATTTCGCATACCCAGAAAAGACTCTGTTTACCACTGCAAATCTCCAAAGAGATTTGTCTAGAACAAACTTGGTCACACCTGGTCAGCTTGCATCCGATCAAACCTTTTTAACCTTTGCAGTAAGACATGAATTGTGCTTTTTCTCTGCATCAGGTAATGCAACTACAATCGGTGGTGTTTTACAAAATGCACAAGAACTTTCAGTATGGGTACTTACAAATTCCGCCTTTCAGTATCAAGTATCTGAAAAGGTTGAATTTGAAGGTCCTCTCAGCATGACTCCTGCTGGTGGTGGTTCTTATGGTTTCATCCAAGACAGTGTTTCTCCTTTAATCCTTAATGGTGAACCTGCTGCTCCATCAATCTATGTATTGCCTTTACCAATCGCTGTAACTAAGCGTCAAGCAATCCAAATGATTGAAAAGAAATCTATATTTATGGCTGGTGGTGGTACAGGTTTCACAGTAGATATCAACATTCCCACAGAAATCAACAATTTCCCTGGTGGTAAAATGCTTCGTGCATACATCGATGGCTACAACACAAGAGATGTTCTCTAAAATTCTTTGTTTTGAAAAGATTTTAAGGAACAACATAAAATATTTTTTAGCTTGCAAAATGAGAATTATGTACATATAATTCGGTAAAACATTTCGCTAAACTTAGATAGGTTTTGAACATGGCTGATACAAATGCTCCAAAAACACAGACACCTGAAAGTCCAAAAATAGAAACAGCAATGAAGCTCAATGAAATTGAGAGCCATTTAAATTCGCTCATGGACAATATTCAAAGGCAAAACCTAAATCATTCCCAAATCCAAAATACCTTGTTTTCACTACAGCAACAAATGGAGCTTGTGAAATCTAAAGTTGAACTTGATAAGCAAAAAAACGAAACCTTACTCAAACATATGAGTGTTGTACTTGCTGATTTAAAGAACACAGTCAAAACTAAGTATCGCACAGTAGAAGATATCCCAGGTATTCGTGTACCAAGATGGTATCAAGTAACAATTTTATTTGATTTGAACACAGTGCTTGGAAATCCATATCAAGCACAACAAATCTTAGAGTTTGAGGGCTCTATTGGTATTAGTCCTGATGGCCCATTCGTTGCAACACAAGTCACTCCTTTATGGCAACCCTTAGATTTAGATTATACTGTATATGCGAATACAGATTTGAATACTACACCTCAAACAAGAATTGAAAATGTTGTGGTAGGTAGATATTTACCGGCAACTCTTTATGGTAATATTGCAAAAAATCTAGGGAGAGTCAATTCTCGAAGTATAGGGTACAATTCTCCATCTTTGACACAGCTAGATGCAGCATTTCAAGCTACTGCACCCCTAATACCATTACCCTATGACCAAAAAGGTGTATTCAGTGATTTACCAGAGTTTGATATCGATGTAAAAATTACTGGTAATGGTCGCCTTTGGACAGATATCCCAATTGCAGCACAAGCCTTTTTCGGCAATAAAGGAAACCCTGTCTTTCTAGGCACACTTGGTATTTTTGAGAAAAATGATCGTATTACTGTGATTGCAAAGATGTCTAAAAAAACAGAAATTTATGGGAGACTAAAGCTAGTTTTTCATGGATATCAAATCCTAAACCCCATCATTTTAGCAGATCTTCTTGGATATTAGAAAGGAAAAAAAATGTCACTTACAATTAACGAACTAGAATCTCATTTAAAAAAAATAGGCGATTCCTTGCAAAGACAAAATGCAAGTCATTCTCAGCTACAAGGCTCAGTTTCAAATTTACAGCAACAGATATTAGCTTATAAGAATCAAGCAGAATCCGAGCTTAAACAATTTGATACAGATTTAAAAAAGGTTACAGATCAGCTTAGACTTCTTGCTGAAGATTTAACTCCTCGATTCAAAGAGATTGAAGACATTCCTGGTATTCGAACTCCAAAGTGGTACGAAGTAATTGTTCCCTTTGAGCAAGGAGATGATGTTGAAAGAATGAAATCAGTTGAAATCAACCCTGAAGGTCCTTTCATCATGACTCAAATCAGTCCTGTTTGGCAGATTTCTAGTGATAATCAGACAAATTACTTTGCAAATACAACCTCTGCAACGATCACTACAAATGTCCAACCACCACTCAATCGTATTATTCCTTGTACTGCATTCCCAATGATTGTCAATAATCTTGGCTATACAAACACAACATCTCTCGGCTATAACACACCATCTCTCACTCAGCTTTGCTCTACACTTTCAGGTGGAGCAGGTAATCCCTCAAGTGGACCACTGAGAGATATTCCAGAAATTGAAATACAAATTGAAATTGCTGGATCTGGTAGATATTGGACAACAGGCTCAATACCCTCTGCAGCCTTTTACACCTATGGTGGTCAGCCTTTGTATCTAGCTACTCAAGGTTGGGTAGAAAGAACGGATCGTATCATTGTGCATGCTAAACCTCTCGTTCCGATCCCACACAATGGCTATGTACGATTTATCATGCATGGATATCAAATTCTTGGGCATATTTCTATTTCGGAAGCTCTTGGCTACTAAATAGAAAGTAAAAGGATTAAAAAATGTCTAAAGATTTAGAACTGACAAAAAATTTGCAAGCCACCTTGGACTCTACACAACAACAAAATGCAAATCTTTCACAATTACAGAAATTGATATTTGATTTGCAAAAGGAAATTGTAAGTTGTAGAGAGAATGCTTTGCAAAACATAGATGCTCAAAAACAAAAGCTTTCACATCTCTCAACAGATTTGAAACAAATCGCAGATAGCGTTTCCATCAATACGAAAGACATTGAAGCAATTCCTGGTGTAAGAACACCCAAATGGTATGATGTTTACATTGATTTTGATTATTTGGATGCATCCTTAAAATTCAATTCTGTACAGATCAATCCTGAAGGCCCATTTGTAATCACACAAATCACACCGATTTGGGAATATGGTCCATTACCTTCAACTGTGGTTGCACAACCTGATC
>Ga0194118_10002187_pt1 | contig 25353 bp, 26 predicted proteins | sample TA2MahsurfametaG_2_FD_148662 | JGI IMG/M metagenome (GOLD analysis project Ga0194118, IMG submission 148662) | Freshwater microbial communities from Lake Tanganyika, Tanzania - TA2015013 Mahale N5 surface | ecosystem: Environmental > Aquatic > Freshwater > Lake | place: Tanzania: Lake...
CTCCAGATATATATGTAGATTTAACATTGTCCGGTATTATGTCAATATTATTGTCTTTGGAACAGGATGCTACAATCAAAAGTGATATTAATAGTTGAATTGCTTTTTTCATAAAATTTCTGCTAACTTGCTTATATGCGCTACTTATTTGCACCAAGCATACCCATTTTAGGTATATTGGTGCAACTCAATAGTGAATTTATGCTCTACAATAATAAACGGGAAATTCAAAAAAACAAAGCTTCAGGGGAATTATACAGGGGCGGCTATGGCTTATCGGTTTGGGGCTTTGCGGTCAGTGTAAAATACAAATACGGACACAGAGTTTCACGGAGTTGCACAGAGTTTCGCGGAGGGGTCATGCTTCGACAAGCTCAGCATGACAATTGCGTTACCCCACGCAGCCCGCGGTTTAACCGTGGGCTATATGGGAGCCAACCAACGGTTCACTCTTGAGAACTACCTTTGTGGTATGTCATCACCCTCCGCTATCCTTCCTTACGATGGTGAAGCCCTCCTCTACCCCGATTGGTGCACGGCTGGTGAATCTCAGCGTTATTTTGAAGAACTGATGCAAACTTCCGAATGGCAAAACGATGAGGTGGTAATGTTTGGAAAACGGCTGACTATGAGCCGCAAAACCGCATGGTATGGATTGCACCCCTTCATTTACACCTACTCGCATGTGGAAAGAACAGCTCTGCCCTTCACACCGGTGCTGGAGGAATTGCGCATAAAGTGCGAGGAAATCACGGGACATTCATATAACAGTGCCTTGCTGAACCTCTATCATCATGGCATGGAAGGCATGGGCAAGCACAGCGATGATGAAGACAGCATCGTTCCCCAAAGTGCCATTGCATCCTTGAGTTTTGGTGCTGAGCGTCCTTTTACTTTTCAGCATAAAACAACCCTGGAAAAGATTAAAATCGCCCTGCCCGACGGGAGTCTGCTGCTCATGAAGGACCTCTGCCAGCAACGCTGGTGGCATGAACTTCCCAAAACCAAAAAGGTGAGCGGTCCCCGCATCAATATTACGTTTAGGTTAATGAAAACCTAAGACAAACCGCTAATTATCAATTAAAACAGATTGTTTGTCCGATTTGTAAAAATTGGTACAAAAAGTGCATTTTAATTTGCATCAACGTATGAAAAGCAATCACGAAATTGATTACAAACTGCATGGCGAGGAAATGCAGTGCGTGCAGATTGAACTGGACCCTCAGGAAACCGTAGTGGCCGAAAGCGGCAGCTTTATGTTTATGGATGATGATATCCAAATGGAAACCATCTTTGGCGACGGCTCCAATGCCGGTGGCGGCGGGTTTATGGGTAAACTGTTCAGCGCAGGCAAACGCCTGCTTACCGGTGAAAGTCTTTTTATGACCGCCTTTACCAACCGTGGTTCCGCCCGACGCACCGTCTCTTTTGCCGCGCCTTACGCAGGTAAAATCATTCCCCTGGATTTGTATGAACTGGGCGGAAAAATTGTGTGTCAGAAAGATGCCTTTCTCTGCGCCGCCAAAGGCGTTAGCGTGGGCATTGAATTTCAGCGCAAACTGGGCACCGGGCTGTTTGGCGGTGAAGGTTTTATCATGCAAAAACTGGAAGGCGACGGACTGGCATTTGTGCACGCCGGTGGATTTATCATGGAACGCACCTTGCTGCCCGGTGAAACCCTGCGTGTGGATACGGGCTGTCTGGTTGCCTATACCAAAGACATAGATTACGATATTGAGTTTGTGAAAGGCATTAAAAACGCGGTATTTGGTGGCGAAGGGTTGTTTTTTGCCAAATTGCAGGGACCGGGAAAAGTGTGGCTGCAGACCTTGCCCGTGAGCCGCCTGGCCAGCAGAATCCTCTCTTATGGTGTAGGCGGACGCAAAGAAGAAGGCTCCATCCTCGGTGGATTTGGCAACCTGCTGGATGGTGATTAAAAATATTAAATTTGATTCATTAACAATTGATTCTATTACCATGAAAATGAAAATCATCCTATTGCCCGCAGTGCTTTTATTTGCAGCGGCAGTATCTGCCCAAATCCCGGCAGGCGACGAAAAACCCTACATCGAAGTGAATGGCAGCGGCGAGCTGGAAGTAATACCGGATGAGATATTTGTATCCATCACCATTCGCGAGCGCAGTGCCAACAAAAAAACCATTTCGGTGGAGGAGCAGGAGCAGAATCTGAAAAATGTGCTCAAGAATCTTAAGGTGGACCTGAAAAACCTTTCGGTTTCCGGTGCAAATACCGATTTTGTGAGGGTAGACTGGCGTAAGAAAGGCGTAATTACTCAAAAGCAATATTCGCTGAAACTGGGCAATGCGACCATTCTCGGGCAGGTTTTCGCCGAACTGGATAAACTGGAAATTACCGATGCATTCGTTTCACACGTGCAGCATTCCAAAATAGACAGCCTTCGCAAATTGGTAAAGATTATGGCCATTAAAGCCGCCAAAAACAAGGCAGATTATCTTCTTGCTGCCATAGGTGAAAAAACAGGTAAGGCATTAATCGTAAGAGAAAATGATGCGGCTTATTATCCTCAGCCCATGTGGGCAAATGTAAGAGGGGCAGATAAACTTGACGGGAATTCAGAGCCGCCCGCCGACCCCATCGATTTTAAGAAAATCAAGGTGGAAAGCAGTATTTATGTGAAGTTTGGAATTCAGTAGGATATTTATTCCCCTGCTTTTTTCTTCCATTTTACCCGGCAGCCAATGGCTTTGGTGAAGTTCACCTCAGGATCTTTGCCTGCTAAAAGAGCGTTTACTGCATCTTCCACATATTTTTTGTCAGCAGATGCTGCGTCCTCAGAGTTGTTGTCTATGGCACCCACATATTTTACCACAAACGTCTTTTTCTCTTTTTTAACCACGTAAACATGCGGTGTGCGCTCAGCGCCCCACTGTGTGGCAATAGCCTGAGATTCATCGTGAAGATAAGGGAAGGTAAAAGCCTTGTCTTTGGCGCGTTTCTGCATCTCCGGATAGCTATCATCGGGATACTGGACTGCATCGTTAGGATTGATGGCCACCACCGGATAACCCTGTGAAGCATATTTGTTGTGCAGGGCAATGATTCGGTCTTCATACGCCACGGAATACGGACAGTGGTTGCAGGTAAACACCACAATGTAGCCTTTGGCAGATTTGTTTGAAGCCAGGCTCATCTTTTTACCATCAATATTCACAAGTTTAAAGTCCTTAACAACATCACCGGGCTTATAGCCGGAATTGGCCGTAGTAAAGGCCATTGCTGTCAAAACAGCGGCTGAGAAAAGTATGTTTTTCATGGGTTTAATCTTTCAGTTTTAAAAATGTTTCTATGAAACGCTTAAGGTCGTTAAATTGTTCAAAGGAATCCTGTTTGCTGCCCTTTATTTTCTCTGATACAAACCAGGTTACCGGCAGTGCCCCACTCCAGGTGGAGTCAACAGCATTTATAAGATTTTGCATGTCAGCGGTTTTTATCAGCAAGTGCTCGCCGGGTATTTTGTATTCCGCAATTTTCTGCATTACACGGGCGGTATCCCGCAGACGATCGAACGCCACAAATACAAAATCTATTTTACCGCCATACAGGCTATCAGCTTTCAAAAAATAGGGCATTTCTTCCATGCAGGGCTTGCACCAGGTGGCCCAGAAATTAATAATTCGTGGCTTTACACCAGGTTTGAAACGTTCAAGCAGTTCTGCATCATTAACAATCCGAAGGTTCTGAGCCATTAATCCGGCTGAAAACAGCACCAAAAAAACCAGCAATAAACTAGGCTTCTTCATTTCGGATAAACAATTCAACTTCCTCTATTCTTGCGCCTTTGGCTTTGTTTACAATAAATTCAAAAGAACCTTCGCGCACACTTTCCCTCACGCGGGGAATTTTGCCGCAGATAGAAATCACAAAACCGCCGAGGGTATTATAATCTCCTTCAGGCAAACCGAGGTTATAATTTTCGTTGAGGTATTCAATTTCGAGCCGTGTTGAAAATAAATAATGTCGGGGGCCCAGTTCGGTTTCGGTCAACTGTTCGGTATCAAATTCATCGTCAATTTCACCAAAAATCTCTTCAATCACATCCTCGATTACCGCCAATCCGGCTGTTCCGCCAAACTCGTCAACTACCACGGCCACACTTCTGCGTTTTTGGATAAAATCCCGCAGCAAATCATGGGCCTGCATACTCTCATTTACAATCAACACCGGCTTCAAAACATCCTTAATTCTTGCAGGCTTACCAAACATTTCACTTTGGTGAACAAACCCAATAATATGATCTACATTTTCTCTATATATCAAAATTTTGGATAGGGAAGTTTCAATAAACAGTTTATGCAAATCTTCTACAGAATCCTCTATGTCCAGTGCTATCAATTCAGTTCTGGGCACCATAAAATCTCGCACACGCACATCACTGAATTCGAGTGCATTTCTAAATACTTCGGTATCAAAATCGGCCGTTTCAGCCTGCCCGGTATTTTCCAGTGAAACCATGTAATTGTCCAAATCAACCTTACTGAATACAACCGTATTTTCACTCACTTTTGCGCTTGTAAAAAGCTTTAAAAGCAAACCGCTGCTCTTTTTAGAGAAAAGTATGATGGGCCATAATAGAATATGAACAAAGCGAAATGGAAGTGCCAGGGAAAACAACACCGTATCGGGGTTGATTCGGAAAAGGCTTTTGGGCAAATATTCTGCCGTTACCAATACAATAATGGTACTTAGAATTGTGATAAGCGAAAATTTCAGTAAATGGTTGGGAATGTAAGGACTCAGGCTATTTTCCAGGATTTCTCCCATGTAAATACCATAGATAACCAGCGCCAGGTTGTTGGCAACCAACACGGTGCTGATAAAATCAGAAGGTGTTTTCAGATAACGGCTAAGCACTTTTGCCGTAAAACTGCCTTGCTTACTGCGCAATTCTATGCGCAATTTATTGGCTGATAAAAAGGCAATTTCCATACCTGCAAAAAAACCGCAGGTAATGAGACAAGCAACCACCACAGTCCAGTTTCCGGCCATATCGGGGGCTTGGGTTAGCAACAACGGCGTGACGACAGGGTCGGGCATTCCAATACGAAGATAGTAAAAAGATTCTGTATTCGGCAGATTGTCTTCACCAAACCGTATTTTCGCAACTATGAAACGGGTTTTATCAGCAGTGCTTCTGCTGGCTTTTGGCTTCCCCCTATTGAGGGCGCAGCTTCCAAACACTGTTTTTAATCAGCAACCTGCACCACCCCGCAAATCTATTGGTTTTCAGGCCGATGTATTCCCGTTTCTCAAAAACAACGAATATTTCAACGCCATTAATCCTGGTGAAACCTTTTTCGGGTTCAGAACATCCGTAGCCGGTGTTTTTAACCTGCAACCGGGCGGTAAGGCGCGCTTTACAACCGGCTTGATGGTGCAGGAAAATTACGGGGATGCCAAAACCGTTATTAAACCCATGTTCTCATTATCCCTCACCTCCTACAAAGAGTGGAATTATGTGTTTGGCACATTGGTTTCGGGCACCCGACATGGCCTGATTGAACCGTTGTATAATTATGAGCAAGTGCTTACCCAGCCGTTGGAATATGGCATACAGGTGCGCAGGGATAACAGTAAAATGTTTTACGACGGCTGGTTGGAATGGCGGCAGCGATTCAATTCCGGCAACGGAACCCGGGAAATGCTGGTTGCCGGGCAGCATATTCAGCCTCGTTTGTCCCTCGGTAAAAACACAACCTTATCGCTGCCTTTGCAAATGGTGTTGGTTCACCAGGGCGGACAGTCTGTAAACAATCCTTTGCCCATAAGCACCAGAATAGCAGCCACCGGAGGTTTGCGCCTTGCAGGCAACGACACCGGCTGGGTGATGGAAGGCTATGCCCTGCAAAGCCTTGATAATTCGCCCAACCCGCAGCAACCCTGGAAAAATGGTTACGCCTTTATGGCCAACCTGCAAAAACGTTTTGGACGATATCACCGTGTTGCTGCAACATGGTGGTTTGCGCGTGAGTTTACTTCCACACTGGGAAATCCCGTGTTTACGAATGTTAATCTAGGCTATCCATATGCCAACGAACACACACGGCGAATTGCCATGCTGCGTTACGTCTATACGTGCCCCATACTGGGCAACAACCTTTGGATTGATGCGCGGATAGAACCTCATTACGATTTTGAGCGTGCCGGTATGGAATTCTCGCATGGCTTGTACCTGCGCTACATCAGAAGCGGCAGTTTCAGCATTCCACGCATTCCCGGATTTTTCTGATATCAGGGTTTAAAACCCCGAAAAGCCCATTTAAAACCTTCCTTGAACCCCGGTTTTACTGTAGCTTTGGTGTGAATTCTATAAGAAATACCCCATTCCAGGTAATCGGCCATGCTAAGGTGGGTGCGCATGAGCACCATGGCTGTAAGCGATGGAGAGATATAGTATTTTACCCCCAGTGCCTGGTAATATTTGCGTTTGGTGTCGTCGGGACGGTAGAGATAGAAACCCAAATCCGCAACCATTCCTACACGACCCACGCGATACTCATGCCCCCCACTGATGGAAATCTCAGCGGATTTATTTAAGCCCGCTTTTGGTAATGGCTGAAACTTTGTGTACACATAGGTTCTGTCATAAAAACCATTGATAGCCGCCGTCCAGAACCGCCAGGGTTTGTAGGGATAAAGCACTTTCAGTTCGGCTACGTAATTGAAAATATTGCGAGGATCATCCATGCTCATTTGTTTTTTGCCAAAGCGCAATGATGGCTGCCATTCAACGGTATTGGGGTTTTCAGGGTAAAGTGGCTTGTAATAATTATTGTTGTTATCAGACTGTTTTGCGGCTAAAAACAGGCATGGCATATTGATGCCCAGGTTGGGCTGACCAAAATTTCCGTTGGAATAATGAATCATCGAGAGGCCCAGTTGTATTGTTTTTCTGACGGAAATGGGCTTTTGCACATACATTGCGGCTTGCATCATACCATTAAACCGGCTGCCGATGGCTCGGTTTCTGGGGTTGGTGTATACATCCCACTGCCTGGAAAGCATACCAATTCCGGTGGTGAGCCTAAACCGAAGGGATGCTTTTTCATTTCCACTAATTCCTGCATCGTAATAGCAAAAAAGTGAACTCACATTGCCATTGATGTCATTAAACAGCATAACATGGTTTGCGCCTATACCAGCAAAGGGTTGCTGCTGGCTTTTAGCCAGTTCACCATCTTTGTCAATTTTCCATTCACGCGAAGCCTCCAATCCCAGCACATGGCTGCCCATGGCCTGCATATCTTCGTGGTGTGCCGCCAGAAATCCCGGATAGGCTCTAAAAGCCCAGGCATGCTGAGCATAGGATTTACAAAGGCTAAAAAAGGTAAAAAGTAGAATTGCGGCTTTGCGCATACCGCCGTTGGTTTATTTTTCGTTTTTTTCGGTGGCCAGAACCATTTTAATGCCCAGGTTGGCGCCCACCTGCATCACATCAACCAAATCCTGCACATAAGCTTTGGCATCGGCACGAAGTACTACCACCAAACCGGCGTCTTTGCTATTGGGATCTTGATACTGATCGCGCAGCGCTTTCAATTTGCTTTCTAGTTCTTCATATGTAACTTCCTGCTGTTCAATAAAGACCTGCAGTGCATCGGGATTAACAGGATCCCTTCTTACGGTGAGAGGTATCGATTTAGGGCTTACCGTGCTGGTGGTTTTTGCCTGGGGCAGCATCACCTTAATTACGTTGGGATTGGCAAGGGTGCTGGCTATGAGGAAGAATAGCAACAGGAAGAACATGATATCGTTCAGCGACGATGATTCTACCTCTGCTTCTTCGCGTTTGCGTCTTCCTATTTTCATACGTTGTGGCTAAAACCGTTAATTAAAAGTTAGATTTATTCAGCAGCTCCAGAAAAGCCAGGTTTTGTTCCTGCAAACGCTCTGCGAAACGATCTATTTTGCGGATGTACATCTGGTAGCCAAAGTAGGCGATAATACCAACGAGCAGACCGGCAAAACTGGTAACCATTTTCACATACAAACCGCCGGAAATAGCACCGATACTCAGGTTATTGTCAACACTGATTGCATAAAAGATATTAATTACACCCCAGATTGTACCTACAAAACCAATCATGGGAGCAAGTCGGCTAATCAGACTGAGCATGTTGAGGTTGCTTTCCATGGCGCTAAGTTCCACGTTGGCACGGGTTTCCATGGCGCTTTCAATTTCACGCATGTTGCTGCCCAGAAAACGAAGCCCGGTAGCAATCACTTGAGCCTGTGCGGTAGGAGAGTTGGAACAGTAGGCAAGTGCGCTGTCAGGACGGTTTTCCTTGAGATGGTCCTTCACCACATTCATCAGGTTAAAATCCATTTTAGCGCGGCCTCCAATATACATGTACCGTTCTATGAGAAAGAAAATGGTTGCCAGCAGGGCTATGGCTAGAAATATCATGGTTACGCCGCCTTTGACCATAATTTCCAGAATGGGTGCAGAAACGTGTTCTGCGCTTTTAGCGGCTGCAGCTACTGCCTGAGCAGTATCGGTTTGAAGAAGGGTAATGAGCAGATGCATAATTTACGTAATGCGAAAAAACGCAATATTTATGGATTAACGATAATCAGGGTGTTAAAATTATCCCCAGTGTTCTTTTTTTCGGTCGGAGTAAAATCAATTCATGTTGTCCAGCTCGGCCACGCCCCCGCTGATGATGTACTTGGTCCAGTGGCTGCTTTCGGCGTTTACACTTTTGATTTTGCTTTTTTCCACCAAAAGCATTTCTCCGCTAAAACCATAACTATAAGGAAGATATACGGCACTGTAGCCGGGCATGTCTATAATCTTCATGTCTTCCTGGGTAATAAATCCCATTCGGTAAATGCCTTCTCCCACGCATACAATAACCGGCTTGGTGAATTTCTTCTTATCACCGACAAAGGCCTCGGTCATGTCTTTGGTGGTGCCGAAAATAAAACTGAGACCGGGGGCTTTTTCAATAATTCCTTCAAAGAAGTCCAAAATTTGCCGGGCAACCACGCCCCGGGTTATAAAACCCACGGTTAGGATAATGGTTACCACCAGCAATGTATAAAAGAAAAATTCTTTGCCGCTAATTTCCCGCAAATGCAACAAGCCGGTTATGGTGTTTACCAGCCACACAATGATAAGGATGGTGAGTAATATGGGTAATAAAACCAAAAGTCCGCGCAGGAAATAATTGATAAGCAGTCGCCAGGTGCTTCGGGCTCTTCGGTTGCTATCACTCATGGAAAAAGGTGTTTTATTGTTCATGATTGCAGTGCTTGTAAATCCTTGCCGATGTCTTTTCGGTAAAACTTCCCTTCATATTGCACGGTTTCAGCGGCATGCAGGGAAATTTCGGCAGCCATTCCAATGTTCTCAGCCAGCGATGTGATGGCCAGCACACGGCCGCCATTGGTAACCACCCCTTTTTCGGTGAGTTTGGTGCCGGCATGGAAAAACAGGGTTTGGGCGCCGGGTGCGGGAATTTGCATGGGTTTCCCATTCTCAATATCACCGGGGTAGCCGGCAGATACGAGGAAAATGGTGGCGGCGGTTCTTGAATCCATTTCAAACGGCAGTTTATCAAGGCCTCCGTGGGCTATGGCTACCGCCAGATCTTTCATATTCACCCGCAGGCGGGGAAAAATGGCTTCTGTTTCCGGATCACCCATGCGCACATTGTATTCAATGACTTTGGGTTCGCCGTTGCAGTTCATCAGGCCCATAAACAGAAATCCTTTGAATGGGTGTCCTTCTTTTATAAGACCTTCAAACGTAGGAATGGCAATGCGTTCCGCTACTTTTTGCATGAAGGTTTCGTTGGCAAAAGGAACCGGACTAATGGCGCCCATACCGCCGGTATTGGGACCGGCATCACCTTCGCCAATGCGTTTGTAATCCTTGGCGCTGCCCAGCATTTTCCAGGTTTCTCCATCACTCACAGCAAAACAACTGATTTCTATGCCATGCAGAAATTCTTCAATCACCACGGTATTTCCGGCATTGCCGAAACGGGCATTGGAGATCATGTCGTTCAGCACATTTTCTGCTTCGGTGATATCTTCCGTAATAATTACCCCTTTCCCGGCTGCCAGTCCATCGGCTTTGAGTACGTAGGGTGGCGAAAGTGTGGCCAAAAAATCCTTGCCTTCGTGAAGATTTTCAGATGTAAAACTCTTGTAAGCCGCCGTGGGGATGTTGTGGCGCATCATGAAGGCTTTGGCAAAATCCTTGCTACCCTCCAATGTGGCTGCATATTGGTCGGGGCCGGCCACGGCAATGCCATGTGGCTGCATAAAATCCACGATACCGGCCACCAGCGGATCTTCGTTGCCCGGCAAAATCAATGAAATATTTTTATCGCTGCAAAAGGCAAGTACTGCTTCAAAGTCCAGGGGATTGAGGTTTACGTTCTCGCCGCACTGCGCGGTTCCGGCGTTTCCGGGTGCTATGTAGAGTTTGCCAGGGTTCCCCGATTGCGACAATTTCCATGCAAATGCATGTTCGCGACCACCAGAGCCGAGCAAAAGGATATTCATGCTGCGAATTTACATGCGGAATCGTGATGTGTGTGTGATATTTTGGCTACAGGTTTATGACAACAAATCACCTGACGTAAAATGGCTGTATTGCACACCACGGAACAGCTCACCAAATTAGTCTGTGGGCTTTTAATAGCCAAAGAGTTCGTTCAGACCCAGAATTGTTACCTTTCCATATTTCTCCAGGTCTTTACGTCCTATTTTATCCTTGCTGGCCACCACACACAGCGCCCATTTACGGTTGCTGATATGGTTTTTGTGGAATGCTTCAATGTCTTTCAGAGACAGGTTGGGCAATGCTTCGTACAAGGCTTTGTTGGCATCCATTTCCTGCCCTTTTTTGCGCAGGCTCATGTAGGTGCCAATCAGATAATCTTCGGTGGTCCGGGATGTTTCAATGCGGTTCTTCAGACTTTCTTTGGCCAAGGCGTATACATTGCTGTCAGCAGGCATGCCATTGAGCAGTTCGTTCATGGCAGCAATAGCATCGTGGAATTTATCCGCCTGGGTGCCAATAAACGCCATAGCGGCGCAATATTCATCTTTCTCGTCGGGGATGCTGTACCCGGCATAGGTACTGTAGGCCAGGGCTTTTGCTTCGCGGATGTTCTGAAATACCACACTGCTCATATCCCCGCCAAAATACTGGTTGAACGCTGTTGCAACAGGCTCATCGGCGGCATTGTACAATCCATCACGGTTTAACCAAAAAATACTGGCCTGTACCTGTTTGTAATCGGCAAAAAACACCTCGTTTTCCTTGTTTTCCTTAGGAACAAACTTCTTTGCCGGCTTGGTTTTGGCAAAAGACTTGGGATTGCCGTGAATATCCAGCAGCGTGGTCAGCAGTTTGCCCTGATCTCTTTGACCGTAATACAAAACCTCATGCGAAATTGCTTTTATTCCCTTGATCTGATCTATAAGATTGGCTGATGTAAGTTTCTTGAGCTCTGCATTGGTCAGAATCCATCGGGCCGGGTTATCGGCTCCATGCATGGCATACGCATTCAGTCGGCTGCTGATGGCTCTGCTGCTGAGTTTGCTGTCTTCACGCTTTTTCAGTTCCCCTTCAATCATATCCTTGAACGCCTTTTCATCGGCCACAGGATTGTTCAGCAAGCCTTCCACTATGCGCAGGGCTTGCTCAAAATTTTCTTCGGGGCCCGTCAGCGAAACATACGTTTCTTCATCACCCACGCTGGTGAAGAAATTACATCCCAGCGCATACATTTTTTTGCTGATTTCTTCAGCATTCATACCCGGTATACCGGCATAACGAATATACTGCATGGCCAGCGGCAGGGACTTGTTGTGGTTTTTGCCAAAAGCATACACATACGACATCGAAAACAGGCGGTTTTCAGTGTTTTTAACATAGTGAACCGCAAGATCTGTTTTAAGGGACAGTCCGGCTGCTTTACCCAGTCCTGTATGTACAATTCCATCTTTCAGGTTGGCATATACGGGCGACAATGACTTTGTTTCCTCTTCCAGCCATTCTGTAACGAAAGCACTTTGCTTGTCACGGTTTAGTTCCACACTGCTAATTTCGGGTTTGTTGATTTTAGAAACTGTGCTGTCGGTACCCCTGCGCTTGAAAACTTCTACGCGCTCACGGTCCAGAAATTCTTTGGTTACCTCCATGATGTCTTCGCGGGTAAGTTGTTTCATGGCCCAGAATTCATTCCATTGCTTCTGATAGCCCTGTCCGTTGATATAGCTTTCCATCAGAAAATAGCCACGGTTGGCATTTTCCTTGAATTGCTCAAGTCGGCTGATTTCTTCATTGAGGATAATGGCTTTTACCAGGCTATCATCAAATTTGCCGTCGCGGATCAGCTCCATTTGCGAAATCAGCAAATCTCGCACCTGCTCCAGGGTCTGACCTTCCCTGGGTTTGCCGGTAAGCTGAAATACACTGTAATCATTGAGGGTATTCACTCCACTGTTGGCGCTCAGCACTTTCTGTGCTTTCACCAGGTTTAGGTCAATAAGACCCGCGCTGCTGTTGTTTAGCAGCAGATCAATCAGTTTGGCAGCCCTGGCTTCGCGGGTGCCGGCACCGGGCATGCGGTATCCGATGGTTACCCATTCGGCATCCGGGCCAACCACATCAAATTTGCGGGGTGTACCAAACGGCATTTCACCTTCAAATTCATAGGTTTTCACCGGCTTGGGCTGCATCCATGCAAAATGTTCGGCAACGCCGTCAGCAGCAAGATCCGGATCAAAATCACCTGCCAGAATGATGGCCATGTTGTTGGGAACATAATAAGCATTAAAATACTCACGAATGGCTTTCAGGCTGGGGTTTTTGAGGTGTTCAACCGTGCCGATGGTGGTTTGCAGGCCATAGTTATGTTTTTTAAATAACTCACCCATGAGTTTGTCCTCAACCTTTTCACCATCACGGTCCAGGCTAATGTTCTTTTCTTCATAAACAGCTTCCAGCTCGGTGTGGAACAGGCGCAGCACAGGGTTGCGGTAACGCTCCGATTCCAGTTCCAGCCATTTGTGAAACATGTTGGTGGGAACATCATTGATATACACCGTCATTTCATTACTGGTAAAGGCGTTGGTGCCTTCGGCGCCCATAGCCTGACACATTTTGTCAAACTCATTGGCGATGCTCCACTTGGCAGCCAAGCGGCTTACGCTGTCAATTTTTTTATAGATGCCTTTTCTTACATTTTCATCCTTACTTTGGTTGTATTGTTCGTACAGGACATCAATCTGGTCAAGCAATGGCTTTTCTTTGCTCCAGTCGAGGGTTCCGTAGCGGTCAGTTCCCTTGAAAAGCATGTGCTCCAGGTAATGTGCCAGTCCGGTGTTGTTGGCGGGGTCGTTTTTACTGCCGGTGCGCACAGCCACCATGGTTTGAATGCGCGGTGTACGGGGATTTTTACTGGTAATTAGGGTTAATCCGTTTTTGAAAGTGTAAATCCGCACGTTCAGCGGGTCGCCTTCAAATTTGCGGACGGTCCATTTGTCGGTTTTTTCTTCGCTGTAGGTAGATACGCGGTCCTGAGCGAGAAGCGCATAAGCAGCCAGAAACAGGAAACTGAGAGAAAAGAGTTTTTTCATGGGTGTGCGAATTTACCCCAAATCAGGCAAAAGCCTTGCCATTGTGCCCCTGCTTCGATAAAATGATGGTGTATGACGACCATCTTTGCGCGTTTAGTCTCGTTTTTAATACCTTTGAAAGGCAATGAGAACCGGAATAGGTAAAGTCTTTGTAATGCTTTTGCTGTTGGCTTTGCCAGAACCAGCCACGTCGCAAGGCGGAAAAGTACGCAAGCAGATACGCAAAGGAAAGATCATAGAAAACCGGTTCAGCGCATATCCATCGCCACCGGCACCGGATTATAAAGACATGCATAACTGGGCGGCGCACCCCGATAAAAAAGACCCTTCTGATGAGGTTCCCAAAAGCCTTTCAGGAAAAGTAAATCCTCCGGTTGCCGATGTTTTCTTTATTCATCCCACCTCTTATACCGGCAGCAGCGGCGATTTGTTCCGCTGGAATGCAGATGTGCGTAACGAAAAAATCAACAAAGAAACCGACAATGGCACTATTCGGTTTCAAGCCAGTATTTTCAACAACCATTACCGTGTATTTGCACCCCGATACCGTCAGGCTCACTATTTTAGTTTTTTAACACACAACCTTTCCGACAAAAAACAAGCACTTGATTTGGCCTACACGGATGTTAGAAAAGCTTTTCAGTATTACCTGGATAACCACCGCAATGGCAGGCCGTTTCTGATTGCCGCACACAGCCAGGGCACTATCCATGCCCACAGGATTCTGCGCGAATTTGTAGAAGGAAAGCCCCTGCAGCAGGATTTTGTGGGCGCGTATTTACCCGGAATGCCCGTTCCGGCAGATTCATTTACCCTGCTGATGCCCTGTAAAGACAGCACCGATTTTGGCTGCTGGACCAGCTGGCGCACCTGGCGCTATGGCTATGAACCTACAGGGTTTGCGGCTGTTTGCCACAACCCCGTTTCATGGACAACCGATACGGTTCAGGTAGATAAATCCAGGCACAAAGGTGCTGTACTTCGTGACTTCAAAAAAACCAGACCTCAACTTTGTGATGCCAGGGTTCACAACGGCATTTTATGGATACACCGCCCCAATTTTCCGGGCAGCCGTCTTATTAAAAACCCCAATTATCACATTTGCGACTATAACCTATTCTACCTGGATGTGCGCGAAAATGCCGGATTGCGGCTGCAATCATTTCTTAACGAAAACACGGCACAAAAAACAACAATCACCGCACCCAAATAGACCTAATCCTTAATTTTGCACGGTGCATACGGTTTTTATCTCCACCGGATCTAACCTCGGAAATCGCGAGAACTTTCTTTCCAAAGCAGAGGAGGAAATTACCGTGCATGCCGGCAGCATTTTGGCGGCAAGCCATATCATCGAAACCCCACCCTGGGGCAATACAGAACAGCCTGCATTTCTGAATCAGGTTTTGAAAATAAAAACTCGGTTTCCTCCCTTATTTTTGATGGAAAGCTTGCTTGACATAGAAAAAGCAATGGGCCGCAACCGCACTGAAAAATGGGGACCCCGGATTATTGACATAGACATTCTGTTTTTTAACAACCGCATCATCAACCAAGAAGACCTTTGCATTCCCCATCCACACCTGCACGAACGCGAATTTGTACTAAAGCCTATGGTGGAAATAGCCCCGGATTTTGTACACCCCGTATTTCAAAAAACCATGTCTGAACTGCTACAGGAACTCAATAATGCCTGAAAACCTGCCTCCTTATCTGTTTCCTTCGGTTTCATGGTTTTTAACCGGAATAAAAATCGGGGAAATCAGGGTGGCAGCGGGTGGCAATTTCGAAAAGCAGACACCACGCTCGCGCTATGCGATTGCAGGCCCCAATAATATTCAAACCCTTTCAGTACCGGTGGTGCACGGTGGCTCCAGGTTGCTCAAAGATACCCCAATAAGCGCACAAAACCCGTGGATTAAAGAACACATCCGAGCCATAACCACCGCCTATGGCAACGCTCCCTTTTTCGAGTTTTATGACTACCGGGTTTTGCCATTGCTGAACACAGAAACCGTATCACTCAAAACCCTTATTGTTCATTCCATTGAATGCCTTCACCGTCAATTGCAGTGCCCTGTACCTTTGGTTTTTATTGATGAATGGAATTTCAGGGAACCCGAAATAACCGTACCCTCCTATCCGCAGGTGTTCGAAGACCGACATGGTTTCAGGCCGGATGTCAGTGCTCTGGATTTACTGTTCAATCTGGGTCCTGAAGCGGCCGACTATTGGGATGATTTTCTGAAGTCTGTGTAAGCTGCTTTCGGTAGGGTGTGCCATAATCGCCCCGTAAGGTATTGGACTGATGAATAAACAAGAGAAAAAATACCGTAAATAATACTTGCAGTATTACTATAAGCTGATTACCGTATTTATATGTTATGGAAACAATTACAGAAAGTGTAATTGAAGCCATAGGCAGTGCACCAATCATGTAATGGGAACGCACTGGAATACCTGAAAATGTGATGAGCAAGCCCGGAATAATCACAAAAGCAAACAGCAGAAATCCGATGGGATGAGATGGCATTATTTCCGAAAAACCGGTTTTGATGGTTTTAAACATCCCAAACAGCACCAGCCCTGCAATGCCGGAGGCATGTATCAGCGGTAAATACATTCCGCCAGGAAAAGCCATAAATGTTTTCCATTCGCCGTCAGCGAAATAATACATATTGAAACCCGGGGTATCGGTCAATAGCCGCAGCCAGTATTCCAGTTTTAAAATGTTATTGATATGTGAAATACCGCCTCCGCAGCTGAGCATTGCCAATACCCAGGGAATGCCGGGCAAGGTAGCAGGTATAGCTCCGGCAAAGAGCCACAGCCATTGTTTTTTGCTAAATTTTTTGAAAAAAAGAATAGCCAGCAAAAAACCACCTGCGTAGAAAAAACCACTGAGGTGTAATTGTCCGGCGAAGGCGCAAAAAACACCCGTAACCAGAAGTGCTGACCAACTGTTTCGGTGAAGGTAACCCCACCACATTACCGCAATAAAAACGGGCATCAGATCCTGGGCCCAAATTTTTCGGGCAAATAATACAGGCATCAGCGATACGGCATACATGGCGAGTCCCCAAAGAAGTTTGGTTTTTACGGGTTCATCGTAGCGCAAAGCGCAATGCACCATCAGCGCAAGCGCCAGCACATTAAGCCATTGCACACCCATAGCCATAAACAACGGTGAAGGATGCAAGCCATAAAGCAATGCAAACGGCCAGATGCTGAAACCTGCATTGGGCAAACCTGCTCCGGAAGGCATTCCTATCAATGGCAACCCATTTTTCCAGGCCTCACCGGCCAAACGGAACATTTCCTGCTCATCAAATTTCCACTCCATATCGGCAGGCCAGATGCAGCGCAGTAAGGCTCCGGCAACAACAATGGCAATGGGAAATCTATACGGCTTCAACACCTGCGATATTAGCTTTGATTGGTATAAAAAGCCAAACCCATCAAAAAAATAGGGTAACACTTGCGGTGCAGGCGTAACTTTGAGCACAACAAACGCGTTTAACCTGCATGTACCTTACCCTGGATATTGGCAACACCAAAACCAAATTTGTCCGTTTTTCGGAGGAGGGTGCTGTGCTGGAATCCGGAATTGCGGAAACATTGCCCGATACCGCCGGCTGTAAAGCAGTAGGTGTGGCCAACGTAGGCGATGCCAATACAAATTTTTCAGTAGCAAAATGCCCTGTTTTTAGCATCAGTCACCGGGCAAAACTCCCGTTTTCCATGGCATACCAAACCCCTGAAACCCTGGGTGCCGATCGGCTTGCTGCTGTTGTAGGTGCGGCATTTTTGTTTCCCGGAAAAGATATTTTGGTAGCAGATGCAGGCACCTGCCTAAAATTTGAACTGTTGAAAAACAACGTATACCATGGTGGCAGCATTGCACCTGGATTAATGATGCGCTACAAAGCATTAAAATCCTTCACCCAAAGATTGCCCGAAATTGAACACCGCAATTTTGACAGCCTGCTGGGCAATACCACCGAAACCGCCATCCTGAGCGGTGTTCAGGCTGGTTTTTTACAGGAAGTTTCAGGAATAATCTCGTCTTTTCAAGAGGAAACGGACGGGCTTCAGGTAGTAATTACCGGCGGTGATGCCCCATTTTTGGCGGAACGCCTCAAAACAAAGATATTTGCGGAACCTTTACTGGTTCACTACGGATTATACCACACCCTGCGTTTGAATGGATATTAAGAAAACCCTTTGCATATTGTCTCTGTTGGGCATAACCACCCTGAAAGCGCAAACTGCAGGTCAGAATTATACCTTGTCGCCCTACAGCAATTTTGGACTGGGCGAACTGATACAGCCAAATTTTCTGCAGGCCGGCGCTGCCAGCCAAACCTTCAGCGGTGCATACAGCTACAGCCTGATGAATCCAGCCACGCTGGGTAATTTGCGCTACGCCACCATGGATTTTGGCATGCACGGAAGGTTTGGAACCATTCAATCAGGCAATGAAACCCAGACATTCAACGGAGGCTCTTTCAGCTATATGAGCCTGGCGTTTAATAACTACCGAACTTACAAACGCAAGGTTTTGGAGGAAGCTGTTAATGGCAAAGTGGTAAAAAAATATAAATCCACGCCTTACGCCTGGAACTCTGCCATTGCGCTGTATCCCTCCACCAGCATGGGCTACAACTATAACTACGAAAGCAGTGTGCCCTTCAAAAACAGAACCGCTCATGTGGGCAGTGGCGGCATTAATGTTTTGGAACTGGCTCAGGCCCTAAAACTCGGAAAACACATACAGCTTGGATATTCGGGCGGATATATGTTTGGGCAGCTGAAAGACAACGCTGTATTCAGTTTCCCCGACACCATTGGTTTTCAGTTTGTAGAAGACGAACGCGTAGTGGATGTGAAAGGTTTTCAGCACCATGCAGGGCTTTTGTTGTCGCTGGAAAAAGACAGTACGGAACACCATCTTGGTTTTAGTTATGGATTTCATTCCGGTATGCGTGCTAACCTCAGCAGAACGGCCCAAACACTGGAACTTATCAGCAATGGTGGTGTTAACAGACTACTGGTGGTAGATACCGTGCTGGGTGAACAATCCGGTAACAAATCCTTTACCATGCCGGCCTCCTTTGGTGTAGGATATCAATTCAGGTTCCGCCGGGCCTTTAGCGTTTCGCTGGATTATCGCAAAACCATGTGGGGTAATTATTCGGCCTTTTTCAATCCCGGTGGCACGCTTGCCAACCGCAGCGATTATGGATTATCGTTTATATTAAACCCCATGGATGAAAAAGCCCCAGGCAAGAAACGCATGAAACCTCCTGTGCGCTTGGGTGTTTCAATGGCCGAAACACAAAATGTGCTTACCTCTGCAGGAAACCCCTATACGGTTACTGAGCAACGCGCCTTTGTGGGATTTGGAATTCCTTTGTCGCGCAGATATTACGACAGCCGCACGTTGCGCAGCATGGTGCACCTGCAGGCCGAATACCTTACACGCGGAAAAAATGCAGGTGGTCTGGCACGCGAGGAGTACCTGCTGTTTTCTTTGAGCATGAACCTGGGCGATATCTGGTTTCAGCGCCGTAAATTTGACTAATGCGCATTGTGTTGCTCATACTGCTGCCCTTGCTATGGGTTGCCTGCTCGGAAAAGCCCGGCGGCAGTTACCGCAGTAAAAAGTCTGACAGCATTGCTACCCGCGAAATGGCCGAGAATGTGACCATTGAATATACCGATTCAGGTTTGCTAAAAGCGGTGATTGAAAGTCCGGTAATGATTGGGGTAAAGAACGTACGCAACCCTTACATTGAAATGCCCAAAGGCATACGCGCCGATTTTATTGATAAAACAGGAAACATAGAAAGCTACCTGCTCAGCGAATATGGCATCAGCTACACCGAGCAAAAACGCATGGTGGTGCGCCGCAATGTGAGGGTGCTGAACATGAAGTGCGAAAAGCTTGAAACAGAAGAACTGATATGGGATCAGCAAAAGGGCAGGATTTACACGGATAAATTTGTGAAAATTACCACACCGGAGCAAATAATAACGGGCGAGGGCATGGAAAGCGACCAGACCTTTTCCGACTGGGAAATTATGAATGTAAGTGGAACAATAAACCGAAAAAAGAATGATACGCTACCATGTAATGAGTCTGCTATGCCTCGCCGCAGCCGCACTCGCCGCCATTGAGGCTTTGGCCGGTTTTACGGTAGATGCCGACCGCCAAAAGATTATGTGGTATACCAGCATGCCCGCCTGGATTATGTGCGGCTTGTTTTTGGGGTGTATTCTCATGTACGTGCACCTGCGCAGAAAACGCAAGGCTGAGTTGATGGGTGGCGGACAACCTTAGCAAGGCGTATTTAACTGTTTATTGGTCTCATGGTTTATTGGTGATTAGAAATGAGTTAAAATTACAGAGTTCATCTCCTGCCTCTTAACTTTCAACTCCTAACTAAAACTTTCGATTGTCAACTGCTAACTATCAACTAATTTTTGTATTTCCCAAAATCCTTGTCGTGCGCCTCTTCATACAAACGCTCTTTGGATAAACTGCGGAAATAATCGTAGGTGATGCGCAAGCCCTCGGCACGGTTTATTTTAGGCTCCCAGCCCAGTATGCTGCGGGCACGGGTAATATCCGGCTGTCGCTGTTTTGGATCGTCTACCGGAAGGGGCTTATACACCACTTTCTGGTCGGTGCCGGTGAGTTTAATAATCTCCTCCGCAAATTCAGCAATGGTTATTTCATCGGGATTGCCCACATTCACCGGATATGCATAGTCGCTCAGCAACAGGCGGTAAATGCCTTCCACCAGATCATCAACGTAGCAAAAGCTGCGGGTTTGGCTTCCGTCACCAAAGATGGTTAAATCTTCGCCCCTTAGTGCCTGCCCGATGAAGGCCGGTAATACGCGACCGTCATTCAGGCGCATGCGCGGTCCATAGGTGTTAAAAATGCGCACAATGCGTGTTTCCACACCATGATAGGTGTGATAGGCCATGGTAATGGCTTCCTGAAAGCGTTTGGCCTCGTCGTAAACACCGCGCGGACCGATGGGATTGACATTGCCCCAATAATCTTCATTCTGCGGATGAACCGTGGGATCGCCATAAACCTCGCTGGTGCTGGCCACTAGAATACGTGCACCCTTGCTTTTAGCAAGTCCCAGTAGATTATGGGTTCCCAAAGAGCCCACCTTCAGGGTTTGAATGGGAATTTTCAGGTAATCGATGGGGCTGGCCGGACTGGCAAAGTGCAGGATATAATCCAGCTGCCCGGGCACATGCACAAATTTGCTTACATCGTGGTTGTAAAATTCAAATTCCTTGAGGGAAAATAAGTGTTCAATGTTCCGCAAATCGCCGGTGATGAGGTTATCCATGCCAATAACGTGGTAACCTTCTTTAATAAAACGATCACAAAGGTGTGACCCCAGAAATCCGGCGGCGCCTGTTATTAAAACTCTTTTCATGCGGGTTTAATGTCCTCCCGGCCAATGCTCACATAGCGGTAACCGTGTTTGCGCATGGTGTCGGTTTCAAATACATTCCTTCCGTCAAATATCACCTTGGTTTTGAGCAATGAGCTCAGTTTATTGAAATCCGGTGTTCTGAACTCAGGCCATTCGGTGGCAATAATCAAAAAGTCTGCACCCTGAACGGCTTCATATGGGTTTTCACAAAATCGCACATCATCCCCCAGCAATGCTTTCACATTGGGCATGGCTTCAGGATCGTAGGCATTGACCGAAACGCCCTGCGCGTGCAATTCAGCAATGATTTCCAATGCCGGTGCCTCGCGTATATCGTCGGTATTGGGTTTGAAGGCCAAGCCCCAGATAGCTGCCGTTTTGCCCTGCAGCGCCGTTCCGTATTCCTTGCGGATTTTATCGACCAGCAGGCGTTTTTGAGCAGCATTCACTTTTTCAACGGCATTCAGAATTTCAAACGGGTATTTAACCTCAGAAGCAGAATGAATAAGGGCTTTCACATCCTTGGGGAAACATGAACCGCCATAACCGATACCGGGAAACAAAAAGCGTTTGCCGATGCGATCATCTGAACCAATGCCTTTGCGCACCATGTCTACATCCGCGCCCAGCAATTCGCACAGGCGTGATATTTCGTTCATAAACGAGATTTTGGTAGCCAGGAAGCTGTTGGCTGCGTACTTGGTCAGTTCCGCACTGCGGGTATCCATAAACAACACGGGGTTACCTTGTCTTACATAGGGTGCATACAATTCATTCATCACCTCGCGGGCTCGGGCACTTTCAGCGCCAATCACCACCCGGTCGGGCTTCATAAAATCTTCCACGGCCACGCCTTCACGCAAAAATTCGGGGTTGGAAACCACATCAAATTCGCCCTTAAAATTCTTAGCAACGGCTGCTTTTACCTTATCAGCAGTACCCACCGGAACGGTGCTCTTATCCACGATAACGCGATAATCCGTCATCATTTGTCCCAACTGGTCGGCCACGTGCAGCACATAGCTCAGGTCAGCGCTACCGTCTTCACCGGGAGGGGTTGGCAAAGCCAGGAAAATAACCAGTGAATCCTGTATTGCCTCTTTGAGGTTTGTTGTGAATTTCAACCGGCCTTCCTTCAGGTTTCTTTTGAATATAACTTCCAGACCGGGTTCGTAAATGGTGATTTGACCTGATGCCTGTTTTTCTACCTTTTGGATGTCAATATCTACACAGACAACGTTGTTTCCGGTTTCGGCAAAGCAGGTGCCGCTTACCAGTCCAACATATCCGGTTCCAATAACTGCTATGTTCATGCTAAAGTGCTAAAGTAATTTTTTATGGTTGAGGTGATGTATTCAAGTTGTTCGGTTTCCATGTCTGTTCCCATGGGCAATGCCATGATGCGGTTGCAAAGATATTCTGTAACGGGCAGCGTAACATCCTGTTGGTAAGCCACTTGTTTGTACAATGGCAGCGGATAATAAATCATGCTGGGAATGCCGTTATTTTTCAGATATTCCTGCAATGCGGTGCGCAGTTCGGGTGTTTCCATAACCATGCAGTACTGATGAAAAACATGCGTACTGTCTTCTGCCCTGGCAGGAATCTGAATTTGCGGTATTGCGCCCAGCTCGCGGTCATAATGTTCGGCAGCTGCCTGTCTTTCGGCCGCAAACTGATCCAACTTTCTGAGTTTTACCCTGAGAATGGCAGCCTGCAAGGTATCCAGCCTGCTGTTCATCCCAATCACTTCATGGTGGTATTTCACGGATTGACCGTGGTTTGCAATCATTTTGCAACGCTTGGCCAGGGCTTCATCTGAGGTAATGATGGCACCGCCATCGCCGTAACAGCCGAGGTTTTTACTGGGAAAAAATGAGGTGGTGCTCACATGGCCCATGCTGCCTGATTTGGCTTTTTTGCCTTCGGCGAAAGTGTAAACCGATCCTATGGCCTGGGCATTGTCTTCCAGCACATACAGATTGTGCTTTTGCGCCAGCGCCAAAATGGCTTCCATGGGCGCATTCTGACCAAAAAGATGCACTGGAGCCAGCACGCGGGTTTTCGATGTAATGCGTTTTTCAGCATCCTCCACATTCATCAGGTATGTATTCGGGTCCAAATCGCAATAAACGGGCTTGAGGCCAATAAGGAGACACATTTCAGCAATCGCTGCATAGGAAAAACCCGGTGTGATTACCTCACTGCCCGGAGGCAAATCCATGGCCATCAGGGCAATCTGAATGGCATCGGTACCATTGCCGCATGCAATGGCATGTGTTGATCCATGGTAAGCGGCCAGTTCTTTCTCAAATTCTTTTACATCCTGTCCGCCGATGAAATCAGTGCGCTCCAGCACTGTTGCCATGGCCGCATCTATTTCATCTTTTAAGCGCAGGTATTGCGCATGAAGATCGAGCATTTTTACAGAACGCATGCAGGGAGTAGATTTTCTGCAAAGATAGGTAGCTTAGCCAAATATTGCCATGGATATTAAGGAATTGGCATCACCGTTAAATAATCGTAAAAAACCATATAAATCGCCCGTATTTTCTTGCAATATGCAAACCAAAAAGGTAGATTTGCAGTTAATATAGCGAAGCTGAAAAAAGATGTCTGAAACTGCGAAAATTATCCTGGAAGGAAAAGAGTATGAGTTACCTGTAATTACAGGTTCTGAGGGCGAAAAAGCCATTGATATTGCCAAACTGAGAGACCTCTCCGGGTATATCACCCTGGATATCGGCTACAGAAACACCGGTGCCACCACCAGTGCTATTACTTTTCTGGATGGAGAACTTGGTATACTCCGCCACCGTGGCTATGCCATTGAAGACCTGGCCGAAAAAGCCAGTTTTCTTGAGTTAGCATACTTGCTACTGCATGGAGATTTGCCCAACAAAGCGCAGTTTCATGAGTTTGACGAGGCCATCCGCGAGCACACCCTTGTGAATGAAGGACTAGAAGGCATGTTTAAGGCGTTCCCAACCGGTTCTCACCCAATGGGGCAGCTTAGCAGCATGATCAGCGCACTTAGCTTATTTTACCCAAAGAGTCTGAATCCAAACAGACCCGAAGATGCCGTAAACCGCACCGTGCTGCGTTTGCTGGCCAAAATGCCTACCATCTGTGCCATGATTTACAAGAAGCGCAACGGGCATCCCATTATTTACCCCAAAAACAACCTCGATTATGTGACCAACTACCTGAACATGACCTTTGGACAGGTAACCATGGACCATTACCAGCCCGATCCGGTGGTGGTGGATGCCATGAATAAGCTGTTGATTCTGCACGCAGACCACGAGCAAAACTGCAGTGCCAGCACCGTGCGCATGGTGGGCAGCAGCCAGGCCAATCTGTACTCAAGCATTGGTGCAGGTATTAACGCCCTGTGGGGTCCGCTGCACGGCGGCGCCAACCAGGAAGTGCTGGAAATGCTGGAGCTGATTCGTCAGGATGGTGGTGATGTGCAGAAGTGGGTAAACAAAGCCAAAGACAAAAACGACAATTTCCGCTTGATGGGCTTTGGTCACCGCGTGTACAAAAATTTTGACCCCCGCGCCAAAATCATCAAGAAAACCTGCGATGATGTGCTGAACAAGCTGGGCGTGCACGATCCCGTGCTGGAAATTGCCAAGAAGCTGGAAGAAGCGGCCCTTACCGATCCGTATTTCGTGGAGCGCAAGTTGTATCCGAACGTGGATTTCTACAGCGGCATCATCTACCGTGCCATGGGCTTCCCCACCGATTTCTTCACCGTGTTGTTTGCTTTGGGCCGTCTGCCCGGCTGGATTAGCCAGTGGCAGGAAATGCGCAGGGAAAAGCAGCCCATTGCCCGCCCCCGCCAGATATACGTGGGTGAAGAACCCCGCCAGTTCAAGTTTATGCAGGACAGGGATTAATTCCCAACCAAAATCATATAAAAAAGGCGGCCTTAGGGTCGCCTTTTTCAATGTGTGTGGATTTGCAGACCTAAATCTCCCTTAGGAATGTGAATTTGAAAATAAAAACCACCTTGTAAAAGTGCTGCTTGTTTGTTATGTTTGAAAATAATACGCTACCGAGTAGCGCCAATACGCCCAAAAAAGGTGTTATTGGCGATATAAAGTAGCGGGTATAGGTAAGTTAGTGGCTATTTTGACAACCAATACGCTGAAATAATAAAAATAAAAAGAAATGAAACAAATCTTGACAATAATTTTGAGTTTAGGATTTTCAATTATGACAATCGCTCAAGAAAAT
>Ga0194118_10002194_pt1 | contig 25327 bp, 25 predicted proteins | sample TA2MahsurfametaG_2_FD_148662 | JGI IMG/M metagenome (GOLD analysis project Ga0194118, IMG submission 148662) | Freshwater microbial communities from Lake Tanganyika, Tanzania - TA2015013 Mahale N5 surface | ecosystem: Environmental > Aquatic > Freshwater > Lake | place: Tanzania: Lake...
CACCTGCTCTCGATGTTGGCGCAGATTGGTATGACGCCATGACGCTGAACGATCTCACGCTCCTTGTTGTTGCCGATGTTTGCGATAAGGGAGTGGGCTCTGCGTTGTATATGTCCGTGTTCAGAACACTGATCCGATACGGCATGCAGAGAGCTTTGGCGGATGGTGTCGTGGACCAGCCCCTGTCCAAAGTGTTGAGTCTGGTCAATGACTATATGATCGGTAACCACGGTGGTTCGGCTATGTTTGCCACCGCATTTGTGGCGCTCTTCAATGCTGCCACTGGCCAGCTGGATTATGTCTTGGCAGGTCAGGAGCCGCCTCTACTAAGGCATCGGCAAGGTCTGACTAAGCTGGAAGAATGTGGTCCGGCTCTAGGGCTCTTCCCTGCTTCATTCATCACCCGTCAGCACCAACTGGTGCCTGGAGATCTGTTGATGGCTTATTCCGATGGTTTGGTGGATGCCCGCTCCACTGCGGAAGAGCCCTTTGGGATCGAGCGGGTTAAAGACGCTCTATTGGCGCTCGACGCCACGGTGTTGGGGGCACAGGCCACCCTTGATGCCTTATTGGCTCGTGCGCGCGCTCACATGGGTGAGGCCGAGCCCTTTGATGACCTCACCGTGATGACCTTGCTGGTGCGCTAACCGCTCACAAGCAGCGCGATTGCTTTGCAGGATCAGAAGAAGCCTGATTTGGACACCGGTGTGCCCAACATCCGATCCAATCCAGCCTGGCGGAACTGGCCATAGATCTGATCTGCCTGCTCCCAGCTGGAAAAACTGGAGGCAGAAAAAGCCAGATCGCTGATGGCGCTGAACCGAGCTTCATCGGCTTGGAAACCCTGCCCAAATGACCCGCTTTGCATGGCCTGGGTGCCTGATTGCGCTGCTAGCCATTGACCGGCCGCCGAGAGGTAGGCGAGGCGGAAGATGTCCTGGCCCGCGGTGCTCTGGGCGATGGCCAGAGGGAGGAACTCACGATCGAGGCCGGCCGTAACCTGTGCGCTCCAGCGGGTCAGCTCCGCCGTGGTTGCGGTGCGTCCATAGAGGGTTTGCACCGTGATGCCGGTGATCGTGTCAGCGCTGAGGCTGTTGAGCGATCCGCCGAAGTGCTGCCTGCTCAGTTCTGCCCAGGTGGGATCGTCCAGAAGGCTCTCCACGAGTTCCGAGCTGCTGGCACCTTGGCCGAGACTGCCGCCTGCCCAGCGGGCCAAGGTGCCCGGCTGTCCAACCAGTCCGCCATAGGCGGCCATCAGCACGGAGGAGAGATTGCAGCGTTCCTGTACTTCGGCTGCGCTGTAGGTCGTGGTGAGCGTGCTGTTAATCACGCCGGTGACCTCATCACCATCAATTCCATCGATCACGCCCAGGTCCACCACCAGTTGCTGTGCGGTGTTGCTGAGTCGTGATGAGGTGGAAGCGATGCCGTTGGCTGTGTTGCCCTGAGCGATCAAAAGCTGGTCGTCAGCTAGCAGGCCGCCGGTGGCAAAGGCGCCCGCAAAGCTGGCCGTCGGCTTCCCTTGGCTGGTACCGCTGAGCTGATTCACGGCGCTCAGATTGAGCGGCATCAGGCTTGGATCAAGGTTGGTGATTCGCTCATCACTGGAGCTATGGCCTGAGTGCCTGCCGTGGTGGTGAGAGGAATGTTCGCCATCTGGCAGAGAGGTCGTGATGAAATGCCCGGCGTTGAGATTGAGGGTCAGCAGTTGATCGCCCCCCCTACTGTTGGTGGTCACCAGCAGATTCTCAATCGCATTCTGTGCATAGCCATTGAAGCCAGCTCCAAGCACGAGTGTGTTGAGATCCTTCAGAGAGGAATCCTGCACAATGGCATCCGCCAAGACGGTGCGATTGGGGAAATAGCCGCCCTCAAGTTCGCCTGTTTGGTACAGCAAGGAGAAAGCAGCGCCATCAAGAATAGTCACCCGGAAGCCTCCACCTTTGATGGCATAAGCCATCGCAAAATCATTGAAGTTGTCGAGGTTGAAATCGCCTGTGATGAAGCTGAATTGCTCACTGCTGAGCTGGCTGAGTGGTTTGGTTGCTCCGTTGTTGTAATTGATCGTAGAGAAAGGTCTGAAGCTGAATTCCCGGCTGTATTGGCTGCCGTTTTGAGTTGGCTTCCAGGCAATGATTGTAAATTGGTCAAGGTGGATCGGTTTGGAGGTGCTTCCGTTTTGGAAGCCGCCGGTGATCAGGTCCCGCTTGCCATCGCCGCTGAAGTCGTCGGTGAAAGCCCAAGGGGCGAGCTTGCTGTTGTAGGGCTTGAAGCTGGCTAAAGCCCGAGTGGTTCCCTCTGTTTTCAGCATCGCTCCGTCAATCACGCGGACTTTGCCATCACCTTGGCTGCTCACGACAAGGTCCTGGTCGAAATCGCCGCTGAGATCTCCACTCGAGATCCGATCAATCGTGGTGTTGTCTGCTAATTGGAGTCGAACGGTGTATGGATCGAAGGTCTGAGCGAGCCTCACGTTGAAGCTGGTTTCACCCTGGTCATTGGACTCAGTTTCGAATCCTTCCTGGGTGGTCAGCCAGCTGGAGTCGGTGTTTTCGATTACCATGACCGCTTGCATCATGCCGGCATCTTCGTGCGCCAGGATGTGGCAGTGATACACATAAGTGCCCAGATAATCCTGAAATAGCATGCGAACCGTCTGGTCGACTGCGCCCCATGTGGCCAGTTGATTGCCCCCTTGTGGGTTGTACCCCAGTGAGGGGTCGAGTGCTTCGGCAATCGTGTGCAGCTTGCCTTTGATTGGTGCGTGCTCTTCGATCGCGCCGGTGGCCGTATTGTAGAACCGATATCCGCTGCTATTTAGAATCGTGGTGTCTTCAAGGTTGCGTTTGTTAGATAGTTCAGTGTCGCTGTCGAGGACTTGATAGTCATTCAGGTGGATGTGGAATGGGTGTGGGAGGTAGTAGCCCGGTGAAGCTTGGCTCCAGTTGCGTAGTTGCCATTCCTCCATCGTTCCCAGCTGGGCAATGGTGAGATTGCCATTGGGGAATACATGGTCATTGATCAGAAATGGTCCATCGCTGTAGCCGAGCCAGTCCTCCAGTCCAGGTTGCCCGACCGGTAGCTGCCGGTAGCGTTCGTACACCTGACCTGTGGCTGCTTCATATTGCGCGAGTGCTTCCTGTGTTGGCCCGTCCCATTCCTCGGCAGGGCCCACCAAGGCAAAGTTGGAAAAACTGAATGAGCGTTTGCGTAAAGGAGACCACACGGGATTTCCATCCGGCTGCGTTGCAAACAGATCCACCGAGGGAATGGCTGTCGCGTCGTAATCGCTTTGGGGTGTGGTTGGCAACACCGTCTGCACGTTGATGCCTGCATTGATCTGGTTGATCGCTGCGTTCTGCTGATCTGCGCTGAGCTCGCTCACCGGCTGCTTCACCTTGATCCGGGCCAGGGGGCCGGAACTCTGCTGGAGGCGTTGGGCTGTTGCATTCAGATTGGCAGAGCCACCTTTCGGTGCAGCCAACGATGCATTGATGGTGGTTCCAGCCTGAGAGCCTTCGGTATTGACGCCGTAGATTGAGCTGATGTTGGTGGTTCCCTGAGGCAGGTAAACCAAGACATCTACCCTTTTGCCGGGGGGCAGGCTCACCACGTCCTGGAGTTGTTGATATCGCGCATCGATGCTTACCTGGCTGTTATTGGTGGCGGCTAGTGCCCCAACGACCCGTCGGATCTGAGGTAGCTGGTGGCCATCCTCTCCATAGATGTACAGGGGTAGGTAAACCTCCCGGCCATCGCTCGTGAGTTGGGTGAAGGCGATGTTGTGCTGCGTAATATTGGTCTGATTGGTGAGTGTGAACGATTGCCATCCCCCTTCTTCACTTTTTCCTGTAGGTTGGAACTCACCATTCACCGTGTTAACGGTCATATTGTTTGCTAACGCAAATGATTCCTTGGGTGCACTGCCCTGGCCAAGGAAGTAGTCGTAGGTGGTGAGTTTCAGGTCGCCAGTCTGTGTATCTGGCTTGAGATTGAGGGTCTTGATCAGTGCTATATTCCGTGGCACATCCTTCATGCCTGGAATTAGGCTGAGGGGATCGCCGATCTGTGTGAAACCTGATAGTCCGCCGTAAAGCTGTTCATTGACGGACGGGTGATAGTGCGGGTGATACCAATAGCTTCCTTTCCCCGTGTCGTTGGGGAACTCCATCACTGTTGTCCATTTCTGCCCGCTGGTGTATCGCGCCACCACGTTGTCGCCGAATCCACTTGGATTCACGTGGGCACCATGCAGGTGGGTGTTGGTGGTTGCCGTGCCGCCCATGTTGGCACCGCCGTTGTCTCCGGGAGATGCGCTGGGGATGTAAGTGCTGAGCTGGTTGTCGCGTTTGCTGTAGCCGGGAACGCGGATCTGATTACTGAAGGTCGCGCGTAACGTGTCGCCAGGCTGCAGCATCAGGGTGGGGCCTGGGTAACTAGTTTTGATTCGTTGGCCTTGATCGTCGTTTTGTCCGTACGTGTAGAGGTAAGCCGGGCGCCAGGCCTTCGGTAATGGTTCGCCGCGCTTCAGTGCTGCCAGATTGGCGTTAAGACTGCTCTGATCAAAATCAGAGCGAATGGTGGTGCCACCTTGATAGGCGTTCCAGAACTTCTTGGGGTCGTAATGGCCTGGATTGCTCAGCTCCTGAAACAGTGCGTCATTGCTTGAGCCAGTGCTGCTCCAGAAGCTGTTGTTGTTGCTGGCTTGATTGGCGCCTGGGCCCTCATAACCGATCAGCAGCGCGTCTGCAATCGATTGATTCCGGGCTCGGCCAGTCCAGCCTCCCGTCACGCCTGAGAGGTATCGGTTGAAGAGGCTGCTCGGATTCTTGGTGTCTGTTAATCCTGGGATCAGGTAATTGTTTAGAAAGCGATCGACTCCCTCCACCTGAATGGCTTTAGTGGTGATCGCTAGTGAGGTTTTGAGTGTCTGCGACGATGAGCGACCTGAGCGGCTCTTGATCGTTGCTGTCGTGGAGTCATAGCGCAGGCTGTCAGACAGCACGACGCTTTGCTCAATGTCCGAACGGCCAGGGAACAGGCTGCCCAGCTTGTAGTGAAAGGGCGACGAGCTCGTGCTGCTGCTCACGGATCAACCTTCCATGGTCCTGAATGAACACTAGATCGACTCGATGAGCCTGTCAGTTCTGTCTGTCTTGTGGTGACAAGCTCCGTAAGGAAAGCTTCAGTGCTTCAGCTCAACTCCCACAGGCTGCGGTCGGTCATGGCGACAAACAGCTGCTCGCCACTGGGGGCGAAGGCAATGGATTGCGCCCCTACCCCGCTGCTGCTGCCAGGCATGGCGATGCTGCTCAGGATCTCTCCACGGTCTGACCATAATTTCACCAGGCCATCGGCTCCGGCTGTGGCGATCATCTGACTGCCAGGTTGATAAGTGGCCTGGTTTGTGATCCCGTTTTCGGTGGCCTTGATTGCGAGCTTTTCGACGCCTTTCAGAGTGAAGACCTTGGCGTAGCCGTCGTAAGTGCTGATCAGCAATCGCTTGCTATTTTCTGAGAATCTAAGGCTGTTAATCCGGGCTCCTCCTGTATTGAAGCTGCGGATGTGATGCCCCTCGCTGTTGAATAGGTGAATTGAACCGGAATCCGATGCTGAGGCGAGTCGTTGGCCGTTCGGTGCCGTTGTCACCGCTCGTGTGGTTCCCGCACTGTTGTAGTTGCTGAGCTCGCGGCCGCGTTGGCTCCAGAGGCTCGTTGAGCCGTTGTCGGAGGCCACCAGTAGCCGCCCGTTGCTGAGGTATTCGGCGTCGCACAGGGCAGCCTCCTCAAATGCTTGTTTGCGGATTGGCACGCCGTCAGCGGTCCATTCGGCCACGGTGCCGTCGTAGGACGCGGTGGCGATGCGACTGCCGTCGCTGGAGTAGTTGGCGGTGAACACGGGTGCTAGCTGGTCGCCGAAGCTCCCCAGGGACTCGCCGTTCTTGCTGAATAGTGCGGCGATACCTTCATTGCCATTGGAGCCCGCTCCCAGCAGCCTGCTGCCATCAGGACTGACCTTGATGTGATTGATGCCCGTTCCAGGAAATGATCCGAAGGGATCGATGATCGGATCACCACTGAACAGTGACATCAATCGGTTCGCCGCGTTGTCCAACGCTAGAGACCCTTGAGATTCGCGTCAACGCTGCTTCGCTTCAGGGCGTTGGGATCATGCACTTGTGTTCTGTGAAGGTTTGCCGCGATCTCCTTTGCTTGCCTGATGTTCTTATGAGGATGCTCAAGTAGGTGTTGATTGTCATGGGAGAGCTTGCGGATCTTCGTCGACGTGATCAGATCACAGTCCGGCGGCTGGCTGATGGCAAGCAGGTGAGTGTTGATCGCATCACCGGTTTATTCCACAATGTGCGCGATCAATATTTTGCGGAGCATCCGCGTTCCACCGGCGTCGCCTGGAGCTTCGGAACCACCACAGTGAATGGCAGGATTCCCCCCGGAGATCCAGATCTTCCGCTGAGGGATGTGGTCACGGTGATGGATGAAGTGGTCGGCTATCAGCAGATTCTTGTGCAGAAGGGCACCCGGGAGGCCGGTGCAAGGGCCTCTATTCACGTCCATCAATACGGTGCCACCACCTTCGTGATCGGTGGTAGGGGCGCAGACACCGATATTTCTGAGGGTCACCGGCGGACCACCAATGCCAAAGGCGACTTTTATTACATGCCTGCAAACACACCGATGACGGCAGCCAACCTCACCAACCATGATGTGAGGGTGATGAACGTGTTCGTGCTTCCAGTGGGGGTGCCAGGAACCACGTTCATTGAGCCCGGTGCGCCAGGGTTTAATCCTGGCTGACCCTTCATCGTGATCAGATGAAGGAATCGGAATCGTTGTCCTCTTCGCCCTCAAGATCCCATTCCAGGTTCACCATCACCGGCGCGTGATCGCTGGGTTGGGTGTTCCCCCGAGGTGTCCTGTCGATTACGCAGCCTGTGGCGCAATCCACCAGCTCAGGGCTGAGATAAATGTGGTCAATCCGCCATCCCTGGTCTCGGTCCCAGGCCCCACTGCGATAGTCCCACCAGCTCCAGTGGCCTGCGGCTGGTTCAAAGAGGCGGAAGGCATCGCTGAGTCGATCGCCGATCACGTCGTGCAACGCCTCACGCTCAGGTGCGCTCGCCATGATTCCTCCCGTGAGGCGTAGAGGATCATGCAGGTCGCGATCCTCTGGACCGATATTGAAGTCGCCCACCATGCAGAGCGGATCACCCTGTTCTTCCTGGATCTGGAGGTAGCGCTTGAGGCAATTCAGCCACTCGAGCTTGTAGCCGTATTTCTCGCTGCTCAGCGAGCTGCCATTGGGAACGTAGAGATTGAGCACCCGGATACCATCAATCAACGCGCTGATCACCCGCTTCTGTTCGCTCAGCCGTCGCGCCTCAGGATCGCTGGGCAGTAGGGCGTCGAAGCCGATCTGCACGTCTTCCGTTGGTAAACGGCTGATCAGGGCGACGCCGTTGTAGGCCTTCTGGCCGCTGATGGTGCACTGGTATCCCAGCTGTTCAAAGGCGGCATGGGGGAAGAGTTCATCGGCCACCTTCGTTTCCTGCAGGCAGAGCACATCGGGTTGTGCCTGCTCCAGCCAGGCCACCACCTGATCAAGCCGGGTGCGCACCGAGTTCACATTCCAACTGGCAATGCGCATGGGTCGTGGAGGCGTGCAGCCTTGCTCTCGGAGGCCCAAGCTTCTCGCAGGGCCCGTAGATTTGAACAATCCTTTTGCACCGGTCGTTGATGGAGCGCAATTCCCCATCTCGGCGCCATGGCTTGGGGCGTGATGCTTGGCGATTGGGTGGCTTCCTTGCACTCCTCGTTGCAGGGGTGGTCGCACAGCCGGCCTCGGCCGACTTCAATTCCTGGGGCATGTCGACCCAGGAAAAACAGATTTACGACTACGGCCCAGCTGGCACCAACGGCACGTCGAAGCAGGGTTCCATTCTCGACAGCACCAACCCGATCGATCTGATGAACAAGATCCGTCGCGGCACGGCCATGGACGACGCCACCTCCCCCGGTGATGCGGTGGATGCGGCGCTTAAGGATTTGGACGCTCAGTCGTCGGGGCCTTCTTCTCAGGTGAAGGCGCCGTAGCGGCTCGGTTTCTTCTCAGGTTGCTCAGCCCCCAGCTGGCGGCCACCTGATCGAGTCGTGTGTCCTTGCTGCCGGGTTGCCGCTGGCGTGCGAATGCCAGGGCATCCTGCGCCCCTTTGTCGTCGCCCAGTTCTTGCCGCAAGAGCGCCAGAGCCAGTAGCGGTCTTGGGTCGCGCGGAAAGGCTCCAGCCAGCTTCGTGTAGGTGGCGGTGGCCTCCGCTGTCTGACCCATCCGCTGCTGCAGATCGCCGAGCAGGAGGCTGAGAGGCAGCACCTGCGGTTCCAGTGCTGGTTTGCTGGCTTTCTCAATCAGCTCCTTCAGCTGCGCCTGAGCTTGAACGCCGCGTCCCTGTTCCAGTTGCAGCAAGGTCATCAGCTGAAGCGCTTCGATGCGGTTGGGACTGAGGTTGAGCAGTTGCCGCAGCTCCCGTTCTGCAGCAGCACGATCGTTGTTGTTGCGATGCAGTTCTGCGAGCAGCAACCGCAGCTGCCAGCGTTGCGGTTGCTGGTCGGCCAACTGCTCCAGCAAAACAGTGGCTTCCTGGGGTTGGTTCAGCACCAGCAGCAGTTGCACCAGGCGTTGTTGTTCGGCGTCGCTCGCGTTGCCCTGGTTGAGCCGTTGCCGTAGCTGATCGGCCTGGCGCTGTAGCGCTGTTGTTGAGCGTTGGCTTTCAGCTCCACGGCTGTGCTGTCCCAGCCACCAACCCCCGGCTAAAGAGCCTCCCACCACAACAAGCGCACCCAGGCTGAGCAGCAACCCACGGACATTGGTGCTGGCGCGTGGCGGCATGGTTCAGCGCGTTGATGCCCTTCAGTCTGGGGCCATGGCAAGGGCTGGTTACATTGGCGGCCGGGCCATGGACAACACGAGCGCCCAGAGGGTTCCAGCCACGATGCGTCAACACCCCATTTCCCCGGTCACCGAACCGATGCAGTACCGGGCCATCGGTGTTGTGCGAGGGACTTATCTGCCCGAGGATCCGGAGCAGCTCACCCGTGGTGTTCTGCAGGCCGAGGACGGCACGGAAATCGAGGCTGTGGTGCTCGGCCGCGTGCTCACGCTGATGCGTCGTCACCTCGACCTGAGCAAGCCTCATCTGTGGGTGGCCTACCCGCGTTTTCGCGATCCCGACAAGCTGCATCTGCAATTGGTAGGCGTGTGGGAGCCCAGCACCCTGGCGGCCACGGCCATTGCCACCCAGAGTCCAGCCGAGGCTGAGGCTGATGCCCCCCCGAGCGACGATCTGCCGGAGGGCGATGGCTATTTCTCTGTACGCGGCGAACTGATCTACACCCGCCCTGAAGAGGGCGATCTGGTGGTGAAGATCCGCCAGCAACCCCGAGCCGATGGCTCCCGGCCCACCCCCTTCAAGCTGCAGCTCCGCGGAGAGATCGCTCCAGAGCACCTGCGCCACTTTGTTTCGCTCGATCTGCGCCGCCAGGGCCAGCAGCTGCAAGTGGAGCAACACGAGGTGATAGCCCCGGTGCCCCAACGCGCTGGCAAGGGCCGTGGCCCCGGCCGGGGCGGTCGTCCCGGCGGCGGTCGTCGATAACGATGACGTCCCCGGAGCGATTCCCCAGCTCCGATCAAGGCTCCACAGCGGCCTTGTCTGCCGGTGCGGCCGTTGCCGGAATCACTGTTTTGGCGGTGGTCGGCCCACCGCTGGGCCTCTCTCCCTGGTTGATCGCCCTTGCTGCCGGAGGTGGGCTGGTGGCTCTCACCGTGGATGCGGCCCGCTTCGGTGGCTTGGGGGGGCATCTGCTGGCGGAGTCGTTACCGGCTGGGATCGGTATGGCGCGCTTGCGCCGGATTGCGATTCATGAGGCAGGGCATGTGCTTGTGGCTGCTGACAATCAGCTGCCTGTGAAACAAGTGCTGGTGGGCAGTCGCGCCTGCTTGCGCGAGGGGCTGAGCGCCAACGGCAGCACGCAGCTTGAACCTCCCGCCTACGCCAAATTGCCGCTGGAGGATCTGCGTCGCTGGAGCCGGGTGCTCCAGGCTGGGATGTTGGCTGAGCAATTGGTGTATGGCGGCTCCCGCGGTGGAGCGGATGATCGGGCTCTGCTCGGCCGGCTCTGGGGCCTGTCTGGGTACGACGTGTCCACCGCCCAGCAGGAGCAGCGCCGCGCGCGCCGCGAGGTGGAGCAGTGGTTGCGGCAGCGCCGCTCTGAGCTGGAGCAGCGCGCCGATCTGCTGCTGGTCGAAGCGCGATGATGGGCAAGGGCGGTATTCCAGCTATCGCGCCGTTTGCGCTGGTGGACTGCCCCACCGGCCTGGCAGGCGACATGTTGCTGGCCGCCCTGTTCGATCTGGGTCTGCCTGAAGAGGTGGTGGATGGGCCGCTGGCGGCCCTGGGCCTTGGCCAGGCTTACCGCTTGCAGCGCATTGAAGCCATGAGCTGCGGCTTGCGTGGTGTGCGTTTGCGGGTTGAGCTCACCGAGCCATCGCCGCCCCATCGCCATTGGGGAGATCTGCGCACGCAGATTGCGGCTGCGCCGCTCGAGCCGGCTCTTCAGCAGCGGGTGCTCGAGGTGTTCACGCTGCTGGCCGAAGCCGAAGCGGCCGTGCATGGCTGTCCGCCGGAGGCGGTGCATTTCCATGAGGTGGGTGCGGTGGATGCGTTGGTGGATGTGGTGGGTGTTTGCGCCGGGCTGCAGCATTTCGGCGTGACGCAGCTCGTCTGCACGCCGCCTCCTCCTGGTCACGGCCGTGTCCGCACCGCCCATGGACTGTTGCCGCTGCCGGGGCCTGCGGTGCTTGAGCTGGCCAGGTGCCGCGGGATTCCCTTGGCGAGCTCTGAAGGCTTTCCCGCCGCTGAGCTCACCACCCCAACGGGGTTAGCCCTGATGGCTGTTCTGGCCGATCGCTTTGCCCAGGCCCCTGCGCTGCAGCCCAGAGCCGTTGGCATTGGCCTGGGGACCCGGGAGCTGGATCGCCCCAACCTGTTGCGGCTAGTGCTGGCGAATCCGCTCCAGGACGCTACGGGAGAGCTCGAGGAAACACTGCTCCAGCAGCAGGCCCAACTGGACGACGCCACGGGTGAGGATCTCGCCCTCTTGATGGAGGCGTTGCGCGGGGCCGGGGCGTTGGAGGTGTTCGCGCAACCGGTTCTGATGAAGAAGGGGCGTCCGGCGCAGCTGATCACGGTGCTGGCCAGGCCGGAACAAGGCCCGGCACTTCGGGCGATCTGGTGGAGGCAGGGCAGCAGCATCGGCGTGCGCGAGCAACTGCAGCGGCGCCGCTCACTGCCCAGACAGTCGCTGGAACTCGACACGCCCTGGGGGACGGTGCGGGCCAAGCGCTCCCAGCGCCCCGATGGCAGCTGGTTGTGCAAGCCAGAAGCTGACGACCTGGCGCGCCTGGCAGAGCGCCATCAGCTGCCAATCGACAGACTGCGGCGCGCTGTGCTGGCTCTGTTTGAGGATCCATTGCCATGAAGTGGCCATCCCTGCCGCCACTGCCCGGTGGGGCGCGTCTGTGGGTCACGATGACCAGCGGCGGTTTCCTCCTGGCAGCCCTGCTCGGCCATGGCCGTCAGCTGCTGCAGTTGAGCCTGGATGCACAGGGCTGGTGCTGGCTATTGCTGGGGGTGGGCCTCAGCCTGCTGAGCCTGGTGGCCAACGCCATGGCCTGGGGAATGTGCCTGCGCTGGTTGGGCCAGCGGCCGCGATGGCTGCCGGTGATTGTGCTCTACCTCAGCTCCAACCTGCGCAAATATCTGCCAGGGGGCGTGTGGCATCTGTTGGCCCGGTTGCAGGCCCTCAAGGCGGAGTCCGAGCCCGAATCACCTGTGCAGGAGCAGCCCCTCAGCACCCCCCAGGCGCTGGTGGCGGTGTTGCTCGATCCGTTGCTGGCCGCCGTGGCGGCCATGGCGCTGGTCTGGTTGGGTGGCTGGCAAACGGGCCTGGGGCTGGTGTGCTTGTTGCCCTTGCTGCTGCTCATCCCGCGCTGGCTCAATCCGCTCATGCAGCGCCTGGAGCAGCAGCGGGCCCGCCAGTTGGAGGAGCGAGGCTTGCTTGAGGGGGCAACGGATGCCTTGCCCAATGCCTTGCCGGGCTATCCATGGCAGCCGCTGCTGGCGGAGCTGGGCTTTGTGCTGCTGCGGTTCTCAGGCTTCGCCTGCTGCGTGCAGGCTTTTGATCTTTCCTTCGCCCTGGGCTGGGGTGGATGGCTAGCCGGTTTTGCCCTGGCGTGGACGGCAGGGTTGGTGGTTCCAGGGGCCCCAGGTGGATTGGGTGTGTTTGAAGCGGTGCTGCTGCTGCGCCTGGCGGCCGTGGTTCCAGAAGCGCCACTACTGGCGGTGGTGATCAGCTACCGCTTGGTGAGTGCTCTGGCGGATCTGATCGGTGCCCTCACGGCCCGCGCTGATCTGGCAGCTCTTCGCAACAGGCGTTACTGTTGAGAACAGCGCCCTCTGCTCGCTGATGCCTGCCATACCGGCGCCTGATCTGCCAGCTGAGGCCCTCCGCAGCAGCCTGCATGGCCGCGGTCAACGGCTCACGCCTCAGCGTCAGCGGGTGTTGGCCTTGTTTGAGCGGCTAGGCGAGGGGATGCACCTCAGCGCTGAGGAGGTGCATCAGCGGCTGCTGCGCGCTGAGGAGCGGGTGTCGCTGGCGACGGTGTATCGCACCCTGAGGCTGCTCAGCTCCATGGAGCTGCTGCGGGAGCTGGAGCTTCCGGAGGGAGGCCGCCGTTTTGAGCTAGCCAGCGACGACGACCACCGCGATCACCACCATTTGGTGTGTGTGCGCTGTGGTCAAACGGAAGAATTTGAAAGCGAAGCCGTGCTCTCAGCTGGCGAACATGCCGCTGGTGTGCACGGTTTTCGGCTATTGGAGTGTGTGCTGAATGTGCGTGCCTTGTGCCCCCGCTGCGCTCAGGCTGAATCAGCCCCGCTGACGGGTTGAACGCACGGGAATCAGTGCCGGTTGCATCAGACCGCCGCCACCGTTGTCGTCGTCGGAATCAGCGGCCAGCCAGGCAATCACTCCAACCAGCGTCAGAACGGCGGTGAGAAGCAGGAGATCGGCCAAGGCGCTGACGCGATTGCAGGAACCCTAGCCGGATCTCTCAATTGTGGTGTTGCAACCGCTGCCGTTAGAGCGGGGCAATGGCCAGAGCACCACCCAGCAGGGCAAGTGCCAGGCCAGCCAGCTGGCTTTGGCGTTGGTTGAACTGGCGGCCGGCCGCGTAGCTGATGGCAATGGTGATGGTTGATGCCAACAGGGCTCCCACCCACCAACCAGCGGTGCCACTGGCTTCCTGGCCGTGGAGCATGGCGTGAATGGCGACAGCAGCGCTAATCACTCCGCCGAGGAGCGGCACTGGGCGCACCAGTTTGTTGCTCAGCAGCATCGCCATCCCCACGGCGCTCACAGCCAGAGCGGCCAGTAGCTCAGCGCCGGGGAGTTGGCCGCCAAAGCTGCCGAACAAGCTGCCCAGGGCAGCTCCGCCGATGGCGAAGCCCAGCAGCAACGGGCCGAACTGTGCGGCCGTCAGGCCCACGCCCACGAGCAGCAGGAGATGGTCGATGCCCAGCAGCGGGTGCAGTGCACCACCGGTCAGGCCTGCATCAGCGCCGCCATGGGCGCTGGCCGGCAGGGCTGAAAGCAGGCTCAAGCTGAAGCCAGCGGCGCTGCTCAGCAGCAGGGAACGGGAGAGGTTGGAGGTCATGGGCAGTTCCGGTCCGCGCCGGTGCTGATAGGGGGGGGTTGGGCAGAGGCGGCGAGCGTTCTGACTGAGGGGTCAGGCTCAAGGACAGATCCCATCACAGCTGCGGGACAGTGCCGGACTGGCAGCCAAAGCTGCGCACCGGACTTTCCTCGTTGCCTTCCCGAGCTGAATCCGGGAAACCGCTCTCTGCAGTATCGCTTCAGGCGAAGCCTTTGCTTGCATCCTTGGCCACGCAGGCCTGCAACTGCATGCGCAGCAGGGCATGGTCGAGGTTTTTGCCGATCAGCACCAGCTGGTTCTTGCGATCTGAGGCCGAGCTCCACTCGCTGTCGTCGATGGAGAAGCGTTTGCCGGCCAGATGGAACACGTGGCGCTTGGCGCTTTCGTTGAACCAGAGAATGCCCTTGGCGCGGAACACGCCGGCTGGAAGCTGGTTATCAAGGAAGTTCTGGAACTTGCGCAGGGCGAAAGGACCTTCGCTGCTGAACGACAACGATGTGAACCCCTCGATCGCCAAGTGATCGGGGTGCCCGTGATCGTGGGAATGACCATGGTCGTGGGAATGAACATGGTCGTGCTCGCAGTGCCCGTGGTCGTGATCGCAGTTGCTGTGATCGTGCTGCTCGTGGCTGTGTGAATGGCCATGGTCGTGATCGTGCTCATGCACGCAGTGGCCGTGATCGTGGTCGCAGTCGTCGTGGTTCTGCTCTGCGGCCACCTTGTCGCTTTCGAACAGCCCCACACTCAGCAGCAATGGGAGGCTCACGTCCCCTTTCACCGAACGCAGGATGCGGGCGTCAGCCTTGATCTCCCGCAGGCGGTGTTCCACATCCGCCAGGCGTTCTTCCTCCACCAGGTCGCACTTATTAAGCAACAGGATGTCGCCGTAGACCACCTGAGCCCGGGCGACCTCGCCATCAAGAATCTCGTCGCTGAAGTTCTCCGCATCAATAAGGGTGATGATCGAATCCAGTCTCGTGGCATCGCGCAGATCACTGCCGAGAAAGCTCATCGCGACTGGTAGTGGATCCGCCAGGCCGGTGGTTTCAACCACCAAGTAATCCACCGGATCAGGCCGATCGAGAATGCGATAGACGGCTTCCAGTAACTCCCCGTTGATTGAGCAACAGATGCAACCGTTGCTCAGTTCCACCATGTCTTCTCCGGTGGCGATGATCAGGTTGTTGTCGATGCCGATTTCGCCGAATTCGTTCACCAGAACGGCGGTCTTTACGCCCTGCTGATTGGTGAGGATGTGATTGAGGAGGGTGGTCTTCCCGGCCCCCAGAAAGCCGGTGAGAATGGTCACCGGCAGCGGAGTGGAGTTGTCGACGGGGGCAATCACAGGGGCTGTCACGCTGGCGCTCACGTGGGGCAGGTTGGACGGTTAGGGCCAGTCTGATCCCTGAGGCGACTGGCCTGGTGGGTTCAGAACCGGAAGCTGGTCTTGATCAGAGCGCCCAGCTGCTGGAAGCTCTTGCCGCTAGGAGTGTCGGCACCGAGTGGGCGGCTCAGATAGAAGAGCGCCGGGGTCACGCTGATGTAGTCGCTGACCTGCAGCTTGTACCACCACTCCCAAACGAGATTGCCGTCGTTGGGGGTGCCGCCGCCCTCAAGGCTGGTGGCGAAGGTCGGCTGCCCCACCGCCATCCCCAGTGCGTTGCCATCGCGGAAGGCGTCGTCCCATTGCACGCCCACACTCCACGTCTGACTGGTGCTCACAAGGCCTTGGCTGTTGACGCCATCGCTGTAACTGGTGGAGTTGATCCCCCAGCCGGCGCTGATCGAAGGGATCCAGCTGGATTGAGCCGGTTGCCAGTAACCGCTCAGGCCAAAGGCTGAGGTGTTACCAGGTTCGCTGAAGCTATTGAGGGCGAAGTTGGTGCCATAAACGATCAGTTCGTTGGCGTTCTGAATGCGTGTGTAGATCGCAGCGACACCCCACTGCTCCGCTGTGTAACCGAGTTGAACGGTGCCTGTGCTTCCGGCACCGGCTGTGCCAATGCCACCCTCCTCTGGGTTGCCCACATCTCCATTGGCTGCCACGTAGTTTGCACTGATGGCAAAGCCGTTGTTCTGCCACCAGAGCCCGGCTCCGGCGCCGAGGTTCTTGTTGTAGGCCGCCGGTGCACCTGCGAGGGTGAGCACATCGAGCACGGTGTCAGCGGGGTACACGCTGGGCCAGATCGCCAGCATGTCTTCCTGGCCCACAACGCCGCCAACGGTGAAGGTGAAGTCACCAAACGGAACTTGATAGAAGAGCCGGTCGATGGTCACCACATCACCGCCATCGCCGTTGGTGCCGAAATTTTCCTGAAAGGCCACCTCCAGCTGCGACAAGCTGCTCGGCCCGCCCCCTCCGAAGCTGTTGTCGTTGAAGTCGAAGTTGCCGGCGCGCAGGTTGGTGCGCAGCAGATCCTTGCCCGTGAAGCTGGTGTCAAAGGTCAGCTGCACGTCGTAGTTGAACGTGGTGGCGCCGAATCGCTTCTGGTTGCGGTCCACCAGATCCTGGGCACTGCCACTGAAGCTGTTGGCGCCCAGCACGAAGGTGGCCAGACCCGACAGCTTGGTGGTGGTGGAGAACTGAGTGGCCTCCAGCTCACCCACCTTGGCCTCCAGGCCATCCACGCGGCCTTTGAGCACGGCGAGTTCCTTCTCGAACTCCTTCATCAGGCGCTTGAGTTCGTCGGTCACTTCAGTGATCCGATCGAGACAAGCGTTGAGCAGAGCGGCCGCCTCAAAGCGGGTCAGCGCCCGTTCACCGCGCATGCTGCCGTTGGTATAGCCGGCGACGCAGCCGTAGCGCTCGATCAGGTTGTTCAGGGCCTGGTACGCCCAGTCGGTGGGTCTGACGTCGGAAAACTGAGAGATGGAGGTCACCTGCTCCGCACTGCTCCACGCGACAGAAGCGACACGGGGCAACTGGCTGGCCTGGACTGCGCCCGGAACGACCAGGAAGAGGGCTGCAGGCGCTCGAAGCAGTCTTTGCATTGAGTTCATGGTCAGCGGGTCGCAGGGAAGGGTGACAGGAGCACATCACACCCATGTCATGAGCAAACGATAATCATTCTCGCAATGATTTGACTGTCGTTTCTCGTTGGGCTTCCTAGCGTTCTTCTGAACGATCGGTGCACGTCGTCATGTCTGCTGCTCCCGCCATCGACATCGGAATCCCTGCCCAGCAACGCGCCCAGATCGCGGAAGGTTTGGGGCGTGTGCTGGCTGACAGCACGGTGTTGTACGCCAAAACCCATGGGTTTCACTGGAATGTGACCGGGCCGATGTTCAACACGCTCCATCTGATGTTCATGGGGCAGTACACCGAGCTGTGGACCGCCCTGGATGAGATCGCAGAGCGCATTCGTGCTCTGGGGCATCAGGCTCCCTTTGGCGGTTCGATCTATCGGACGTTGTCGTCTATTCCCGAAACCGAGGGGGTTCCCGCCGCCATGGAGATGGTGCGCGAGTTGGTGGCTGGTCACGAGGCTGTGGCCCGCACCATCCGCTCGGTGTTTGCCGTTGCGGATGAGGCGAATGATCAGCCCACAGCTGATCTGCTCACTCAGCGACTCCAGATTCACGAGAAAACCGCCTGGATGCTGCGCAGCCTGCTGGAAGGCTGATGCGATCAGCGGATCTCGCTCCAGTCGCGGATGAGGGCGGCCTGCCCGGTTCGATCGCAGCGCCCCCCAAGGGCCTCAACGATCAGGCAGGTGTTGGCGGTGAGGGTGCTCATCAGGTTCTCGCCTCCGCTATCGGCCCGTAGGGCTTGAGGTGCGATCGGTACGCCGCTGAGGCTGCTGATGCGCGCCAGGCTTTTGGGGGCTGGTGTCTGCTCGGTGAACAGGCTTCGTGCGCCTTTTGCTTAAAGATCGTTCACAGTGTGGGCTAAGGCTTGGGGCCTGAGTGCATCGCTGCTGCTCATCGCGTCAATCACCGGCAGTTCCTGGAGTCCGTAGGCGCGGGCGAGGCTGGCGAAGGCGCGGTGGCTGCTGGCCAGGATCCGCGGTTGCTTGAGGCTGCTGAATTGCCTGAGATTCAACTGATGCAGGCTGAGCAAGCTGGCTTGCATCGCCTTGGAGCGGGATTGGATTTGAGCCGCTTCCTTTGGTGCCAGGCGTTGCAGTCGCTCGCTCACCAGGGCTGTCATGGCGGCAGCCTGGCGAGGGTCGAGCCACACATGGGGATCCTGGTCTCCGTGGATGTGCCCGTGCTCTTCGTGGTCGCTGTGCTGATCGGCTGACAGGTCAGGACTGCCAGGAACAGCACTCTCGGCCACCTTCACGGCTCCCGGCAGCCGCTGCAGTGCCGGGGTGAGCTCATAGCCATTGATGAGTACCAGCTTGGCCTGACGCAGTTGGCGCGTTTGTGCTGGTGTGTGTTGTAGTTGGTGCGGGTCGTCTTGCGGGCCCAATAGGCAGGTCACGAGCAGGCTGTTGGCGGCGAGGCGCTGGGTGAGATCGCAAAGGGCTCCATCCGCTGCAATCACGTCGACCTGGGGGGCAGAGCGGCAGGCCTGACTAGCCAGCAGGGCCATCAGCGCGATCGAACCAGCAACGAACCGACGCACGCTCAGCACGGGTTTGTTTGTTAACGATAACCGTTCTTACGGTGGTGTTTCGGATGGGTTGCGGTGAAGTAAAGCGTGGTCTTCAGTAGGGCGCCGAGCTGGCGAAAGGTCTCGCCGCCGGGGGTGTCGGCACCTAGCGGTCGGTTGAGCAGGAACAGGGCTGGAGTGATCGCCAGGTTGTCGCTCAGTTGGATCTTGTACCACCACTCCCACACGGTGTTGCCATCGCGAGGCTCGCCGCCGCCATAGAGCGCTGTGGCAAAGATCGGTTGCCCTAACGCCATGCCGAGCGTGTTGCCAATGCTCAACACATCGCTCCACTGCAGGCCGATGCTCCATGACTGGCTCTCGGCCACCAGTCCCTGTGTGTTCACAACAGAGTCGTAGTTGGTTCGGTTGAATCCCCAGCCCGCACTGATCGAGGGCAGCCAGCCCGATTGCAACGGCTGCCAGTAGGCACTCAGCCCCAAGGCGGTGGTGACCCCCGGGTTGTTGAGGCTGTTGAGCGTGAAGTTGGTGGCGTAATCAATCACACCGCCAAGGTTCTGCACCGCGCTCACCACCGCGGCTGCCCCCCACTGTGCTGTTCTGTAGCCCAACTGCACGCTGCCGGTGCTGGCGGAAGTGGCATTGCCGATGCCCCCCTCGCTCGGATTGCCTTTGGCAGCATTGCCGGCCACATAATTGGCGCTGATGCTGAAGCCCCGGCTGGATTGCCACCACAGCCCTGCTCCTGCGCCCAGTTGGTAGTTGTAGGCAGCGGGTGCACCTTTGAGCGTGAACCAATCGAGGATGGTCTCTTCGGGATAAACGCTCGGGCGCAAGGCAAACAGATCCAGTTGACCGACGCGTGGCCCCAGGCTCGCGGTGAATCCGTTGCCGAGGGGAAACTGGTAGTAGAGGCGGTTGACGGCGACACGATCCGGGCCTGATCGCTCCTGAAACGCTGTTTCGAGAGTGGAGAGTTTGCTCGGCCCCGCTCCGTGAAATGTGTTGTTGGTGGTGTTGAAATTGCCTGCTCTCAGGCGTGCACGCAGGAGGTCTTGGCCCGTAAAACTGGTGTCAAGAATGAGCTTCAGGTCGTAGTTGAACAGCGTGGCTCCGTAATCGCTGCGGCTGCGCTGAACTTCACTGGTGTCAGTGCCTTCAAAGCGGTTGCTGCCCACCACGAAGCTGGCCAACCCCCTCAGCTTCGTGGTGGCGGAGAAGCGGGTGGTTTCCAGCTCATCAAGGGTGCTTTGGAGACGGTTCAGCTCCGGGCGCAGGTTCTCCATCAGAGCGGTGAGACCTGGATCCTTTTCCCCGCTCTGTTGCACACAGCTGTTGAGCAGCTCGGCAGCGCTGAAGCGGCTGATCGCTTCACCGCCGTTCAGTGCTGGTTCCGTGGCGGTCGTGGCACAGCCAAGCCGCAGCCGCAGCGAGTTCAGGGTCTGATACGCCCAGTCGTCCGGTTGAAGCTGTTCGGCGCCCACTGTTCCCTGGGCCTGGGCCGCTGCGAGCCACAGCCAGGTGGCGCTTCCGGCAAGTGCGGCGGTCCGGCGGCGCATTGGCGGAGCACTTGCACTCGGCTGATTCAAGCGCGCAGCCTCATTACCGTGAGTGCAGTGAGATGCGCAGCGGTGCTCAGCGTTCAGCAGCTGTGTGTGCACCGTGGGTCTGACCTGGTGCTGGATCGGGTGTCGTTCACGCTGCGGCCAGGCAGTCTGACGGCGTTAGTGGGCCCCAATGGGGCAGGGAAGAGCACCCTGCTCCAGGCCTTGGAGGGTCAGCTGGAGCTTGCCTCCGGTGTTATCGAGTGGGATGGGGCACCGCTGACCCGCCCCCTGGCGCGCCAGTTGCTGGCGCTGATGCCTCAGCGGGGGGAGATCGCCTGGGGGTTTCCGATCACGGTGCGGGAGCTAGTGGCCTTGGGACGTGTGGCAGCCCAGCGCCCTGGTTGTTGCGATGTGGAAGCGGCCCTGCAGCGGGTTGGTCTGGCGGGTCTGGCGCGTCGCCGCCTCGATCAGCTCTCCGGTGGCCAGCAGCAGCGGGCTCTACTGGCTCGCACCCTGGTGCAACCGGCCCAGCTATTGCTGCTGGATGAACCCTGCGCGGCGATCGATCCGCCCTCGCGCACGGAGCTGCTTCGGGTGATGCGTCAGCTCAGTGATGCAGGCCTCACGCTCTTGGTGAGCAGCCATGACTGGGGCCACGATCTTGATGCCTATGACCGGGTCCTGGTGCTCGATCGCCAGCTGCTGGCCGATGGCAGTCCTCAAGAGGTGCGGCAGGCCCTCGGTGACCTGCGGGTGGGCAACCACTGCTGCGGTTAGCTGCTTTGACGCTGCTGGCAGGCGTTGCACAACCCAAAAAATTCCAGGGTGTGAAACAGCATCTGAAACCCATCGGCCTGCTCGCCGTGCAGTTCCACGTTGTGCATCGGGCAGTGCTCCAGCACCAGGGTGGTGCCGCAGTCCACACAGGTGAGGTGGTGTTCATCGCGCTCCACCGGGGCAAACAGGGCTTCTCCACTGGGTAGATGGCGGCAGCGGATCAAGCCGCGTTGCTGTAACTGCCGCAGGTGGCGGTACACCGTGGCCAAACCCATCGGCTGTGGCCCCGAGCGCAGCAGGGCGTGGAGGTCCTGGCCGGAGAGTTCACGGTCGGCCAGCTTCAGTTGCTCCAGCAGCAGCTGCTGGCGATCGCTTGAGGCGGCAACCTGGGGTGGCATGGCCGATCCAGCAAGGCAGGGGCCCCGATCCTATGGAGAGTGTGTGGTGGCTGCTGCCTCTGCTGGTGGCCCTTGTGGTCGGCGCCTTGTGTCCCTTGGCCGGCAGTCTGCTGTTGGTGCAGCGCCGCCTGTTTCTGGCGAACTTGGTATCGCACGCGGTGTTGCCCGGCCTGGCCCTGGCCCTCGCCTTGCGCATCGATGCCGGTGTGGGTGGTGTGATCAGTGGGGTGGCTGGGGCCCTGCTCGCTGAGCGGTTCAGCAATGCCTCGCGCCCTGGTCAGCCCGGCGATGAGGCCGTGCTGAACACTGTTCTTGCTGGTTTTCTCGGCTTAGGCGTGCTGCTGATTCCCTTGTTGGGGATCCGGGTGAACCTGGAGGCGGTGCTGTTCGGGGATCTGTTAGCTGCAGGACCGGTGGATCTGCTGCGCAGCCTGCTAGCCCTGGCGGCCATGTTGCTGCTGCTGGGGTTTCGCTATCGCCACTACGTGTATTTGGGGGTCGATCCCCTCGGAGCTGCCAGCGCTGGCTTGCCGGTGCAGCGCTTACGGCTGCTGCTCACCCTTGTCACCGCGTTCACGGTGGTAAGTGCGATGACCGCCGTTGGGGTGGTGTTGGTGATCGGGTTGATGGGTGCCCCGGCTCTGCTGGCCCTGCCAGGTGCCCAGAGCCTCAGGCAGGCGCTCTGGCGCTCTGCCGCTCTGGGAACACTTCTCAGCGGCGGAGGTTTTGTGTTGGCGATTCAGCCTTGGGTGAACCTGCCGCCCGGGCCGTTGATCGGCGTGTTGTGCCTCTTGCTGCTGCCCTTGCAGCTAGCCCGGCGGTAACCACAGCGCTTGGCGCACTGCCTTCTGTAGAGGTTGAAGCTGCAGGCTGGCAGCGGGAATAAGCACCGGCTGAGCTTCTTTGCTGCCGCGCCGGCGCAGCGTGAGCAGAAGCTGTTGGCGTGTGGGGTCGTAGGCCATCGGTACCCCCGGTTCCACGTCCCAGCCCTCGAGCACCCGTTCCCGCACGATCTGCCCCTGGCGGTTGATTTCCAGCAGACGGTTGCGTTGCGCATCACGCCAGTTGCTCAGCAGCAGCCACACGCGCTCCCCGCCACGATCACAGCTGCTACTCAGCACGGCATCACTGCCGAGCCAGAGCTGCCTTGGCGGCAGGCCAGGCTCAACCAACTCCAGGGAGCGGCGGAAGTCGGGCCAGTGGCGCACCAACAAGGCCCGCCCGCTCACGGGGCAGAAGCTGCTCAGATCGCGGCTGCCGGGTAGCAACTGGCGCCGCTCGGGCTTGCCGGGCAGGTTGCGCAGGCTCAACCCCTCCAGTTCCGGCACCACCAGTGCTCCGCCTTCGGGCAGGAGCTGCATCGGCCCTGAGGCCTGCAGCTTCAGTTGTTGGGGAGCTCCCTGGCGCGGCCAGAAACTGGTGACCGATTGCCCCAGGGCGCGGGCACTCCACTGCACCAGCAGATCGCCGCGTCGGTTGCTGCTGAGGTGGGCAAAGATCAAGGGCTCAGGCAGCAGCGGCCGCAACCTGCCCTGCTTCACCACGTCGATCGAGCCTTGCCCACTGCGTTCCAAGGCCCGTTGTTGGAGCGGGAGCAGCCAAAGCCGTTCGCCCTCTCCTTGGCGAGTGGCTATCGCCAGACCCGATCCATCGCCGAGCGGCAACACCGACGTGATGCGTCCAAACACCGGTGTGAGGCTCAGCCAGCTGCCATCGCGCTGTTGCAGTTGAAGCTGTTCGCCGTTGCCCTGCGGCACCACCGCCAGCAGCCGAGGCCGCGGATCCCAGCGCCAGCGCTGCGGCAGCAAGCCAACCCCCCGCTGATCGCTGCTACGAAGCAACAGCTCCAGGGCGCCGTGGATGGGTTGGCTCGAACCCAGCAGCAGTCGTAGCGGATTGTTGCCACCCAACCACTGGTGGGACAGCTGTGGCGTTAGCTGGCTCTGGCTGGCCAAGCTGGCTCGATCCATCGGCCTGCTGAAGCGCAGGGCAAGGGCTGCAGGCCCTGAGCTGGCGGTGCTCGATTGCAGCTCCAGCAATCGTGGCGGCCTCCGCAGCAACACCTGCTGCTGCAGCAATGCCAACACCACGCCCCCAGCCAGTGCCGATGCCGCAGGTTTCATGGCTCCAGTGGCCGCGCCGGTCTGGGAATGGGTCGCAGGCGCTCAACGAGCACCACGCTGCGTTGTTGGCCGCCCACGCGCTCCACGCCCATCTCGCCTTCGATGGCCATCCATTGATCGGCTTGGGGTTGATAGCCCGTGGGCCATCGCACCGGCAGCCCAATCGGCGTGGCATCAGCCAGGCAGCAGCGCACCAAAAGGCGACCGAGCTGCGCTGGACCATCACCCTGTGCGAGCACGAAGCCGCTGATGCGCACCGCATCCCCTTGGTAGAGCTCGGGGTCGGGCTGGCTGCGCAGCAGGCGCACCCAGTCGGTCAGGCTGCGTTGGGCCGGGGGGAGCAGGAAATCGAGCTCAGCCTCCTGGGCGAGCTCGCTGCTGCGGTTGGAAGCCAGATCGCTGAACGAGGGATTCGGAGGCACCACGAGCACAGCGATGGCTAGGAGCGCACTCAGCATCCAGCCCCGATTCCAGCGGCGTTCCCCTGGTCGGCGCTTGCTGCTACGGCGGAGCGCCAGGGCTTGCTGCACGGCCATCGCCAGCATCACCACCCCGCTGAGCCCCACTAGGGGATGAAATGGGCCGCTGAGCAACAACTCCAGGCGGCCGCTGAGGGTGCTCACCACCAGCACCAAACCCCAGAGCGCCAGGGCAATCGGACGCATTAGAGCAGCCAAAGATTCACCCATTGCCCCATCAGCAACACCACAACGCAGGCGGCTGCAGCCGTGAGTGCGATCGCACGCGGCTGCAAAACCACCCCAAACAGACCCAGCAGTTTGAGATCCACCACTGGCCCCAGCACCAGAAACGCCAGGAGAGCTCCTGGCGTGATCTGGGCCGCAAACCCCAGGGCCAGAAAGGCATCCACGCTGGAGCAGACCGACACCACCACCGCCATCAGCATCAGGCTCAGCACTGAGATGGTGGGGGCTCCCCCCACCGCCAGCAGCCAGCTACGGGGCAGCAGCGTCTGCACGACGGCCGCGATGGCACTGCCCAGCACCAGCAGGCTCGCCAGATCGAGAAATTCGCGGCTGCAGTGCTCCAGCACAGCACCCAGGCTGGGTCGCTCAGTCGGAGGCGCAGGGGTTGGGGGCGTAACTCCCACCAAACCGCTCCTCCGCTCCAGGAGCCCCACGCTGGCTAGAGGCTGGTTGAGACGACGCTCCTCCAGCAGCGCCTGCTCCAGTAGCTGACCTTCCGGCAGTTGCTGGAGCACGGTAGAGAGAGCCACCGCCAGCAGCAGGGCGGAGAGGGGGCGCGCTGCCAGCAACCAGGGCTGATTCGGAAAAGCGGCCCAGGTGCTGGCCAGAACGATGGGGTTGAGCACTGGAGCCGCAAACAGGAAGCCGAGCGCAGCTCCCAGTGGGGCTCCCCCCGCCAGCAGGCGCCTGGCAACGGGCACGTTGCCGCACTCGCAGGCGGGCAGGGCAAAACCCAGAGCCGCTCCGCTCAGCGGAGCCAGCAGGGGGTGGCTAGGGAGGCGTTGCAGCCAGCGTCCGCCGGGCGCGATCCAGCGGGCCGCTCCGGCAATTAAGACGCCGATCAGCAGAAAGGGCAGTGCCTCGAGGAGCAGTCCTTGAAAGATGGCCCAGATCGTGGCCAGCCGTTCCAATGGCGATCGGCGAAGACCGACATCATCGCGGCGTTTGGATGGCGGCTGGCGAACCGCCGATGGCTACCGGCAGCTTGGGTGTGGCGATCGCAGGTGCGTCGTCGCGGATCAGCGAACCGAGCAGCTCAGGGCGGTTGGATTCGAAGTGCAAATGGGGGCCGCTGCTCCAGATGCCGGTGTTGCCGCAGGTGCCGATCTGGTCGCCACGTTGGTAGTTGCCTGCGGGCATCACGGTGTGCAGATGGCTGTAGCTGGTTTTCAGTCCATCCGCCCCGTGCAGTTCAAAGGTGATGCCGTGGGTGTAGCTGCGCCGGACTTTCCCTTGGCCGTCATGGGCAGCCCGCACCGGGGTGCCAACGAAGCAGGCGATGTCGATCGCGGGATGGCCTTCTCTCACTCCCTGGGTGATCACCCCGGGCATGGGATGCAGCAGCTGAAGCGCAGGGAGGAAGAGGGCAATGGGCAACAGGCTCACGCGGCGACGAACTTCCGCGACGAAAATCTGAAGCGAATCTTAAGTT
>Ga0194118_10002196_pt1 | contig 25309 bp, 24 predicted proteins | sample TA2MahsurfametaG_2_FD_148662 | JGI IMG/M metagenome (GOLD analysis project Ga0194118, IMG submission 148662) | Freshwater microbial communities from Lake Tanganyika, Tanzania - TA2015013 Mahale N5 surface | ecosystem: Environmental > Aquatic > Freshwater > Lake | place: Tanzania: Lake...
CACAACGCCGGTGCAGTAAGCACATGCGTCGATTGTGCGTTGTGTTCACGATGCTCGTGGTGGGTGTATTGCCCGCCGCGAGTGTCTCGGCAGCGACTGAGTTCAAGTCGATCGGCCCGGGGCCGGCGGTGATGTTTGACACGCCCAGTGCCAAAGGCCGCAAGCTGTTCGCCGCGCCCGCTGGTATGCCGGTCGAGATCATCATCAACAATGGCGATTGGAGCCGAGTACGCGACGCAGCAGGCGATCTTGCTTGGGTCGAGAACAAGTCATTGTCGAGCAAGCGCATGCTGCTGGTCGAGTCGGCGCAGGCCATCGTTCGCAGCAGCGCTGACGAAAAAGCCGCCGTCGTATTCACTGCGAACAAGGGCGTGCTGCTCGAGTTGGCCGAGCCAGTGGCGTCAAGCTGGCTCAAGGTACGGCACCGCGACGGTGATATTGGCTACGCCAAAGCCAGCGACGTCTGGGGCGAATGAATATCGCAATACTCGGTGCAGGCGCATGGGGAACAGCGCTTGCGACCGCGCTGGCGTCGCGTCAATCGGTGTTGCTGTGGGCCCGCAGTCCTGCGCAGTGCGATGCGCTGTCCGCTACTCGCAATAATGCGCACTACCTGCCTGGAATCACGCTCGACCCAGCGCTCACATTCACTAGCCAACTTTCTGCAGCAGTAGCGCATGCCCGCAACGGGCTGCTGATTATTGCCACGCCAATTGCCGGCCTGCGTTCTGTATTGAGCGCCGTAGCGAAGGAGTTGCCTGATAACGTGGTCTGGCTGTGCAAAGGATTTGAGCAAGAGACCGCAATGCTGCCGCACCAGGTCGTGCAACAAGTATGCGGTGAAAATTTACCTCTTGGTGCACTATCAGGCCCTTCCTTTGCGCTCGAAGTCGCACAAGGCTTGCCTTGTGCTTTGACCATAGCGTCGCCCAATGCCACCCTGCGCAGCAGGGTAGTCGCGGCGGTGCACGGCGCGCATTTGCGTGTTTACACCACCGACGACTTGATTGGTGTTGAAGTAGGCGGCGCATTGAAAAACATCTTGGCTATTGCCACCGGCATTGCCGATGGTTTGGGCATGGGGTTGAATGCGCGCGCAGCACTCATCGCCCGCGGCCTGGCTGAAATCACGCGGCTCGGTACGACCCTAGGTGGCCGTGCCGAAACGTTCATGGGTCTGACGGGTATGGGTGATCTGATTCTCACCTGCACCGGTGCTTTGTCGCGTAATCGTCAGGTGGGATTAGGCCTCGCTGCCGGCAAATCGCTTGACGATGTTACCACTGAGTTGGGTCATGTCGCGGAAGGCGTGCGCTGCGTGCAGGCAGTTCGTAAGCTGGCTGCGACCCATGGCGTGGTCATGCCCATCGTAGATTCGGTCGCGCGCGTGTTATTCGAGCGAGTCACGCCACAGCAAGCGATTCATGATTTATTGGCACGCGAGGCGCGCGGCGAAGTATGAGCTGCAATTAGTCGGCGTGCTTTTTCTGCGCTCGGGTAATGATTACTCGTCTTTATTGTTTTGCAGTAAAAGCCGGATCAGATCGCGTTTTTTGGCTTGTCGATTAGCCGCATTGGTTTTGCGGTGAGGCCCGGCAGCGCGCTGTTTGGCGGCGACCGCGATCGGATTGCGCGGCTTCAATGCGCGCTGTGAGGGCTCAATACGAAATGACAGCTTTTGTCGCTGGCTGATTGATTTGCGTGCCATTCTATTTAGGTGATAAGCGTCACAATTGAGTCAACCAGACCGATGAAGCGATGCCAGCTCGGCCGCTAAAGCACGTAGCGTGACAAATCTTCATTGGTCGCCAGCTCACCCAGCTTGGCGTCAACATAAGCAGCATCAACCTGCACTGCCTGCGCAGCCGCTGTGTCGGCACTGAACGAGATTTCTTCCAGCAGTTTTTCCATCACCGTGTAGAGCCGACGCGCGCCGATGTTCTCAGTTTTTTCATTCACTGAATATGCGATTTCTGCCAAGCGACGAATACCGTCTGGCTGAAACGCGATGTCCAGATTTTCCGTGGCGAGCAGCGCCTGGTACTGGCGAGTCAGGCAGGCATCGGTCGCGGTCAGGATGCGTTCAAAGTCTGCGATCGACAAGGACTCCAACTCGACTCGTATCGGGAAGCGCCCTTGCAACTCGGGGATCAGATCAGACGGCTTGGCCAGATGAAATGCGCCCGAGGCAATAAACAAGATGTGATCGGTTTTCACCATGCCGTACTTGGTGTTTACCGTCGTGCCTTCGACCAGCGGCAATAAATCACGCTGCACGCCCGCGCGCGACACGTCGGCGCCTTGGGTGTTGGTGCGTGACGCAATTTTGTCGATCTCATCCAGAAACACAATGCCGTTTTGTTCGACATCGCTGATCGCGCGCTGTTTGAGTTCATCTTCATTGATCATGCGCGCCGCCTCTTCATCCAACAGCAGTCGCATCGCCTCGGCGATTTTCAGTTTGCGTGATTTGGTGCGACCAGCGCCCAAGCCGGAGAACATGGACTTGATCTGCTCAGTCATTTCCTCCATACCGGGTGGCGCCATGATCTCCATGGTGGCGCGCGGCTCGGCGACTTCAATTTCGATTTCTTTATCGTCGAGCGCACCCTCACGCAGCCGCTTGCGAAAGGTTTGTCGGGTAGTGCTGGCCGTTTTATCTTCCGACTGGCCGAAGCCAAAATCACGCGCGGGTGGTAGCAGCGCATCGAGAATGCGTTCTTCGGCAGCGTCTTGCGCTTTTTGCTGAACACTACGCATCGCGTGTTCACGGCTTTGCTTGATGCCGATCTCAACCAGGTCACGAATGATGCTGTCAACATCACGACCGACATAGCCCACCTCGGTGAACTTGGTTGCTTCGATTTTGATGAACGGTGCGTCTGCCAGACGTGCCAGACGACGCGCGATTTCGGTTTTACCGACACCCGTGGGGCCGATCATCAAAATATTTTTGGGCGTGATCTCATGCCGTAAGGGTTCCGGCACTTGTTGTCGACGCCAGCGATTACGCAGCGCGATGGCGACCGCGCGTTTGGCCTTGCCTTGTCCAACAACATGCTTGTCGAGTTCAGTGACGATTTCTTGCGGGGTGAGGTTCATTGGTGTTAGTCCAGCGTCTCGATAGTGAGCGACAGGTTGGTATAAATGCAGAGCTCACCGGCGATACCGAGTGATTTTTTAACGACCTCAGCCGGGGTAAGATCGGTATTTTCGAACAGCGCCAAGGCAGCGGCTTGCGCGTAGCTGCCACCGGAGCCGATGGCGCCGACGCCTTTTTCGGGTTCGAGTACATCACCGTTACCGGTAATGATCAGCGTTGCTTCGCGGTCTGCGACCAGCAGCATCGCCTCCAGCCGGCGCAGCAGCCGGTCCGTACGCCAGTCTTTAGCGAGCTCGACCGATGCGCGCAGCAAATTGCCCTGGTGGGCTTCCAGTTTGGATTCGAAACGCTCTAATAGCGTGAATGCGTCAGCGGTGCCGCCAGCGAAGCCCGCCAGTACCTTGCCATGAAACAGCTTGCGTACCTTGCGCGCCGAGCCTTTCATCACAACATTGCCCAAAGTGACCTGGCCATCGCCACCCAGCGCAACGTGCGCGCCGCGACGAACCGAAAGAATAGTGGTGCCGTGAAATTGTTCCATGCGTGTTCTTTAAAATTCGACACCCACGCTGTCAGGGGCGCCGATGGCTAATGTTCAGTTTGCCGTGGCCGCTCATCAGTTGTAGCAGTGTCGAGGTCAGATAAGGCATATCACGCCATTCTACCGGCTTGCCTCGCGCCAGCGCTGCGACGCCTGCCAGTAGCGGCGCAGCCGCGTTGAACTCGATCAGCCGAAGTTGTTGGCAGTTGATGATGATGCGATCAATATGCTCAGCGTCGGCTCGCAATACATCGAGAAGCTGATCTACCGGATGTCGAACCTGTGCCGGCAAAAGAAACTGCGACGTAACCGGCATGGCATGAGATACCAATCCCAGCGGAGTGGGCAGTGACTGCTCATAGGTAATACAGTAGGCAACGCAGGCGTCTTCATAGCCGACCTCATCGCCGCTGACACGCAATAATTCGATCAGTAGACGCCATGCTGCGTCATCGTCGTCGCGCCGTCCCTGCTGAGTAGTGGCGCGTAGCATGTCGAGCAGCGCGTTTGAGTGAATCAGACGGATACCTTTACCGGCCTGGCACCACGCCGGCAGCAGGTGCAGCAGATCGCCACAGCCTGCGACATCAATCTCTGTGAGGTTGCGCAGATCAAGCGAAAATGCCGACAGTGTCGCAGCCGCCTGCTTGAGCTGTGTCAGTGCGGGTGCAGTGGTGCCGAGCAGCTTGCCCCGAAACGCCAGCATGGGGCTAGCCGCTGGTGCGCTGGCATCGTCACCCGAATGCGCGCGCCACTGCGGAGGTGACGTCTCGAAACGCTCGGCATAACGCAAGGCCAAGCCCTCGAAGCGCGCTTGATCACCATCAAAACTCGCGAGCTCCAGCAGCATGTACCACGCAACCGCTTCAGCAGCCTCATGGCTCGGCTGTCGTAGCGCATCAAGTAGCAGCGAGACTACGGATGTAACTTGGTGATTCGCGTACAAGATACTCGCTTCGGAAATCGCCTGCTCGATACGGCTGGTCGCTAGCGGCTCGTCGAAATCGTGTTGTAGGTTGCTCTGCTCATTGCTAATCTCATCGCCGATGTCGGCGCCGAGATGGCCGCTGATTTCAGCGCTGATCTCTGATTCGATTGCGTCAATTTTGCGTGCTGTTGCTTCGCGTTGCGCGACCGTCTGTGTTGTCGACGGCCGCACATGCTTAATGGCGCCGGGCGCTTGCTTGGAGAACAGATCGAGGAATTTCATGAGCGCATCTCGGTAGCCTCAGATGCGCAAAGAGTAATGCGATGACGCCCATGCCTACAATGCAAGTGGCATCTGACCAACAACTTGGTTACGGCATTGCCGGGCGTGCTAAAACCGCGCGCGCACACCGATAATAAAATTGCGACCCTGCTGCGGCACGTAGTCTCTCAGCAGCGATGTTGATAAGCGAATATCTTCGTTCAGTAAATTACGAGCAGTTGCGAACCAGGTCAGCTCATTCTCGCCAACACGCTGGCGCCAAGAGATATTGACATCTACACGGGTATAGCCGCGGGTAACCGTCTCATTTGAAACCGCTGAGCTGGCAATACGGTTTTGTGCGCTGGCGTTAATGATGGATAACGATGAGCGCCACACCGCATCTTGGTAGCCAACGGTAGTGCCAACGCGTGCGACGGGTTGCAGCGGCATATTTCCCAAGTTGTCCAGTGTGTCGCGCGAGTCATCGGCGAAAGCTCGTCCGTACCAGCCAGTGGCCGACATGTTGTAGCTGAGGTCAAGTTCGTAGCCGCGCAGGGTGGCATTGGCTTGACTGAAGGTGCGGGTGGGAAGCTCTTCCAGGCCGTCGCCGCACGGAAGTGTCGAGCCGTCTTCACAACGCGCCGGCCCCAGGCCGCCAAATACAAAGTTGTTGATCTTGTTCTGGAATAGGTTCGCCTTCCAGCGCAACTTGTCTTCGGTTTTTTGCAGCGACACATCGATGTTCTGTGAAGTCTCTTTTTTCAGGCTGGCGCTGCCGATATCGTAGGTTTCGGTCGGATGGTGTGGGCTATTCGAATACATCTCTTCCGGCGTTGGCGCGCGCTGCGCGAGCGACAAGGTGCTGCCGAGCGCGTAGCCCGGAACCATGCTCCATAGTGCGCCGAATGAAGCAGAGCCCAGCGTGAAACTACGATGCGCAAGTTCAACCGGTCGGCGCACCACCTGCTCGATACGCGCACCCGCGTTCAGCCTGACGCTACCGATGTCAGTCTCTTCGACCACGAACGCGGCGACCGAGCTTGAGCGAGTTCGGGGAACGGTGGACGCTTCGGGGTGCTCAAGATTCAGCGCCTGTACGGTGGCGCCATCGGTTTGTATGCCTAGCCTGCCGCGCCATCCTGCAATCGCCTGATGCGCCAGCTCAATGCGAGATTCCAGCGACCGGTTCGAGAATCTGACGTGAGGGTCGGTACCGGCATCGAGCTCGGTATGACGGTAGTCGCTTTGCCCAAGCTTGATACGTAAGGCATCAAAACCCTCAAAGGGTGAGCGGATCAGACTGTCGATATCAAAACGAGTTTGCAACAGATCAATCTTGGAAGACTCTTCCCGACCGCGTATGCCGTAAAGCTTGTCGATGTGTGACACCGAGGCACCAACATGGCCCCATGATTGAATCAATGAGGCGCCCAGGCCAAGGTTGTTCTCGCGGTTTCCTGAAAAACTCAGGCGCGCGGTATCGCCACTGCCATCAATAGCGCTGTTGCCGGGAATTCGGTAGTCCCCGGCGCGCAGGAGATTGCCATCAATGTGCAAGCCAATATCGCCGGCAGAACGATCTGCGCTAAACGCAAAAGCACCGCCGCTATCCACGCTGCTGGCGCGCAGCTCGGCCTCGCCCGTGGGGCGCTGTTCCAGCTGCGTTGGAATGCGTCCATTGACGATATTGACGGCGCCGCCGATCGCTCCCGAGCCATACAGCAAAGTGGCAGGGCCGCGAAGGATCTCGATCTGCTGTGCGCTCAAGGCGCTGGCGCCGACTGCGTGATCGTGATGGTGAGAATCAGCGACGCCTGATGCGCGGTATCAGGCGAGTTGTGGAGGTGCGCGTGATTGGAAGTGGTGGGTAGGTTGGCGGCTCAGTCCGCTTTTGATCAAAAGCTGGATTGCAGCAGTGTGTTGAACAACCGTAATGCATGGAACATCGCTGCTGGCAACGCCAGCGCCGAGTGTGGCGGCATCAAATACAGCGCAATGACTCGCGGATTTCGTATGCTCGAGCGGCTCTCCAACTGATGAGCTTGCTGTTTGCGCAGTCGCGACGCCGCTGTGCGCGATGGCGTGCGTCAGGCCCACCCACTGCGCCAGCAGCATACTCAATACCAACAACGCCACCGTGAGGGCGCGTCGTGGGTTTTGGTGTAGATGGGTGAGCGTCATTAACGGAATCGCAGGCAAAGTCAGAGCAAGCAGTCAAAGCAAGCAGTCAAAGCCACAGCACACAGCCAAAGCGTGCGGCAAAGTCAGAGCCAGCACGGAAAGTCAAAGCAAGCAGCCAAAGCCAAGTCAAATAGACAAGGCAATACTAGCGCAAAACGACCCGGCTATGGCGGTGCGGTGGGGTCTGAATCTGCGCAAGACGAGCGCGGGCGAGCTGCTCGCACAGCCCGCGCGCTTGTCAGCTTCTTAGTCGCCGTATAGTTTCTGCTTCAACTCGCGACGCTGCTGCGCTTCCAGCGAGAGCGTTGCGGTCGGTCGCGCCAGCAGCCGAGGAATACCGATCGGTTCCCCGGTTTCCTCGCACCAGCCGTAATCACCTGAATCAATCGAAGCGATCGACTGCTGCACTTTCTTCAGTAGCTTGCGCTCACGGTCACGGGTACGCAGCTCGAGTGCATGTTCTTCTTCGATAGTGGCGCGATCTGCAGGATCAGGTACCAGCACCGTCTCGCGCAGATGCTCGGTGGTTTCATCCGCATTTCTCAGCAGGTCGCGTTCGAGTTGTTGAAGGCGGGCTTTGAAGAATGCGAGCTGCGCGGGATTCATATAGTCCTTGTCGCTCATTTTCAGAATGTCTTCTTCTGTGAGCAGGGCGCCGTTCGTCGACTTCGGGGTTTTGGTTGTAGTTGCCACGTCGCTTGCTTTCATCACTACGAGTCGGTGAATTCTACCCTCACACTGAACGCCAACTTTGCCGGCGCACAGTGCTTTCGGGCTTTCGTTTCGAGTGCCTGATCATGTCTCCTTGTCGGGCGGTTCGAAATCGGCGGCTATTGTAATCACATTGTTGTCAACTGCGACAAGCTTTCGGCTATTTTCAGCCAGTTTCATCAAAGGAACGCGCTCTTCCTCATAAAAAGGTTTTCAAACTTGTACCGAGAATCAGGTAAGGCACTGCGTTAAGCCCTGAGTGAACACTTCTTTTGGGAGATTTTGTCCGATGAAAACTATTTTGCTGCCGCGCTGCTCGCCATCCGCCCAAGGCGAGCCTAAATCGCTTCCCATCGTTTGGTGCACGCCTTGAAAGATCACTTTGCGCGTTGCACCATCCAGCCACAGCACACCTTTATAGCGCAGCATGCGCGGGCCAAATGACTGTACTAAACCACCGATAAACTCCTCCAGCTTGGCGGGGTCAAACGCCCGCTCGCTGCGAAAAACAAATGCCGAGATATTGTCGGTATGTCCGCCATGGGCATGATCATGCGCGTGAGCGTGGTCATGTGCGTGGTGGTGGGTGTGGTGGTGGTGATGATCGTGATCATGTGCACAGTGCTCATCGCAGGCGTGGTCGTGTTCATCGCTTTTGAGAAAATCCGGATCAATCTCGAGTTTTTCATTCAGGTTGAAGCCGCGAATATCCAGAATCTCATCGATGGGCGCGTCGCCAAACTCAGAGCGCATGATGGGCGCACGCGGATTGATCCGCTTTAGCCGTGTTTCCAGGGCGCTGACAGATTCAGGTGATACAAGATCAGTTTTTGATAGCAGCATGCGGTCGGCAAAGCCGATCTGGCGTTGTGCTTCTTCAAAGCGGTCAAGTTGCTGCATCGCGTGGCTGGCATCGACTACCGTGATGACCCCGTCCAGCAGATACGACACACCGACTTCTTCATCCATAAAAAAAGTTTGTGCGACCGGGCCGGGGTTGGCTAGGCCAGTCGTCTCAATCACGACCCGATCGAACTGCAACACACCATCGCGCCGTTTTTGCGCTAGTTGACTAAGGCCCGCAATCAGATCGCCACGCACGGTGCAACAGATACAACCATTACTCATCTCGACAATCTGCTCGTTACTATCCTGAACCAAAATCTCATTGTCGATATTCTCTTCGCCAAACTCGTTTTCAATCACGGCGATTTTCATGCCGTGCGGCTCGCGCAAGATACGATTGAGTAGCGTAGTTTTACCCGAGCCAAGAAAGCCGGTCAGGATGGTGGCGGGGATGAGTGCCATAGTGTTCCAATAAAAAAGAAAATGAATAACAGCGAAAAATAACGTGGGCAAATACTAGCGATTCCTATCAGTGACCAACAGCAGCTATGAACAGCAGCTATGAGCGGTATCTATAAACAGTAGCTGTAGACGGCGGCTCTAAAAAGACGCGGTAAAAAAGCGATAGAAAGTCATAAAAAGAAACTATAGCTACCGGAGAAAATGTCAGCGACAGCCAGCAGCAATAACCCGCAGCGATAAACACCAGAGCGCAGCTAAAAAACGCCTAACGCTGACAGCAGTGATGCGCTTCTCCGTGCCGATGATATGTTCAGCTGCCACCTTGTTTTTTGGCGCGCGGATGAGCTGCATCATAGACCTGCGCCAGCCGTTGAAAATCCAGGGAAGTATAGACCTGTGTTGAAGCGATCGAGGCATGGCCAAGCATTTCCTGAACTGCGCGCAGGTCGCCAGACGATTGCAGCACATGCGACGCAAACGAGTGGCGTAACACATGCGGGTGGACGTTGGCAGGTATGCCGAGTGATTGCGCGTGTGCCTTGATTCGACGTTGTACTTCGCGTGCCGTGATACGATGACCGCGCGCTGACAAAAACAGCGCATAAGCATCGTCGTCAGGGTTGGTCCGCTGCAGCTGTGGTCGAACGGCAAGCCAGTCGCGCAAGGCAGTGACAGCGGCTGCACCTATCGGCACGCTGCGGCGCTTGCTTCCTTTACCAGTTACCGTGAGCTCGCCCTCGTCCAGCGCTATCCAGCTGATCGATTCGTGGCCAGCAGTTTTTACGTGATGCAGGTCGAGGCTGATGAGCTCCGCAACCCGCAGACCGCTGGAGTAGAGCAGCTCAAACATGGCCTTGTTGCACGCGTCGCGTGTGACCGATCTGTCGTCGCCGGTAAGGGTGCTTGATACCAGTCGCACAGCGTCGTCGACACCCAGCGCTTTGGGAAGCGCTTTGATACGTTTCGGTGCGCGCACGCCATCAACCGGATTAGCGGCGACAGTTTGGTGGTGAGCCAACCAGGCAAACAGTCCGCGCCATGCCGACAACTTGCGCGCGATCGAGCTTGGAGACAACCCACGCGCATGAAGTTGGCTGGTACAGCGCCGGATGTCAGCTTGAGTCAGGCTGCCGAGTTCGCCAGCAGGATGATGCTTGGCAAGAAAGTCGTTGAGTTGCTCCAGGTCGCGACGGTAATTGTCGAGTGTGTGCAGCGACAGCTTGCGCTGAGTTTGCAGATGCTCCAGGTAGCCGGCAATCTGTTTGTCGGCGATACCCACGGACTTGCCCTAGTCGATCAGCGGCAGTAGCCGCGCGCTGGCAATATCGCTGATACGGGCAAGAATATCGGTTGCCAGATCGGCTGCGAATCGCTGAGGATCCGGCGAGCCCAGCACCATCAAGCCGAAACTTGTCTCGGACCCGGATTTTCGCAGCGGCAGCAATGCGACTGATTGCATGGACGGTGCATTATCCAGCCACAGTGTGCCGGGTTGCCGCGCGGATGCGCCGCACACCGGGTCGCTGTGCGTGTTTGCAAAGCCGCGTGCTTCTTCATCATCGACAACAAAGTCTTCATCAGAAAATTCGGCTTTTGTGATCCACAGCCGAAGGGTAGCTTCTGGCACATCAAAACATGATCGAACTGCGCTGACCAACTCAGCCGGACGCTGAGCCGGATCCGTTTCAGAAAGAAGCTGTAGCGTCCACTGGTGCAGGTTAGCCATGATCAGCTCGTTACCACTCGCGTTGCGCATGAATGCGGCAAGCTTCAGCTCTAGCTGCCTGACCTTGTCGCGCAGTATCTCAACCTGCCGCTCCTGGAGTGAAACCGTGCGTCCGCCAAGCGCAGTTGTCAGCCGCAGCTCGGCCACGATGTCCGGGTGGTGATCGAAAAAATCCGGATGCTGTTGCAGAAAATGCGCAACCGCTTCGGCATCGGGCTGTGAGCTCATGGTGTCAATGTAGGCAATAGTGAGTAATGTGTGCAGCGGCCCAGATTTTACCTGCTTAACACAGAGCACCCGAACAGAGAGCACCCGCAAGCAAAAAAACGGCACCCGAAGGTGCCGTGAAGAGAGGAGATTACATTCGCAGAAAACTCTGCAGGCTGAAACCAGACCAGCCTATCCAACTCCGACCGGTGGGTCGGCGATGAATCTTGTTCGAGCCAAAACGCTCGTAATAAATCAGAACACGTGACCCAGGCCCAAGTTGAAGGCCTTGTTGCTGGTGCCGTTTTCCGAGTTGTTGCCAACCGTATAGGTGGCGGCGCCATCGTTGCTGATATAGCCGTAGGCCGCATACAGGTTGGTGCGCTTGGACAGGCTGTAGGTATAGCCAATACCCACTGATCAGCATCATTTCGTGCATTCGTGCCGCGGCCGTCAGCGCGGATGTATGAGGCGATGAACTTGTGCGCGCCGTATGGAACCGATGCGCCAAGCAGATAGTTGTGGCTCTTGCCTTGACCGGACCAATCATTGTCAGAGTACGCAGCGAATACCTTGGCGACTTCAAAGTCATAGTTGGCAGCGAGCAGGGTGCTCTTCAGGCTGGCCGTGTCGGTTCCGTTATTTTTCTCGTAGTAGGCCAGACGAACATTCAGCGGCTTGCTGTCGTAACCCACCGATGCGGTGACAACGCGGTCAGCGTCAGCTTTGGCTGGCAATTTGCCAAAGCCATAGGCGATTTCTGCGCTGAAGTTTTCAAATACCGGGGTGGCGTACTTGATAGCGTTATCCATGCGGATCGCGCGATCGAGCAAGGTGATGTCGTTGCCACTGCCCGGCAGCATCAGGTTTTGCGCGTTACCTGCGAGGCCGGCGGCGAATGGGTCGGCCACTTGGCTAAGAGTGAGGAAGTAAGAGGTGTACTGTCGGCCCAAAGTCAAAGTACCGAAATCACCCTGAAGACCGATGAAGCTCTGACGCGCAAAGCCCGAACCAATTGTCACGCTGCCGACTTCGTATGGTTTGTTTGCGGTATAGGTTCTTCCTTGATTAAAACCGCCTCTGTCCGCAGCAATACCCGTCTCCAGTGCGAAAAATGCGCTCAGACCGCCGCCGAGATCTTCCTTGCCTTTGAAGCCGATTCGGGTGCCCGACTGCGCGCCGCTGGTGATTTTGTTGCCGGCGGCAGAAGCAGTAGTGCCGACGTTGCCTGTCTCGCGCACGAAGCCCACATCCGCGATACCGTAAATCTCAACAGCTGATTGGGCGTGAGCGGAGCCGGCGATGGCGCCTGCAACGGCCAGCGCGATAGTCAATTTCTTCATTGTTTTCCCCAAGTGAGAGTTTTAGAGCGATCCGCACGAGTCGGATGCGCGAACAATAATTAACGAAATGGAAATAGCGACAACATCGGCTACGTCAGCCTGTAGCTCTTGGGAGGCTCGTTGTGAGTTTGCAAATGACGTTGTTTTATTGACACTATCTGACGTTGACGTGGCAGCAGCCAGACCGCAGAGTTCGCATGTTTTTATTTTGATAATTTAGCCGACTCTGCCGCTGCGTCATGGCCAACCGAGAGGAACTGCTGATCATTCGTTCTGCGCGCGCTGGCCATCCGCAGGCTCAGCTGGCACTCGGCAAGCGCTACTTATTCGGCAGCACCAACCTTCCACAAAGTCACACCACCGCATTGCACTGGCTGGAAAAAGCCGCCGAGCAGAATCAGCAAGAGGCGTGGATGTTAATTGGCTAGCATGTCTCTTACGCGGTAGCGCAGCAGTCCGATGACCCGTTGCGGATAGCGCTTTGGTACGAGCGCGCTTTCGAAGGAAAGTCTGCGCGTGCTGGTCTGGTTTTCGCCATGCTGGTGTTCAGTTGCTGGCTGCGAGCAGATGACGGTCTCCGTCAGAAATCCATGCGCGCTTTAGCCGGCGCTGCCGAGGCGGGATTGGCAGACGCGCAGTGGCTGCTGGCGCAACAACTCGGGCTGCACGACTTGTTGGCCAACGGCCTGCAGCCAGTACCCTCGCAGCTCAACAAGCGCCGAAGCCAGATCGTCGAGCTGGTGACCAAGGCGGCGCTGGGCGGTATCGCGGATGCGCAGTACGCCATGGCGGATTATTGGTGGCAGCAGGGCGACGCCAATAAATTCTTGTTGTGGGCGCTGCCGATTGCGCAGGATCTGGATCGTCGCTGCCATGGACCATCGATACACCGCGTCAGCCCGAGCAAGACCCAACTTGGTTTATTTCTGCGTTGTGCGAAGGCCATCATGGGCCAAGCCGACGCTAATCTGCGGCTAGCCGAGCGCTACATCAGAATCGCAGCCGAGGGCGGAGACGCAAAAGCACAGCTAGAGTACGGCTTGCTCGCGGCGCGTATGGACGAAAATGGAAAACGCCTGCGTCGATTGCCCGGTGTGGCTCACTACAAAAAAGCCATTCGGTGGTTATCGTTGGCGGCGGAGAGCGGCGAAGCAGCGGCCTGGTTTGCGATCTCAAGGATTTATCTCAAACCAGAGTTCTCACGACGTAGCATCAAGGAATCGCGCCGTTGTCTGGAGCTCTCTGGTGCAGCGGGATATCGCGCCGCTCAACTCGAATTAGCGCAAATTGCATGGCGATCGCGCCGCATTGATCCGCGTGCCGATGTGCGCGCCGTGTACTGGCTCCAAAAAGCGGCAAGCCAGGGCGACGAGCAAGCGACGACCATGCTGAACCGAATTGCACCGCCAGTGCATCGTACCGAGTGGGCGATAGCGGCACGCGCCTCATTCAACCGCGATGTCAGCAGCCAGTATCCATTCCTCGCGGCTCGTGTCGAGTTGCCTTACTGGTTTGGCTTGAGTCGGGCCGAAGCATTACTGCTTGACGTGGAATCGTCAGACCATGGGCACTGTCTTGAGGTCGATATCCGAAAGTCGCATCCACGCAGCCGACGCCGGCTGATACAGGTTCAAACCGGTGAGCAGCGACGCGCACTTGAGCGCGCCGCCCGAATCTTCGATATCGCCGAGCGCCACGGGCGCATCGGGCCGGAAGGCAACTACCGGCAGCGCTTGTACCGTTTTCGAAGCATCTTCAACCCGAGGCGAGAGTCACAAAGCCGTCGCAGCCGCTCGTCGTGAGCATCGCCACCGCGCGCGCCGTTTCTGGTGCGGCTCAGCTTTCGAAGCTTCCTTCAAACACGCTCACCGCCGAGCCGGTCAGCATGACGGGCGCATCGCCACCTTGCCAGCTAATCGTCAGCCGGCCGCCGCGAGTGTCAACTGCCACCGGCGAGTCAAGATCACCGCGCAGAATACCCGCAACCGCCGCGGCACAAGCACCGGTGCCGCAGGCGAGCGTCTCACCGGCGCCGCGCTCGAACACCCGCAAACGGATAAGGTGCCGATCAACCACTTGCATATAGCCCGCGTTCACGCGGCGCGGAAAGCGCGCATGGTGCTCGATCATGGGGCCTTGCACTGCAATCGGTGCGTCATCGACATTCGCCACCCATTGCACCGCATGCGGATTACCCATAGACAGCACAGCGAAGGGTATCGATTGGCTGTTAACATCAATTGGCCACAGCGTGACCTGCCCTACCTGACTAGCTTGTAAACCGTTGGCATCAAACGGTACACGTTCAAGCGCCATCACCGGAGCACCCATGTTGACTGTTACCTGACCATCATCTTCCAAGCGTGGTGAGATAACACCTGACATTGTTTCGACGCGGATCTCGCGTTGTTCCGTGAGACCTTTTTCAACCACAAATTTTACAAATGCTCGAGCGCCATTGCCGCACTGCTCTACCTCACCGCCATCCGAATTGAAAATCCGGTAGCGAAAATCAATTCCTGCCTGCGACGGCCTTTCAACAATCAAAATTTGATCAGCCCCGATACCGAAACGACGATCAGCCAGTTGCCGGTATTGCTCGGCTGTCAAATTGACCGACTGCCTTACTGCATCAATCACAATAAAGTCGTTACCTGCGCCGTGCATTTTGGTGAATTTGATTTTCATGGTTGTCTGCGGATTCATTAATTTTTTATTTGAACTTCCCGCTCGCGAGCAGATTCATGCGTAGACCGAGGGGGTGCCTTCCGGTCTGGTCTTGAACCGTTTATGCGACCAAAAATACTCGGCCGGTGATTGCTTGACTTGGGTTTCAATAAACGCGTTCATGCGCCACGTTGCAGCGGCAATATCGTCACCGGGGAAATCCTTCCACGCTGGATGAAAGCACACACGCCAGCCTTGATAATTGGGTCTGAAATGCGTGGTAACCGGAATCACTTGTCCATGTGTTGTTGCGGCCAGCCGTGCAGGCGCGGTGAGGGTCGCGGCCGGAACACCAAAAAATGGCACGAAGATAGACTCGCGTGGACCAAAGTCCATATCCGGCAGCATCAGGAACGGCCGGCCATTGCGCATCGCGCGGATAATCGGTTTGATGCCGTCACCCCGTGAAATCAGGAAGCGATCAGCCTCCTCGCGCGATGCAAATCGCGCGCGGCCATCGCGCAGCGCCTGATCAAATACTTTGTTGCGTTGCTGTGTGTAGATAGAGCACAGGGGGCCGCGCATGGTGATTGCAACACCGGCTACTTCCAGACACACAAAATGCGGGCATAGAAATATCGTTGGCTGCTCGATCGAGCTTTGGGTTGGTACCTCAGGATCAATTTCAATCAATCGCTCAAGTCGTGCCGGCGAGCCCCACCAAAGAACGCCGCGCTCCAAGACGCTGCGCGCATACGAGCGAAAATGCGCGCGCGCTAATGAACGCCGTTCAGGCGCGGCCGAATCCGGGAAGCACAGCGACAGATTAGTGAGCGTGATTTGGCGCCGCTCACGCATCAACACATACAGCAGATCACCAAACAACTCGCCGATACGGCCCAGCACCGGCAGCGGCAGCCAATGCAATAACCAAATCAACGCGAGTATCAGGCGCATGCCGATATCCCGGTAACCATCAGCCACCGCAACGCTAGCAAAATGTAAAGCCGAGGGAGTGACATTGCGTGAGGAGGCGGGGCTTTGCTGATTTCGTGCAAATTCAGTAAAATACCACGAGTTATCACCGCCGAGTTAATAGACAACTTGCGAGGCGGTCTACAAATTTCGCTAAAGCGTCGCAGGCTCACCGAGTTGACCGCGACAACGTGTTAACCAGCTTTTGGGAGCTTGCATGTCCAACGAATATTTGTTTACCTCCGAGTCGGTGTCCGAGGGACATCCGGACAAAGTCGCCGACCAGATTTCCGATGCAATTCTTGACGCCATTTTGGATCAAGACCCGCGCGCGCGCGTCGCCGCCGAAACACTCTGCAACACCGGTTTGGTAGTGCTGGCAGGTGAGATCACCACCAGCGCGAATGTAGACTACATCAAAGTCGCGCGCGATACACTCAAGGACATCGGCTACGACAACACCGACTACGGTATCGATTACAAAGGCTGCGCCGTGCTGGTGGCTTATGACAAACAGTCACCCGACATCGCGCAGGGTGTCGATGAAGGCAAAGGCCTCGATCTCGACCAGGGTGCGGGCGATCAGGGTTTGATGTTTGGTTACGCCTGTGATGAGACCCCGGATCTCATGCCAGCCGCTATTTACTACGCGCATCGCATCGTTGAGCGCCAGTCGCATTTGCGTAAAGATGGTCGCTTGGCGTGGTTGCGGCCAGACGCCAAGTCGCAGGTCACCCTCAAATATGGCGACGGCAAACCAGTTGCAATCGACACCATCGTGCTATCAACTCAGCACGCGCCTGAGATCGATCACAAGCAGATCGAAGAAGCATCGATCGAAATGATCATCAAGCCCGTGGTGCCTGCCGAGTGGTTGAAGAACACGCGCTATTTGGTCAACCCTACCGGCCGCTTTGTCATTGGTGGTCCGCAGGGTGACTGTGGCCTCACAGGCCGCAAGATCATCGTCGACACCTACGGCGGCGCCGCGCCGCATGGCGGCGGCGCGTTTTCAGGCAAAGACCCGTCCAAGGTGGACCGCTCTGCTGCCTACGCCGGTCGCTATGTCGCCAAAAATATTGTCGCTGCCGGTTTGGCAGAAAAATGCCAGATTCAAATTTCTTATGCGATTGGTATCGCCAAACCAACCTCGGTCATGGTGACTACATTCGGCACGGGCAAGATCAGCGATGAAAAAATCGAAGAACTCGTTCGCGAGCATTTCGATCTGCGGCCAAAAGGGATCGTGCAGATGCTGAATCTGTTGCGTCCGATTTATCGCAAGTCAGCGGCTTATGGTCACTTTGGTCGTGACGAGCCGGAATTCAGCTGGGAGCGCACCGATAAGGTGGCTGCATTGAAGGCCGCAGCTGGTATTTGATTATTCGACTAGAATAGGTAGGTGCCAAGGAGCGTTGCGACGGGTTCTCATCCGCCAGGCTTGGCAATTTGTGCAACGGCGCTCACGTTACTTTTTTCGATTTAATGAAAGGAGGGCGTGATGAGCGCCGTACTAAAATCAGTTACTACCCACGATTACCACGTGGCCGACATCAGTCTGGCCGAGTGGGGCAATAAAGAAATCAGAATCGCCGAAACCGAAATGCCCGGTCTGATGGCGATTCGCGAGGAATTCGCCGCTGCCAAGCCGCTCAAGGGCGCGCGTATCACCGGCTCCTTGCACATGACCATCCAAACCGCTGTGCTGATCCAGACGCTCGAGGCGCTGGGTGCAGAGGTGCGTTGGGCTTCCTGCAATATCTACTCCACGCAAGACCACGCAGCTGCTGCGATTGCTGCGAACGGTACCGCCGTATTCGCGTTCAAGGGCGAGAACCTTGATGAGTACTGGGATTTTACTCACCGTATTTTCGAATGGCCGGATGGCGGCTACTCGAACATGATTCTCGATGACGGTGGCGACGCGACCTTGCTGCTGCACCTCGGCACTCGCGCTGAAAAAGACATCAGCGTGCTGGCAAATCCGGATTCAGAAGAGGCGGTGTGCCTGTTCAACTCCATCAAGAAAAAACTGGCGACCGATCCGACTTGGTACTCGACCCGTCTGGCGAAGATCAAAGGCGTGACGGAAGAGACCACCACCGGCGTGCATCGTCTGTATCAGATGTTCAACGAAGGCAAGCTTGCCTTCCCGGCCATTAACGTGAATGACTCGGTGACCAAGTCCAAGTTCGACAACTTGTATGGTTGCCGTGAATCGCTGGTTGATGCGATCAAGCGCGCAACTGACGTCATGATCGCCGGTAAAGTCGCCGTCGTAGCCGGCTATGGCGATGTGGGCAAAGGCTCGGCGCAAGCGCTGCGCGCGCTGTCAGCGCAGGTGTGGGTGACTGAGGTTGACCCGATCTGCGCGCTGCAAGCCGCGATGGAAGGTTATCGCGTCGTCACGATGGAATACGCTGCCGAGCATGCAGATATCTTCGTCACTGCGACGGGTAACTATCATGTGATCACGCATGAGCACATGAAGAAAATGAAAGATCAGGCGATTGTCTGCAACATCGGTCACTTCGACAACGAGATCGAAGTTGTTGCGCTCAAGCAGTACACCTGGGAAAGCATCAAGCCGCAAGTCGACCATGTGATCTTCCCCGATAGTAAGCGCATTATTCTGCTCGCAGAGGGCCGTCTGGTGAACTTGGGTTGCGGTACTGGCCATCCGTCTTACGTGATGAGCTCGTCATTCGCCAACCAGACCATCGCGCAGATCGAGCTGTTCACCAAGACCGAGAACTACCCGATCGGTGTCTACACCTTACCCAAGCACCTCGACGAAAAAGTCGCGCTGCTGCAGCTCAAGACGCTCAACGCGCAGCTCACCAAGTTGACCGAGGAGCAGGCGGCGTATATCGGCGTCAAGAAGGAAGGCCCTTACAAGCCTGATCATTACCGGTACTGATTGTAAATCGGCAGATGGGTAGCAACGATCATGCTACCCATCTGAGTCACCCAGCCGAGATTCGATGCGATTGCTACTGATCTGGCTCGTCAACACGCTCACGCTATTTGTGCTGCCGCGCTTGCTCGATACAGTGCAAGTCGACAGTTTCACCACAGCGCTGACAGCAGCATTGGTACTCGGTTTGGTGAATACGCTGATTCGCCCCATCATTCTGGTATTGACCTTACCCATTACCTTTGTCACGCTCGGGCTGTTCATCTTTGTTATCAACGGGCTGATGTTTTGGGCGGTGGCCGACATCGTTCCGGGTTTTCAGGTGACTAGTTTCGGCGCAGCGATTGTCGCTGCGTTTGTGTACAGCGTCGTGTCTTGGTTGTTATCTGCGTTTATCCCGAAATAAAACCATGCAACAAACTCTATTCAGTGTTGAATTTTTCCCGCCCAAAACTTCGGAGGGTGTCGACAAACTCAGGCAAGCGCGTCAGCAGCTTGCTGTGATGAAGCCCGCATATTTTTCTGTCACCTTCGGCGCTGCCGGCTCAACCCAGGCAGGTACGCGCGATACCGTGCTGGAGATTCAGCAAGAGGGCTATCCTGCTACGCCGCATCTGTCTTGCATTGGACGAACGCGCGATGATCTGCGCGCCATTATCAATGAGTACAAGGCGCACGGTATTCGTCACATCATTGCACTACGCGGCGATCTGCCCAGCGGTTTTGGCGGCACCTTTGGCGAGCTTCACTACGCCAGCGATTTGATCGCCTTTATTCGTGAAGAGACCGGTGATTGGTTTCACATAGAAGCAGCGGCTTACCCGGAAATGCACCCGCAGGCGAAGTCACCGCAGGATGATTTGCAGAATTTTGCGCGTAAAGTAAAAGCCGGTGCCAACGCCGCCATTACTCAATATTTTTACAACCCTGACGCGTACTTCCGTTTTGTGGACGACGCCGCGCGCATGGGTGCCGATATCCCGGTGTTCCCCGGCATTATGCCGATCACGAACTTCTCGCAGCTGGCCAGGTTCTCTGACATGTGTGGCGCTGAAGTGCCGCGTTGGATTCGGCTCAAACTGGCTTCGTTTGGTGACGACACCAAATCAATTCGCGCGTTTGGTTTGGATGTGGTGTCGCAGATGTGTGATCGCTTATTAGCAGGCGGCGCACCCGGCTTGCACTTTTACTCTTTGAACCAAGCTGCGCCAACATTGGCGATTTGGGAGCGATTGAGCCCGACCGCGCGTGCATAAGCTGTCCAGGCTGCGCTGTGAAACAAGCCATGCAGGCAGCGATGCCGCGTATTAAGGTAAGACCAGCACTACTAGAAATTACCCCGCTCTGTCATTCTCAAGATCGGCGCGGGGACGAGACGGATTCTTAGTCCGTCAAGACGACATCCAGCGGTATGTCGTGCGCCTCTGCTTCAAAGCTCACCTTGGCAAATGCATACGCAATGCCGATAGCACGTGGCCGGGGGTTTTGTGCCAGCGTTCTATCGAAGTAGCCACCACCGAATCCCAGCCGCAGGTTTTGCTCGGTATAACCGATACAGGGTGCCAGTACTGCGTCCGGCTGCACATACGTACCGCGAACGCTTGGCGCGACCGTGCCGCTGGCATCTTTGGCGACAGGGTCGCCCGGACGCCAAGCCACAAACACCAGTGGCTGCTGTCGCTCCAAGACGACTGGCATGGCCAGCGTGATGCCATGCGTTGGTAGTGCGTCATACAAGGCTGACAAATCAGGCTCACCCGGAATAGCCAGATACGCGCCTAATACCCGCACCTGATGGTCGAGCAGCCAAGACAGCAACTTGGCGACAATACGTGCATCAGCAGCAGCCTTCTCGGTTGGCGCCAGCGCACGCCGCGCAGCGATCAATTGCTGCCTGAGTTCGGCTTTGGAAGTGGGCTGGTTCATGAATGACAAATCAAGTGAATCGACGGAATCAATTTTTAGACGCATGATATTCTAAGATATTGTTTTACCAGATCGATAGTGCGATCTGCAAGGCGAGCCACCGTTGCCGGCCGCCTGAATAGAAAGATAGAAAGACACAAAGATCATCGCAGTGTAGTCATCGGGAACTCATGAAGCTTTACTCAAGATGGTGGTTGGGCGCGGTCCTTTGCGCGGCCATCAGCAGCATTGTAGCCGTGTCGTCGGTGTGCGCGGCCAACCGACACGCACCCGTTGTCGGCAACACGGCCGACGCCGATTTTCTTGCGCTGAGAGAGGCATCATTACGCGGTGACACAGGTGAGTCGGGCCGATTGGCAGGGCGGCTGAGTAGTTACTCGATTCAATCCTATGTTGAATACTACCGACTGTACCCGCGTCTACCCGCAACACCTGAAGGAGAAATCCGACAGTTTCTGGATCGTTACGATGGAACCGCGATCGCCGATCGTCTGCGAAACGACTGGTTGTTATTGCTCGGGCGCGCGCATGATTGGCGTGTGTTTGACGAACAGTATCCACGCTTTGTGCTGAATGATGACACACAGGTAAAGTGCTATGCGCTGCAATCCCGCCTCGCCAAGGGAGAGCCAATTGCCAAGGCTGCGCGTGATTTACTGCAGCAGCCAAAGTACTATGGTGATGGCTGTGTGGAGCTGATCGGAAAACTGGTTCAAGATAAAAAATTTACCGAGTCAGATGTCTGGCGCCAAGTGAGACTCGCTGTAGAAAGTGGTGTCAGCGGTACCGCGCGTCGAATCGCAAACTACACCGATGTCAATGACAAGCAGCTCGCGCAGGCGGTAGATAAACCTTTTGCGGTGCTGGAGCGTGGCGCAGTTGGTGGCCGCACCTCCCGCGAGTTATTTCTGATTGCGCTTGGCCGCGCAGCACGCGACAAGCTAGATAAAGCAGTCCATCAGCTCGAGAAAGCGCAATCTCGTCTAACTGCTGAAGAGAATGCCATTGCATGGTCACAGCTTGCGCTGCAGGCCTCGCTGGTGCTCGATAAAGATGCGCCGACTTATTGGCGGCGAAGTTTCGACGCGGCGCTATCTACCGAAGGCTATCAGTGGCGTGTGCGTACGGCATTACGGATAGGTGACTGGCAGCTGGTAGCGCGATCAATTGATGCGATGCCGGCGGATCTGCAAAAAGATCCCGCATGGCTGTACTGGCGTGGCCGCGCCCATGCCGCGCTCGGCCGTAGTGAAGAGGCGAAGCCGTATTTCCACCAGCTCGCAGGCCAGCATCATTTTTATGGATTGCTGTCGACCGAAGAGTTATCGCAACCCATACTCGCACCGACCAAGCCTGCACCATCCACAGCAGCCGAACTTGCAGAAGCGAGTGCCAACACCGGGTTAATTCACGCCTTGAAGTTTTATGAGTTGGAGCTGCGCTTCGAAGGTAATCGCGAGTGGAACTGGCAGCTGCGCAAGATGAGTGATCGGCAGCTACTTGCGGCTGGTGAGTTTGCGCGACGCAGTGAGGCGCTGGACCGTATGGTGGCAGCGGCCGATCGCGCCAAGCTTGAGCTTGATCTGGCGCAGCGCTATCCGACACCGCATGAAGACATCATGCACGCCGCAACCGCTGGCATCGGGCTAGATAAGGCATGGGTCTATGGTTTGATACGACAAGAATCCCGGTTTATAAAAAGCGCGCGTTCTGTGGTGGGCGCCTCGGGACTCATGCAGATCATGCCGCGTACCGCGACCTATGTCGCCAAAAAAATCGGTATGAGTGGTTTTTCATTATCGGGATTAAATGACACCCGCACCAACATCACCTTGGGTACACAATACCTGAACATGGTGCTGGCCAGTCTTAGTGGCTCACAAACGCTGGCGACTGCAGCGTATAACGCCGGGCCGAGCCGACCGCGTCAGTGGCGTGCCTTGCTCGACAAACCGGTCGAAGGCGCTATCTTCGCCGAGAGTATTCCTTTTTCCGAGACGCGTGGCTACGTCAAGGCCGTGCTTGCGAACGCAACATGGTATGCGCTGCACTTCGATAGCCATGCGCCATCGCTCAAAGCCCGGCTCGGTACGGTATCACCCCGTGACGCACATTTGATCGAACTTGGCGATTTACCTTAAGGCACACAATGCATCACGGCTCTGTACTTCTACTTGGCGGTAGCGGGTTTATTGGTACCCATATCGCGGCGCGGCTATCGGCTTCCGGTCGTCAAGTCATCGTGCCGACGCGTCGCTATCATCGCGCGCGTCATTTACAGGTACTGCCCACTGTGCAGGTAACTATCGCAGATATTTACGATCCTGCTACGCTCGATCGCTTTCTGCCTCGCGTCGACGCCGTGATCAATTTGGTCGGCGTCTTGCACTCCTGGCCAGCACGACCGTGGGGCCGAGCATTTGAACACGCGCACGTCGCTTTACCACGCTTGCTGGCACAAGTATGCGCGCGTCATGGCGTCAAGCGTGTATTGCATATGTCGGCGCTGGGCGCAGCCATCGACGGTCCTTCGATGTACTCGCGCTCAAAAGCAGCAGGCGAGCGTATCCTGCTCGATGCCAAAGACGTGCAAGTAACCTCGTTTCGTCCTTCCGTGGTGTTTGGTGCCGAGGACAGTTTTTTGAATCTGTTCGCCACGCTGCAAGCGCTAGCGCCCGTCATGCCATTGGGGGGTGCAGATACGCAGTTTCAGCCGGTGTATGTGGGCGATGTGGCACAAGCTTTTGTGGATGCGCTTGATCAGCCCGGTAGCATCGGTCAGGTGGTTGAGCTAACAGGCCCGCATGTTTACCGTTTGCGTGAATTAGTGCGACTGGCCGGCGAATACAGCGGCCATGCCCGCCCGGTGATTGGCTTGCCAGACTGGGTCGCGCGTCTGCAAGCGCTGATGCTTGAGCTCTTGCCGGGCCCCACATTGATGAGCCGCGATAATCTCGACTCAATGAAGCAACACAACATCGCTAGCGGCCAGTACCCCACGCCGCCCCACTGGCAGCCGACACCACTCGAAGCAGTCGCGCCAGATTACCTACGTCCGGTTACATGACCGGTCTCAAGACGTATGTGGTGGGTGGTGCGGTACGTGACGCACTGCTCGGCTTACCTGTCAAAGATCGTGACTATGTGGTGGTGGGCGCAACGCCCGAGCAGATGCAAGCACTCGGCTTCGTACCGGTCGGTAAAGACTTCCCGGTTTTTTTGCATCCGCAGACGCATGAAGAATATGCGCTTGCGCGCACCGAGCGAAAAACTGCACCTGGCTACACTGGCTTTGCATTTCATGCCGCTGCCGACGTCAGCCTTGAGCAAGACCTGCAGCGACGTGATCTCACCATCAACGCCATCGCACAAGCTGAAGATGGCACGCTAACTGACCCCTATAGTGGCCGTGCTGATATTGATGCGCGGGTGTTTCGCCATGTGTCGCCCGCATTTACCGAGGACCCGGTGCGCATATTGCGGGTTGCACGGTTCGCTGCGCGTTTTACTGAATTCTCCATCGCGACTGAGACCATGGGCTTGATGCGTCAGATGGTAAGTGCTGGCGAGGTTGACGCCTTGGTTGCAGAACGAGTATGGCAAGAGCTATCGCGCGGTTTGTCCGAGCCGGCACCATCACGTATGTTTGACGTGCTGCGCGAGTGCGGTGCGTTGGCGCGCGTTTTCCCTGAGCTTGATGCGCTGGTAGGGCTCTCACTGCAAGCCTCGCCGCTTCAACCTAAGCAAGAACTCAAGCAAGAACCAAAGCAAGAACCAAAGCAGCAGCAAGATTCAGCTGTGGAGGCATTGGTAACGCATCGTACCGAGCCGGTGGATTGTTTCGCCCACGCCTTACAAGCTGTAGATCATGCTGCGCGCCAGAATGCATCGCTGGCGATACGCTTCGCCGTGCTGCTGCCGGCGATTGGACACGCGCCGATCGCGAGTTCTGATTTGTCTGCTGATCTCGCTGCTGATGCACGCGCTGCTGTTTTAGTCGAGCGTTTGTGTAAACGCCTGAGGGTGCCGCATGAGGTGCGCGACTTAGCCGTCGTGGTAGTGCGCGAGCAGGCGGTGGTTGCGCGAGCCGAGGCCGCATCTGCTGCTGCCATGGTGAGGTTGTTTGAGCGTTGCGATGCCTTTCGCAAGCCGGCACGCTTTGCGGCCTTACTCGATGCATGCCAATGCGTGCACGCCACGCGCACCAACCAAAACTTCCCTCAGAAACCCTTATTGCAGTGCGCCCTTTCGGCTGCGCAGTCGGTCGACGCCGGAGCGATCGCAGCCGCAGTCACCGGCAGCGCGGGCGAGCACGCGACCGATAAGATCCCGGACGTAATCCATGCCGCACGAGTACAGGCGGTCGCGCACGCGGTACATGCCGGCGGGGCTGCGTCAGCCTGATTTGCGGGACGCTTGTACGATCTTGCGGCGCGCTGCCATACTTGCGTCTGTGCACCCGGCATCCCCTTGGAGAATCTGATGAACGCCCCACTCGCACCCTTGCACGCC
>Ga0194118_10002205_pt1 | contig 25263 bp, 10 predicted proteins | sample TA2MahsurfametaG_2_FD_148662 | JGI IMG/M metagenome (GOLD analysis project Ga0194118, IMG submission 148662) | Freshwater microbial communities from Lake Tanganyika, Tanzania - TA2015013 Mahale N5 surface | ecosystem: Environmental > Aquatic > Freshwater > Lake | place: Tanzania: Lake...
CAGATCCGATCGTGATGCCGATTGTTGCGGTGTCACGTGATGCGCTCGTGCTATCGAGGATCTGACGGATCGAGAAGGTCTTGGTGCCAGTACCGAGCGTTGCGCTCATGCCACTGGCGAAGGTGGTGTCCATGGCGACTGTGGTGGCATAAGAAGTAGTGCCAGAGATTGCGATCGATTCGTTGATGGTGATGGTGATCGCTTTGACGCCAGTGACACCGAGTGTGTCAGTTGCAGTCACTGTCTCGTAATAAGTTCCAGCAGGAAGTGTGCCAAGGTAGCGAACGACGCCAGTGGTGGCATCGATAGCAAAGCCAGCATTTCCTGGTGAGAGTGAGAATGTCTTCGCACCCGTTCCAAAGGATGCGCTGAAGGATGCGGTGGAGCTTTCGACATAGACCGTAGTAACAAGAGTGGATGCACCGCTGACTTGGATCGCAGCGTTGACCCGCACTGTCATCGTGATGGTGTCGATGGCACCGACCGAGTCGGTGGCTTTGATGACGATGGTGTAGGTGTCGGCAAGTGTTGATGCGCCGACGGTGAGGATGCCGCTGGAGGATCCGATGGCAAAGCCGTAGGTAGTTCCGTTCGGTGTGCGCGTTGTGGTGGTGGAATCTTTGACACTGTCGATCGTGAAGGTCTTCGCTCCGGTGCCAAGGGTTGCGATGAATGCCGAGGTGGAGTCAGCGCGGCCGAAGGTGGTCGTCAATGTCTCGGTGCCATAGGCAAGGTCGACTGCTTGATTGACTCGGATGACGACAGTGCTCTCTTGGATGCCACCGACTGCATCGGTGGCGCGGACGGTGATGGTGTAGGTGTCGACGGCGACATTGGTCAGTGTGAACAGACCAGTGCCAGATCCGATCGTGATGCCGATCGTTGCGGTGTCACGTGATGCGCTCGTGCTATCGAGGATCTGACGGATCGAGAAGGTCTTGGCGCCAGTACCGAGTGTTGCGCTCATGCCGCTGGCGAAGGTGGTGTCCATACGGAATGTCGTCGCGTAAGAGGTATTTCCTGAGATAGCTACTGTTTCATTGACTCGAATAGTTATGTTGCGTGTGCCAGTTTCACCGTAAACGTCAGTCGCGCGGATCACTGCAATATAGGTATCTACAGGCACGCTCGTGCTGACGGAGATAATTCCAGTGCTGGAATCAAATGTGATTCCAGCAGGCAAGGTGTCTGACATCGAAAGAACTTTCGTCCCCGTACCTAACGAGGCAGAGAATGCAGAAGATATTGCCGCGACTCCATAAGTTGTATTGAGGGATGTTGGTCCAGCAACAGCGACTTCAGCATTAACGACAATCACGATGGTGGTATCTTCAATATCGCCGGCGGAGTCGGTCGCTCGAATGGTCATGGTGTAGGTGCCCGAAGCTGTCGTTCGAGCCACATTTACCGAGCCTGAGGCAGAGTCAACAGTTATTCCGGTTACCGAAGTGGTGAGAGTGAATGTTTTGACTCCAGTACCCGAGTCTGCAGTAAGCGGCAGCGAAGTAGTTGCGCGCCCTCGAGTGGTGGTTAGCGTTGTCTCTCCACCAAATAGTTTGATCAGAGGATTTATGGTGACGACAACTAAAGTCTCAACTCTAAATCCGACAGCATCTGTCGCTGTGACGGTCTCATAATAAACGGTAGTTGAATCAGCACCGCCAACAGTGCTAGCTACAGTTATTGCTCCAGTTACCGAATTGATTGTTATTCCAGTAACTGTTGGAGAAATGGAAAACGTCTTGGTTCCAGTTCCATTTGTTGCTGTGATAGCTGAGGTAGATCGTGATCTTCCGTAAGTTGTAGAGAGATTACTTACCCCAGTAAGTGTTGTCTTTTGGTTAACGGTGATAGTTATGACAGCCGTTCCAGTTTCACCAAAGACGTCGGTCGCGGTCACCGTTTCTCGATACGTTCCAGCAGGTACCGAGGAGTCAGCGGTGAGAAGACCTGTTGAAGTATCCAGTGTGATTCCAGCTGGATTAGAACCAGAGAGCGTGACCGTGAGTGAATCGGTTCCATAAAGCCAGGTGAATCGAGATGAAGTCCGTTGCAATATCGATTCAGTGGTTGCGAGTGTTGTTGGACCAGTTACAGAAATTTCACGATTGACGATGATCTGTATCGATGATGTAGTTACCGATCCTGCCTCATCGGTCGCGCGAACGGTCATGTTGTAAGTACCAGCAGCGGTAGTCCGTGCTACCTGGATAATGCCGTTGCTTGCACCAATCGTTATTCCAGTGACGCTTGTAGAGAATGAGAAGGTTTTCGCTCCGGTACCAGCAGCCGAGGTGAATGCTTGGGATTGAGTAGCGCGGCCGCGGGTAGTGACAAGTCGCGTATCACCTCCAGAAATCGAAACTGTTTCATTTACTCGAACGACAATTGTGGTCTCGGCTTTGTAACCCACAGAGTCCGTCGCACGAATGACGACTGAGTAGGTGTCGACTGGAACCGTCGATGCAACAGTGACAACGCCGCCACTGCTGATAGTGAATCCACTGGTATTCGCAGTGCTGGTAGGAGTGACGGTCTCTACGCTCCAAGTTTTCGTGCTGGTACCACCGGTGTTAGTGAATGCGGATGAACTCTTGGCTGTCCCAACTGTTGTGTTGATTCCTGATCCCCCGGCAATCGTCATAACTGGATTGACGATGATGTTCACTGGTTGATAAGTGATAACGCCAAATGAATCAGTTGCGGTGATTGTCTCCGTATAGGTGCCTACGGCAGTTGTTCCACCCACGGTGATCTTGTAATCAGATGAACTCCATGTAATTCCTGAAGTCAGTGGCGTCATGGCCAATTGAGTTTCACCGGTTCCGTAAGCACCTGAATAAGAACTGGTAATTAATGGAATCGAATAGGTTGTCTGAAGGCTTCCCGTTGAAGCACCCCAGATCAGATCGTCAAGTAGCCACCAATCCGAGGCACCGTTAGTGAACGTCAACGAAGCAATCCCTTTGCTTTGTGATGGAAACTCCAACGTTGAGAAGCAGCATGTTCCATTGATTGGGTAGTTCTGAGTTGTTCCATCGACAAATGTGACTAAAACATTTTCCGCACCATTCTTTGCACCAACTTTGAATGAGAAGGATGTGGGGCTGCTCCCTGTCGGGAAGGTAATCACAAGTGGAGCAGAGATGAACTGAATGTTGAGGTAGTACTGAGTCGTACCGTAGAGACCAGACAAGGTATTAAAGAGACCTGACCCAGATCGATTCGAATCCTTGATTACCGCCTGGCCACCGATTGTTATGGTCAATCCCGAGGTGATGGTTCCATTTGTGAAGTACTCAGCTCCAGATGCACCGGCCAAACCATCACCGCTTACCGCGACCTTTGGGTTAACGGTAATAGTCAGGGCTTTTGTGCCGACTGCACCAACAGAATCTGTCGCTCGCACAGTCATGCTGTAGGTACCCGCTGCGGTCAGGTTAGAGACGGATACAACTCCGGTGATGGAGTTGATGGTGATCCCAGAGACAGTTGGGGTGATTGAGAAAGTCTTATTTCCAGTACCTCCAGAAGCGGAAAATGCAGGCGTTGTGTCTGCTCGGGTCAGAGTAGTTATGAGTGTCGAAGAGTCGCCTGCAACAGAAACGACGACATTTACTCGAACAACAATTGTGTCATTGGAGGTTGCGCCGACAGCATCTGTCACGCGAATCGTCGCAGAGTAGGTATCAGCAGTTGCAGCAGAACTGATAGTCACAACTCCACTCGAGCTGTTAATGGTCAGCCCAATTGCGCTGGCGCTTCGAGTTGCACCTGAAGAATCCACGACACTAAGGATTGTGAAGGTCTTGGTTCCAGTTCCATTTGTGCTTGAGAATGCAGTAGAACTTCCAGCAACTCCTTGGGTAGTTTGAATGTCAGACCCTGAGACGATGGTCAAAGTCTCGTTGACTGTTATGACAACAACTTTGGTGCCGGTCTCGCCTAAGGAATCGGTCGCAACCACAGTTTCGTAATAAGTTCCTACTGCAAGCGAAGAATCAACAGTGACGATCAACGAAGTTGAATCAGCATTGAGTGTGAAGCTGACACCAGGCTTGATTGGGTTCATCGAGAGGGTTACCGCTCCAGTTCCACCTGACCTCCCGAATGCAGTTGATTGTGTGGAAAATCCATACGTCGTTGCGATGTTTGATCCTGTAGTGACGGTAACCGCAGAATTCACAATGACTCGAACTGCTTTTGTTGCTGTCGCTCCAGTCGTGTCTGTGACCGTAATCGTTCTGTTATAGGTGCCAGCAGGCAAAGTCTTACTTGCATAGACGATTCCAGTTACAGAATCAATGGTGGGTTCAGCGCCACCTGCTGACGTGATGGACCACCTAAACGGACCTGTGCCGCCGGTAGTTGTGAATGCAGTGGAAGAGTCTGCGCGACCGAAGGTCGTTGTGATGTTTGATCCACCAGTGATTGAAATCGCAGCATTCACTCGATACGTCAATGTGAACGTTTCAGTGGACCCCGCTTCGTCCTGTACTTGTAGAACAATGGTGTAAGTGTCTGATCGGACCGTCATTCCAGCAATGAGGATTCCGTATCCATCGCCATTACCGAAGGTAAATCCGGCAGTTGATCCACCAGAAAAAGCTGTGTTACTCAGAATGGACCAAGTGTTTGAACCGGTTCCATTGACCGCAAGGAACGCCGACTGCTTAGCTCTTCCGAAAGTCGTCTGAACCAAAGTCTCACCGGAAAGAACCATCTGTGAGTTGACGATGATGTTGAAGACTCGTGTTGCAGTTTCACCGAGTGAGTCTGTAACGGTCACAGTTTCACTAAATGTTCCCGAAGTCTCTGGGGTGGTCAATGTCAACTGGCCACTGCCATTGATGGAAGCAAATGTATTCGTACCTGAGAGGGAGAATGTTCTAGAACCCGTACCACTCTCTACAGTGAATGCAGCAAATGTCCGAGAAGTTAAACGAGTGGTCGCATACAGCGTATTGGTCTCGATTGAAAGTTCTCGATTGACAGTTACCAAGAGGGAAATGCTTGTAGTAGCGCTCTCTGAGTCAGTAAGTGTGATTGTTTCCCGATAGACGCCTGCAGCTGTGGTCCTGGCAATCGTCACACGACCCGTAGTGGAATCTATCGAGATTCCACTGACAACTGGACTTATGGTGAATACGTAACCACCCGCGCCACCCGAAATCGAATAGGCACTTGTCGATTCTCCTCGACCACGGGTTGTCGTGACTTGGGTATCGCCGGTTATCGAGACAGCACCGTAAATCACGATCGTGATCAGCTTCGAGTCGGCCGAACCCATCACATCAGTTGCTGTAACCGTTTCATAGACGGTTCCAGACGAAGCAACATTGCTTGCAACTGTTACGACTCCCGTTCGAGAATCTATCGAGATTCCGGCTGGAGGATTGCTTAGAGAGTAGGTGATCGTCTCTGTGCCACCAACCGCTACGAAGGCAAGAGAACTTCGCGCAACACCCTTGGTTGTTGAGATATTTGATCCTGCCGTGAGTACAACGGTATCGGCGACGATGATTGTCACCGTGATCGAAGACGCGACTCCTAGGGAATCCGTGGCAGTGATTGATTCGAGATATGTGCCTACGGGGACCGCAGAATCAACCGTCACTTGTCCAGTTGTGGCATCAATCGATAGACCCGCCTGGAACTGAGTCATCGAGAATGTCTTGGTTCCGGTACCTCGAGTTGCAGTAAAGGCGGCGCTGGTGCGCGCATAGCCGACTGTCGTCCGCACTGGTCCAACATTTGCGATGGCAACTGATTGGTTGACAAGGATTGTCACCATCTGAGTCGCTGTTTCACCAAGCGAATCGGTGACCGTGAGGGTTTCGTAGTAAGTGCCCGCAGCAAGTGTCGAATCGACGCTCACAAACCCGAGGCCTTGATCAAAGGTGATCTGGGCTCGCGTGTTGGTCATCGTTAAGACCAAGGCACCTGTGCCACCACTAGTTACGAATGCGGAAGTTGAATCTGCTCTTGAGAAAGTTGTGGTGATGTTGGATCCACCAGTGATCTGTGGTCTGGCATTGACTGTAATGGTGATGGTGTCAAGCGCTGTTGCTCCGCGAGCATCTGTCAGTGTTATGGTCTCGATGTAGGTTCCAGCAGTCGTTGTTTCTGCTACTCGTACTTGACCACTGGATGAATTGATCGTTATCCCTGATGCAGCGCCCGTCATGGAGAAGGTGTAAGCAGTTGTGCCTAAAGCTCCAGTGAAATTGCTAGTACTGGTTGCCACTTTTCCACGAGTGGTGACGAGCGTGTCCGGGCCTGAGATTGTTGGAACTTCATTAATGGTGATGACTATTGCAGTCTCAGAGGTAGCGCCAGACGAATCCGTGACGGTGACAGTTTCTGAATAAGTGGAAGCTGCTAGGGAGCTTGGAATACTCAATGCGCCAGTGGATAGGTTGATTGTTACACCACTACCAAGTGAGGTGATAGTGAAAGTCTTCGTTCCGGTTCCATCAGAGATTGTGAAACCGCTCGTTACATAGCTCCTACCGAAAGTTGATGTGAAAGTATCAAATGCCTGGAAGGACATGGCTGCGTTCACTCGAAGCGTGACCGTGCGTACCGTCGAAATCCCGAGCGAATCAGTGACTTTCACATAAATGGTGTAAGTGTCAGATGCAAGCGTTGACGCAACGGTGAGCACTCCGCTGGCATCTATCGAGAAACCGGTTCGATTCTCATTGGATGTTCCAGCAGCATTACCAGTCAGCGAGAAGGTAATCGCACCAGTTCCACCTGTGGTGGTGAGCGCTGGGAAGTTTGTTGTGATACCTGCCGTCGTCGCAAGGGAGCCACTTCCACTCACTTCTGCCTTAGCGTTGACACGAATCAAGATGAGAAGCGTCTTGGTATAACCCAAGCGATCGGTAATGGTTACCGTCTCGAGATACTCACCAGCTGCAAGTGAGGTACTAAGACGAATCGTTCCTGTTGTTGAATCAATCGTTATGCCTGAGACCGTGGGAGCAATCGTGTATTGAAGCGAGCCAGTTCCGCCGCCAGCAGAGATTGAAGTGATGGTCTCGCCGCGCGAAGTCGTCGTGATGATGACGGTATCGACAATGGTGAGCGAGAGTGCGGTACTGACAATAATGGTGATTGCGTCATCTGCAGTAACACCAATCGAATCCGTCACGCGAACCGTGAGTGAATACGTCCCTGCTACTACAGAAGAACCAACAGTGATCGCACCAGTTGTCGAATCAATTGAGAATCCAGAAGGTGTTGTAACGAGTGAGAAGGTCCTGGTTCCAGTACCGCCTGATGCACTAGATGCAGAGAGGGTCCTTGTAAATCCAGCGGTGCTTGTCTCGTCTGCTGGCGCAGTGACGGTGAGCGCCCCATTGACAGTGAACGAGACGGTAGCGCTATCGGTATAACCGAACTGATCGGTGATCGTCACACGGAATGAATATGTCCCGACAGCGAGCGCTCCTGAGACCGTTACTTGTCCGGTGCCGGAGTTGATCGTAAAGCTATCGATATTGTTGGAAATCGAATAGGTGAAAGGTGACGAACCACCCGTCAAAGTAACGGCAGTGAATGTCCGCTGCGAGCCAAAGGTGGAACCAAGTCCTGATATGGGGCTGATATCTGGTAGCGCATTGACTGTTACGACTATTCGAGTCTCACTTGTCGCGCCGAGTGCATCACTGACTGTAACAGTTTCGGTGAATACACCTGCTGTTGCACCGGTTGCGTAAACAATACCTGTAACTGAATCAATGGTGATTCCGTTTGAGTTCGTACTGATTGAGAATCGCTTTACACCAGTTCCACCAACACCAACGAAAGCAGTGGAGGACTCTGGACGGCCGACAGTGGTAACAATATTCGAACCCGCGGTCAGGTCTACTGAGGAGTTGACCGTGATAGAAACAGTTTCGGTTGCTGTATCTCCAGCGACATCAGTTACTGTAATTGTTTCAATGTAACTTCCAGCAGCGAGAGACCCAGAGACCGTAACAACTCCGCTTGTCTCACTAATGGAGACCAATCCACCAGTTACCGCGCTGGTAATGGTGTAAGTCTTTGTATCTGTGCCACCGGTAAGTGATGTGATGGTGTAGGGAGTGGTGCGGCCTAGGGTGTTGATGATTGCCGATGTAACTGTCAGTGCCATCTCGGCATTGACAATCAGCGTGACGACCACGCTATCGGTGAATCCATAAACGTCTGTGGCGGTGACCGTCTCGTAATAGGTCCCCTGTGAGACCGTGCCCGCGATTGTGATGCGACCGGTGCTCGAATTGAGTGTTATCCCAGCATTGCTCGCGGTATAGGAATAAGTGATTGGTCCAGTACCACCAGTCACCGTGACTGAATCGAAATTCCGGAGGCGATTGAGAGTGGTCTTGAGTGGATCAGTGGCTCGGAAGGTCACGGTTTCGTTGATGACGATTGTGATGGAGCGAGTCTCTACAACACCGAGTTGATCCGTGACCGAGACAGTCTCTATGAAAGTACCTGGCAGAGCGTTAGCAGCTACGAAGACTCGACCATCTTGATCAACAGTTATTCCTGGATTCGTTCCGCTAATCGCAAAAGTTCTTGTGCCAGTACCACCAGCAGCAGAGAATGGTGTCGAAGAGTCGCTTCGCCCATATGTAGTGGTGATATTCGTTCCTTGAGCAATCGTTAGCGCTCCATTGACGATGATCGTGATGGTCTCTTCGGTAGTAGCGCCAACTGAGTCTGTGACTGTGATCGTCTCGACAGAAGTGCCAGCCAATTTCGCAGCGCTAACAGTTATCACGCCGGTGACCGAGTCAATCGAGACCTGAGGTCCACCAGTGATAGTGAAGGTCTTCGGTGCAGTTCCGCCAGAGACCGCTATCGAGGGAGTGCTCTTGGCCAGTCCCTGAGTAGTGACAAGAGAATCAACCGCGTTGAAGGTCATTAAGGGATTGATCACAACACTGACGACAACCGAACCAGTCTCTAGAAATTCGTCGGTAGCGATGACGGTTACTGAATATGTGCCGACTTGAATCTGATTGGTGACAGAGATGGCTCCTGTTACTGCATCTATAGTGATCGAATCGTTTGGTGTGATGATGGAATACCCGAGCGTTCCAGTTCCACCGAGGCCACTTATCCTTGGGAAAGTCCAAGCACGACCTAGAGTTGATTGAAGTGTTGGCGCGGATGAGAACGTGACCGCAGGATTCACAACAATGACAACGGTGACTGCTTCGGTATCACCTCGTTGATCGGTTGCGGTTAAGGTCACAATATGAGTGCCCGCAGGAGCATTGCCTGCAATGACGATTCTGGACTCGTTGGCATCGAAAGTGATTCCGGTGATAGTAGGCGTCAGGACAAAATTCAATTCTCCGGTTCCGCCAGTGATGACAAATGCCAGCGTTGAATCTGCGCGACCTGCAGTAGTGGTTTCGTTTGATCCACCGGTAATGGTGATGGAGGGATTGACGAGGATCGTTAGCGCCTTGATGGCCGTTGCGCCAGAAGTGTCTGTGACCGTGATCGTCTCGTAGTAGGTATTAGGGCTTACAGTTTCAGCAATTGTCAGCTGGCCTGACGAGGTAATCGATATCCCTGGCGTACCACTGGTAAGTGTGAAGAGGTAAGGGGTAGTTCCGCCCGAGACTGTGTAGATCGTCGGTTGATAAGCGCGACCACTCGTTGACTGAAGGGAACTCTCACCGATGATGGCCATTCCGGCATTTACTGTGATGGTGACGAGATGAGTATCCGTCTGAAGAAGCGTGTCAGTAGCTGTGATGGTCTCGTAATACGTTCCTGAAGGAAGTGTTGAATCGACTCGGATTACTCCGGTACTGCTATTGATTGTGATGCTTTCGTTAGTACCGGAGAGCGAGAAGGTGATGGCTCCGGTTCCACCAGTGACGAGATACTGCGGGGAGTCAAGCGCTCGTCCAACTGTTGTGAAGAGCATTGCAGAACCAGTTATCTCAATCCGAGCATTAACTGTTATCGAGATGCTCTTGGTGTCACTCATTCCCAGAGAATCTGTCGCTGTGACGATGAGGTTATGAATCCCCGCCGGCGTCAAAGAAGTGACGGTGACTACGCCCGATGAAGTGACAGTGACACCTGCGACCGAACCAGAGATTGTAAAAGTCAGAGTCCCGGTTCCGCCAATAGCAGTAAATGCGACTGAGGATTCGGCGCGACCAGCAGAAGTGATAATCGCTCCGCCACCCGAAACTGTGACTGGTGGATTGACCACGATGGTGATGAGGCGTGAAGCCGTTACACCCGCTGAATCTGTCGCAGTAACTGTCTCGTAATAAGTTCCATGAGGCACGGTTGATGGAATAGTCAAACGACCTGTTGCCGTATCGACAGAGAAGTTGAGTGCGCTATTCGCCCCGCTGATGCTGTAGGTCTTCACGCCAAGACCACCAGAGGTCACGGGGGTCAATGACTCAGATCTTCCTTGGGTCGTCGTGATCAAGGTATCGCCAGATAAAGCGACATTGATAACCCAGAGAGCAATGATCGTCGTATCAGCCACGGCTAGATGTGAAGTTACCAGTGTTGGACTATCTATGGTCCAGCCAGCAAAGGTGAATCCAGTTCTACTCAAACTAGGTGCTAGGGCAATCACTTCGGTCCCATAGTCAACAACCAGTGAACTACTTCCAGTCGTGACTGTGCCGCCGTTGAGATTGAAGGTGATTGTGTAGGTCTCTATCTGCCAGAAAGCGAAAAGTGTTTCGTTTGCCGTGGCACTTCTGCTTGCGACAATCGTCTGACTGTCATTGAGAGTTGTAGAGAAACCAAGGAATCGATAACCAGTTCGAGTCACAGTTGGCGCGCCCGCAATGATGTTGCTTCCATGGGAGAAGACAGCCGTTGAATCAGAACTTCCACCATTGGCCTTGAAGACGATGGTGTAGGTATCGAGCTCAAAAGTTACCGAGATGGTCTGATTGGCGGTAATGCTCTCGAACAAGTGGCTCGCCTTGGCGCCGACGCTCACACCGTTGATAACCACATCTTTGACGTGATAGTTGGCACTCGGCGTGAAGGTATAAGTCTTGTTCTCACCATAATTGACAATCGTCGTCCCGCTATCGGTGATGGTGCCACCTGCTCCTGCGGTTGCTGTGACAGTAAAAGTTTCAATCGTGAAGGTGGCGGCAATAGTCGTAGTTCCAGTGACGCTCTCGATTACGTATTGAGTAACCGAGCCGACTGAAACACCATTGACTGTCACATTGGCAACTTTGTATCCGACATTTGGCGTGATGGTGATTGTGTCTCTCGTCCCATACTCCAGGGAGCGCGTGCCCGAAGGCGAGATAGATCCATTAGCTCCTGCGGAAGTCGTTACGTTGTAGGAATTGATGTTGAAGAAAGCTCGAATTGTGCGATTGAGCTGGACATTTTCGAAGGTGTAAGTCGGTAGACCACTTCTAAGGACGGTGGGCTCCTCGAATTCATCGACTTCGATCTTCCAGAAGGTATACCCAGGGCTAGTCGTGATTGTAAAGCGCTGGTTCGAACCAGAGTTGACTGAGACATTTCCACTTGGCGAGATTGAACCCCCTGTGTCAGCAGTCGCAACAATCAAGAACGTATCGATGACGAAGTACGCAACCACAGAGGTGTCATCTCGAAGTCCGGTCAGGGTCAAGGCATTTTCAGCTACTGGAACGATGACACCGCCAACTGTGACTGTATCTAGGTGATAACCAGCAACGGCTTCGAAAGTGAAGGTTATCGATCCAGCGGTGGCAAAGGTGACAGCGACGGAATTTGCGCCACTTGGTGAGATTGTTCCGTTACCTTCTTTTGAGGAAGTGACGACAATGGTGGTCTTCTTGAAAACTGCGGTTATCGTCTCCGCCTTGGTGACATTGCTGAAAACAGTCTCTGAGACAGCGCCTTTAGAGACACCATTGACCAAGACATCCCAGATGTAATAACCGCTTGCCGCAGTGATTGAAACCGTCTCACTGCCACCATAGGAAATCGCGCCGCCAATGGTCGCGGCCAGGGTTCCACCCGTTGTTTGAACAAGATTGATTGCAAAAGTATCTGCCTGCCAGAGCGCGAGAAGCGTCGTAGTTTCTATAACTGGGTAACTAGCCGCAATATTCGTGCCGTCAATGGACCAACCGCGTAACGAATGTCCCGCCCTTGTGACGGTCGGGGCGAGAGCTATGGCGTTATCCCCGTAATTCACTTGAATGGTCGAAGTGGAAGTACCCGTTTCGTTGGTTCCACCATTTGCATCAAAGGTGACTGGATATTTTAGTGGCGTCCAGACTGCATATAACGTCTTGGTTTCCGTGACCGTATGGCTTGCGAGGGCAGTTTGGGAATCGGTGCCCCAACCAGCAAAGGTGTAACCCTCACGAGTTGGAATAGGTTTCGAACCATAAGAGAGCGCATTGAACCCATACTCCAGCGAGACAGTTACCGACTCACCTGTCCCACCATTGACGTCAAAGGTGATCGGATAAGAGTTGATCTGCCAGAGCGCAGAGACAGTCTCGCCTTGCGTCGTGATCTGCAGATTTGTTACAAGATAAGTTCCATCTTGGCTCCATCCCAAAAATGTATAACCTACTCGAGCGACAACTGGAGCCGAATCAATCGCATTTGAACCTTGATAGACCTGAACTGTCGCACCACCCGTTCCACCATTGGAGTTGAAATAGACCGGATAAGTGACAGTTTCGAAGAAGACAGAAATAGAATGATTCGTATCTACATCTGAAAATGTATAACTACTTATTGCACCTAGATTCACTCCATCTACTTCAATCTTCTGTATTTGCTTTCCACTTGATGCAGCGAAGTCATATGTGACATTTTCGCCATAATTAAGCGTAGAAGATGTGCTTGGTGAGACTGTTCCACCTGAAGTTGTTGTAAGGGTTATCGTGAATGTTGCAGTATCCCACTTAGCATAAAGAGTCGTGTCTGTCGAGACTTGAACAGAGTCGTTAACTAAAGTGGCAGCGTCATTGACAACTGTTGTCCAGCCACCAAATGTAAATCCAGTTTTTTGTAGATTATCTGGATTGCCCACAGGAGTGTAATAACTTCCTGAAGTCACTAATTGAGTAGTCGGTGGAGTTCCTGAGGTTGCGCCATTTGGATCATAAAAAACATTTAGTTGAAGGGGTTCAGTAACGTTTATGCGTTGATCAAACATCACAGAAAGAGTTTGATTACTTATCACATTTGTGAATGTGTAACTTGAAGAAGTAGTTACAGGAAGTCCATTAACAAGAACACTTCGCACTGTTGCGCCGCTATTTGGCTGAAAAGAAAAAGTGACATTTTCGCCATAGTTAACAACGCGTGTTGATGGCGTGACTGTTCCTTGATCGTTGAAGGTGACAGTTATTGTGAAGGTATCGATTTGCCATATTGCATAGAGGGTTTCGTCTGCTGTGAATGAGTAGGAAGCTTGATCTAGATAAAGCGGCGTTGTCGCGCTGCTATCGGTATTCCACCCTAGGAATCTATAACCAACTCGCGTAAATGGATTGATAGCGAGATCTGCTGGGCCACCTTCAACTTGTGTCGTGTTGGCGCCAGAACCATCGTTTGATTGAAAGACCAGAGTGATGCCACTCGATGCAGAGAAACTGCTCATGGTCATTGGTGCTTCGGAGGATTCCTCCGGTTCGGCAACTGATTCTGGGGTCGGTTCTGGGGTCGGTTCCGGGGTGGGCTCTGGGGTCGGTTCTGGAGTGGGTGTCGGTGAAGGCTCCGAAGATGGCGTTATTGGCTCTTGCGGAGCGGTCGGTGTTGGTTCTGGAGGCGGAGTATTGATGGTGAGTGAAAAGTTCGAACTCGCGTTTTCGAAATAAGTTCCACCAACAACAGTCGCTGTTATCTGGCATTGACCGGTTGGAGCGAGTGCTTTCACTTCACCAGTGTTTTGATTGACAGAACAAATCGAAGGCGTAGCACTCTGATAACTCAGAACTCCGTCATTGGACATAATCGGCTTAAGTTCGTCACGTATTGTGGAATCAACCGTTGTGGTAAGTGACATAGTCTCTTCTTGGTTGAGAGAGGCGCGTGGTGCAATCACTTGAATTGTGCGAGGCGCCTTAAGGATTCTGATTTCAAATGGCGTCGCTGAACGCTTATTTGCGATATCTGTTGCAGTCATTGTTTCGCGATAGATGCCTGGCGGAGAATTCGTAGCAACTTGTACCGATACCGAAGTCGAATCGAGATAGGCAAAACTGACTCCAGGGACTGATCCGGTGTATCCGAAGGTGTAGCCAGGGGTTCCACCGACTGCTGAAATCACGCCAGATGCTTCTTGGCCAAACGTCGTTGTTATGGTGGGTGCTGAAATCTCAATTGCAGGTGACTCATCTGCAAAGACCACCTCAGGGCCAGTGAAAATTCCCTGCAACAAAGTGACTGCGAAGATCGCGACCAGACCGCGAGCGATTCGATCAGCGAGTATCGAACGTAAGTTGATTAAGCCTGTGCTTCGAAACATCATGCGCTCGGCCTAGCGCTATCAACTGCTGAGCGACACAAGGTAATAAGGAACAAATTCAGTTTAGGAAAAAAACAAATTTTGGGCGCGATGAATCGGAGATTGGTAGCACTCACGCTTAAACGCGCGCTCATCTCGAGCTTCCCCTTTATGCGAGGTCCCCATCTGGACGTTCCACCCCCAATCCTTCGCAGGGGGTGAGTGGGTGTCAAAGATTTGGGGTGAAAATCCCCAAGTCGCAAGATTTCATGCCGTTTTTTGTACTTTTTTCGCTCAAACTATTGCGTTTTCGGTACCGACTTACTAGGCGGGTCAGGGCTAAAGCCTTGATTTACTACCCTTAGCGACGTCATAGGGATGGAGATGGTAATGGCTGATTCAAGTTTCGACGTCGTATCCAAGATCAATCAAGCTGAGTTAGATAATGCGATCAACCAATGCTCACGAGAACTTGAGACTCGCTTCGATTTCAAAAATACTGGCACAAATATCTCCAAGAGTGGAGAGAAGATTACGATCACTTCAGAGACTGAAGAACGTGCAAAGGCTGCCCTTGAGGTTTTCAAAGAGAAGTTAGTCAAACGGAGTGTCTCGCTGAAGTCGATTGAAGCAGGCGAACCTGAATTGAGTGGCAAGGAACATAAGATTGTCATTGCAACAAAAGAAGGCATCTCGCAAGAGAATGCGAAGAAGGTGACCAAACTCCTCAAAGATTCTGGACCTAAGAGCATCAAGGCACAGATTCAGGGCGATGAACTTCGGGTTTCGAGCAAGAGTAAAGATGATCTGCAAGAAGCTATAGCCCTGATCAAAGGTGCCAATCTAGATTTTGCCATCCAGTTCACGAATTACCGTTAACGGATCAAGGAATTGAATAAAGAGCGCAGTTCTTACCGCACCGGGATCTTTTATGGGGTTTCGGCCTACTCGCTCTGGGGTTTACTTCCTTTTTACTGGAAGTGGTTGGGCTCGGTTTCTCCCGCGGAGATCTTGGTCCATCGAGGTATCTGGTCACTCCTGGTATGCCTTCTCTTTCTCAAATTTGCCAAGAAAATCAAGGTTTTCTGGGGGCTAATTCGAGACCTCAAGACCTTCCGGATCCTCGCCTTTGCCTCACTGCTGCTCACCATCAATTGGGGAACTTTTATCTGGGCGGTCAATGCTGATCGGGTGGTCGAATCAGCGCTCGGTTACTACATCACCCCACTTGTGACCGCTTCTTTTGGTGTCTTCATCCTCAAAGAGCAGATTCGCTCTGCCCAGCGATTAGCCCTGCTTATAGCCGGAGCTGGCGTTGTAGTGCTCACTCTCGGCTACGGCGCACTTCCGTGGATTGCGCTCGTCTTGGCCTCGACTTGGGGAAGCTATAGTTTGATAAAGAAGCGGCTCAAACTAGGTGCTCTCGATTCACTATCGGTCGAAACTTTTGTCGCACTCTTTCCCAGTGCTGGCTATCTCATCTTCCTTGAAATCGAAGGTAGCGCCTCATTCGGTAAATCATGGGGAATCTCATTGCTTCTTCTGACAACGGGGCTTGCGACGGTAACTCCACTTCTATTTTTCAATGGAGCGACTAATCGCCTACCGCTTGTGACAGTTGGATTGCTTCAATATATGACGCCAACCATCATGTTCTTCATTGGAGTTGGTGTCAATCATGAAGATATGAATCCAATCAAGCTCATCGGATTCATCTGTATCTGGATTGCGCTGATAATCCTTGGGCGCGATCTGGTTAAGTCAAGCCGTGCGGTAGACAATCGCTCCAATTAGCCCAAAAAAGGCCTGTTTAACAGGCGAATCTGGCAGGTCCTGGAGTAGTCGCTCGGCACGATTTGCAATCGAATCGAGCTTTACCTTCGCTTCGCTTAGCGCACCATGTCTTCGAAGGCGAGCCAAGACATCTGCGAGAACTTGATCGTCATGAATGGGCGAGCGCAGGATCTCTCTGAGATCAGCATCTGCGGGGTCAGTTGATTGTTGAACTAGAAGTGTCACGAGGGTTGGGATGCCCTCTTTAAGATCAGTTCCTGGAACCTTTCCTGACTCTCTGCTCTCGCTCGCGATATCGATGATGTCATCGGCAAGTTGGAAGGCAATTCCGATTACCTCACCAAACTCAGTCATCGTCTCAGTAATTCGAGGATCTGCACCAGAGAGCATCGCACCGAATCGTGCCGAAGTTGAAATGAGTGAAGCAGTCTTATTTGCGACCACCTTCATGTAATGCTCCATCGCATCTTCACCTAGTGCGGGACCTTGAGTCTCTTGGATCTGTCCGATCACGAGGCGTTCGAAGGTAAGTGCCTGAAGCAAGACTGCCTCAGGGCCTACCTCAGCCAGAAGCGCCGAAGTCTTTGCAAAAAGGTAGTCACCGGTAAGGATGGCAACCGCATTACCCCATCGATAATTAGCGCTAGATACTCCTCTTCGAAGGGCCGCTTCATCCATCACATCATCGTGATAGAGGGTGCCAAGATGAGTCAGTTCGCATGCCACCGCTGCCTTGTAGATATCCATCCCACGTTCGGGCCCAAGGTGAGATGTGAGCAGAACAAGAAGCGGACGTAGACGTTTGCCACCAGCGAGAACGAGATGACGCGAAGTCTCCTCGACTAAGGGATAGTCGCCTTGGATATGACTCTCAAGGAGTTCTTCTACCTTCGCAAGACCCTGAGTCAGGTCAGCAGCAAGAAGTGGCTCGATTCCAGGAATCGCTAGTTGGGGTTGATTCACCGGGCAAAGATAGCGAGGTCAGTGATCATTGCGAGAGTTGAAGTTGGCAATACACCTAACGCCACCGTCACAATCGCAGCGCTCCAGACGCCAATCGAAGACCTTCGTGTAGGCAAGGTCACACTCACGCTGGAATCACTGGAATCTGTAAAGAACATCAAGACGATCACTCGAATGTAGAAGAAAGCAGCAATCGCACTCGAAAGGACGCCTACGATCACAACTGATTGCAGACCACCCTCATAGGCAGCACTGAATATCGAAAACTTCCCAATAAAGCCCGAGGTGAGCGGGATACCCGCAAAAGCCAGCAAAAACAGGGCAAAAAGCGATGCCATCGCTGGGGACTTCTTTCCGAGTCCAGCCCAACGATTCAAGTCAGTCACTTCTCCTTGACCATCACGAATCAACGTGACGATGCCGAAAGCACCAAGGGTTGCGACGCCATAAGCGAAGAGATAGAAGAGTGAACTTTCAAGGCCCGCTTTGTTGAATGCGACGACTCCTGTTAAAAGGAATCCAGCATGAGCGATTGATGAATAGGCGAGCATTCGCTTCACATCACGCTGAGCGATCGCAACAATTGATCCGAATGCCATAGTGATGATCGCAACTCCGGTGAGGATTGGTTGCCATTGCCAGAGCGCGCCATCCAACACGGTATAGAAGATGCGAAGTGTTGCAAGGAACGCTGCTATTTTTGTTGCAGCAGCCATAAATCCGGTAATCGGAGTTGGCGCACCTTGATATACATCAGGTGTCCATGCATGGAATGGCACTGCGCCCACTTTGAAGAGCAATCCAACAGAGAGAAATACGATTCCGATCAAGAGAATCACATCGTTGCCAGCTGAGGCAAGAACTGCATTTCTGATTTCAGGGAAGGTGATGGAACCAGCGTATCCATAGAGGAATGCAGCTCCGAAGATAAAGAAAGCAGAGGAATAGGCACCTAGCAAGAAGTATTTGAGGGCTGACTCTTGCGAGAAGAGTCTTCGCCTTCTTGAAAGGCCGGCCATCAGATAGAGCGGGAGCGAGAGGACTTCTAGTGCTACGAAGAGGGTGATCAGATCACTCGCTGCCGGAAAGAGCATCATCCCTGAAATCGAGAAGAGCATGAGTGGGAAAATCTCAGTCTGCTGCTTACCGGAAGCGATGGCTCGCTTCTCTTCCTCTGATCCAGGAAGTGCTGAAGCCTCTGGTGCAAAGGAGTCCACATCCAAGAGAAAGAGAAGAGCAAGGAGGGAGAGGAGTAGAAGGCTTCCTTGAGCGATGATTACTGGACCATCAATAACGACCGACCCGATAGCCGCAGTCGTAGTGACAGTCTCTCGATTAGCAATCACTTGAAAGAGCGCAACGAGCAAGGTGGCAGGCGTGAGAAGTGAGTGAACAAAGCGGCGCATTGTGGGCTTCACAAAGGCCTCAACTAGTACCCCGATCACCGCGCCGATGAAGACGATGACGATCGGCAATAGTGCGCCGTATTCCAGGGTTGGTGTGTTGAAGACAGTCATTAGCGCTCACTCCCCACGGTCGGTACTGGATCTGTGAAGCCAACCTTGGCAATGGTCGTCTCTGCGACCGGATTGATGAGATCAAGGGCTGGCTTGGGGTAGAAGCCGAGAAGAACAATGAGCGCGATCACCGGAGCGATCGCGAGCTTCTCTCGAAGGTTGAGATCAGTGAGGTTCTCATTGCCTGGAGTGGTCGGGCCATGAAGTGTTCGCTGTACCGGAATGAGAATGTAGAGCGCTGCAAGGATGATTCCGAAACCACCTAAAACTGCGGCAACCGGATAACGGGTATAGGTACCGACTAAGACCAGAATCTCACTGACGAAACTTGAAAGACCGGGAAGTGCGAGTCCTGAAAGCCCCGCGATGAAGAAGCTCCACGCAAGAACGGGAGTGACTCGTTGTAGCCCACCGAAATCAGCAATCATCGAAGAACCGCGACGTTTGATCATCCATCCTGCAACGAGGAATAGCGCGGCAGTTGAGAAACCGTGATTGACCATATACAAGGCCGCTCCCGCGTGACCCTGAGTAGTCATCGCAAAGATACCCATCACGATGAAACCGAAGTGAGAGATCGAAGTGAAAGCAATCAGTCGTTTGATCTCCTTCTGACCAATAGCGAGGAATGCGCCATAGATGATCGAAATCACTGCAAGAGTGATGATCAGAGGCGTGAATGTCTTCGATGCATTGGGAAAGAGCTCCAAGCAATAGCGAATCATCCCGAAGGTGCCGACCTTGTCGAGGACACCTAGAAGAAGAACTGATGTACCTGGAGTTGCTGACTTCGCAGCATCGGGTAGCCAGGTATGAACCGGCCAGAGCGGGGCTTTGATCGCAAAGGCAATGAAGAAACCGAGGAAGAGAAGATGTTCAGTGGTCGAGCTCATTTCAAGGCGAGAAAGCGCCGATATATCGAAAGTCTTTCCTATCTGGTCATTGGCCATCACATAGAGGCCGATCATTGAAGCGAGCATCAAGAGGCCACCAAAAAGGCTATAGAGCAAGAATTTCACCGCAGCCTGAATTCGCTCAGCTGAGCCGTACCCACCGATGAGGAAATAGACCGGAACCAGCATCGCTTCGAAGAAGACATAGAAGAGGAAGAGATCAGTCGCAGCGAAGACTCCGATCATCATCGTCTCGAGGACGAGAATCAGAATATAGAAGGTCTTTGCACTCCACCGACCGCTCTCTGCTTCATCCCACCCAGCCAAGATCACAATTGGAACCAGGATCACGGCAAGAAGAATCAACACGAGCGAGAGTCCGTCGACACCAACACCATAGGTGATGCCAAAAGTGGGAATCCACTCTCGACTCTCGACAAATTGGAAACCTGGCCGATCAATCTCAAAACCAACTGCAACAAGGATCGCGTAGAGGGCGGTGATAATCGAAGTAATCAGTGCGACTAACTTTGCTCGCCTCGCATCACTCTTTCCAAGAGTCGCAACAACGAGTGCACCAAGAAGTGGCAAGATTCCGAGGATAGTTAGCACGCTCATGCCGTGATCACCCATATCGCCGCGATAAGTACCGCTACACCAAGAAGAATCAAGAGCGCATAATTTCGAACGTAACCACTCTGAATCGAACGAAGTCCACGCGCACTACCGAGCGCGGCACCAGCTACGACTCGCACCCCGCCATCGATGACCTTCTCATCGGTAGCAACCAATACCTTGGTAAGTCCCTGTCCTGGGCGCATCAGCACCGCCTCATTGAAGTCATCCTGCAAGAGGTCACGACGTGCCACCTTGGTAAAGACTGAAACTTTCTCAGGGGCAGTGCTCGGAATTTCACCGCGATACTTCGCGATCGCAATCGCCACACCAATGACGACCGCCGAAAGAGCAAGTGTGGTGACAGTGCTATGTGAGAGGAATTCCTCATGGCTATGCCCATGCTTATCAACCACTGGTTTTAGCCAATATTCGAGCCTTTTCCCGCTATAAAGGAGGAACCCTGAAGCGATTGAGCCGATTGCAAGCAGGACCATCGGACCCCACATCAGGAATGGCGATTCATGAGGATGAGCATCATCGCTCCAACGCTTCTTACCGAGGAAGGTCATCATGAAGACGCGCGTCATGTAGAAAGCAGTAATCACTGCACCAAGGAGTGTGAGCGAACCGAAGATGATTCCTTTGCTGCCGCCGAGATTGAAGGCTGCTTCGATGATCTTGTCTTTAGAGTAGAAGCCAGCGAATGGTGGTACTCCGATTATCGCAAGGTAACCAAGACCAAATGTCACTGTCGTGATCGGCATATATCGGGCAAGGCCGCCATAGCGACGCATATTCACTTCATCATTCATGCCATGCATCACAGAACCTGCGCCGAGAAACATTCCTGCTTTGAAGAAGCCATGGGTGAGAAGATGCATGATCGCGAAGGCGTAACCGATAGGACCAAGACCCGCCGCGAGAACCATGTATCCAATCTGTGACATCGTTGAAGCTGCGAGTGCCTTCTTGATGTCATCTTTCGCCATACCGATGATGGCACCAAAGATCAATGTGATCGCGCCTACCAATACAACGACGAACTGCGCCGTCGGGGCATTATCAAAGATGAAGTTGGATCGAACAATGAGATAGACACCTGCAGTTACCATCGTTGCTGCATGAATCAGAGCTGATACCGGAGTCGGACCTGCCATTGCATCGCCAAGCCACGATTGCAGTGGGAATTGCGCAGATTTACCTGCCGCTGCAAGCAGAAGCATTAGACCAATCGCCACCATCGCAGCCTGTGATGCAGACTCTGCCTGCTCTTCAATCCCTTTGAATGTGACCGTGCCAAAGACGGCGAAGGCGATCATGATGGCAATCGAAAGTCCAAGGTCACCAACGCGGTTGGCCACAAATGCCTTCTTCGCAGCGGTCGCGTACTCAGCCTTCTTGTTCCAGAACCCAATAAGCAGATAAGAAGCGAGTCCGACGCCCTCCCAGCCCACATAGAGATTGAGGAAGGAATCTCCCAGCACGAGTAGGAGCATCGCCGCGATAAAGAGGTTGAGATAGGCAAAGAAACGACGTCGATCAGGATCTTCTGCCATATAGGCGATGGAGTAGATATGTATCAAGGTTCCAACGCCGGTAATGAGTAGGACAAAGCAGATGGAGAGTTGGTCCAAGAGAAGCGCTGCGTCGACTTGAAATGAGCCGACCGAGATCCAGGTAAAGACTTTCTGATGGATTGCCCTCGAATACTCATCTCTTCCCACCATCGCAAGAAGTTCGATGAGGCCAAGAATGAAAGTCGCACCAGCAACCGCGGTGGCGAGGATGTGACCCCAGCGATCTGCTCTCCGGCCAAGAAGAAGCAGGAGGGCCGAACTAATAAGAGGAAGCGCTACAAAATAGACCAAGTTGTTACTCGTCAAAGTGATTGTGGATTCCATCGATTATCGCCTCAACAGACTTGCATCATCAACTGATGCAGAGCGACGAGATCGGTAGATCATCACGATGATCGCAAGTCCAACTACGACTTCACAAGCCGCTACGACCATGGTGAAGAAGGCAACCATCTGTCCTTCAAGGTTGCCATTGATTCGAGCGAAGGTAACGAAGGCAAGGTTCGCTGCATTAAGCATCAATTCAATGCACATGAACATGACGATTGCATTGCGTCGGATTACGACGCCAACGGCACCGATCGTGAAGAGAATCGCAGAGAGGTAGAGGTAGTAGGAGATATCCATTTACCGGCCCTCGAAATCCTTATCGGCCTCATTGGCCTGAGGGAGTTGATCAAGAGCGTACTTGCCACCATCGATCACATCTCCACGCGCCTTTAACGTCTTGGAGACGGATAGTTCAGATGGTGTTCCATCTGGCAAAAGCGCTGGCACGTCGACTGCATTATGTCGAGCAAAGACCCCGGATCCTGGAAGACCGGCAGCAGTGCCGAGTGATTCACCACGGAATCTAGCAAGAGACTTCACTCGCTGGGACTTCTGCGCATCAGCGCTCTTCTGTGAATGAGCAAGGACCATCGCTCCGACTGCTGCCGTGATCAAGAGCGCAGAGATGAACTCAAAAGCCCAGACATATTTTGTGAAGAGCAGGCTCGCGATTCCTTCGACATTTCCATAGTTATTCATCACTTCGATACCGGCAGCATCACGACCAAGTGACGCCCGAGAGATCAGCGAGACGAGAAGAAGTGCGATACCAACCGATGCAGTGATCGCAATCGGTCTCACTCCCCTGAGATTCTCTTTCAATGAATCTGATGAATCAACGCCTACCAACATCAAGATGAAGAGGAAGAGCATCATCACCGCGCCGGTGTAGACCACCACCTGAACCACACCAAGGAATGCAGCGCCATTTGCGATGTAGAAGATTGCAAGTGTGATCATGATCCAGGCCATCAATAGCGCAGCATGGACAGCTTTCTTCACCACCAATATGCCAAGCGCTGCCAGGACCGCGATTGGCGCCAGGATGTAAAACTGAACCGCTTCAGGGGTTGCGGTCTGTCCTACCTCAAAGGCAAGTTGGTTCATCGATTGGTCTCCGCGACATTTTCCTGAAGTGGGCTCGCACCAGGGACCTCACCTCGGTAATAAGTATGGTGATCTGCATCTGGATACATCGGATGAGGCGGAGGCAACATTCCGGCACGAAGTGGAGCTAAGAGATCTTCTTTCTCAAAAATCAACTTCCCGCGATCGTTATCTGCGAGTTCATATTCGTTAGTCATGGTGAGCGCTCGAGTCGGACAAGCTTCGATGCAGAGGCCACAGAAGATGCAGCGCAGATAGTTGATTTGGTAGACCTTGCCGTATCGCTCACCTGGTGAATAACGAGCAGCCTCGGTATTGCTCTCACCTTCGACATAGATCGCATCAGCGGGGCAGGCCCAGGCGCATAGTTCACAACCAATGCACTTCTCGAGCCCGTCAGGATGGCGATTGAGTTGATGTCGACCATGAAAACGTGGCGCAGTCGGTTCTTTCACTTCCGGATATTCGACCGTGTTTACTTTCTTGAACATGGTTCGGAAAGTGACCCAGAAACCTTTGAGTTGATTGAAAAGGCTCGCAGCACCTTTATCGGTGACTGGCGCTACCTCACTCTCTGCCTTTCGAAGCGGCGCAACCTCATCGGATTGCCGTGGACTGAGTTCATTACTCATCGCGCTCACTCCCTTCACCACTTTCTGTCGACAAGATTCCAGCAGCGCTGGTTCGCCCTGATGGCATCACCGGAAGCGGGAATGTTGGCTCTGGCATATCAGGGACTTCATGAGCCTTCGCTTCAGCGCGCGCCTTTGAACGCTCATAAATAGAGGTACCGGCAAGAACAAGAAGAACCATCGCGGCAGTGAAACCACCAATCACGATCTGTGGCGCTCCCTCTGCGGAGAGGACTCGAAGTGTTGCCACGATCATGATCCATGCGATTGATGCCGGGATGAGCACCTTCCATCCGAATTTCATGAACTGGTCATAACGAAGCCTTGGCAGCGTGCCTCGAAGCCAGATGAAGAGGAAGAAGAAGAGAAGTACTTTCGCGAAGAACCAGACCATCGTGAACCAACCACCGAGCCAACTCTCCGTGAAGCCAAGCCCTGGAAGCGCACGATAACCACCAAGAAAGAGAGTTGTGGCGAGAGCTGATACCGCAAGAATGTTGACGTACTCAGCCAAGAAGAAGAGTGCGAACTTAAGCGATGAGTATTCGGTATGGAATCCACCGACCAATTCACCCTCTGCTTCAGCAAGATCAAAAGGTGCGCGATTGGTCTCTCCGACCATTGAAATCACATAGATGATGAAGGAAGGAAATAGCACCACCGCGTACCAGAAGCGATCTTGTGAAGCGACGATCTCAGAGGTCGACATCGATCCCGAATAGATGAAGACCGCAACCAGTGAGAGCCCCATCGCCACTTCATAGGAGATCACTTGTGCGCTTGATCGAAGTCCACCGAGAAGTGGATAGGTAGAACCGGAGGACCAACCGGCAAGCACTATTCCGTAGACACCAATAGATGTTGCAGCAAGTATGTAGAGGACTGCGACTGGAAAATCAGTCAACTGCATTGCAGTCTCGCGACCAAACATCATCACAGGTCCTGACATTGGGATAACTGCGAACGCTAGGAAGCAGACCGAGACGCTGATAAGCGGCGCGATGACGAATACGATCTTGTCGGCGGCTTTCGGAATCAAATCTTCCTTGAAGGCCAACTTCACGCCATCGGCAAGGCTCTGCAGTAGGCCAAACTTGCCCACGCGGTTTGGCCCAAGCCTCATCTGCATCCGCGCGACTACTCGGCGTTCTGCCCAGATCGCAAAGAGCGTCAAAAGAACGCAGATCGCAAAGACCAGTAGCGCTTTGACCGCGATAAGCCAGCCGGGGTCCGTCCCAATTAGTTCCGTCGTCGTCATCGGAAACTCATTCATGCTCTCACCACCGTAACCAGGGAGTGAGTTGCAGAGCCAAGTTCGACCAGTGGCCTTGAACCTTTCGAGTTACGAGGGATCCAGAT
>Ga0194118_10002206_pt1 | contig 25250 bp, 21 predicted proteins | sample TA2MahsurfametaG_2_FD_148662 | JGI IMG/M metagenome (GOLD analysis project Ga0194118, IMG submission 148662) | Freshwater microbial communities from Lake Tanganyika, Tanzania - TA2015013 Mahale N5 surface | ecosystem: Environmental > Aquatic > Freshwater > Lake | place: Tanzania: Lake...
GCGCGCAGTCTCGTACTGCGGCGTCGTTGTCGGCGCTGACACCGAGAATTCGCTCGCCGCCGATCCGCACGACCTGCCGTCGCAGCACCGTACCGCGGTCCGGATCGATGAGCCGCCCGGCCTTGATGGCGACGGTGCAACCAGCAGGTTCTGTGCCGGCGTCCTGCGCGCGCGTTGGTGTTGCGGCGGCGCCAAAGAAGAGACCCAGCGTCGCGGCGATCGTCAAAGAGATCGTCGGGAACGACGGCGCGCGGCGGTGGAATCGAGCGAGGATTCGAATGTTTTTCATTACTTTGTCCCGGGCAGAGTCAAAAACTGCAATCCCTGAAATTAGGCAAATTCACCAATTTTGTAGGTAAGAAAAAGCCATCAATATGATCAATTATTTAGTGGCTTCAGAGGGCCATCATCGCACCATAATCCGGCTCTGGGGGTTGGCAGGCACCCCTCAAAATCATAAGACCACGAATGATGAATAAAAACGACATGAACGGGTCGAAGGCTATATTGCTGCCGCGACCAACCGCCCCTGAATCTATCGCCAGTTTGGCCTTCTTACCGGCTTTGGTGCTGGCCGCTGGCCATGAATCGGCCTCCATCTCGGAGCTCGTCATGGTTTATCGCCCAAGCGGGCTGGGCGGTGAGCGAGCCTGCCGCAAGCTGATTCACCGTCTCGAGCGCCTGCACCTGCTGCAAATCGATTCCGGCTCGCGCGACGATCGCCGCGAAAAATCGGTCCGCCTCACCGGGCAGTCACGCGCGGTGCTGGTTTCGGTTCATGTGTACCTCGGGGCGCTGGGGGTTTCCTCTCAGGGGCTCTCCTCTCAGGGGTCGTCGACTGAATAACCGCGCGCCTGCATCCGCGCGATCACGCCGTTGCGTCCGAAGAGCTCGCTGATGGGTACGACGGCCAAGGCGACGTCATGCGTCTCGACCGCCTTGATCGCAAGCTTGAACCACTCGTCTTCGAACTGCTGACGGATCGCCGCGATCTTCGGGCTTTGCTGCAGCGCCGACCAACAGGCTTCCTGCTGATCGCTCGTGGCGCGTGAACGCAAGGCGTCGACGTCACCCACCGCCCAAGCCTCGGCACGTCGTCGCGCGTTTTCGAGATCGCTTTCCATCCGTCCCAGTGTCGAGCGCATGCACGCCACTTCGGCATCAAGCGCGATCAAGCCGACCTCGGCGAGCGCCCCCTTCGGGTCGTCGATGAAGATCTTCGGCAGCACGATCGGTACCTTGCTCGACTTGGCGAGCTTTTCGACTTTGCGGCTGACATCGTTGCGGCCGGTAAGACCGCTGCGCGACAGCGCTTCGCTCCAGAGTTCGCCGGCTGCAAGCAGGGGTCGACGCTTCAGCATGTCGCGCTCGCGCGGTGCATATTTTTGACGCAGACCCTCGAAGCGCTGGTAGAGATCGGCGGGCAAGACCTGCTCCAGCGTTTGTTTGTCATCGTTACCGCGCAGCTTGCGGTACTGCATGTACAGCTGCACGGCTTTGATTGGTCCGATGTCGGCATCGACGTCGCTGCGCGCCGGAATCACCTGCTTCGCGCGTGACAGCACGCTTTCGACTTCACGCGAGCGCCATTCCATTTTCTTTGGCAGCGGACTCAGCGTACCGAGGATATAGAGCGTGTTGTCGCCGTTGCGGACCTTCCAGAGACCGGGGCCCGCTGCCTCGCCGACGATCGTGACCTCCTCGACTGACGGCTCGATTTCGGGCGACGGTTCGGTTGCAGGCTCGATCGCCGAGACCACACTCGGGGCTTCTGTCTGCGCCCAAACGGGGCTCGCGGTGATCGCCAGCAACGTGACCGCCAACACGCTGACTGCGAGCCGCGATGCTGCGGCGTGATTCTCTCGGCGGTTATTCAGCGGCCTGTCCTTGGATCGAAGCAACACGATTATCTCCCGGCTTGTATGGGGCCATCCGCAGCGCCCGGTGCGAGGACGTTGAATCTTGTAACAAAGTTCCCGTAGATTATGACGTGATGGTGACATCCGATCATGACGACTTCGCGATCGTGGCACGTCCTGCCGTAGGGGTCTCCCTGCACCAGCACGTGTTGCGCACCGACATTGCTGGCATGCCGCTGGAATGGATCGACTATCGCGAAGCGGCGCGGCTTTATCATCAGCAGCAGATCGCCTACACCTGCGGCACGCCGCTGTTTCAACTCTACGGTGGTACCAATGCCCTGACCGGTCGGCGTACCGTGCTCGAGGTCAACTCGATCATCGCGACCGTTGGCCAGAGCGGCAACCCCGGTCACCTGCGCAACGATTACATCCCGCCGCTCAACAACCAGACGCTATTCCGGCGCGACGCATTTCTTTGTCTTTATTGTGGTCAGCGCTTCGCCAATCGTGATCTGTCACGCGATCACGTGCGGCCGTTCAGCCAAGGTGGTCGCGACGTCTGGACCAATGTGGTGACGGCCTGCCGGCGCTGCAACAACTACAAGGCTTGGCGCACCCCCGAGCAGGCCAAGATGCAGCTGCTCGCGGTGCCATTCACGCCCACCTACGCCGAGTACATTTTTTTGAAGGGCAGACGGGTGCTGTTCGACCAGATGGAATATCTGCTCGCCCATTTCCCGCGCAGCAGCCCGCTGCACGCACGCATCAAACATTTGATGTCCTGAAGCGACCTCAGCGCCCGGTTTGAGCGGTCATCGCCGACTGCTGTGGGCTGACCCAACGCGCAGTACGAACTTCGGTGCCCTGCTGCCACGCGACTTGCACGCTGCCATCCGGCCGTCCCGCGATGGCCGGAAGTTGGGCAGGCGCGCCCGGCGGTGCCGGCAGTTCGCTCACCGGTCCGAAGCTCGCACCCATGTCGGTGGAGGCGCGGGTGAATACCCGGCGGACGCCGTCGGCCATCTTGGCGTGCCAGAAAAGATGCAGTGTCTTGCCGGCCAGCGTCAGCACCGGGGCATCCGAGGTCACGGCACCCTCATGGGCGAGCATGGGTTTGGACCAGCTCTTGCCACCATCGGTGGAGCGGACCATATAGGCCCCTGGCGGTTGCTCGCCCGCGGTGTAATAGGCTGCAGTGATCACGCCGCCAGCGGCCACCACGCTCGTCGGCTTGAGCGGACAGCCTTCAATTTCCCAACGGCTGCCGACTACGCGCTGTCGCGGGCCAAAGCTGCGACCACCGTCAGTCGACACCATCACCACGCTGTCGCGGAATTTGCCCTCGACCTGCCGGGAACCGACATACAGCTGATCTTTGTTGTCGATGAAAGCGGTGAGCTGACAGCAGGGGCAGACATCGGCCGGCAGGATCTCGCGATCGCGTTCGAAGCTCAGGCCGTCGTTGCGCGAGACCGCCATGAATACCTTGCCGGAATCGCCTTCTTTGGCCATGTCGCGCGTGTCGATCCACATGGCGTAAACGCTGCCTTTGCGATCGACGGCAAGCGTGCCGAAGACGTGTGCATGGGTGAGGCCGCCATGCACCAGATCACTGGCATCGGTCTTGCCCATTTCATTGAGGCGCTGCGCCTTCGCGAAGCTGCGCCCGCCATCGGTGGAACGGGTGTAAAGCGCGACCGCTTCAGGCTTGCCGTTGGTCGGGTTGAGGTCGTTGCCCGGGTAAAAGACGTGCAGGGTACCGTTCGCACCGGCGACGATGCGCGGCTTGCTGACCGAGAAGCCCCAGACATCACCGGGCTTTTCATTGATCTGCACGGGCTGCGTGAACGTTTTGCCGCCATCGTTCGAGCGTGCGTACAGCAGGTTGGTTGCGGCGACGTGTGAGTGACCGTATTTCGAGTGGTCGGCCGAGTGCGCCGCCGTGTTCTCGTCGATCCAGATCATGTGCACGCTACCGTCGGCACCGAGCGTGATCTCGGGACTTTGCGCTTTGTGTTCCGGGCTGCTGACCCTCGTACCCTGCATGGACATGCTGCCGTGCACGGAGTGGTCTTGGGCGTACAGCGATGACGGCTGCAGCACGACGACGGCGAGCAGCGAGAGGGCGAGTTTCGCCTTGGTCATTTTTTGCTCCTCTGACTGAAGAGACCCCGTGCCCGGACGATACCCCAAGGTTCGCGGCCGCTACAATGCGCCGTGGTTTATCTCATCGACGCCTCCGTGTACGTGTTCCGGGCCTATTACGCCATGCCGCCCGACATGCTCGACCGCGATGGCCACCCCGCCCATGCCGTATTCGGATTCGCCCGTTTTCTGGGGGACCTGATCGAGCGCGCCCGACCGCGCTACCTGGCGGTCGCCTTCGATGAGAGTCTCGCGAGCTCCTTTCGCAATCGCATCGACCCGGCCTACAAGGCAAATCGCGAGCCCGCGCCGGCCGATCTCAAGCTGCAGTTCGAGCGCTGCCGCGAGTTTTGTCGGCATGTCGGCGTCGCCGATTTTGGCAGCGGCGAGTACGAGGCCGACGACATCATCGGCACCCTGCATGCGCGCTCGCGGGCGGCGGGTATGCCCACCACGCTCGTCACCCGTGACAAGGATCTCGCGCAGCTCGTTCGCGAGGGCGACGTCTATTGGGATTACACCGCGAATCAGCGGCTCGCCTATCACGACATCGAGGAGTATTTCGGTGTGGTGCCCGAACGCTATGCCGACTATCTGGCGCTGACCGGCGATGCCGTCGACAATATCCGCGGTGTGCCGGGGGTGGGGCCCAAAACCGCGGCGGCTCTTCTCAAAGATTTCGTCTCGCTCGAGGAGCTGTACGACAATCTCGATGCGGTGGCGAGCCTGCCGATCCGCGGCGCGGCAAAACTGCCGGAGAAGCTCGCTCGGCACCGTGACGATGCGTTTCTTGCCCGGCGCCTCACCGAGATCGTCCGTGACATGCCGCTCGAGGTGGCTCGCGAGGGGCTGCGGCCGCGTGCGCCTGATATGGCAGCACTCAACGATTTTTTTGATCGCCATAACTTCGGACAGATGCTGCGCAAGCAGAGCGAGCGGCTGGCAGCCATTTCGAGGGATGCCAGTGTCTGAGGCAGCCGAGCGCTTTGATTGGCACTGGTTGCTGCCGCAGCGCTGGCCCTTGTGGCTCGCGCTTTGGCTCATGCGTCGCTTGGCGGCGCGCGACTATCCATCCTTGCTTGCCTTCGGCACACGTCTTGGCGATTTCGCAAGAAGATTGCCGCTGCCGCAACGTCGCGTCGTCAGTCGCAACCTGTCGCTGTGTTTTCCACAGATGACAGCCTCTGAACGCCAGTCTTTGCTGGAGCAGCACTTCCGCGAATCGGGAATCACGCTGCCCGAGACCGCACTCGCCTGGTTCGCGCCGCCGAGCAAATTGCTGCAGCTGGTGCGCTTCGAGGGCATGGAAATCTTCGATCGGCTGGCGGCGTCAGGTCGGGGTGTCATCTTGCTCGCAGCCCATTTCACCACGCTCGAGATCGGTGCGCGCTTCATTACCGCAGCACGCGAAGTGCACGCGGTATACAAGCCCTCCAAAGATCCGCTGCTCAGCTGGTTTTTTCGCAAATACCGCGGAGCCGTGGCGGCGAGCATGATTGCAAGCGATGACATTCGTGCGATGGTGCGCGTCCTGAAAGCGGGCGGAGCGGTATGGTATGCACCGGATCAAGCCTTTCGTGCCAAGGGTGCAGAGATGGTGCCGTTCTTCGGCATCCCCGTCGCCACCAATACCGCCACCTCGCGCCTCGCACGCATGACGGGTGCTGCGGTGTTGCCCTATTTCGTCGAGAGATTGCCGGGTACGACAGGCTATGTGGTACGCATCGGCGAACCGCTGGAAGATTTTCCCGGTACCGACAGCATCGCCGATACGCTGCGTCATCACGCACTGATCGAGAGCGAAGCACGACGCATACCGGCGCAATATCTTTGGTTGCACAAGCGCTTCAAGGGCTTGGGCGAGAGTTATCCGGACTACTATTCGCGACGCCATGTCGAACTTGGGTTGTAGGGCACGAGTCATGAGCAAAAACATTGAGTCAGTACTGACGGAATCACGGGTTTTCGAGCCGCCAGCGCAGTTCGTGACCGAGGCGCGACTCAAGGCTCATGACCTCGAAGCCTTGCATCAACGTGCTGCCGCAGATTCGCAAAACTTTTGGGCGGAACTCGCGCGCGCCGAAATCGCTTGGCACAAGCCGTTCACGGTCACGCTTGACGATTCATCGGCACCGAACTTTCGTTGGTTTACCGACGGCGCGCTCAATGTGTCGTACAACTGCCTCGATGTGCAGCTCGCCAAAAACGCCGATCAGCTTGCGATCATCTTCGAGGGTGAGCCTGGCGATGTGCGCAAGCTCACTTACCGTGAATTGCACGCCGAGGTCTGCCGTTTCGCCAATGCATTGAAGGCGCGTGGCATTCGCTCTGGCGATCGGGTGGTGATCTACATGCCGCTGGTGCCCGAGGCGGTGGTCGCCATGCAGGCGTGTGCGCGAATCGGCGCCATCCATTCGGTTGTCTTCGGTGGGTTCTCGGCGCTGTCGCTGAAAGATCGCATTGAAGACGCGGGTGCGCGTTGCGTGATCACGGCCGACGGTGGGCGTCGTGGTGGCAACATCGTCGAACTCAAGGCCGCCACCGACAAGGCGCTGGCCGAGGGCTGCGCAAGCGTCGACACCGTATACGTGCTGCGCCGTACCGGCGCGGCGGTGCCGATGCAATCGGGTCGTGATCTTTGGTGGCACGAAGCCATGGAAGGCCAAGCCGAGGTGTGTGAGCCCGAGTGGGTCGATGCCGAACATCCGCTGTTTTTGCTCTACACCTCGGGGTCCACCGGTCGCCCGAAAGGCATACAACATGCGAGTGCCGGCTATTTGCTGGGCGCCAAACTCACGAGCCGCTGGGTCTTCGATCTGCGCAGTGACGACGTGTTCTGGTGTACGGCCGATGTCGGCTGGATTACCGGGCACAGCTATGTGGCGTATGGGCCGCTCGCTGCAGGCGCAACCATCGTCATGTACGAAGGTGCACCCACTTACCCCGACGGCGGTCGGTTCTGGCGCATCTGCGAGCAGCATGGCGTGACGGTGTTCTACACGGCGCCGACCGCGATCCGTGCGCTGATGAAGCTCGGCGATGCGCTGCCTGCGCAGTACGATCTTTCAAAGATCAGACTGCTAGGCAGCGTGGGCGAGCCAATCAACCCCGAAGCCTGGATGTGGTATCACCGCGTGATCGGTGGCGGTCGTTCTCCCATCGTCGATACGTGGTGGCAGACCGAAACTGGCGCAATCATGATTTCACCCATTCCGGGTGTGACGTCGACCAAACCGGGTTCGTGCACGCAGCCGCTGCCCGGAATCTTTGCCGATATCGTCGATGACGAAGGACGCAGCGTCACTACAGCGGATGCCGGCGGCTACCTCGTTATCCGCAAGCCCTGGCCTTCGATGCTGCGTACCATCTGGGGCGACAACGATCGCTACCTCAAGACCTATTGGGAAAAATTCCGGAACCGACTCTACGTGGCAGGTGACAGCGCGCATCGCGATGCCGACGGTTGTTTCTGGATCATGGGGCGTATCGATGATGTGTTGAACGTCGCGGGCCACCGCCTCGGCACCATGGAAATCGAGTCCGCGCTGGTCGCACATCCGCGCATTGCCGAGGCGGCGGTGGTCGGTCGTCAGCATGAGATCAAAGGCGAGTCCGTATTCGCGTTCGTGGTCTGTCGCGGCGTGCGCCCGACCGGCGACACCAAAGAATTCGAGAAGGAATTGCGCGACTGGGTCGCCGAGCAGCTCGGTGCGATCGCCAAGCCCGACGACATCCGCTTCGCCGACAATCTGCCCAAAACCCGTTCGGGAAAAATCATGCGGCGCTTGTTGCGAGCCATCGCCCGCGGCGAGCCCATCACCCAAGACGTCAGCACGCTCGAGAACCCAGCCATCATCGAGCAGTTACGCGGCCGCTGACTGGCGCAGGACTCAAGCAGACGCACGGCTTAAGCACCGCCGCTCTTGAGCACCGCGGCTCATGTTGCGCGTGGGCAGCAGTCGCAACCATCTTGCTTCAAAACTTTGCTGTGCTGCACTAGCTGCACTACGATAGTGCATCAGCCGGTTCTCAGTAGAGGTCACTCGATATGTCCAGAAGGCACTCACCCGTAGCCCTTTTTGTTTCCATGAGCATTGCTGCGCTCGCCGGTCAGGGCGCTTTCGCTCAGTCTGGTAGCGGCGCCAGTCAGGGCGGTCTTGCCCTCGAAGAAATCGTGGTCACGGCACGCAAGCGCGAGGAATCGCTGCAAGACGTGCCGCTCGCGGTAACGGCCATCACGTCGGCAGACATCGCCAATCGTCAGGTGACCTCGATCGACGACGTCGCGAAATTCGCCCCGGGCCTCGTCTTTGCAAAAACGTTTGGCCGTGCGACCGAACGTCCGGTCGTGCGCGGTCTGGCGAGCGTACTCGCGGGTACCAACGCCTCGGTGGAGACCGGCGTCTCTTATTTCGTTGATGGTGTCTATTACCAAGGCGATATCGGCAGCCTCGACATGAGCGACATCGAGCGTGTCGAAGTCATCCGCGGCCCGCAGAGCGCGCTCTACGGCCGCAACACCTACTCGGGCGCCATCAATTTCGTCACGCGCAAGCCGAGTGATCAATTCACTGGCGGCGTCAATGGCACCTTGGATCCCGACGAGCGGCAGATGAGCGCGCGCATGTCGGGTCGCCTTACCGATAGCCTGGCCGCCAGCGTCAACATGCGCTACTACGACTTCGACGGCCAGTGGAAGAACCAGCTGACTGGCAAGACTGTGGGCAGCGAAAACACGGTGTCGGTCGGTGGCATGCTCAATTTCACGCCCTCCGAGAACGTCGATGTGATGCTGCGTCTGCAGCACAACCGGGACGATGACGGTACGCGTGCGCTCTTCTTCCAGTCAGGCGAGCTTAACAATTGCTATCCGGGAACGCGGTCGCTGGCGTCATATGTGCGCACGGGTTCTAGCAACAACAATCAGTGGTACTGCGGCGAGGTGAAGGCCCTGCCGGTGTATCTGAACGATGCGCCCGTCACGCAACCTGTGGTGCCGCTGGCCGGCATTCCGGCAACCATCCAGAGCGCAACGGGTAACGTTTACAGTGATACCCGCCAAGGCGCGGTGTTCTCGGGCGTCAAGCGCGATCTTGATGTCGCGATGATGCGCATGCGTTGGGATATCGGCGGCTCGGGCTACAGCATCATCGCCAGCGGCGGCTGGCGCGATGAAGATCGCTTCACCGGCGCAGATAGCGACCACTCGGCTGTCAATATCATTGGTGCCAACATCAATGGTGAGCGGCCGCAGGCGACGGGCTCATCCTCGGATCGCGACACGTTCAAAGATTGGTCGGCTGAGCTGAAGTTGGAATCACCGCGTGATGCCAGCTTCCGTTGGTTGGTGGGCGCCTACAAATACGACTGGGAGCGTCGTGGTTATCGCATGGATTTCGTGAGCCCGAAGGGCCAAGACAATCCGCAGCAGATTTTCACCATCGAGAACTCGGCACTATTCGGTTCGCTCGAGTTCGATTTCACCGAGCAGTTGTCGGCCTCGGTCGAACTGCGGCGCGCCACCGAGAAAAAAGGCCAGAGAGATTTTGGCGCCACAGCCACCAGCACCTCGTCAGGTAATCCGAACGTGCAGGCGGGGCCGCTGTTCCTCATCTACGACTCGTCAACACGCGGCAACGACGAGTGGAAGTCGACGACCCCGCGCGTCACGGTGGACTACAAGGTCAACGACGACGTGACGGTCTATGCCAACTACTCCAAGGGCTACAAGCCGGGCGGCTTCAACGGCTCGACGGCCATCGGGGCCAATCGTCCGGCCGACGAATCCTTCAAGCAGGAGCAGTCGCTGAACTATGAAATCGGCATGAAGTCGACCTGGATGGATCGCCGTGTGCTGCTCAACGTCGCGATCTTCTAGATGAAGGTCAACGATATGCAGCTCACGACGCCCGTCAATAATCCGGTGTCGGGTGCGATCACCTCGCTCTCGACCAACCAGGGCGATGGCAAGATCAAGGGCATCGAGATCGAGAGCCGCTTCGTCGCGACCGAAAATCTCACTCTGGGTCTCAACTACGCGTTGGCGGATACAGAGTTCACCGCGGGTTGCGATGATTTCCAGTACAACATCACGAGTGGCGGCGGCATCCTCAACCCCTCAAACCCGAGCGACCCGACGCGCAACTTGAACGGCAAGGGTGACTGCTCGATCGTCGGCCACGCCTTTCCGCTCGCGGCCAAGCACACGGGCTCGCTCACGGCGGACTACTCGCGCCCGGTGTTCGGTGGTGACTACCGCCTGTTCATCAACAGCGACCTCTCGTACTCGAGCAAGCGTAACGTGCAGGTGCATAACGTCGCCTACACGGGCGCGGCATCCCTGCTCGGCGCGCGTATCGGTATCGAGACCGACAGTTGGAAGGTCGGTGTCTATGGCCGTAATCTGCTCAACGAAGACTCGGTGGTGGGTGCGACGCGTTGGCTGCACACCTACCTGATTGGTATCCCCGGCGTCAGCTTGAAGCCGGGCCTGCCGCCCACGTCGGTTGCTTCCTACAGCCTGCCGCGCGGTATCTTCGGCACGCTGCGCCGCGAGCGCCAAGTCGGTATCGAGGCGAGCTACAAGTTCTAAGCTCGCAAGTCGCAGCGGCGACGCAAAAGGCCCGGGGGTGACCCCGGGTCTTTTGTTTTACGGCAGAGCTTTATCTTTGACGGAAAGCTGCGACAGCCGTATCCGGAAAATCACTGAATACGGCATCGACGCCAAGCGCCGCAAACGCGCGATATTCCGCCGCAGGATCGCCCGCGTAGTCGGCGGCAAGATGTATCGGTTCGTTGCGGAAAGTCCAAGGATGAACGGCGAGCCCGACCGCGTGGGCGAGCTCGACGAAGCGCGTCGGGGTCGTCACCTGCCGCGTGCGTTCGGTGTCGTCGGCGGGGTCTGTTTGCCGCGAGCCGATCAGGTGACGCTTCCAGGGGCCGACCGCGTCGGCGTATTCGCGGAAAATTTTGAACGTGGCGAGGTCGGAGAAGTTTCTCGGGATGCTCCCTTGCGGGTAGAGGCCACAACCGCCCGCGCTCGTCCACTCTGGGCAGGGGCCGACGCTGCCGTCCTCACACAGTCTTCCGCCATCCAATAATTGAACCAAGCGCAAATCTGTCCGTGACCGTAGCCAGCGCAGATTGCCCGACTCGAACGACTGGATGAACACCGGTGAATCACGCTTCGTCCAATTCACCGACTCGAGAGTGGCGAGCAAGCGGGGTTCCAGCGGCAAGCCCAGTTCGCAATGCCAAGTCGGGTGTTTGGTCTCTGGATAAATACCGATCACTCGACCGCGTGCCGCCGACTCGCGTTTCGCGAGATCAATGATTTCTTCGAGCGTCGGTATCTGATAAAGCCCGTTGAATTCCTGCGAGCGATCGGCGCGGGGTTGGATGGCGCGCAAGGTACGCAGTTCGGCGAGCGTGAAGTCCGTGGTGAACCAGCCTGTGAATTCCTGCCCATCGATACGCTGTGTCCGCTTGCGCGCAGCGAACTCGGCTCGAGAAGCCACATCGGTCGTCGAGCCGATCTCCGGCTCATGACGCGCTACCAAGTGCCCGTCACTCGTCGAGACGAGATCCGGCTCAATGAAATCGGCGCCCATTTCGATCGCGAGCCGGTATGACTCGAGCGTGTGCTCCGGTCGATAGCCGGAGGCGCCACGGTGGGCGATGACGAGCGGCGCAGCCAGCACCTCGGACATCATTGCGAGCGCCACGGTGCAGAGGCCAGCGAAGCTTGCGAGAAGGCTGAGGCTGCGGCGAGCCGATGGTACGTATTCATGTATGACTCCACGCTAAAGGGTGACGGTGACAGGTCCATGAACAAGATCTTTTGCGAGCACGATGAATTGCAGATCCGGGCGCTTGGGTTCGCCGAAGCGCGGGTCACCATAGGGGAAGGGGGCGGTTTCACCCGTTCGCGCATAGCCGCGACGCTGGTACCACTCGATGAGCTCGAGGCGCTGCTCGATCACCGTCATGATCATGCGCTGCGCTTGCCATTCGGTACGCACGAAGTGCTCTGCTGCCGCAAGCAGGCTGCGCCCCAAGCCTTGCGCCTGCAGGGTTGGCGCGATGGTCAACATGCCGAGATAGGCGCCATTGCCACGTTTCTCGAGCTGTACGCAGGCGAGAATTCGCCCTCCCGACTCGTGCAACAACATGGCTCGATCGCCGACCGCCGTCGTCTGCGTAATGAATTCTTCGAGCGCTTGACGATCGGTGCGTTGTCCGCCGAGCAGATCGGCTTCGGTGGTCCAGCCGGCGCGGCTACTGTCGCCGCGATAAGCGGAATTGACCAGCTCTGCGAGTGCGGCCGCATCGTTCCGGACCGCAACGCGCACGGCGAGTGCGGAACCCCCATTACTTGTCAAGTTTTCGGGGCTCATTAATCTTTGGCGATATGACCGCGACTCTCGGCCATCTGCGCAAGACCCATGCGTAGTTCGAGTCGACGATTGAACTCTTCGGGACCGAAGGCGCGCTGCGCGAGCACGTTCATGGGATCGGTCCGATAACCGACTTCGCGCACGTAGTGATCGTACTGCTGCTGGGCGAGCCGCTGTTCCGGCGGCAGTGGTGCACGATCGGCTTCATCCAGCCAGCCAAACCAGCGATCGACGAACTCTTTGAGATAGGTCTCGCAAGCAGCGATGTTTTCTTCGTTGAGCTCGCCCATCACGCTAGTGCACACGGGCGACATCAGCCCGCGAAGATAGGTGCCGTGACTCCAGTTCCAGGTGAAATTCGAAAGACCCCGATAGCGGATGGCGCTGGCGTTCGCCGGTTCATAATATTTGTTGACATAGTCGAGACGGGTGCGCAGATCGACTCGCGGGGTGTAATCCGCGTAAAAGAACAGCTTCGGTACGGTACCGAAGATGATCACGAGATGCGGGACCTGATTTTGCTGCGACAAAAACACCGTGGCATTCATGTCGAGCAGGCTCGCCTTGCGATTGCCCAGCCAGGAATGCACCAGCCATTCGACCCGCGGGCCGCTCCAGGCATTGAACGAGCCTTCCATCGACTGATCGAGCGAGGTGAAATATTCGTGCCCGGCGGTCGCCGGATGCTTGTGGACCGAAAAGCGTTGTTTGACGCGATCGACAATGCCGGAGTGAATGCCCCAGCAGCGCTCCCAGGCGCGGCTGACATCCACGTTGGGCTGCTCAGCCAGAAATTCCGTGATGGTTTTGATGTCGAGCTTGGTACCCGACGTCGCAGTGTTGTTCGACATGTGGTGATGCCCCCCTTTCCTTAAGCCTCAAGTTAGCCGCTCGTCGGGGGGTTCTGCTAGCCTCAAGCGCATGGACGTCCAACGCAGAAAGTTCATGACCGCTGCGGGTGCCGCCGCCGCAGTGCCCTTGTTGCCTGCCTGTTCGCGTGGTGGTGACGATCAACGCCCCGCGGGTGTTCCCGTCGGACCCTTCGGTTCCAGCAGCACGGCCGAGGAGGTGACGGCGGGGCTAGACCTCAGCGGCAAGACGGCGCTCATCACCGGCGCCACCTCGGGTCTAGGGCTCGAGACTCTGCGCGTGCTGGCGCTGCGCGGTGCGCACGTGATCGCCACCGGCCGCACACTTGAGAAAGCACAGCGGGCCTGCGCGAGCGTGAAGGGACGCACGACACCGATCGCACTCGAACTCGAGCGCTGGGACAGCATCGTGGCGGCCTCCAATCTCGTTCGGGCGCTCGGCATGCCGATCGACATGCTGATCTGCAACGCCGGCATCATGGCGCTGCCGAAAGTCGAGCAGGTGTACGGCCTCGAAAAGCATTTTGTGGTCAATCACCTCGGTCATTTCATTTTGGCGAACCGTTTGCTGCCGCAAGTGCAAGCTGCAGCACAGGGTCGCGTGGTCGTGGTGTCGAGTCTCGGTTACCAGTGGGCACCGCCCGCGGGTATCGAGTTCGACAATCTCTCCGGCGAACGTGGCTACGAACCTAACAAAATGTATGGCCAATCCAAACTCGCCAACGGCTTGTTCTCGCTGGAGCTCGCGCGACGCTTGCGCGCGGCGGGCTCGACGGCGACCTCGAATGCCGTGCACCCAGGCATCATCCTCACCAACCTCGGTCGGCACTTCGACGAATGGAAGCGCACGGTCAGCAAGCTGATCGGCTGGACCTTCATGAAGAGCATCCCCGCAGGTGCAGCCACCAGCTGCTATGTGGCGACAGCCTCCGCACTCGCGGGCGTGAGTGGTCATTACTTTGAAAACTGCAATCCCGTGGTGCCGATGGCGGGCAAGCACATGGATGATCTCGCCCTTGCGCAGAAGCTGTGGCAGAGATCCGAAGAAATCGTCGCGGAGTACCTCGCATGAAACAGCAACTCTTCACAAGCCTTCTGGTGGCCACGTTACTGTCGATGGCTCCGCTGGCCGAACTGAGAGCACAAGAGATTTCAGCGACCGCAGCGCGCGCCCAATCTTTGTACTTCGCCGGCAATGCGGCTGAACTCGCCAAACTCACCGCGAGCACGGCGGCGTGGGGCAAGTCGCAAAACCCCCGCGAGCTCTATGCACATGCCTATCTGCAGTTTCGCGTGCTGCAACTCGCGATCGGCGGCAAGCGCGAGGACGATGCCGAGAAGGCCGGTGACGCCTGCATTGGTGCGCTCGACGCCGCGGTCAAGCGCGACCCCAAGTTCGCCGAGGCGTTCGCCTTGCAGTCGGCGTGCTATGGCTATCTCGCCAACCTCGGCGGCATGGGCGCAATTCGCAACGGTTCACGCAGTGGCAAAAGCATGGAAGCGGCGCTCGCGCTCGATGCTCGCAGTCCACGCATTTTATTGGTCGACGGATTCGGTGTTTATTTCCGACCCAAATTCGTTGGCGGCGACAAAGGCAAGGGCTGTACGCGGTTTCGCGAAGCGGCGGCGGGTTTCGATGCGGCCGGTGCTGCAGGCGTGCCCGGGCAGGGGGGCATCGATTGGGGTGCCGCCGAAGCGCACTACTGGGCGGGTCGCTGCGCACGCGATGCGGGCGATCCAGCCACGGCCCGCAAATTCTTCGAGCGCGCGCTCGTGATTGCGCCCGATTTTCTGGCAGCCAGCAAAGCACTCGGTCGCTAAAAAACCCCGGCTGCAAGGCCGGCGGCGAGCGTCGCACCCAGTTCGCGACAGCGCGCGAGCGCGGCACTATCGGGTTCGCCGACCACGATCACGGGCTCGGCGATGCTCCGCCACCGATATCCGGCGACGATCCGATCCACGCCGTTTCGGGTGCCCAGTCCGTCGTTCCCCGCGCTGATGAACAATCCCCAGGGCAAGCCCGTGGTGCGATTTTCGCAAGGATAAAAAGTTCGATCGAAGAAATCTTTGAGCGCCCCCGACATGTAGCCGAAGTGCTCAGGGGTACCGAGCAGCAGGCCCTCGGCCCACAGCAGGTCATCGGGGCCTGCATCAAGGGCGCGTAGCGCACGAATATCAATCTCGGTATCGAGTTGAGCCGACGCTTGCAGCGCACCTTCGGTTGCCGCTGTCCGCAGCCTCTCGGTACGACCGCCGACGTTGCCGCCATAGACGATCAACAGACGTTTTTTCATGGTGCACTGAATCCCTGATTCGATGGCGGTGGTCCATCGCCACGCCGCCGCAGATTGAGCGCGAGCGTGATGACGATCGCGATCACGCTGCCGAGTCCCGCAAGGCCCATGTCACGCTGTGCGTCCCATTCATCGCCCTGGGTACCGAGGAAGGCTGCACCGACGTCACCGCCGAAAGCAATGGCGGAGGCCCATTCGAGCAGTTCATAGATGGCGGATGTTGACATGATGAAATCAAGCGGCAGAAAGTAGCTCCAGAAGCCGCGTACTTTCGCATGAAGCATGAACATTTCGCGAATCGGGGGGAATATCAGCAGGCCGTAAGCAAGATGCACCAGCCGGTCACAGTGGTTTCGAGTAAAGCCCAGCATGCCGCTCAATGACTGGCCGCTCAAGTTGCGAAAGGCCTCATCGTAAGGAACCAAGGAATAAGTGAAGTGTGCTCCGACTGCATGCAAAGAAAAAAACAGGAATAGTGATACGCAGGAGCCCAGCGACAGCGGCTGCACCCGCCAAGTCGCGACCAAGATCGCAGACGCTGGCAGCAGCAATATATTTTCGAGTAGCCAAGTGCTGCGATCGAGTGGTTCGATGGCTAGCGCCAGCCAGAGTGCTGCAAAGCCGAATATCAATGAAAATAGCAGGCTGCGTCGAGTCATGGCCCGAAACACTAACGCCGAATAACAATCGGTTCGGTTCGGCAGCAGACATCCGTGAACGAGCGCACGGTGGCCGGGCCTTGCGGAACTTCGGTCAAAGGCTGTCACGGCTGACCACAGACACCTATTCTTGGAACATGTCGGGGCGCATTCGGGCTTTACTGCTGATTTTTGTCTGCGGGCTGTCGCTCGCGGCGCAGCTCGAGGGCGCTGAGCAGCCGGCGTTTTCCCCGAAGTCGGTCGTAGTACCCAAGATATCGGGGCGCATCGAACTCGACGGTCGGCTCGACGACACCGAGTGGCAAGAAGCGGTGAAGATTAGCGACTTCCAGCAGTTTTCACCCGGCAACGGCGAGCCACCCTCGGAACCGACCGAGTTCCTGCTCGCCCTCGATGACGACAACCTCTACGTTGCCGTTCGTTTCACCGACTCGGATCCGGCTGGCATCAAGCGTTCACAGCTCGTGCAAGGCCAGGGCGTGTTCAACGACGACTACGCGCAAATCCTGCTCGATACCTTCAATGACCGACGAACGGGCTATATCTTTTACGTCAACCCCAACGGCGTACAGCGCGACGGGCTGCTGCTCGGCGGCCTGTCATACAACATGGACTGGGACGGAATCTGGCAAGCAGCCTCCAGTGTCAATGATTCCGGTTGGCAGGCCGAGATTGCGATCCCCTTCAAGACGCTGTCCTTCGATCGAAATGCGGATACCTGGGGAATCAATCTCATCCGTTCCATTCGACGTAAGCGCGAGGAAGTCGCTTGGTCGCAGCGCGATCGACGTATCACACTCGATGTGAGTGGAGAACTTCGCGGCATGCGGGGTCGCGAGCAGGGTCGGGGTCTCGACCTCGTGCCCTCGGCTTCGATCAGCGAGCGCGAGAACTTCATCGCGAATAGCTCGAGTGTGATTATCAAACCTTCGCTTGATGCGTTCTGGCGCATCACGCCCTCGCTCGTCGGCGCACTCACGCTCAACACCGACTTCTCGGCCACCGACGTCGATGACCGCCAGGTCAATCTCACGCGGTTTTCACTGTTTTTTCCGGAGAAGCGCGATTTTTTTCTCGAGGACAGCGAAATCTTCGAGTTCGGTGGTCTGACGCAAAACGGCAGGCCATTTTTCTCGCGCACCATCGGGCTTTCGGCAACCGGTCAACCGATCGATCTCGAGGCGGGTGCCCGGCTGACCGGCAAGATAGGTCGCAATTCTTTGGGGGTGCTTGCCGTTCGGCAGGAATCTGCGGGCAGCTTCGAAGCCGAGAATGTGTTCGTCGCGCGCGGGTATCGCAGTTTTGGCGAGCAGTCGACGATCGGCGGCATCATTACCTCGGGTGATCCATCTGGCAGCGGCAACAATACGCTCTATGGCGTCGATCTCGCGCTACGGGACCAGCGTCGCTACGGGGGGCTCGTCGAGGCCCGCGCCTGGATGCAGCAGTCTTCCACGCCCGGCCGCAAGGGTGATGAAGCTGCTTGGGGTGCATCGCTCGCCTGGCCGAACGATCGTATCGAGGCGTTGCTGTCCTATACCGAGATCGGTCGAGACTTTCGACCTGCGCTCGGCTTTGCCAATCGAACCGGCATCTCCGAATTCCTCGCTAGCTACAGCTATCGGCACCGGTTCGAGAAAGGCGGATTGCTGCGCAGCTGGCGTCATGGCGTCGAGGCCAGTGAGATCAGGGACGATGCTGGTGGCCTCGAATCCCGTCGATTCGTTATCATGCCGTTTTCTTTGGATAATCAGCCCGGCGATATCCTCTCGATGGGCCTCGAACGCCAGACTGAAGTCATTCGTCGACCCTTCGTTCTTCCGGGTGGCGTACACGTCCCTGTCGGTCGCTACGACTTCGATCGCGTGCGCCTCTATGGGCAGACCGCAGGCTTTCGGCCGGTGGCCTTCAATTGGGACTTCGGTGCCGGCGATTTTTATGACGGCACACGTGGTGACGCGCGGGTCGGCATCAATTGGCGCCCCAACCGACACTGGGCGCTGGGGACGACTTTTCAGACCAATCGTCTTGAACTTCAAAGCGGCGATTTCACGACCCGGGTTTGGTCAATGAATGCCAACTATGCATTCAATATTCGCTGGGCCTGGCTCAACGTCGCGCAGTACGACAACGTTTCCAAGCGCATCGGACTCAACAGTCGCCTGCGTTGGTGGCCAGCGCAAGGGCAGGTGGCTTATCTCGTGGTCAATTACGACTGGCGCGAGGATGCGCGCGGTGACTTCCAGCCGTTTCTTGCTGAAACCACGGTGAAGTTCACTTACACGTTCCGCTACTGATTACCGCGTCAGTTCTTTTCGACGGTGTAGACGATTTCGGCGCTCGCTTCTTTGCCGGCTTCGGTGCGCAAGGTCCAGCGATCGTTGATGCTGTAGCGCAACTTCAAAGTATTGATCGCTTCTGCAAGCGAGACGCCGTAGCTCACATAGAGCCGGCTAGATAGATATTTGCCGAAGACCAGTGAGGTCTCGTTGGCCAGATTCTGCTCGATACCCACATCTTCGATACCGATACGCTGACCGAGCTGCTGCGCAAGGATCGCGCCGCCTTGCGCAAGAATGGCATCGCGGCCACTGCTGGCGATGTTGCTGCTTTGTACAGTCTCCAGGGTTCCGCCAGCGAGGATGAGCGATACCACCTGCGATTGCGGCAGCGAAGGCTCGGAAAAGAAGGTCATCCGCGGTTCGCGCAGCGTGCCGCGCACATTGACGCCTGCCTTCACATCGGGAAATTCTTTGGTCGCACGCAGATCTACGCCCGGGTCGCCGAGTAGTCCGCCTGAAAAGATCAATCGGCCACGCTCGATATCGAGTCGCCGGCCAAGGGCGGCGTACTTGCCTTCGGCAATACCCAGTTCGCCCGAACCGCGATTGACGCCGTCGGCCGAGGTGATGACATTCAGTGCTCCAGCAAGTCGTCCCGAAAGCCCGAAGGAGTCGAGATTCACGCGCTCGCCGAGCGTCAAGCGCAAGTTGCTCGAAACGCGGAAAGACGACTGTGGATCGCGAGGTTCCGCACTGACGAGGATTTCGTCTGCCGAGGTGAGCGTTGCGCCGGTCAGATCGGCGGGCACGATCCGTGCTTCCGGAATATGCACCGTGCCGGTCGCCGCAAGATCACGGCCTGCCACTTTGAAGCTGAGGTTGGGCGAGGCACTGATTCGTGCTTCAGGCACATCGATCATCAGCAAGTCTTCGCCGCGCAGCCGCAACTCTCCATAGGGCTGTCCGCCGCGCCATGTGAGCTCGGCGTTCGCGTCGATGCGTCCTTTGCCGGCGCGCGCCGAGGACTCGAGCACGAAGCCATTGTCGAGCAGCCGTGCCTCGGCACGAATATCGCGCAGAGCGAGATTGACCTGATAAAAGTCGAGTTCACCTTTCTCGAGACGCAGCACGCCGTTGACGAGCGGCGTGCCCAAGGTGCCGCCCACGATCAGATCCAGCGACAGCTCGCCCGAAGAGCGATCGATCTCCGGCACATAGAGATAGAGCAGCGCGAGAGCCGTGGAGTCGGCGCGCAGGCTTGCCGTCAAAGGCAGGTCACGCCAGTTGTCGAGATTGGTAGCACCACCCGTGACAGCGCGAGTCGCGCGCAACTCGCCTCGAGCGCGTCCGCGTTCGCCCGCCGCCACCTCGAGCTTGCCGTCGATACCCGTATCGTTCGATTCGAGCAGCAAAGATCCGGAACCGAGCGGGATCAGATCGCGTTTGCCGCCGGCTCGTTGCCAAAGGAGGGCGGCATCTGCGAAGTCGGCGCGGACGTTGCCGCGTGCGATGCCATCACTCACGGCGCGCAGATTGATTGCCGCATTCAGCGACCCTTGATACTCGGCTCGCGCGGCGGGTCGTGGCAGCAGGCTCGCGATCGGCAACTTGGAGACGGCGGCCTCGAGTGTCCAGTCCGCCCCTTCCCAAGCACCTGTGCCGCAAATCGTTGCGGTCGCCGTCAGTACGGAATCTTTGGTGCCGCGCAAACAGAATGAGTTCACGCGAATCGACTGCGTCGTCAGGCGCAGACCGAGAGGCTGTTCGAGCGTCAGACCAATGTTGTCGTCCAGACGCAGCGTCAAATTCGACCAGCGTTGCTGCCAGCCCTCGGTATCGAAACTGGCCTCACCCCGTATCGAAGCCGACAAATCTTTGCCCGTGATATCGACGGCCAGCGAATGCGCACTGCTGCGACCGGCGATATCGAGCACCACGCGCTCTGCCTGTCGACCGATGGCGTTGACCTCTTCGGCTTCGATATGAGCTCGCGCCGTCGCGTCGGCGCCACCGCTTGGATCAAGATCGATATCCGCAACGAGGCGGCCAATGTCGACACCGCCGAGCGCGAGCTCGCTGCCTTTGGCTTCGAGGCGCACCAGCATGGCTGTCGGCGTGCCGCGCAAGGTGCCGTTTGCGCTGAGGCGGCCTTTGCCGCCTTCGGCGATCACGCCAAGATCCTGTGCGTCGATTTTGAAGTCGAAATCGTTGCGTTGTGGCGAGAGCGTGCCGTCGAGTGCAAGGCGCAGACCGCCTGCCGAGAGGTCGACTTTCCGCAGTTGCAGTTTGTCGCCCGCGATCGTCAGCCGCCCCGAGCCGCGAGCGGGCGTGCCACGCAGGCGTCCGCTCAAGCGCTGTACATCGACATCGATGACCCCGCGCGCACCGAAGCCTTGACCTTGGGCATCGAGTTGGAAGTCTATTTTTCCAGACAATCCAGCTCGCCATTGCGCAGGATCGATTCCGCGGACGGCGCCCTTGAGTTGCCAGCGTTCGGCCGGGCGCCAGGCGAACTCGCCTTTGAGATCGGCGACTCCGCCCAATGTGCGTGCGACGAGACGCGAGATGTCGAATTTGCCGGGGCCGAGGGTGCCAACGACATCGGCATCGAGCGGTGGCAGCGCCGCAATCTTTGTGGGGCCGCGCGCCGTGACGGCATATGAACCCAGCCCCTTGAACGTGAAGTCGCCGCGGTCGCTTGCGATCGAGGGCGTGGTGTCGGTCAAGGGCCAACGAAATCTTTGCCATCGACCTTGCAGATCGAGCTCGGGACCCGCGTCGGTGAAGGCAATGGTGCCTGCGGCATCAACCTCGGTTCCAGAGCCCGGATGACCGAGCCCGATCTGTTTGGCAGTGATGACGCCCAGCGAGTAGCGACCATCAAAGTTCACATCCAGAGGGCCGGCCGCGAGACCCGGTGGCAGCAAGCGACCTTTGGCACGATAGCCGTCGCGATCGATGGTGAGCGCAAGCTCACCACCGATCAGGCCAAGTGCCGCCGCGCCGCCGAATTCCTGCAGATCGAGATTGCTGACTTTGGCGTCGGCGCGCACGCTCCATGGCGAGAGCAAGCGCATCTTGCCCTCGTCGATGCTGATATCGAAGGGTTCACGCAGTGTCGCATCGAAGCGCGCCTCCTCGAGATCGCCGTCGAACTCTGCCTTTGCCAGCCAGCTCGGCCCGCGCTTCGGCTGAAAGCGAGCCGTTGCACGACCCTCGAGACCCAGCGGCAGCGCCGCACTCAGCAGGCCATCGGCTTGCAGATGCAAATTACCGAGCTGCGTCGACAGTTCGCGAACCGAGAGCGTGGTGCTGCGCAACAGACCATCGAGTCTAGTGTCGCGAAACTCCACCGGGTTGCCCGTGAGGGGCTCGATCACGATCAAAGGCAGGGTCGCCGTGTGTGCTTCTACCGTCAGCAATTGCGGCAAAAAACGTGGCGGCTTGTCCGGCGGAGGACGATCGCGAAGCTGCTGTTCGATCTCGACGCGGCCAACTCGAAATTCCCGCGCCTCGACCGCTTGCCAAAGCAGGGGCAAGAGATCGATCCGAATACGGATGTCCTGAAGATGGACATGAACGACATCATGCTCGATATCGATGGCACCGATATTCACGCCGCCCGCGAGACTGCCCTTCACGTCACGAATTGCAAGGCGCTCGATGGTGCCGAATCGCGATGGAATCTTTGCCAAGGCGAATCGCAAAGCCGACTCGGAATGCCCGAGCATCCAGAGCGCCACCAGCGGCAGCGCCAGAATCAGCAGCACACCAATGATGATGAGGGTGGTACGACGTTGCATGTGATCAGAGCTTCGGCGAGAAGTTGAGGTGCAGACGCGGGCCCGGCAGACGATCAAAGTTTTTGTCGAGCGCGCACCTTGGGTCGGGGGTGACGCTGCGACAGACCGGGTTGGTCATAGGTTGTGCGATGTCGATACCGAGCGTCACGATCGGCAAGCGGAGCCGCAGGCCGATACCCGCCGAGAACTGCAAGGGGTCGCCGAAATCATTGAAGGCGTTGCCTGCATCGATGAACGCGGCGATACCGAGGTTGCGCGGCAGATCGCGAATCACCTCGGCCGTCGCCGTAAACAAGTGGCGGCCACCGACCTTGGCGCTGCCCGCCTCGATCGGCGACAAATCATTGAAGCCGAAACCGCGCACGCTGCGATCACCGCCGGCAAAGAAACGCTCGGTACCCGGCAAGGCCGCAGCATCCGAAACCAGGGTGGCGCCCAACTGGCCACGCACGAACAAATGCCAGCTCGGGCCGAGGTCGAATACCCGTTCGGCTTCGAGGCGGAGCTGCAGATAGTTTTCTTCGGCACCGAGCGCTGAGGCCGAGCCGCGCAATTCAGCGTAGAGCGCGCGTGAAAACAGCGCTTCGCCCAGATAACCGCGGGGCACCGATGAATAACTGACGCCCGGGATCACGAGCGTGGCCGCATCTTCGAAACCCGGTCGATTGAGTGCCGCTTTCGTGATGGTGCGGACACGACTCAAGGACGCGAACATCACGCGCTGCCATTCGCCATCTACCTGCGTGATCGAGGGCTGAAAGCGGGTGGTGCGCGTATCGAGATCGCCAAGCTCATCGCGCGCATAACGAAACTCGAAGCCGAGCCTCTCGAGCGCTGGATCGCCGATCGGCATGATGTAGCGGGCCTCGACCGATTGCTCGAGCTGCGCGGCCTTGATTTCGGTGCGCAGCCGATGCCCACGGTCGTTGAGACGGCGGTTTTCCCAAGTCAAAGTACCGCGCATCTTGCTGTCGGTCGCATAACCGACACCCGTGGAATAACGATTGCGTCGATTGGGTTCGGTGCGGATGCTGATGGGGATGCTGCGTGCAGCGCGGTCAGGCTCGCCGGCAAGCACTTCGACCGTTGAAAAATATTGACTGTCATCCAGCGCAAACTGCGTGCGCAGCAGTTGTCGCGCATCGTAGGGCGCAGACTCTTCGTACCGCAGAAAGCGCCGCAGCAAATCATCTTCGAGTGAACGTTGTTCGATGACCGTCGTGCCGAAGGCGTAACGATCACCGGTTTCCATGGCCAGTCGAACCGTTGCCGAGCGCTTCGCCGGATCGATCAGCAGTTCACTGATCGTGAGCTGCGCATCGACATAACCGAGCGTCGAGGCAGTGCGTCGCAGATTATCTTTGAGGGTATCGTAGGCCGCGTGCTGCAGACGATCGCCTTTGCGCAGCGTCGCACTCGCGAGAATGTCGCGGAACGCCGGATCCTCTTTGCCTGTACCGCTCACGGCGACCTCGACGCTATCGAGTAGCACCGGCGGACCGGGGTCGATGCGCAGGCGCGCGCGCCATCGTTTCTCGCTGACTTTCTCGATCGATGAACTGACTGTCGCCTCGTAGTAACCGAAAGGTCGCAGAGCGTTCGCAGCCTCACGCTCGGCGCGCTCTTGCAGACGCTCCACCAGTGCCTGATCGAGATCGTCGCGATTGCGATATCGCTCAAGGCTCAGAAAGATGAGCACGTTGCGACGCAGCGCACCGTCGACGCCGCTGATTTCGAGGTCGATGTCCGCGCGCGCTGGCGCACCGACGGCGAGCACGCCGACGACACAGAGCAGCAACAAAGAACTTATGCGGTTCATGCGGAGCGGGTTTTCCCGGGCGCTGGACAAACGCCCGATTCTACTCGCTCAAACCCATTCGTCGGCGCGCAGGCGCCAGTTCGCCTTTTCGGTCGGCTGACCCGACATGTCAAAACTGCGCTCCTCGATTTCCACGGTCCCGTCGTGGCCGAGCAGCAGTAGCGTGGAGCAGCGCGTGCCGTAGTCACCGTGCTGCACAAAGGCGGCCGAAAGCCGCAGTTCCCACTCTGGGCTCAGACCTGTTTGCGGCAGATCGGTCGGACGTGCGCACTCGCGGTCGTCGAGGGCGGCCCACAGTGGCGACGTGTCGGCCGCTTCGCTGGAGGTGGATTCTGCGGCCAACCAGCTTTCGAGCGCTGCGCGCAGTCGTCGAACTTTTGGCCAAGGCGTGTCGAGCACATGGTTGCTTACCACATGCACGCCGGGCTGCAGACGCCGTGCAAAGGGCTCTGCGCGATTAGTCGCGTACCAGAGGTCTTGCTCGTCCGCGAGTAACAGATTGAAACCAGCATAGCCCGGCGAGTCGTCGGCCAGCTGCTCCAGGTATAAGGCAGCGCCATGCTGCGCACCGAGAAAATCGCTGACCAATCGACCGCGCGTCGGTGCGTTGCGACGCGGTCGCGCGAGTTCACGGTAATTGGTGACCAGCCCCATGCAGCGCCGGCGGTCGATTCCGAACCAGGTACCGCCTGCCTGCAGATCGCGGCCGGCGAGGATGTCGGTGCGCTCTTGCCACGGTCCGAGCGCCGCGCTCTCCCGGGCATGAAATTCGTCGCGATTGGCGATCACGATGGCGCGGTAGCGCGGATGTGCGTTCCAGGCAATGGCAGCGAGGCACATCGTGAAGACCTGTGTGAAAGCCCCAAGCCGCCGCGGTTCAGCGGCTCACCGCGCCGGTCCAGCTGCGCGTCGATACGCTGCGCAGCGGCGCGGGCCAATCGGCATCAAACCAGTTTTCGATCAATCGATGCGAGATGGAAGTCGGTGGCGGCAGGACGACGGCACCCGCGGCAATCTCGGCTCGTGTGAACCAACGCGCGTCTTCGAGTTCGCTGCTGCCGCTGGCCACCGAGCCCGGTTCCGCAATGGCCATGAACCCGAGCATCAAAGATGACGGGAAC
>Ga0194118_10002210_pt1 | contig 25212 bp, 33 predicted proteins | sample TA2MahsurfametaG_2_FD_148662 | JGI IMG/M metagenome (GOLD analysis project Ga0194118, IMG submission 148662) | Freshwater microbial communities from Lake Tanganyika, Tanzania - TA2015013 Mahale N5 surface | ecosystem: Environmental > Aquatic > Freshwater > Lake | place: Tanzania: Lake...
AATGAGCATCATCATTTGGGACTTTATTAAGGAGATGTATCTATGAAGAAACGCTATAAGCAAATGATTGATACTCGTCGGGTGTATGCGTTAGAAACTGATATGTACTATGATCGTAGGTTTGCGTATATCACCAAGCAACGGTCACTAGACTATCTTGTTAAGTATGCCAAGAAGATTTGGAAGGCAGAGAAGATTAAGAAGCAGATGCCTATTATCCGATTCGGAAAGGGACTACAGAAGTATAGTTGGTGTGACGGAGAAATTCTTGAACTTTCCCCAACCCAACGGGACATCTTGACTCTGGTACATGAGTTGGTTCATGCGATTGGATATGATGACCACGATAAGAACTTTGCGGCAAAAGAGTTGGTCTTACTTGCGAAATATACCTCGGTGAAGGTTGACGCACTACACGAACTATTTGAGGTTATGATATGAAGAAGTTAAAGGAAGCATCGGTACTATTTTTTATCCAGATATTGATGTATGCAATCTGGTGCATCAACTTCCGTGCAACCGCAGCGGCGCAATATCATCTGTCGGCAGTTAGTGACTTTATGATTGCCTCTATTAACTTCTTTGTTATTAAGAAAATCTCTCATGGACAAGACCAGTTTCATCAATGGGCAGGATATGCACTTGGGTCTGTGGTTGGGAGTTATTTAGGGATTTGGGTTTCCGTAACATTCTTGGGAGGTTGATATGCCAAAGAAAAAGGAAGTAGTAAAAATGACGAAGGTAAAGAACGATACACTACCACCATCATTACGACTTGACCTCAACGGAAAGGCGCTGTTGATGTTGGATACCGATGAGTGGGGTCCGATTGAACTCCGTATTGATGATAAGGGAACTGCGGTAGAACTACTTCGGGTTATTGTAGATAATATGGGGAACATCTCTACAGTAGATTCATATACGAAAGCAGAAGGAAAGAAACTTAAAAAGATGGTAGAGGGAAAGTGATTTTACTATTAGGAGACATTCACGGAAACGCAGGAATACTCAGACAAGCACTGGATATAGCGAAACAGTCCAGTGCCGTTGCGATTATTCAATTAGGTGACTTTGGATTGTTCCGTGACAATGAAAATTGGTTCCGTGAAAATATAAGAGACGCACATATTCCTATCTACTTCATTGACGGGAACCACGACGATTGCAGTCGTTGGGTTAAACTGGATAAGGTCACTCGTATTTGGGATGACCGTGAATTATATTATATTCCCCGTGGAACTGTGATGGAATTGGATGGTAGGACTATTGCAGTAATGGGGGGAGCAGCAAGTATTGATAAGAAGATGCGACTGGAAAACAATATGCACTGGGATTCAAATGAGGATGTCAGTCAAGAAGATATTTCCAGATTACTGATGAACACCGAGGGGAAGCAGATAGATATGTTTCTAACTCACTGTCCCCCACATTCCGTTATTCAACAACATTTTGACCCACTTTGGAAATTACACTTCGGAGTAAGTATTGATTGGACTGACCCCAACCAACACATTATACAAGAACTCTGGCACAAGTTAAGTACGCCACAGGTGTATTCTGGACATATGCATAAACGGGTAGTAGGAAATGATTATAGAATTTTAAATATAAATGAAATTTTGGCAGTATAACGTACTACTTATAGTTGTAGTAGAAATCTATAGAAGGTACTAGGTTATGAAAAAGAAATCAAAGAACAAATATACTACCATTCAAATTAGTTCAGAAGTCAATGAACATATCCGTACTCTCTGTGACCGTTATGGTTTAAAGGCCACTACCGTAACAGAGAGATATTGGGTATCATTGATTTCATCTAGTGCGAGTGGTAGTATTTCTTTACAGGGTTAATATTATGAAAACTGGTTACATTCCGAAGGACCAACGTAAAAAGATTTTATTTCTTTCAGATGATATGCGGGTTACTTCTGGTGTTGGTGTTATGTCAAGAGAAATTATTGAAGGAACCGTTCATCATTTTAATTGGGTCCAAGTTGGTGCAGGAGTCAATCATCCTGAAATGGGGAAAGTACTCGACTTATCACAAGCAATTGATAATGAAGTCGGTATTACCGATTCCTACGTTCGTATCTATCCTTATAATGGATACGGAGACAGTCGGCTTATTCGTCAATTAATTCAAGTTGAAAAGCCAGACGCCATTCTCCATTTTACCGACCCACGGTATTGGATTTGGTTATATCAAATGGAACATGAACTTCGTCAGAAAATGCCAATTTTTTATTACAACATTTGGGATGACCTTCCATTTCCGATGTATAATAAGGAATATTATATGTCATGTGATTCGTTGTTCTCTATCAGTAAGCAAACATATAATATTAACAAGCATGTTCTTGGACCAGAGAACCCACGGCATCTTGCGTATATTCCGCATGGTATTAACACCAAACGTTATCACCCACTCCCAGCAGATGATGCGGCAGTTCTTGAAACTCGGAAGAAACTGTTTGGTGAAGCAGAAGTTGATTACGTAATCTTCTATAACAGTCGGAACATTCGTCGTAAGCAAACGTCAGATATCATTTATGCCTTCAAGGTGTTTATGTCGAGACTGACACTAGAACAACGGGAGAAGGTACGATTAGTACTTCACACACAACCAGTAGATGACAACGGTACTGATTTACCAGCGGTCATTCGTGATGTAACTCCTGAGGTAGCGAAATATATCGTATTCTCACAGGATAGAGTAGAAACTGGATTCCTTAATCACCTTTATAATATTGCTGACGTATCTATTAATATGTCCAGTAATGAAGGATTCGGATTGGGTACATGTGAAAGTATTATCGCCGGTACTCCTATCATCGTGAACGTGACTGGTGGACTACAAGACCAGTGCGGATTTATGGATGGGGATGGAAACTACCTCAATCCAGAAACACATTTCACAAAGGAATGGGGAAGTAACCACGATGGTCGCTATAAGAAGCATGGTGATTGGGCGTTCCCAATGTTTCCAACTAATCGTTCCATCCAAGGTTCGCCAATGACTCCGTATATTTTCGATGATCGTGCTTCGTTTGAAGATGCAGCAGACCGAATGATGGAAGTGTATAAATTGTCCCGTGAAGAACGGAAACGCCGCGGAGAACTTGGTCGTCAACACGCCCTGGGTCACGGTAAGTTTACGGCAGAACATATGTGTAATTCTTTTATCGAACAAATTAACAATGGATTTGATATTTGGAAACCACGTGACCGCTTTACATTGGTGAAAGTATAATGAAAACCGCACTGGTTACTGGTATCAATGGACAAGATGGTTCTTACATGGCAGACTTTCTTTTGGAGAAAGGATATAAAGTGTATGGAATGGAACGTCGTGCGTCTGTCAAGAATAGAGAGAACACAAAGCATCTAGAAAACAATCCAAACTTTGAGTTCATCATCGGTGACCTATCCGATCAGAATTCACTGCTCCGTTGTTTAAAGACAGCCAACCCCACGGAAGTCTATAATTTTGCAGCACAATCGTTCGTCGGGGAAAGTTGGAACACACCAGAGCAAACCAGTGATGTTACTGGATTGGGTGTTCTTCGGATGTTAGAAGCAATCCGTGAATACGGGGAACCTATAAAGTTCTACCAAGCGTCATCAAGTGAAATGTTTGGTCGAATGGTGGAGAACCCATCAAAAGAATCTACGCCATTCTATCCACGTTCTCCGTATGGTGTAGCTAAGTTATATGGACATTGGATTACTAAGAACTATCGGGAAAGTTACGGTATGTTTAATGTATCAGGTATTCTGTTCAATCACGAAAGTGAACGGCGCGGGATTGAGTTCGTTACCCGTAAAATTACCAATGGGGTTGCACGTATAGTACAAGGGTTACAAGATACGATTGAATTAGGAAATCTTGATGCAGGTCGTGATTGGGGGTATGCTCCCGATTATGTGGAAGCAGCATGGATGATGCTACAGCAAGACACACCAGATGATTATGTGGTAGCTACTGGAGAAACTAAGACTATTCGAGATTTCTTAGATATTGCATTCCGTACAACTAATATCACCGATTGGGAGAAGCATGTAATAGTCAATCCAAAGTTCTTCCGCCCTGCGGAAGTAGAAGTGTTACGTGGTGACGCAACAAAGGCACGTGAAGTATTAGGTTGGACACCAAAGACACCATTTGAGAAGTGGGTGATGGGTATGGTTTTTAACGATGTTACAAAATTAGAGAGATAATATATGAGTACAGAAACTAAGCCATTATGTGTTGTTCGGGCACCATGCGCAACTCGTTCTGGGTACGGAGATATGAGTCGTGATATCATTCGCCACCTTATCGAGTATGATAAATATGATGTAAAGATCATCTCCGTAAATTGGGGAGAAACTCCGATGAATGCTTTGGATGAAACCAATCCAAAAGATAAGATGATTTTGGATAGAATATTAAAGGAAAACCTTACACAGCAACCTGACTTGTTCGTTACTATTACTATACCTACGGAATTTGAAAACATCGGTAAGTATAATATTGGTATAACAGCGGGTATAGAAACCACAGCCGTGTCTGCTCAGTGGATAGAGGCGTGTAATAAAATGGATGTTATATTTACGATATCACAGCATTCAAAAAATGTCTTCCATGCTTCCAAATATATGAGAAAGGGACCAAATGGCGAAGACTTTGGTGCTTTAGAAATAACTAAGCCAGTTGAAGTATTACATAATTGCATAGATCAAAGTATAATGAAGAAGTTAGAATATGAATCTGATATTCTTTCTTTGATTAAAACTACACTAGATACCATACCAGAAAAGTTCTGTTATCTATTCGTGGGTCACTGGCTTCGTGGAGATATAGGAGAGGATAGAAAGAATGTAGGATTCCTCGTAAAGATATTCTTAGAAACATTTAAGCAGATTAAAGACAAGCCAACTCCAGCCCTTATTTTAAAGACCAGTGGTGGTAACTTCTCATATCTTGATAAAAAAGAGATTCTAAAAAAGATTGATAATATTAAGAAAACAGTTACACTCTCGGAAGGTCAACCAATGCCAAATATCTATATATTACACGGAGAATTAACCGACCCAGAAATGAATTCTTTGTATAACCACCCGAAGGTCAAGGCACACGTGAGTTTGACAAAGGGAGAAGGATTTGGTCGGCCATTACTTGAAGCAAGTATTTCTGGTAAGCCGATTATTGCATCTGGATGGTCTGGGCATATGGATTTCTTGAATGCAGAAGATGCCGTACTCGTTGGTGGTGAGTTACGTACCATTCACGAAAGTTCTGTTTGGGACAATATATTGATTAAGGAATCTTCCTGGTTCGCACCAGACGCACAACAAAGTGCCAATGCTATGGCCGCAGTATATATGGATTATGAAACGTTCCATAAGAAAGCGAAGAAGTTAGGAAAAGAAAATTCTAAGAAGTTTTCATATAAATCAATTCAAAAAAATACATGGGATTTACTTAACAAATATGTTCCAGAGTTCCCAAAGCAAGTTCCATTGGTATTACCAAAGTTAAAGAAGATAGAATTACCAAAAATTAAGAAGGTAGAATAATGCCATTACGCAGTGAACGACGATTTATTAGTATTAGTAATGTGAAACCTGGTATGATGATTGAATTTAATTATACCAAGAAGTCCGGTGGCGGAGGTTCGTATATCATATTGGTTGTGGACCCCAATAGAAAGAATGAACGTGCTACAGAACCACAGCTTCATGGATTTGTTATTGATGAATTGACCGATGAACAACTAATTGAATTTTTCTCGTCATTTCGTAAATCAATTAATATAGATTACAAAGATAGACAAGCAAGTATAATAGAAGGGTTAAATACAGACGAAGCGTACAATACCTTTGCTACCTCGAAATATGTAAAAGACCGTTCATATCGTACATTTAATTTAACAGGGATGTCGCAAGTCAGACAAATTTTACTGGGTTCGGTTGGAGACTAGTCTATTTATAGGTATACCTTCAACCGATACCATGCATGCTAAGACCGAATACGGAGACACCAAAGAAATATCCGATTTTGAATTTAGATGTACTGAATGAAAAGAATACGTGGTGGGTTGTGTGGGAATATATTTTTTCAGGTAAATTACGTCAACCAGATGATATAGATAATAGTTGAGAGGTTATATGTCGGAAGAACAAATTTGTCCACAAGAAGATTGCGTACCAAAAGAAGATTTACCTTCGATTATGGAAATGGCGAAGAATCTAGCAGGAGATGGAAGTAAAATTATTAAGAACGCTCTATCTGGAAATAAAACTTTAGTAGGTGATGACATCCGTGAACATCGATGGACTATCTGCCAATCATGCCCACGATTACAAAACGATAGATGTCTGGAGTGCGGTTGTTTTATGAAGGTCAAAGTTGCATTCTCAACATCAAAGTGTCCAATGGACAAGTGGTAAAAATGAAAACGGTTACTTTTATATACGCATACGAACCAAGTGAAATATGGTCCACTCCTCTCTCATTAGTAAAAGAATTTGAGAGTAGGGGATGGACCACTAATATTATATCCATAGGTAGTAATAGAACGGGTATCTACCACGACAGAGATTTACGTGAATGGGTAGAGTCTAAGCCACAAACAGATTTGGTAATCTTTATGGATTGGGGAAGATTTGATTCTCCCTACCTAAACAAAGATTTGGTTCCCGCCATATGGATTCAAGAAAGTGGAGATGACCCACAAAATTATGCCAGAAACTTCCCGAAGGCTTCACGGTTTCACTTCACGTTGACACCAGATTATACCTCATATGAGTCGTATAAACAATCTGGTATTAACGCATTGTGGTGGACGCATTTTGCTGATACTCGGATACATTATCCTATACCGACAGATATAGAATATGTTGCAGTAACCAGTCGTGGACTTGGTGGAAGTCAGTTTTTAGATACACTTACTAAACATGGTGAGGGTATGATTGGCAATAAAAACAATATGATTGGTATGGAACACACTAAGTTTTTACAAAGTGGACTAATGGTAGTTCAGAATAGTCGGTGGGGAGAAATTACCAGACGGTTATTTGAAGCAATGGCATGCGGAAAAATGGTGTTAACTGACAGATTGGCTCCTTCTAAAAAACTAGACGAACTGTTCCTTGACAAACAAGATATAGTATATTATAATAATATGGAAGAATGTATCAATTTAATGAATTACTATGCGGAGCATCACGAAGAACGTGACTTGATTGCCAAGAACGGACGAAATAAAGTATTAGAGTTCCACACTCAACGTCAGCGGGTAGACCTTATATTAGAGACATTAGGTTTATGAATAAGTTACCAATTGGCGTCGGCATACTTGCATGGAAGTCTGGACAAACATTAATTGATACACTATCCACATATCACGAACATGGGTTGTTTCGTATAGTGGAAGATATAGTAATACTATTTCAAGAATTTTCCGATACAGACAAGATGATAGCCGACCATTTTGAAGTACGATATATTCCTTTATCTAATAATATTGGAATTGGTAAGGGATTTATCGAACTAGCAAATAGTGTCAACCAACCATATTTTATGACATTAGAACATGATTGGAAACTGTCTGAGAACTTTATGGTGACTTTTGACAGATTACATTCTGGTATAAAGATGTTAGAATCCGGTTATGATTGTATTAGGTATCGTCATAGAACATTGCCAGGGTTCCCACACTTTAGTTTTAGACATAAAGGAAATGAACTGAATTATTATGACGAGGAAATAGGATGCACTTCTCCACATTTACTGGATGCTATACATTGGACAGAACACCCCGAGGTTCAGTTTACTCCTCTGATCAATAAAGAAGATGATTATTATGTAACCACAAGTAGATATGGTAACTGGACTAATAATCCCTGTATGTATCGTAAACAGTTTTACATAGATACCGTAGAACGATTTTCTGGGGACGGTGTAGCGTTAGAAGGAAATATCTCCAAGTGGTGGGCAACACAACAATTTAAAGTTGCCCACGGCGAGGGACTGTTCACACATATAGATTTAATGAAATACGGACGTTAATATGACTAAGTTAATTATTTTTGATTTGGATGGTGTATTGGTAGAAGCAAAGGAACTTCATTATGAAACACTAAATGCGGCCATCATAGAAGTTACGCAACATCCACAGATGGCGATAACGTGGGAAGAGCATCTTTCAACGTATGATGGTCGAAAGACTAAAGAAAAACTTGAAATGTTGACAATGAATAAGGGATTGTCCATATTCAATCATGAAAAGATATGGGAACGTAAACAACAATTAACACTACAAGCACTTGCCAATCTTCCAGCCGACAAACGACTTCAGGAGTTATTTGCCCAATTAAAAAATGATGGTTATATGTTAGCCTGTTGTTCTAATTCTATTAGACGGTCTGTACTCACTATGCTGTCTAAATTGGGATTGATAGAATATATGGATTTAATCATTTCTAATGAAGATGTAAAGAACAGTAAACCTCACCCAGAGATGTATTGGAAGGCAATGAGTATGATGGGCGTCCTTCCAGAAGAAACCTTAATTGTCGAAGATAGTCCGCCTGGGTTACTTGCGGCATCAAGAAGTCGTGCAAATATACTCAGAGTAAATAATCCACACGACTTGATAAAAGAAAAATTATATAGTAAGTTACAAGAGAAGAAATTATTTACGATGCCAAAGTGGCAGGGTGGTAAGATGAATATATTAATACCTATGGCGGGAGCTGGGTCACGGTTTCAACAAGCGGGATATACATTCCCCAAGCCACTAATTGACGTTCGTGGGAAACCAATGATTCAAGTGGTGGTAGAAAACTTGAATATAGATGCTACATTTATTTATGTAGTTCAAAAAGAACATCGTATTAAATACAATCTTGATACATTATTAAATCTTATTACGCCAAACTGTAAGATAGTTGAGGTCGATGGAATTACCGAAGGTGCCGCCTGTACTACACTACTGGCTAAGGAATACATTAATACGGACGAACCGTTACTGATGGCTAATTCTGACCAATTTGTAGAATGGGATTCCAACGAATTTATGTATAAGATGGTAGAGCAGAATCTTGATGGCGGAATTGTTACCTTTACCGCCACTCACCCAAAATGGTCATTTGCTAAAATCAATGAGTATGGGTACGTAACCGAAGTAGCTGAAAAGAATCCCATCTCTGATATTGCTACGGTTGGAATTTATTATTGGAAGCATGGTAAAGATTATGTTCGTTTCGCCGAACGGATGATTGAAAAGAACATTAGAGTGAATAATGAATTTTATGTATGTCCGGTCTTCAACCAAGCAATTGCCGGTGATAAGAAGATTAAAACCTTCAATATCAAAAAGATGTGGGGGATTGGAACACCAGAAGACCTTACTTTCTTCTTAGAAAATTATGATGTAGATGGTGAGGTATAATATATGAGAAAGCATATTGCTTTTTATATCACACATAAGACGTTAAATTTAGAACATGCTGAATTGGCGTTTGGTGGATTTTCTCGACAAGAATGCGATACCTCATTTGATATACTCTACGTTTATAACTCACATTCAGATGAGTTATCAAATGAAATATTATTAGACCTAGCCGATAAATACAATTTGAAACGAATTTTCAAGGAAATTGCTATATTTCCGTATGAGTCAACGACCCCCAAATCGTTAGCAGCTGATATAAGTACCATCAGAGAGTTCAGTAAAGTTAATTTTAACGCAGATGATAGAGTCTTGATAATCAAATCAGATACTATCCCATCGGTTAATTATTTTGACGATATACTAAATAAGTTACCACAAGATAGACCTGTGTATTTCGTCGCTCCATTTATATGTGCAAAGAAACGAGTATCTAACGAAGAAATTATAGAATACTCCAAGAGAAAAACTTACATAAAATCTGATGAAATTACGTTCTTTGTTGAGGACCAATACCAAAGTCAGCATAACGATTTTTCAGAACGAGAGGGCGTTGATGTTACTAGTCCTAATATACTGTTTACCTCTTGCTATGTAATACGAGATTTTTCTTGTCATTTTATATCAGTCGGATTGTTGGATTTGATATCAATTCAAGATAAAAGCTGGGGAGGAGTCTGGTTCAGTCAACTAACTCCATACTTCATACCCACAGATAAATCATTCGTAATTCACAAATATCATGATATTATATCAGAGAACAGATTAACAGATAGAGAGGGACCAGTTAAAGACTGGTTATTATCATAAAATGAAAATAGCTGTATTACTTCCTGGCCACATTAGAGCATGGGAATACTGTAAAAGTAATTTTATGGAAACGATTTATGATACTAGACACAACATAGATGTATTTGTGGACACGTACACCGATATATTCAGAAATGATTATAGTTTGCATAAAGAAAATGAAATGGGTATTATAAAAAATGAAGACCAAGTATTGTCTTTGTTCAGTGGAATTAATGTAGTAGATTTTAAAATAGAAAATCAAATTCCAGGCGATCCAGAAATTATGCAAATTAGAAAAATTTTACGTATTGTAAAAGCATATGAACAATATGAAAAATTACATGGAAAATATGATTTGGTAATAAGAAGTAGATGTGATTTATTACTAAATGATAAATTAGACTACGAAGTTATATTTAATAATTGTAAAAATTCCAGATTAATATACATAGGTAACGGCGCGGTGCATATGCCAACAAATGATATGTTCGCTATATGCAGCACAGAAACTTTCAAACTCTATGGTAATAGATTTACAGATGATAGAATACCTGTAGAGTATCGAAATAAAGTTCATATTACTATGCAAGAAATTGGAAGAATACATAACGTATCGTATTCTCAAACGATTGCTATTTCCGTTGTGAGACTAGGTGGTCCGGGCAAAAGTTTAACAGATAATAATATATCTTACAGGGTGTTTCAATGACAAATTTATACAATAGTTCAGTTTCCATTAATCACAATCAACATATCTACGATGTATTCAACACATTCATCTTTTCAGAAGATAGAAATATCTTTAATAAGATATGGGCAAGAATGTATTTTTATGAAATGACCAAAGATTTACACGGTGATATCATAGAATGTGGAGTTTTTAAAGGTTCGGGTCTCGCTGTATGGTTGAAGTTACTGGATATGTATGAACCCAACAGTATTAAAAAAGTATTAGGATTCGATTATTTTGACCCCAATTTCGTAGATACTTTAGAAAATGCCGTAGATAAAGATACTATGACACAGGTATTTAAAAGATGTGATGCAACACACTCGGAGTTATCCGTTCGTGCAGTACAGGATAGACTATTAGGTGCCGGATTTAAACCGGATAAATTTGAATTGATTTCGGGGGATATCACTCAAACTTCTAAAGATTATTTGAAAGATAAGCCTGGGTTACGTATCAGTATACTATATTTAGATTTGGACCTTGATAAACCAACGTACGATACGTTAAGCCATATGTGGGAAAATATTGTAGATGGTGGAATAATTGTATTTGATGAATATGCGTACCATAATTGGAGCGAATCAAATGCTGTAGATAGGTTTGTTAAACAGCACAATTTAGAGTTGCATTCTACATTTGTAAAAACACCAACTGCTTTTATTATAAAATGAAAACAGCAATTTTAGTCATAGGACACATTCGAACGTGGTTAGAATGTAAAGATAATTTCATAGACTCCTTTCAGCATTTGAATCCAGATGTGTTTGTGTCCACATATGATTTGCAGTACAATTATCATCCCGCCCAACAACATTGGATGGCGGGAGAAGAAGATAAATATTTATCCGATGAAGAAATTCGTGGTTTATTTAATCATATCAACCTGATTGGTTTGGACATAGAATCGGTTCAAGCTGTAATTGATGACCACGAAAGAATCAAATCTACCATGCACATTAATTTCAGAAACGAGGCACATACATATTTTCAATGCCGGAAGATTAGTAGAGGTACGGATTTGATAACAAATGCTGAGGTCAGTAACAATCGTCTGTATGATTCCGTCATTAAAATACGAGCAGATATTAATCATAATGGATTTAATTATACCATCACGGAACAGAATGTTATCATTAGCGACGGCAATGTATTTCCTAATGATGTTATCATAGCAGCATCTCGTAACAACTTTATAAAAATATCTGATTTCTTACAGTCAGAATTTTACAACCCCATATATGTAGACAGTCACTTGATGGCTCCACATAATTTATTTTTACGTGCGTTTGAACACTTTGGTCTTACCATAGAACAGAAGTATTTAATGAACTATGTAATGAGAAGAACAGGAAAACATTACTACAAATTATATGAATAATACAAATTTAGTAACGGGTTACTGGCACATCCGACAAGATAGAGATGAATCGGTCTATCTAGAAAATTTTAAGAACGTATTATCGCTTGCTCAGAATATGACTGTGTTTGTGCCGAAACAGTATCAATCTTTTGTATATGAGCAAAGAGTGCATATTTTAAACAGAACCGATGTTATCATCGTAGAATTAGACGATATCAAAAATAAATATTTTACAAAGTATTGGGATACGCTACAAAAAATAAGAACTTCAAAAAACTGGTATAATTTGACCAATTGGTTACCGAAAACTCCTCAAGCATTTTCTGAATGGTATAACCCCATCGTAATGAGTAAAGTTTTTTTTGTTTATGAATCGTATAAGCTGAACACCTTTGGTAGTGACAAATATATATGGATTGACGCCGGCATTACACAGCATATATCAAAAGATATAGTCAATGATGAAAACATTAACGGTATGTCAAATAATATTAAAAGAGTATTGTTTTCATCCATAAATTATACTGGTACAGAAGTACATGGATTTGATTATACTGGGTATCAAAAATACACTCATATAATACCGAACTGGTTGTGTCGAGCTACTATATTCGGGTGTAATAAAACTGCTATTGAAAAATTTAGAAGTGATTATGACTACTATCTGGCTGATACATTGGAAAGGGGTTATTTGGGAACAGAAGAATCTATATTCTCTTTACTAACCTGTGTAGATGCATACTTTTATGTCAGGTATCATACCGATAAGGCATCTATGCCAGATGTATTTTTAGAAAGGATGAAATATGAAAAACAATAAAGACTTGGTAATATCAGCGATAGCTAACTATGGTCCAGATAAAATAAAAAATTATGTGAATTCATTAAATCGATGCGGATTTTCTGGTGACAAGATTATGATTGCATATAATGTTTCTACCGAAACAGTAGAATATCTTCAATCAAATGGGTTTACCGTATACGTAAGTGAATTGCGTGGCCACCCTCATATGCAACGTTTGGTAGATATTTACGCTTTATTGAAACAGTTGAATGAGAACTATAGATTTATAATAACGACAGATGTAAGAGATGTGGTGTTTCAAACTAATCCATCTGACTATTTAGAAAACAATTTAAAGAATGGGTTATTGGTTTCTAGCGAGAATGTCTTGTACAAGAATGAACCGTGGGGTGTTAAAAATATATTAGAAGGTTACAATGAATTGCTACTGGAACGGTATCAAAATGAATTAAGTTGTAACGTGGGAGTTATCGCCGGACACAGTGAGTATATAATAGATTTGTTATTATTGAATTACCTTGTATCCCAAGCCGGAGACGTTCAACATTTTACTGACCAAAGTAGTTTTAATTTTATAATACATAACGAATTAATAAAGGATAAACTTCAGATAGAAGGTAATGAAACTCATTGGGCTTTGCAAACTGGTACACTAAATAATAAAGATATAACTCATCCATATCAGCTTAATATACAAGATGATTTGGTTTTAAACAATGGAATCCCTTTTTGTATAGTACATCAATATGATAGGCATCCCCAATTAAAGCAACTGATAGAGAACAAATATGCTTGAAATTACCATATTCATCTTACCAACAGAATTAAATGAACTCCGTACTACTATTCAAAAATTAAAGGAGTCGGCGAAGCATTTACAACCACAACATACACATAGATTAAATGTTATTATGGGTGTATCTGATGAAATTGTGGACTGGTCACAGAGTGAATGGTCGTTACAGCGATGCGAAGAAGAATTTGAAGATATTAGTCAGCTAGTAAACTGGACAGAATCAAAATTTACCGTATCTACTGAAGTCAATGGTTGCGTTACCGCTAGAAAATTTAAAGCATTTAATACAGACGCCAAATGGTACTTGTGGTTAGACGTTGATATTATCTTTCCAGAAGAAATTCTTCATGCTACCTATGCCTCTTTGTTAGCAATTGAAGAGGCTGGGTTTACAAAATTTGTATTGACCCCATCTACCGTTAGGTTGTGGGATGAAACGTGGGATTGTATAGTTTCTCCACGTTTTATGGACAAAGCCATAGGCTATGAAAGAAAAAACAATCCTTACGAGGATGTTACTTTATCTGGTATACGCGAATTTACTTTATCCGAAGTACGGAATACATACTTTGGGCAACCGTATATGAAATTCGCTGGTGGATGGTTCACCACTATATCTCACGACCTCTTGACAATTATTCCCATACCTGATAGTTTTATTCATTATGGGTTAGAAGATACGTATATTATGTGGGCCGCACATCTACTTGATGATACTGATATAAAACAATTTCGTAATATGGAATTAGTCGTTTGCGAAAACTATTTTGACCGTGATATTCAATTAAAAAATAAAATTAAATTAGTTGATAGGCGAGATGAATACAAACGTCATAATTCCAAAATGTTTGATAGGGAATTACAAAAATATATAAAGAGGTTATAATGACATTCAAAAATCCAGAAGTGGTTAAACAAATAGAAGAACAGTATCCACATATGATGGATGAGTATAAAAAGATTATGTGGGAACAGTATGAAACGTTTTGCTTGAAACAGTCGAACTATGGTCCTGGAAATATTGCCGTAGGTACCAGTTTGTCTACCCCAGAGGATGTTCGATTGTCCTTAACAGGACTGTTCTTTAGAATGAACGATAAGATTCAGCGTATTAAGCAACTGATTGTATTTGGAAAGCAGGACAATGTAGGTGAGGCGGTAGAGGATACATTTCAAGACCTATCCGTGTATGCCATTATCGCTCAATTGGTCAATCGTGGGAAGTGGGCAAAATAACTTTATAACAGGAGTAACCAGTAATGCCGAAGTGGAGTTTTAATGGACGTATTGACGAAGAGGACTTTGAATTCGAGGATGATTTCAATGTGGACGAACAATACACAGGATTTCAGAAGATTGGACGCCGAAAGAAGGGCGAAGAAGAAGTCAAGGGTGGTAAGAAAAAGTCCAGCATAAAACACCAGAAACGTCCAGATAAGGAATAAATAAACTATTTATAATGGTGTCCTTATTTGGGTGACTTATGAAGAAATTAATGAACGAACTTTTATCCTATATAAGAGAAGAACGTGTTAAACGGGAAGTTGGTGCCATTTGGCAAACACCTAAGGGATGGTCTGCAAAAAGAGCAGACAGAACTGAAGGCGGATTCCCTGACCGAGAATCGGCGAAAGCATGGTTAAGTGGTAAAGGTAAACCACCAGGACAAAAAGGACCAACACAATCCAAAAAAGACGGTGCTGCCGAACTTCCACCAGAGGTTACTACTGGACTAACAAGAGGACCAGGTTCAAGTACGGCAACTGGTTTAATGGTTGGTAGAGGTGAAAAACCATCTATCTCACAGATTTCTGCTAGAGCAGTCTCGCGAGTTGATTCAGATTTGTTTGCATATGCCGGTAGAGGTGGAAAGTTTAGAGCAAAAAATTTCGCTAGATTGGGTGTAATTGCAAAAGACCCCGAATTGTCAGAAGAACAACGACAACGAGCATCTGAGATGGAATCGGAATTAAGTGAATTTTTAGGATCATACAATGAATATCAATCTGCTACAGGTAGACGTAGACAACAACTAGAAAAAGAATTACAAAAGCAAGCTTCAGACTTACAAGAGAAGTACAAACTGTTTTCCAATAAATCTGGTACGTCTTTTAAAACTCTTGATTTTGGTATGAGACGTAGACATATCTTTGGCGAAGGAAGTGGTCTTTCTAGAGATTTAGTTAATGCATTTGGCGAATTAGGCGTGGATTTAAAAAACTCAGCAGAAGGTGATGGAGTACTAAAAGATACATTAGGTAGTGCCTCTAAACCAAATTTAGGAAGTTCTGTTTCTGCTAATCCCACGAAAGGAAAAGGTAGAGGTGCCCCGACAATTCCAGGCGATGAAACTGCTAGGTCTATTTTTGATGGGTTGGCGGCCGCAGGAGTAGATATTCCAGCATCATATCAGCAATTATACGGTCCAACAGAAGGTGACCCTCCACGTTTGATACGCAGTGGAGGTGAGAATGCAGAGATACACTTTAGACATTCTGTAGAAAATAATAAATCCTTGGAACGTACGGAAACTGCTCTACGTGAAGCAGGAATGGATAAGATGGCCGATGCGGTTTCAGCTCATAGAAATCGCATGAAAAAGATTGCAGATAACTTTCCCAATATGTCACCGGAAGAAAGAGAGAAAGCCGTACAGCAATCCTATGCAGAAATGGCACTTGCATTAAGTAATCCTGCGATGGGTGGTGATAGAGAACTTGCCGGTACTATAATGAAAAATCTAGCAGAAGTTAATTTGTTTGACCAAGAAATTGTAGCAGGAGTAGAAGTATACCTTCCATCCCATGGTTCGTTTCCTGGTGCAGACAAACTAGTTGTTGAAAAAGATGAAGTATTCGGCGAACGAGTTAGTGGTATTAGTGTCAAATTTGGTAAATCTGGTGCAGTGTATGGGATGCGCGCACAATCTTCTACCATTACCCTATTTCATCCAGATAAATTCTACCATGGGATTACCTCTGGTAGACCGGGTGAGGACGGTTATGAATTGGGCGCGCGTGCGGATTGTTTAGAAACTGGTACTTGGTCACGACTTGCAGATGAAAGTGGATATTCAGAAGTATATTCTTCGCAAGAATTAGAAGATTTACGTAAATTAAATGAAGCTGCTGCACGGGATATATCACGGGCTAGAGGAACTACAAAAGGATGGGAAGCGTCCGAACGCGCGTTTGAAGCGACTCAAGAACGCCGTCGTAAAAAAGCTCAAGAGTTAATTTTTGGAAAGAAGGGAGAAAAACGAGCAGCATTGGTTGATAAGTTGAGTGAAGAACGAGTTCGTATTTTAGAACGTGACCCACTAGCATTTACATCTATGATGTCGGTTGATGCAGCAATAATATCCGGTAATGGATTTCCTTCATTAAGACATTGTACCCAAGATATTGCAGATACAGATGGAGTTGTTGATTATGCTCAACAAGTAAAAAAAGGTACTCCCGACTTAGAATGTTGGCGTCCAGCGTGGCGGTCTACTGGTAAAAGAGCGGGTGGATTACTTATCTCATATAACTGTCCTAAGGAACAAGGTGGAAATTAAAAAGGAAATATTCAAACGACTTCCGCCTGGTGACCGCTGGGTTGAGGTTGACAAACCAGACGAACGGGTATATACTCCATTGACAGAAGCATTAGAGTACTATTATCAAGAACATGGAACTCGTCAATACTATATTGATGCTGTTGCCGGTTTTATTTATAAGATAGATATGGTTGATGACCCTAAGCCTCAACCGAAAAAGTTTTCCATTTACGGGGATTATTAAAATGAATATAATGGTTACTGGTGGAGCTGGTTTTATTGGCACCAACTTAATAAAGAGACTTCTAAAAGAAGGACACAATCTAACGTCACTGGATAATTATGACAGCGGACTTAGGCAGAACGAACAAGATGGTGTGACTTATATTGACGGTGATATCAATAATATAGGTAACTTGGAGTTAACCAACATAGACCTCTGTTACCATCTTGCTGCACTGTCCAGAATACAACCGTCTTTTACCAATCCCGCCGAAACATTTCGTGTAAATACAAAAGGTACAGAAGCAGTAGTTGAGTGGGCCCGAATTAATAATGTTAAGGTAGTATACGCCGGTTCATCCTCCCGCTGGCACAATCCATATCGTTCACCATATGCTATGTACAAACATCTTGGAGAAGAGGTTTGTAAGATGTATCGTGCTATCTACGGAACTGATGTAGAGATTGCAAGATTCTATAATGTATATGGTCCTCAGGAAATCGTAGATGGAGATTGGGCAGCAGTAATTGGAATATGGAGACGGCAGGTCCGTGATGGACTGCCGATTACAATTGTTGGTGACGGAGAACAACGTAGAGATTTTACGCATGTTGATGATATTGTAGACGGTTTAATTCGTATCGGAATGTCAACTGAAAAGCATGAAGATGCGTGGGAACTCGGTACGGGATTGAATTATTCTATTAACGAAGTATACCAAATGTTTAAACAAAAGTTTGATGTGGCATGTAAATATATACCAGACCAACCTGGTAATTATAGAGTAACCCTACGTGAGAATGACGATTCTTTAGTAAGATTGGAATGGCAACCTTCTGATAAGTTACAGGAGTATATTAACAGTTTATGAAAGTATTGATTACAGGCGGGAATGGTTTTATTGGAAGTAACTTTGTGAAATATATTCTTGACCACACCGATATGAATGTGGTGAATATAGATTTATTAACATATGCTGGTGTATCTCCTCATCCCATTAATACGCGATACACCTTTTACCAGATGGATATCGCATATGATGAAGTATACGATATTTTAATAAAGCATGAACCAGACTACATTGTTCACTTTGCAGCGGAAACGCATGTGGACCGTTCTATCGAGTTTCCAGATGCGTTTGTAGGAACAAACATATTTGGAACGTATAATTTATTGCGGTGTTTGAAGAAGTATATGAATCACAAAGAGTTTCGATTCATTCATGTATCTACCGATGAAGTATTTGGTTCATTAAATGTTGGTGACCCCTCGTTTATGGAAACCACCTCATACGACCCGCGTAGTCCATACTCCGCTACGAAGGCATCATCAGACCATTTAGTACGCGCATTCCATCATACCTACGGACTGCCGGCGATGATTACGAATTGTTCAAACAATTATGGACCAAGACAATTCCCAGAAAAGTTTATTCCCGTGGCGATATTACGTGCCCATATGAATAAAGAAATTCCAATTTATGGAACGGGAAAGAATATTCGTGATTGGTTATATGTCGAGGACCATTGTGATGCTCTTCTTCAAATATTACAGAAAGGAACCAACGGTGAAAGTTATAACATAGGTGGAGAAACCGAATTAAGTAATAATGAAATAGCTAACAGAGTATTACTCCATTTGAACAAACCGTTTTCATTAATAAAATATGTAGAAGATAGAAAGGGACATGACTTCCGATATTCGATGAACATCAATCATATTAAAAAGACTATTGGATGGCAACCAAAGGTGGATTTTAATCGTGGACTTGGTAGAACAATACGTTGGTATTTAGACAATTTAGAATGGGTTACATCATGCGTAAACTTGGAATCATTCTAGCAGGTGGTCAGTCCACTCGTTTATATCCGTCAACACTGGTTATATCAAAACAGTTGTTGCCCGTATACGATAAACCACTAATCTATTATCCTCTCAGTTCATTGATGTTAGCTGGGATTAAAGAATATGTAATCATTACGTCTGCCTCTGAACAAAGTAAGGTACAAGAATTATTTCACAATTCACAACAATATTTAGGTGTCACCATTACCATGTTGGTACAACCAGACCCCGTGGGGATTGCTGATGCGTTTAGAATTGTAAAGAAACATTTTGGTGAACGTGTATCTGATTATGATGTGACCGCATTGATTCTTGGTGATAATATCTTTTACGGTACTGGATTCACTGGTATGGTAAACCACCTATCTTTTACGGAAGCAACGGTGTTTGCGTATACTTCTCAGAATCCATCTGCCTTTGGTGTAGTGGAAATGAAAGATGGAAAGGCTATCTCGTTAGAAGAAAAGCCAGAACAGCCTAAGAGTAATCTAATTGTTACTGGATTGTATTTTTATCCAAATGATGTATATGATAAGGCAGAAAAATTAGTACCATCTGCACGTGGGGAATTAGAAATTACAGATTTAAACAAGTTATACCTAGAAGAAAATAGGTTGAACGTGACTTCACTATATCGTGGAATGGTGTGGTTTGATACAGGTACGGCCGAATCTATGTTAGAAGCTGCTAACTTTATTCATAACGTACAAAAGCACCAAGGATATATGGTAGGAAACCCACATGAGATTGCAATAAAAAATAAGTGGGCAACTAATATACAACCGTTTATTGACACATGCAGTAAAACGGCATATGGAAAATACTTACAGAATTTGATAGGATAGTCTATGAATATACTATTAGTTGGAAGAGGATGGGTTGGAAATAAAATGTATACCGAACTCATCAAACGAGGACATACTGTTACGTTTGTTTCGCACACAAGTGCATTCAATAAATTAGAGACAAACAAATATGATTGGGTAATCAATACGGCTGGTGTGACTGGAAGTCCAAATGTTGATGCATGTGAACTGGATAAGTTCAATACCTTTGGTGGAAACTCATTATATCCGATTCAACTTTATGAAGCATGTAAATCCTCCGGTGTGACTCTTTCACATTTTTCTAGTGGTTGTATTTATGAAGGAGACATTGAATCAATAGATACAAATCCTAATTTTTTTGGAAGTACTTATTCAATCAGTAAAGGAATTTCTGATACGTATTTAAAGGATAAGGCCCATGTGTACCGTATTAGAATGCCCTTTACTGCTTTTGATGAACCAAAAAACTTTTTAACTAAAGTCATCAAATATGCAAAAACAGGTAAATTGTTTGAAGGTGGACTTAACTCCTTGACATATTTGGATGATGCAATCAGAGTCTCTTGTGATTTAATTGAACAAAAGGCACCGATTGGTCCGTACAATTTAGTGAACAGCGGTGCTGTGAATATGCATGATATTGTACGTATATTTAAACTAAACCCACAATGGTTTACTGCTGACGAGTTCCGTGGTGCAACCGCATGTGGTCGGTCAAACTGTGTAATTCCTTCGTATCATACGATGCCACCTGTACTGGATAGGTTGGAACTAGTTGCCCGATATCTCCTTGACAAGTCAAACACAAATCATTAATATTCAGTATACTTTAGAGGTTATATGAACGTTAAATTAGTTTCATTTACAGTACCATGTACCGATGACCTTCCGTTAGATTCGGATATCTTAGATTTAATTGCCTATTGCGCTCGGGTAAGTAACCCTAGTAATCAACAAAATATAGGTACATCGGATAAGTTAATTAAGTACCTTGTCAAGTATAAGCACTGGTCACCCTTTGAAATGGCAAACGCCACGCTCGAGATTGAAACGACCCGTGATATCGCTCGTCAGATTCTCCGTCATCGTTCGTTTACGTTCCAAGAATTCAGTCAACGATATGCTGACCCTGTAAAAGATTTGTCGTTTGAGTATCGGGAAGCCAGACTCCAAGACACGAAGAATCGTCAGAACTCTATTGAAACGGATGACAAGGAGTTGCAACGTAGTTGGGAAAGGATGCAACAGAACGTCATCGGTGAAGCAAAACTTGCCTACAATTGGGCAATCCAAAATGGTATCGCCAAGGAAGTGGCACGTGCTGTATTACCCGAGGGACTTACGATGTCTCGTATGTATGTGAATGGCACGATTCGGAGTTGGTTACATTACATTGACATCCGTAGTGATGTCGCTACCCAAAAGGAACATCGGGAAATTGCGATGGCTTGTGCAAAGGCTATTGCTGAAATCTTCCCAATGGTCACGGAGTTCACTCATGGCGAAGATAGGACCGAATAACAACTCACGGTTTATTCCCATATCGAAGGCGGATATAGAATATGCTCAGTCAAAGACAAATAGTAATCGTTCTGCCGCAAAGTTCCTTGGCGTTGGGTATGAACGATATAAACGATACGCCAAAATCTACAATCTATTTGACCAACATGCTAATCCACGTGGAATAGGAACGACTAAAGGATATGCAGCAAAGGCAAGTGCTATTCCATTAAAAGATGTATTTGCAAACAAACATCCACGATATAGTTTGATACGATTAAAGCACAGAATGGTGGCACGGAATCTGATATTGGAAGAGTGTGAGATGTGCGGGTTTAAAGAAAAACGTATTACGGATAGTAAGACTCCGCTTATCATAACATTTAGAAATGGTAAAAAGGATTTCAGTAGAGACAATATACAATTAATGTGTTATAATTGTTTATTCTTAACCACAGGCGCACCATCCGTTGCTCATCGTGGATATATTGAGAAATCGTTTGAGGAACCCGATAAGATACCCAAAAGGTGGGACATAGACCCCAGACCGGCTGATGTATTGGATATTGGGGAAACCGAATCTGACAATACGCCTGACGAATTTTTGAGTATGCAGGAAGAAATACTAAAAGAATTGGGACGAGACTAATTAATACCTTATATTAGATACCCCTTGACAATAGACCTTCATTGGTATATACTTCATGTATAACTCTAATGGAGGTTTTTCAAATGGCGAAAGCCAAGGTAGTTCGCAGTAAGTCTACATCTAGAATCACCATGAGTTGTTTCTTTTGCGGTTCGTCCGTGTCCGCCGATTCCGATACACGGGCCATTCTCTGTTCACGGTGCACTGCCCGACTCGCGGGTACACCTGTAGAGATTAACAAATTTCCCAAACGGGAGGTTAGTATGACTGACATTGTTGCTCAGCCCACCAAGACCCCGAAGGCCCCCAAGACCACTGCTAAGAAGCCGACTGCTGGCTTCGGTCGTGGATGGCATCTTCGTAAGGAGTTCACTGCTCCGAATGGTGACCGCTACAGCTTCGGTAAGCTCATCACTGTCGAGCAGAAGTAAGACTTGACACTTTGAAAAACTCCGTTATATTTATGGTACCCAACCCTCTAAATATAGCGGAGTTTTTTCAATGGAATTCGTACAAGAGCTAGTCCCCGAACTACCTCTTTCAGAATTTCGGTCTATGGCACCAACGGTCTTTTTAGGAAACTGGAATGTTGAGTTGTACTACGAAGCGATGGGACTTGATTGGGATGATGAAGTGGTGGAAAACGAAAACGACAACCAGTAATGGTTGTCGTTTTTATTTTGTATTATCTGTTGATTATGTGGTACATCCACCAGAAGAGGTTATCAATCCACTAGAATCTGTACAAAAGTATTCTCCGAAGTTAGTAAAGCAGTACACATTCATAGGACTTGAACATGCTCCCCCCGCAGTAAAATATACGTAACATACGTTGTCGCTTGTGGGTGATGATACTCCCCCGCAATTGTTACTATATAATGTAAAAGCGGAACTATAATAACCTCCACCACAATCAGAACCTGCGTTCTGTCCCCCGTCGTGATACCATCCACCTAAATTACAACATTGTGTATACCCATACCATTCACTCATTGATGCGGGGTTTCCTGACGCCGGACCTCCTGCACATGCATTATTTAATGTGATATAACCACCGTTTTCCGCAGTGTCTAATGAGATTTCTGCAGTAGAGGACCGTCCCAATTCGGTATTGATTTGGGACATTGCAATTTGACCTGAACTTGGTAGTGGCATTATATTTGCGTTCCTACGCTACCAGACACATCATAGTCACTTCGTGTTGAGCCGGACGAAGGATATGGGAAAAACGAACTTGATAATGGGTCATAAATGTATGTTACGAAAATACTTGCAGTAAAGTCATCACCCGTTGATATAGTAGCAGCAAAGTTCATAGTACTTGATTGTATAGATCCTGTGTTAAGTGTTTCCGATACATCAAAGAAATAATTATTGACGGGGGGTGTAGTGGTGGTTCTAACTACTCCACTTACTCTAACGTGAACAGTTGCTTCTTTGTCGGCTGAAAATTGGTAAATTGAACTACCACCTAATCCAGTAAGTAACACACTACCACTTGGGCCAGTATCTTGTATATTAATGGTTGGTCTACTTTGTGGTGTACCTGGTGTGAAATCATCCCATGCAAAATATTGTGTATCGTGATCATGAAATAAACTTAATAAGGTATATGACCCACTGTTTCCTAATCTAGTATTTGGACCAGATGCTGCTCCGGCTGACGATACTCTTATATTTGATATTACGTCATTTAACGCAGATGCAGCAGCAACATACAATGAATCAGTAACTTGACCAGGATCAACTGGACTGCTAGGACCGATAATGGATACATCAGTAGATAAAATAGATGCACTTGGTGGTCTTGTACGGGGGTCGGACGGCCACACAATTCCCGCTACAGAACTTGTATATAAAGTTGTCCATGTAGTATTCGGTGACCCTCTAGTTATTACATCACTTGGAATGATAATACCCAATGCCCCATCCTGGTTTGCAGTATTGATTGATGCGTATGCATCGGCTGATAATATTGACCGTGAAGATATTAATCCGTTACGTAACAACGCTCCACTCGCACTATTAGCAGCAATTACATACTTATCAAAACGTTTACCATGTTCATCTGGGTTTAGCGATGTTACATTTCCGTGGTCAAATTTTGCGTAAAATCTAGCCATAATAATTCCTCAAATATATTTGTTATGAACAAGCGTCATTTAAATCAAGACACTTCCATTCTGCTTGGTTAGTACTACAATTCCATGTTAAATAGTATACTCCACTACCGCATGGATTTGATGGAATACCACTACCTGCTGGACCAGTGGGTCCTGTTGGACCTGTTGGTCCGGCCTCACCTTGTGGTCCTGGTCCACCATTGGATCCCGGTGGTCCAGCTGCTCCTGGTGGCCCATTAGGACCGGTCGGACCGGTCGGACCAGTAGCGCCCGGAGTACCAGTAGATCCAGTTGGACCCGTTAATCCTGTTGGACCAGTTGGTCCAGCTGGACCAGTTGGACCAGTTGGACCAGTTGGGCCCGGTGGTCCAGCTGATCCTGGCGGTCCAGTGTCGCCATCATTTCCTTTTGGTCCTTTTGGACCAGTTGGTCCAGCTGGACCAAGTGGGCCCGGTGGTCCAGCTGATCCTGGCGATCCAACATCACCATCATCTCCTTGAAAACCTTTGTCTCCCTTTGGTCCAGTTGGTCCAGCTGGACCAAGTGGGCCCGGTGGTCCAGCATCTCCTTTTGGTCCAGTT